>Ga0209503_10000018_pt1 | contig 134166 bp, 210 predicted proteins | sample SouAtlMetagenome_2_FD_187448 | JGI IMG/M metagenome (GOLD analysis project Ga0209503, IMG submission 187448) | Marine eukaryotic phytoplankton communities from Atlantic Ocean - South Atlantic ANT15 Metagenome (SPAdes) (version 2) | ecosystem: Environmental > Aquatic > Marine > Oceanic...
TCCCTATGATTTCAAAGATTTGTAGCAGATTTTTAAACCTTTGGATGAGGGGCAGAGAGGCATAGTTAAAATACTTTCGCCTCCTTTAGAACACTCCTTTAGCGTTGCGTATTCTATATTCGTATACTGTATTCACATCAGCTGTATCTAGTATATACTCACTCAGTACAAGTTCTAACACAGTGGTATCACGTTGCCCACGGTATTCTATGATCCATTCCAATCCTTCCTCTCCGTAGTATCCGGTTACAGTATAGTCAGACTTCAACCATACATCTATGAGATTCTCAAGGTCATCAGGATAATCTCTACAAACGATCACTCGCATTTGCGTTCAACAGTGAGCTTTTGTATATTCAACAGTGAGCATTGTGTGTTATAACATACATAAGAATAGGCTAAACAGTTTATTGCGAGTTGTGCAGTATTCAACAGTGAGCAACGCAGTGTATATGCTAGAGATCTCAACCGTACAGTTACACAAAAATTTTTTTGCGTACACTTCGTGCTTTTAGGCATCATCAACCTCTATGCCTTCAAATGATCTTGGGTCTACTCCTGTAATATCCAGTATAAGATCGCATAAGTTAGCTTTAACAGGGATCTTGTTGTTCGTGCATATAGCAACTACTTCTACGAGCACACGTGCCATTCTAGGAGCATTTTCAATCAGTTTCCTATTAGCAAGTATGGTTTCAGGTTGTAGTCCTTCACTGCGTATAGTTCCTATAGGGGTTTGTTCTGAGTCTTGCACTATGTATACAGCTTCTCCGTTGGGTTTGTGTGATCCTTGTGTTCTCCAAGGTGCTGGGCTGGGTTGATGTTTTTTTGCCACTGTACTTCTCCTATATAAATAACTGCGTGTTTTATATTTAGCGAGGACTGAGATGGCAGATGTAAAGACTTTCACACTACAACTAGAAGTAGGACAGAAGATATTGGTGGGCAAGGATAGACAGCCCGCAGAAATAACCAAAATAGAATGGTATGAGCGTAGTGGAGAACTTCATCTACGTACAACATCAGGTAAACGAAAGGCACTGACATTTGCATTACCAGCCTCAGAGCATTGAAGACGGTGGCGGTAAAGCTTGGGAACGTCGATGGCGTAGTTTGAACAAGGATTCAAAAATACATCAAGTTCACAGAGATTATCGTCCTCAACGAGACCACAGTTATGAATTCAACAGTCTAGGTTTTAGAGCACCTCAGTTTGATGTCGTAGACTGGGGCAACGCAGTGGTGTGGGTAGGAGATTCATTCACATTTGGTATAGGTGTTAGAGCAGAACATACCCTGCCAGGATTGTGCAACAACAGACACGGAGTCACACACATTAATCTGGGTCGTGGTGGTGCCAGCAATGGTAGGATTTCGTCAACGGCACACAGCATATTGGAGTACAGCCCTAGAGGGTTGATATGCAATTGGAGCAACCCCAGTAGATTGTTCTCCAATGGTGTAGACTGCACATATTGGAATATGGGCTTGAGGAAGTCAACGTTTCCTGTGCCTGAACTGTTCAAAGTGTGCAGGGCAGAATATCGCGAGTGGATGGCAGCGGGTGTGGAACACCACAATCAAACCACACTGGAGTTTGTACGCGAACTCACTGAACTCTGCGGAGATAGGGTATTGCACATCAGCACAGGATTCCGTGAAACAGCTGAACTACTAGGACAGACTTGGTTTGAAAAGCCCAATCACATAATGGATTACAGTTATGATGGCACACACCACAGTGAACGTATGAACCGGAGACACCTTAGACACGTAAAGCCCTGGCTAAATACATTATGAACCTAAGAGAACTGTTTACTGGAACCAAACCCAGCACTTGTAAAAAATACGCAGGAAGCCCAGCTCAATTGGGAAAGTCAGCATTGGATAGTTGCAAAAGTCAAGGGCTGATACGTAGAGACAGCAAGCGTAAACACAGGGTAGGTAAAAAGGTTATCAAAGTAGGCGGCACAAAACTCAAGGGTAAGAAGTACGGCGGCGAGTTGCCAGATTACAACAAAAAAGGTTAGTTATGCGTTTTAAAGAGATATCAGAAGATACACCATCAAGTGGCAGCTCAGGATTAGGCAGTTTGTTTGGCAAAGGCTCAGACATAGGTACATTTTACAATCCAGGTATGGATGATGAATTACAAGGCATTATAAGTGACATAGAAAAAGCAGCCAAGTCAGGTGTTCGTGTACCTGGTAGGCCGCCAATGGCAGGTCCACCACAGAGTCAATGGGATGAAAAGTTTGCAAAGTATTACAACAAAGATGGTACTCCAAAAGCTCCTGCAACAGGTGGTGGCAAGGGTAACGTAAGTTATGTAAGCAACTTCAAAAATAGAACACGCAACAAAGCAATCAATCCTAAACTAATGGGTATACTGCAAAATGCAAGTGCAGCCACAGGACTTCGAGTTGTGATATTTTCAGGTGGGCAGGATCCAAAGGGCAGAGGCTCAAGACGCACAGGATCAACACGCCACGACAATGGTAATGCAGCAGATGTTTATTTGTATGACAAAGAAGGCAAACAGCTAAACACTAGAGGTGATGACCCTAGGGTTGTAAACTTTGTAGCAGCCTGTAAACGTGCAGGTGCAAGAGGACTAGGCGCACACCCAGGTTATATGGGCGGCACTGGACTACACGTAGATATCATTGGTAGTTCACAAGGTGGCGGTAATATGTGGGGAGCAGGTGGCACAGGATCGCCTCCACAGAGAATAGCACAAGCATTTGCCACTGGTAAAGGCACAGCTGTCACATAATGGAAAATTACGTAGCAAAATGTTTGGTAGCCAGGCCAAGTGTGCAAGATCCTTTCTTTAAAAACTCTGTGGTGTTTGTGTTTGAACAAAATGACATACAAACCACAGGAGTAGTTGTAAATCGTAAAAGCAACTTCAATACACAGGATTTGTTAGCAAAAGTAGGTGCAGCCGTACCCAAGGGTGTAGAACCTGTGTATGCGGGTGGCCCTGTTAGTAAGAATTCAATTATAATGTTGCACACCAAAGAATGGCACAGCACAAGCACTTTTAGAGTAGGCGGCAAGTATGCTGTAACATCAGATGATCTAATGCTAAAAAGATTTGCTATGGGCGATGCACCTAAAGGATATAAGTTCTGTGCAGGTGTTGCTGTATGGCATAATCAACAGCTACAAAATGAAATCAAAGCTGCAAGTTGGTTGTGTGTAGAACTAAACAAACACACTGTATTTGACTACAATGGTATGACACAATGGGATCTAGCCATTGAACACGCTGCAAAACAGACCATAGATCAGTTCTTTTGACCTGCGCTGTTTTGTTACAAGCCAATATTTGACTAATCAACAAAAATATGCTATAAATATTATATAGGAGATATAAATGACAAGGTTCGCAGTAACACTTGTGTTGGGTCTCGCAATAATAATTTTACTATCAAGCAAGTTCCCAGCATACAGTCAAGATCAAAAACTAGATAAATTCTTTATCACGACACAGTTTTGTGGCCCGTGGAAAGAAGTGATTAAGACTCCAAAGAAATACAAAGAAGGAATGCTGTTCACAGGCACTGGACAACAATTTGGCTCGCAGAATGGTCGAATGTTCACAGGAGGTATGTTTTTCTTTGTTAATCAAGAAACTGGAAGTTACAGTATTATAAATGTGTACAGTGATGGTATGGCTTGTATGATGCAAGCAGGTAGAGACTTTCAACCATACACTGGATCACAACCTTGGGATGAAAAAGCACCTAAACAAGAAGGAGACAACGGATGAACTGGTTAGTTGTAGTTGTCTTTGCTACATTGGCTGGAGATGTATACATTTTCAATGACCCTGCTTGGGAAACAAAAGAAGAATGTATGGCAAGCTTGACTGATCCTGAAATGCAACCAAACTACATTGCAAAGTTAGTGCTAGAGTATGGTAAAGCAATGCCAATACAATTTGTAAATTGTTTGAGCGAAGAGCAGATAGACGAAATACTAATGGGCTATACTGGTAACGTCAAAAAGGGAACAAACACGTGAATGTAGTTTGGACATTAGTCTATATAATGATACAAGGTCAGGATGTTTTTGCAGTCAACGCATATGGTCCTGGCCATACGTTTCCGGATATGTATGACTGCTTTCACGCTAGAGATATACTTGCTATTGACTTAGGCGGTACAGAAGGACGCTTTCCACAAGGCTCACAAGCCGTTTGTATTCCAATGGAGAAAACTGAAACATAAATATTGCTATGAGTGATACGCTAGTTCTCAATGCCGATGCGCAACCCGTCTCATTTTTACCTTTATCAATAGTGCAGTGGAAAGAAGCTGTAATGTATATGTTTCACGACAAGTGTAGTGTATTGGAATGGTATGACGATTGGCTGGTCCGGAGTCCCAGTTGGGAAACACGGGTGCCCGCCGTGATTATGTTGAAGCAATATATGCACAAGACCCGCAAACCACGTTTTAGTAAATCTAACTTGTATTTGCGGGATTTGTATGAGTGCGGTTACTGTGGTGATAGATTTAAGAAAGTTGATTTAACAACAGATCACGTTAAGCCACTGAGCAGAGGTGGTAAAACTAATTGGGAGAATTGTATTACAGCTTGCAAACCTTGCAACTGGCGTAAAGGCAGCAAAGAAGGACCTGAATGGCGTCCTAGGTACAAACCATATGCGCCTGGTTATTATGAACTTGTAAGAAAACGTAAACTACTGCCTATTGAACTTAGGCATCCTAGTTGGAATCAATGGCTTGACTTAGATGTGCAATGATACGTGTGGCAGCTTTTGTATGCCCAGCTTGGTTCATATGTCCACTGTCCATTCTCAGTAACACATCATTCAATATGTCCTCTAAGTTTACACCTGTTATTCTATGATCAGCATCATATTGACTGTTTACATTTATAACTGTGATACCATTTAGTTTACACAAAGCAGCGAATGCAGCGTGTTGAGTTTCAAATATTTCTTTATTGTATTCATAATTTGTAAATCTGTTGTGCAAATTACTATATTGTTTTTCGTGTACGTTTGCACTGTATTCTTCGCTGTGGGCAGTTAATCTAAATAGTTTACCATTACGCCAATAGTCATCAAGCTCTTCGTAAGGACTATAATATCTTGTGGTGTCAGGGCTCCATACTTCACGTCTATCTAATATTGTGTATTGTAAAAGTATTATGTCATTTTCTTTTAATTGCTTATCTATTATAGCTCTAGTCAATACACGCCATATTCTTTGATTACTGCCAGCACACGCTGCCGCGTGAATATAATTACAATCAAAATGATCCGCAACTTGTCTGCCGTAAGGATGTATGTCATATCTGTAATCACTAAAACTACATCCTCCTACTGCTATAGTAATTTTATTTGCTTCCATACAAAATCCGATACTAATTTATGAGCATTAGGTCCTGGATGTAATCCATCGTCTGCTCTATCATTTTTAACTAATAAATTTTCTACATTGTGTAATTTTGTGTAAAGATTTGTAGGTATCTTTTCAATTGTGTATTGATCATATGAATCATCACAATGTAAATTCACAACCTTTATATTTTGTTGCTGTAGGTGTAAGTTGGCTGTTTTGATATATGTATATTCATCTATCATTGCATCTCTTTGACTACGTAACACATTCCATTTATACCAAGCTTCTGCTGCCTGTTTTGTTTGAGAATCTACTTCATCATAATACATTTTGTGTTTGTGTATTAATAACTGATGTTTCTCAGTTTCAGTGTAAAGTAATGTTCTTGTCTTTGTATAGGTCCAAAGTATAACTACAATGTCTTTAGGTTTGAAATTCTTTGATAAGATATAGTGCATTATTTGTTTATTGCTTGCACCACAAACTCCATAGTTGATAGCCCCAACCAATGCTGGCCACGCACGTCTAGCAGGCGAGTCTGTTGTTATAGTACCATCTAAACCTAAACCAAATGTATTACTGCAACCAAATGCTATTAGCCTAGACATTTTTTAACTGCCATTACGCACTCTTCTATCATAGCGTCAGTGTGAAGTGGAGTTGGAGCAAAACGGAGACGCTCCTCTCCCACAGCAACCGTTGGATAGTTGATTGGTTGAACATAGATGCCGTGGTCATCTAATAAACAATCACTGATTGCTTTGCATACTTTGGCATCACGGATCATCACAGGAACGATATGAGTACAGGCTTTATCTAATACTTCGACGCCAGCTTCAATCAATTTAGTTTTTAACTTCAATGCTTGAGCCTGATGCTGTTCGCGAAGTTCGTTGTGGTCTTTTAAATACTTTATACTGGCCAACGCTCCAGCACAAAGCACGGGCGACAGTGACGTAGTGAAAATAAATCCACTAGCCACGCTCCGGATAGCGTCTATGACGATGCTCTTGCCGGCGATATAACCACCTGTAACGCCAAATGCCTTGCCGAGTGTTCCGTTAACAATATCAACTTTATCTTGAATACCTAGTTTTTCTAAGTACCCTGCTCCAGTGTCACCATACAATCCAACAGCGTGGACTTCATCAATATAAGTTATAGCACCGTAACGGTCAGCAAGATCGCAAATTGCTTCAATTGGGCTAACATCACCGTCCATACTATACACGGACTCGAATACAATGCAAGGGACTTGATTCCTAGTGGAAACTTCAACCAATTGTTGCTCTAATTGCTCCATATCATTGTGCTGCCAAATTAACTTGTCAGCACCACTGTGTCGGATACCCTGTATGAGGCTTGCGTGATTCTTACTATCACTCAAAAACACAATGTTGGGAATGATTTTGCTTAAGGCAATTAGACTCCATTCATTTGCGACATAAGCACTCGAATACAAAAGAGCTTGTTCTTTGCAATGCAACTTACCAAGTTCCCATTCTAATGCTACGTGATAATGCGATGTACCTCCGATGTTTCGTGTACCACCTGAACCAGCACCCGTTTGATCCAAAGCAGTATGCATCGCATCTATCACAACTTTTTGTTGCCCCATTCCAAGATAATCATTGCTACACCAATTTACAATATTTTTGATATTGTATTTGCCGTACCAAATTGCCTTAGGAAAGTCTCCTCGTTCTCGAACTATATCGTTGAAAACTCTATACTTGCCTTCTTGTTTTAGTTGGTTGATTACTTGTTCAAACGGGGTGTTATCTATCATAAAGTGTGTGCTTTTCTAAAAAAATATTTATCTTTTTGTACATTAACAGATAGTATTACGGTTCTGTTGGGTTTTAATTGTGTACTGAAGAATATTTAAATACTTCTGTTACAAATTGTAGCACTAAAGAAGGAGGTATTTTCAAATGGAAATGCTTAATAAAGTAAAAGAGTGGGCAGGCGCATTAGCTAACGTTGGTGTGAGCATTGCAGCTCTTGCAATCATCCTAGAGGTTCTAGGTCTGGGCAATATGCCATTTATGCCAGAAATGAGTGTAGTGGCAAATGTAACAGCAATGTTATCATCTCTAGGTTCTGAAGGAATTATGGGTTTGATTGCTGTGTGGGTACTATGGGCCATTTGGCAACATAAGTGATCTCACTAACTGGTAGAGGGAAAGCCCCCCTCTACCTTTTTTTTCTTTATCTAAACCAAGCTATCTTTTCACCAGCAGCTTTTCGTCTATCATATTCTTCTGTGGTACTTGGATATCTCCAACAGTAAATTGCAACAAGTATCATAAATCCACCTGTCCAAAGTGCTGCCTTTGTGTTTCCTGTTGCAAAGTATGTAAACGCTACAGTCGTTGCCATAGTTGCAATCATAAAGTATTTCAGCTTCAAAGGAAATACTTTCTTCTCACTCCAATTGGTGAGGAAAGGTCCAAACAATTTATGATTGTATAACCAGTTGTGCATTCTCGTTGAGCTTTTTGCAAAACAATATGCTGCCATTACAATAAAGATACTCCAAGGTAGTCCTGGAAGTATTACTCCTAAGTATGCGATGCCTAACAATATAAAGCCGCATCCAGCCCAAAATATTTTTTTAATGTTCATATGCACTCCTTTCACCCTATACTTAGCGATAAATAATATGTGGAGAATAAAATGCGAGCACAAGATATAATTAGAGCTTTATTGGATGTACTTGATCAAGAATCAAAAGTAATGGATGCACCAGGCGAACCACCAAGTAGATTCAAACAGATATTATCACAGTTAAATAGACAGCACAGCAATTCACCAAATGAAAAGTATCTTAGTTCAACAGATGCAGCATATCCAGATGGTGATGATCTACACAAATCAAAACAAACTTACAAACCTGTTGCCGGAGGAGATAATCCAATGGCACGTAAAGATTAGCCCCTACTAACTTTTGGAACGTTGACAGCCAATGGCAATGAATCTCTGTTCCGGTTTCGCTAGTAAGGGCGTATTATAATGTACTTTGCTAAAAAGGGCTATGCCCGCCTACTTGAAATTAGTTGTTGCTATAATACTATTTAGTTTTAGTACCGCTTACAAAGTCGTAGAACATATTAGCAGCCTCTAGCACTTTGTCAGCGCCTGGCACTTCTGGCATTGTAACTTCTGTTACAACTTCGTCACCATCTTTTTTCATAGTGGTTTCAAACTGACCCCACTTAGCGTGATAGTCTTGCCATACATTGTTCTGTGCGAACTCTAATACTTTTGTGCGGATTTCGTAACCGTTTTTATTTGTTTTAACAGTTGGCATTACGTTTTTCATCATATCTGCAAACTGCTCAAAGTTTCTGGTCATCTGTTCTGTCATTTTTTTGTCTCCCTGTGTGTGTGACTGTTGGCTAATACTTTCATATTAGCCTAACAATCTATTTATGTCAAGACTTTTTTTCAGTCACGAAGTTTGGTAAGCTCTATCATAGTGCGTTTCGCTTCCTCGTGATACCCCTGTCTTGATAGTTCCGCCGCCGCTCTGCTGTATCCTGCTATCATCATAGTACGTTCTATTGAAGACCACAAGCCCGACAATGGCGAAAAGACATAGTTTTTTACAATAGTTGTCATTAAACCGATCCTTTAAGATTTGGATTAACCTCAAGACCTGGCCAAGCTGGACTTGGCAAAGACTTAAGATTCTCTCTTAGGATGTCTTCGGCATATTGATTAGCTAGGTGACGTATTTCACCACGTGCAATGCCTATGTCATTTAGTTCGTGATTTGTAAGAGCAGATAGCTCTTTGATGGTTGATCTTGCAGCTTTTCTAGCTTGCATTCTTACTCGTAGAGTATGTAGCCAATTTAAAATTGTCATTTTTGTTTTCCTATCTATATGTATATGTGTGATCCGAGTCTAACACTTAACTGCTAGTTTTACTCCTTCTACAACTATACTTAGCATTGATACCTGACAAAATCAATCAATTTTAGTGCAAAGACGTTATGCGTGTACTGCATACCTATGCGTTATATTAGCGCATACCAAATTGTCATAAAACTGTTACAATTTTTTCGTTGACAAAATAATAAGTAGTCGTGTAACATTCAGTTACTTGTGAGCGACGGGGTAAAGCCGTCAAGCAAAGGAGACAAAATGGAACTACTCACTATATGGATGCTCATTGGCTTTTTATTCGCAGCCTATGCAGTTATCGCAAACGATTCAGTCCAGACGTTAGGAACGTGGATTGCATCAAACAACGATCGTTTTCACTGGAGAACAATGTGGGCAGCCGCTTCGGCTGTTTTATTATATACAATCTGGTATGGATGGTATATCAACGGAGGCGACATAAGTTATGGTCGTCTAAACAAAATCCCATTTCAAGAAATACAATGGTATCACGCAGCCGCACCTGGTGTGTTGTTAATCTTAACACGCATTGGTGTGCCAGTATCAACAAGTTTCTTGGTGCTATCAGCATTTGCAAGCACATTTATATTAGAAAAAATGCTGATGAAATCTATGATGGGTTATGCTGTGGCAGCAGTGGCAGCTTATGCAATATGGATTGTGGTAAGCAAACTACTGGATGAAGCAAAGCCAGTCAAAGAAGAACACAAACGCTATTGGCGTATAGGACAATGGGTAACAACAGGCTTCCTATGGTTCACTTGGTTGTCACACGATATGGCAAACATTGCAGTGTTCCTGCCTAGACAACTACCTGTCGATCTTATGATACTGATTAGTGTTGTATTTGTAGGCGGACTATATTATATGTTCCGTGAAGGCGGCGGTAAGATACAGAACATCGTTATTGAAAAGCACAACACAAGATATGTTCGTAGTGCTACAATAATTGATGCTGTCTACTGGTTGATACTTTGGTTCTTTAAAGAGCTCAACGACATTCCAATGTCAACAACTTGGGTATTCGTTGGTTTGCTATGTGGTAGAGAACTAGCAATGGCAACAGTAACAGGCAAGCACAAATTCAAAACAGTGTTTCCGCTTGTCACTAGAGACTTTTTCAAAATGATGATAGGACTAGGAGCGTCAGTAGCTATTGTTCTTATGATCCATTATGTGATTGTGCCTAACGGACTATAAATAAATATGTCACAGGAGACACACATATGATTGAAGGATTCAGACCACCAAACACGACATTTCAAACTCGTGTCAGAGACGAAAGCGTAGAAGGCAACAACCCTTATCGTTGGCAACAACTTACTAGCGATGAATTGTTTGCAAACAAGCGTGTGGTACTATTCAGTTTACCTGGAGCATTTACACCAACTTGTTCTGATTATCAATTACCAGGCTTTGAAGAAAATTACGATAACATTCGTAATCAAGACATTGACGAAATATACTGTATAAGCGTCAATGATGCATTTGTTATGAATGCTTGGGCTAAAGTAATGGACATTCAAAATGTTAAAGTTATACCAGATGGTTCTGGTAACTTTACACGTTTTATGGGTATGCTAATTGGTAAGAACCATTTAGGCTTTGGTATGCGAAGTTGGAGGTATATGTGTGTCTTAAACAATGGTGTAGTTGAAAAATGGTGGCAGGAACCTGGCATCAACAACAACGGTGAGGATGAAGATCCTTACGAACAAACTACACCTGCAAATTGTATTGACTATTTAAGTAGAGACTGATACAGTCGGGTTGTGCCGTAATACACACGTAGGGTGCCAAGGTTAGCACCCTATTTTTATATTTTAGATAATTAATAATGAGTAGGAAGGAAAATATGCATCAAGGACCTTTTTGGTATGAACTAGATCATTGTATTACTGAAGACTTTAGAAAGAAAATGCTAAAAGTTGCAAAGAAAGTAACATACACTAGATACGGCCAGTACGCAAAAAAAGACAAAGAAAGAACTATGCACGGCATTAGTAGAAATGTTGGTTACCTTGATATAAAACCTTTGTTAAAATGTGTTAACATACTTCCTCACAATGTTTATCTATTACACAATCCTCCACACGATCCTGTTCCAAGGCATATTGACTTTGTGCAATATACAAAGAAGACCAGCAGTATCAGTTGGTATCTATCTCCTTCACTGGATTTGTTTGCACCAGTTGACTTCTTTGATGCAGATGAAAATAAGCATACATACTATTATAAAGAGAACGCTGTGATATTAAATACAGGAGAGTGGATTCATAGTGTAACCAACAACGAACACGATAGGTATATGCTTCAGTTTGCTTACGAAGAACCTATTGATTGGGTAATTGAGAACGTGAGGTTCTCACCAATGTAAATGTAATTAGGAGGGCAAAATGATTACAGAAATGAAATTTATGGAACGTAGTTTGTTATTTGCAAAGTTAGCAAGCATTGCTTACAATGACGATGTAAATCAAGTTAAGAAAGACGTAAAAAAATTAGGCTTTACAACTGTAGAGTTTTACAACAACGAAGGCGCACAGGCATATAGATTTATGAACAAAGAAGATTTGGTTATTGCTTGTAGAGGTACACAACCTAGCGAGTTCAATGATATCAAAGCAGATCTAAAAGCAACACCTGTAATAGCAGAAACTGTTAGCAGAGTACACAGAGGATTCAAAGCAGAAGTAGACGAACTTTGGCCTATGGTGCTAGAAGATATAAACCGCAAAGCAAATGAAAAAAAGAAACTGTGGTTTTGTGGACACAGTTTAGGTGCCGCTATGGCAACTATTATGTCAAGCCGTTGTCATCTGTATGCTGACATCAATCCTGTTGAAGAATTATATACATTTGGGTCGCCACGTGTAGGTTGGAGAGGATATTGCAACAGTTTAAGCGTATCACATCACCGTTGGGTAAACAATAATGACATAGTTACAAGGGTACCACTAGCATTAATGGGCTACGTACATCACGGCACAGAGCATTATATGAATGCTTATGGCTTAGAGCGTAAACTTACAGCGTGGCAAAGAACAAAAGATCGCTGGAGAGGTATGTGGATGGGTATAAAACAAGGCGGTATTGACAGCTTCTCAGATCACAGTATGGTCAACTACGTAGCCAACATAGAAAAAATGTTATAAATACTATATGAGAAAACGCACTAGAAGTATATTAGAAGAATTAAGCAATTTCCGTGTTGAAGAACGCGGCGATGACTTTATCCAGACAACTGGCACTAACATAATTGATAGTGCGGTAAACTTGCTTGAGCAAGTACATAAACTTTATGACGCTGACCAAGCAATTGATCTTGAAAGAAGATTAATTAACAGCATAAAAGCAGGCAGTAGTAAAAAGTTTAAAGTTGGTGTAGAAAAAATCAAAGAGAGCAAACGTAAATGAATTTCATAAAAGAGTTACAAGAGTCAAGAATGACTCGAGACGCAAGAAATCAACGTTTGCTTACCTACACTGACTGCAAAGAAAAAGCATACCTAACTATATTGTGTTTACAAGCAATGCGTTACTATCGTAAACACAAAACAGATGCAATGAAGTATGCATACAAAACTGTGATGTTTAGAGAGTACAACCGTTTTAGAATAGACAGCACTGATTTGTATAACTTATATCATTTTATTACTGGTGACGAATCTGCACTAAAGAAATTAAGAAATCCAGGTGCTGCCGCAAAAGAACGTAGAACTACTGTAATCAGCATTGGTAAGTTGAATGGCTTTCTAAGACGTATGGCTAGTGGTGACAGCGTTACACCAGAAGATATAAAAGCATTGGCTTTAATTGAATCTGATTTAGATATATCAAACCCACACTATAGAGAAATACGTAGAAGGCTCAACACGTTTGATACTGATACACAAGCAGAAAGAAAAACAACAATCACTAGGTTACTGTTTGCCGCTAGAAGCAAATTAAGTGATAGTGATGTTATGCCAATGTTCAGTAAGTTTGCTGGCGATAATAACTTAGAAGATTTCAGTGCTACTGACCCAGAGCCAAAAATAAGCACACCAGATAAAATGGGTATGGCAGATGTGCAAATGTATAGATTGATACTGCCTGTAAACAGTTTACCTTTTGTAAGCCGTTTTTTGAATATGATAAGCAAAGGTAAGACAATTCCAGCAAATATTGCGGCAAGTTACTATCCTTTGGTAATGATTGTACACGATATAGTCAAAGCAGGGCCTGCATACATAGATCAGCTGAAAATATTGCATAATCGTGCAAAAAAAGCCCGTAAGTAACCATTTTTTACTTTTCCGACTAAATACAATATACAAAAGTCCACAGAGAGTGGGCAGTCATTTAGAGAAATAAGGAGAAAAAAATGGCAACACCAGTAGGAGAAACAAGAGGCGGCACCGGCCACACTCACGGTACACAGGAAAGCGTAGCTAACCTAAAGTGTATGGAACTAGACGCAGCAGCGAACATCTCAGCAAAAGGCGGAGTAGGTTCAACTATCGAAGCAATGGTACAAGAAGCACAGCCTTTGATGTATGTATCAACAGGTTCAGCAGGTAAAATTTTTACCATCGTTGACGGACACTCAACATCAGCAGCAGATCTACAAGTTAGACTACGTGCATTAGGAACAGTTGATTCAATCGACTTATCAAACGCACTTGTTGTAGAGCGTGATCTAGACGCATTTGACGCATCATAAGATAGCGTTATAACAAAAAAGAAGCGTCACTTTTACAGTGGCGCTTTTTTTGTGACTGTAAATAGAGTATGCGACACTTACCTAAAGAGCAAGTCACATTCATACATAATCCTAAGACAGCTGGCACCAGTATATCAAATTGGCTAGATTCTAACTTTGTAACTATTGAAGGACGCAAGCACGGACATATTGTAGAAGTAAATGAATACTTTCCACGTACACAGAAAACATTTGGTGTTGTACGTAATCCTTGGGCAAGGATGGCAAGTTGGTATATGTTCAGTGATGGCGGCAGAACAAACTTCAAGCAATGGTTGTTGAGTAGGGTGAGCAACTTTGAAACTAATTTAAGCTATCAGCCTTTTTTACTTTGGGCTCGTAATTGGTATAGATTGCATACTCCACAGCACAGTTGGTTTGGAACACATACAATTATACTTAAATACGAAACACTTGAAGATGACTTTGTACAGATACAGGAACTATTAGGTTGCGATAAGCCTTTACCTATGTTAAACTTGTCTAGAGAATATGAATACAAAGATTTATATACACCAGAATTACGAGATTTGATTTGGGATATATTTCTAAAAGATATTATTGAGTACGGCTATGCATACTAAGTTTGAATTATATACTTCGGTTGATATAACAAACCACGTAAGAGCCTCACGAGAAGATAAACTTGTATACGGACAAAAACAAAACTTTCTTACAGTTATAAACACAATAGGGCTAAGAGCTAACCCAACTATAGAAGAGGACCCTATAGTTACCAAGCACAAGGCATTTGGCAACAATGATGCTTGGAAGTTATATTTTATTATAGAAGCAGAAGGTGCAGTAAATACTGAAATGTTAGAGCAAGACTTTATGTTTGTTCCATTTATTGCTGGACTTAACGAAACACAAACTTTTGAAGAAGCAGTTTTTATTACGTCAGGAGACAAAATAAATATTCTTTTTGATACTTTAGGTGATAAATAATATTACAGATGTGATCTGTAAGGCATTTATTTAGGTAACGAAAAGGCTATTTCCTGTCGTAGAGCAATTGGAGTAATAAATGTCGACATCTCAAATTGAAAAAGAAAGTTTAGAAGCTCACGTGGACCTATGCGCTCTGCGTTACGAGCAGTTTGAGAAGCGACTAAGTACAGTTGAAGAAAAGCTTGACGGCATTGCAGATCAAATGGCAGCAGGACAACAAAGTTTAGTTAAAGTTATTATAGGAGCAGCAGGAACGATTGTAGCAGGTTTGCTATCAACTATCGTAGTCATAATCTTGCAAATGTAAAAAATGTTATTGAGAGAACTTTTTGAAAGACAAGTTTATGCAAAAAGAGGAAATCGTGTTGTAAGGAAATACAGATGTACTTCCGGACCACGTAAAGGTAGAACAGTTACAAACGTAGCACAATGCTTCGCTCCACCAGATGTTAAAAAAAGGGTTAGGTTAGCTATAACCAAAGCAAGACTAGGAAGCAAGATGACTCGCAAAGCAAAACGTACTAAAAAGACAAATGCAGCGAGTATAAGAGTAAAGGCGATGAACAGATGAAAATTTCTGATTTAGAAAAACTAAAAGAAGCACCAATGGGAGATCCTATTATGCAAGCACAAGATGCATTGCAAAAGGCAAAAGATGGTGTGGTCGCTATACAAGATCAAATGCGTCAACTAGCATTGCAAAAGAAATCAGCAGATGAACAAGTGAGAGCAGCAACCCTAGCGGTAGCCGCAGCTCGCAAAACAAAAGCGCAACAAGCGCAACAACCAGGTACAATGGGTGCTACTAACACCGTTGGCGGCACAACAGCAGTCTAATGAATTTCAAAGAAATCACACAAGGTATAAACGTACAAATTTCTTTAGAGGAAAAGAAGTTATTGGAAAAAATGAATACTCTATGTGATTACGCAGAATTTACAGAAAGACAACAATATGTTCTTGACAATTTAATAAGAAAAGATATAATAAAAAAAGTATTGTATCAAGGAAAGACATACCTGGTTAATAATGCAGCACCTAGTTAATGAATTAAAAACGCTTATTTCGCACGGAGTAAAGCAACATCCATTGCCTGTCAAGGTAGGTAATTCTATACGTATTGGCCCTGTGGTTATACGTCAACTAAAGGATAAGAGTTTTATTTTATTTGACAGTAAAGAACAAATACAAATAGGTTCTGTATACAGCAAGCACAGTGCTTTGGCACTTGCTAAACTATATACTGAACACAAAGATATAGATTTTGTTATAAGCTTAGATAAAAAATTACAGAAACACGATTTAGATGCTAGATATTACCAACACAGTATGGATAAAACTGAAGATATTACAAAAAAAGACATACTTGATACCAGGTTGAGCGTTGCACACGACGAGTTGCGTATAATTACAAGTAAATTAGAACAAATTATCTTTAACTAGAGATAAATACTTTTAATAAAATAGGATATTACCAATGAATATTTCAGAGTTCGCAAAACCAGTAACTGCAAAAACATTAAACGAAAGCCTTGCAAGACGTTTCGGAAAACGCATTGCATTAGAATCATTTACACTAGCACAATTACATAATGCTCGTAACAAACTAAGAACAAGACTCAGCCAAATCGAAGTCAGTGAAAGTTTTAGTGCTGTTGTTGAAAGCGATGAATATCAAAAATCAAAATTATTTTTAGATGTATTGAATGCTGAAATTTCTGAGCGTGGTGATATCGAAGAAGAAGCAATTGAAGAAAAAGCAAAGCCAGACTATATTGATCTTGATGGCGACGGCAACAAAAAAGAGCCAATGAAAAAGGCTGCAAAAGATGCTAAGAAAAAAGATGACAAAACAGACGAAGGCTCATACGGCAAGAAAAAGAAAAAGCCTATGAAAGAGGGTGCTGAAGATCAAGCAGAGATTGTTATGGCAGCTAAGGATATGGTTGACAGAGTAACAGGTTGGATGGAAGACACAGCAGAAATGAAAACAGAATCAATGTTGGATCTTGCTGATGCTATCCGTGACGAAATGGGTGTAGACTCAAGTAATCAATATGTTGAAACAATCAAAGCAAGTTTAGACGAACTATATGCTAGTTTAGAATCAACTAGAAGTGCATTGAGCAGTGGTGTTATGATGTTGACAGGCGAAGGTGAGCCTATGGACGCTATGGGTGCTGAAGACCCAGGTATGGAGCCAACTATTGATATGGACGATGCTGAAGGTGTCGTACCACCAGCTGATGATGATTTTGCAGCAGCTCCTCCGGCAGCAGGCGGCGAAGAGCCAGCAGGTAGAGAAACACGTGAAAGTGTTGATCCACGCAAACTAGCACAAAAGCTTTCAAAAAAAAAGTAGATGAAGCTGTAAACAGCGACAACTTGTACAGATTACTAAGACTTCTTAAGTCAGAAGGTGTGCAAAGTATTTCATTTGAAGATTTAGATAAAATGATGGACAACAACGAAGTCCCACAGTTTAATTATGAAACATTTGATGCTGCCTTTCAAGCAGACGAAAGAATCAAAGGCTTGGTATCTAATTACACACAAGATGAAGTAAGTTTTGTTGACAAAGCACCAAAAGGCGGTGCTGATGGAGACAGCGTAGGAAAAATGGCAAAACGAGCCGTTGACTTATCTGACCTTTAATGTTATCATAACGTATGACATTAATCAAACCTAAGTATACATACGAAAAATTAAAACGTGTAGAAGTAAATGGCAAACGCCGTTACGCCGCACCAGGTGGAGCACCAGTAGCAAGTGTTACAACTATCCTTGGAGATACAAAAGATAAGACTCATTTAATTGCGTGGAAGAAACGTGTAGGTGAGCAAAAAGCACAAGAGATTGTAACAGAAGCAAGCGGTGTAGGCACCAGGATGCACAAGTATCTTGAGGACTATATTGATTATGCTGAATGGCCCACCGCTGGCAGCAATCCATATGCTCAACAAGCACATATGATGGCAACTACTATAAAAGTAAATGCTATGGATGATGTTGAAGAAATATGGGGCAGCGAAGTGCCATTGTATGTGCCTAATATATATGCAGGCACAACTGACTTAGTAGGAATATACAAAGGGCAACCTTGTATAATGGATTTTAAACAAACTAATAAACCGAAAAAGTTAGAGTGGGTTGAAGACTATTTCCTACAACTAACAGCCTATGCTATTGCACACAATGAAGTACACGGCACAGACATCAAAGAAGGACATATTTTTATGTGTAGCCGAGCTGGTGAATATCAGCAGTTTGATTTATGGCCAGATGAGTTTGACGAATGGGAGCAAGAATGGTGGCGTAGAGTTTATCAGTATTATGAAAAGATAGGATAAATGGTACGAATAGGAATAAATGGATTTGGTAGGATAGGCAGATGTGTTGCACGGCATATCCTAGACGAAAGAAACGATTTAGAAATAGTTAAAATAAATGCTACAGGTGATTATGATTCAAACAGTCACCTTTTACATTATGATAGTATACACGGTAGATGGAAAGGCACACTCAACGGCAAGGTTGAATGGAGTCACACAAGAGATATAAATGAATGTGATTGGAGCAGTGTAGATGTAGTTCTAGAATGTACAGGAGCATTTAATGATGGCGATATAGCAAAAACACATTTAGATAACGGAGCAGGTAAAGTTGTAATAAGTGCGCCTGCAAAGAATGTAGATAGAACTGTTGTATACGGAGTTAATCATACAGATATACTACCAGAAGAAAGTATGATCAGCAATGCAAGTTGCACTACAAATTGTCTTGCACCAATGGTAAAAGTATTGCATCAAGAGTTTGGTATTAAACGTGGCGTTATGACAACAGTGCATAGTTACACAGGAGATCAAAGCACAGTGGATCGTAGACACAAAGATCCTTATCGTGCTAGAACAGCAGGTATGAGTATGATACCTACAAGCACAGGTGCAACAAAAAACATAGGTAAAATTATTCCTGACTTAGATGGCAAGTTAACCGGTAGTGCAATTAGAGTACCTACTGCCAATGTAAGTTGTGTTGACTTTACATTTCAATCCGAAACTGAATTGAGTGTAGAAGATATTAATTTAGCATTTGCAAAGTATTCACATCATTATATGAATGGTGTATTAGGATATGAAACACAACCACTCGTTAGTATTGATTACAATCACACATCTGAAAGTTGCATAGTTGCTACAGATCAAACACAGGTAATTGACAAACATATGGGTCGTGTACTAGGTTGGTATGACAACGAATGGGCATTTAGTTGTAGAATGGCTGACACAGCATCTTATATAGGATACCTATGATACACATTATGCAATAAATATATATATGTGAGGAGAATAGAATGGCAACTTTAAGATGTAAAGGATTAACTGGCGTAGAATTTGACTTGACAGTTACAATGGGATCAACTACAATGAATGGTTTGACTGCATTAGCACAGGCTGTAGAAGGCCAAGAGATAATAACTGCTATGTATGCAGAAATAATAGCACAAAAAGATAAAACTATAAATCAAACAGATCACGGCGGTGATAATTTAACTGCCGCAGGTTTAGTTGACGGTGATAGAGTTTATTGCATTCCTAGATATTCGGGTGCAACAGGATTCAAAAGGCAAAGGCAAGAAGAAAAACTTAGAATTGCTGTGAGCAAACGTAAAGGACTTGCGGCCGCAGATACCAATGCAACATACTATAGAGCATTGAATACAAAAACTAAAAACAATTTGCCAACACTTTACACAGCAAGTAACAACGATACAAACACGCTTGTTGATAATACTAATAGTGGTGGCTTAGTAGAAGGAAGACCTTGGACATAAAAGAGTTACAAAAACGTGATCCTTTTATCTACAAGTAGAAAGGTAGGGAAAACAATTGATGACTGAAATAGCAAAAGGTATGGTAAATGCTGTAAAGGACAAAATGGATGAAAGTTTATTACTTGCCATTATATTCTTTATAGGACACATTATAATTGCAATGGTAGTTGTAAGTGCTATTACAGGTGCAAGTATCTGGGAAGCAGGAGCAGTTGCAATAGTAGAGCCAGCAGTAAACTCTGTATGGTTTTACGTATTACATAAACTATGGCTAAATACTAACAACAATTCAGGAGTTAAGAATGGCCGTTGTACAGATTTCAAGGATACAAAATCGCAGAGGTAAAGCAAGGGTAACCGGCGTACCGCAATTATCAAGTGGTGAATTAGGATGGGCAGTTGACCTACAAAAACTTTACATAGGTAATGGTTCAGTAAGTGAAGGTGCACCTGCTACAGGTAATACAGAAATACTTACAACTAAAAGCAACATTCTTGATCTAGTAGGACAATACACTTATAGAACTAATGATAACGTGCAAACAGGTCTTACAGGCTCAACACCTGTACAAAGATCTATAGCAGAGAAGCTAGACGATACAGTCAGTCTCAAAGATTTTTATAAAACTGCAGGGGATGGCTCTGATCAAACGGCAGCCATACAAAGAGCAGTTGATCAATTGTTTTTAGGTCCTATAGGTGGTCAGTATAAAAATATTACATTGCGTATACCGGCAGGCGAATATCTAGTGACAAGTGCTATTTTCATTCCACCATTTGCAAATATTGTAGGCGATGGTATGGATAAAACATTAATTACCTGCACAGGTTCTAGTGCATTTTATACAAAGAATGGCGATAGTGTTGGCAGTGGCAACTATGCAGATGATAGTACAAACAGCCAATCAAACCAACCAAGATACATCACTTTACGTGATATGACAATCACTCATAGCAGTTACGGCGGAACTATTATTTTACAAAACTGTAGAGACAGTTTGTTTTCAAACATAAGAATTAAGGGACAATGGCTTTTTGGTAGTGGTACTGGTGTAGATTACGGAGCATTTAAGTTACGAAGTGGTAGCATAGGTAGTTTAGATTGCACACAAAACATATTTAAAAACATCCACGTAGAGAATATGGCCTATGCCTATTTTACAGATGACGATGCAAGCTTTAATCAGTTTGATGGCGGTAAGATTGATACCTGTGGTTTTGGTTATAAATTTGGTATTGACACAGTGATTGGCGCAGCAGGTCAACTTACTGGTCCACAATTTAACACAATTGAAAACACAACATTTAATAATATCAACAACCAAGCAATTATTATAGACAATGGCTTTAACAATACAAGTAGAAACAATAAGTTTTTGTTTGTTGGTAATGATGCAGCCAACAGTCAAAATGCAACTGTAAGCGTCATAAGATTTGGCAAAGAAACTAATTTCAGCACTGATGATTTCTTTCAACGTACAGCAGACCTTACAGTTAATCCATTATTCAATGCAGCAAGTTATCCACCTGAAGTAGAAGGACCAAACAATGTCCATATGTCGTTTCCAGTAAAAACAGAAATTGGTGGCAACCTAGTTTACACATACTTTATGGGATTACCAGCTCCTGTAATTAAAGGTAGAATCATAGTTGACTACAGATACACTGCAAACAATACGCCAGGACCTGTGAGTAGAAGAGGACAGTGGATATTAGATTGGAACAAAGATGTAAGCGGTACCGATCTTGACTTTGGAGATGACTTTACTTTTATTGGAAACAGTTCACTACTAAATTCTTTAGATTTTAGAGGCACGCTATCTGGTAACAAGATTAGCATAGAAGTTAAAAACCTAACACTTGACGAAGGTGTTGGCACAGACGAGTTTACTTTCAATATAACGTATCAATTCTAATATGTTTCCACAGGATTTTTATAAACGCATAAGCGTTTGGCAAGACTTACGAAACGATTTAGAAACTAGCAAAGATCCATATAATTTGCTGTTCGATTTCTGGAACGCTGTACCTACCAGTGCGATAAGTACTGATCCATATGATGATAAAACTTGGCCTGATCCTTGGGAGATGATACAGCAAAATGACTACTGTGAATTCAAAAAAATTCTTGCAATTTTTTACACTTTACAGTTAACAGACCGTTTTTCTGAGGCCGATTTTGAGATACATATTACACTAGACAGAGATAAAAGTAGATACGTGTATCTTCTTTCAGTTGACAATTTAACAATTGGAATTTATAATAATGGTAACGTTGGATTTTACAAGCACAATAAATTGGTTTCACAAGTTCAATATTCTAAACTGCCTCAGTATAATTAAAATAAAGTAACAGGAGATAATATGAGTGACAATACCATGATCGTCAAGCGTAGTGGCGAACAAGAACAACTAAACATAGAAAAAATACACAAAGTAGTAGAACACGCTTGTGAAGGTCTGGCAGGAGTTAGCAGTAGTTTGATTGAAATGAATGCTAACATTCAATTTTATAATGGTATGAGCTCAAAAGAAATTCAAGAAATTTTAGTCAGAAGTGCAAATGATTTGATCAGCTTGGAACATCCTAACTATCAATATGCGGCGGCAAGGTTACTTTCATACGGAACAAACAAAGAAGTATTTGGTGGATACGTTTGCTGTTCGCTACAAGAACTAATAGATCTAAATATAGAACGTGGCGTTTATGATCCTGATATATTAAATTTATACACACCTGAGGAAATAGAAAGACTAGACAGTTACATTAATCACAAGCGTGATGAAAACTTTACATATGCTGGACTGAGACAAGTGGTAGACAAATACTTGTGTCAAGATCGTAGCAATGGGCAGTTATTTGAAACGCCACAATTTATGTATATGATGATTGCCGCAACATTGTTTGCACAATATCCAAAAGAAACACGTATGCATTATGTAAGGAGATATTATGACGCAACATCACTCTTCAGAATCAACATCCCGACTCCAGTTATGGCAGGGGTTAGGACGCCTGTCCGGCAGTTCGCAAGTTGTGTGCTTGTTGACAGCGATGATACTCTTGATAGTATTTTTGCCAGTGATATGTCTATTGGTCGCTATACTGCTCAAAGAGCAGGCATTGGAATCAACGCAGGAAGAATCCGCGGAGTAAACAGCAAGATACGTGGCGGTGAAGTTGCACACACAGGTATTATTCCTTTCCTTAAGAAGTTTGAAAGCACAGTAAGATGTTGTACACAAAATGGTGTACGTGGCGGATCAGCAACAACACACTTTCCTTTTTGGCATCAAGAGATTGAAGACATCCTTGTGCTAAAAAACAACAAAGGCACAGAAGATAATCGTGTGCGTAAGTTAGACTATTCAATCCAACTGAACAAAACAATGTATGAAAGATTACTTTCGGGTGGTGAAATTACTTTATTCTCTCCACACGATGTACCTGGACTATATGAATCTTATTTTGGCGATCCAGATGCGTTCAAAGAAATGTATGAAATGTACGAACGCAAAACTAGCATTAAGAAAAAGAAAATTGATGCTATGGAATTGTTTTCAGCACTTATCAAAGAACGTGCAGAAACAGGACGCATTTATATTATGAATGTTGATCATTCAAATACACACAGCTCATTCAAAGATCCTGTATATATGAGCAACCTATGTCAAGAAATTACATTACCAACAAAACCATTACAACACATCGATGATGAGAATGGGGAAATAGCATTGTGTATTCTAAGTGCAATTAATGTTGGTGTAATTAAAGAACTTGACGACTTAGAAGAACTATGTGATCTAGCAGTTAGAGCACTAGAAGAAATTATAGATTATCAACGCTACCCAATTAAGGCAGCAGAAGTAAGCACAAAAGCAAGACGTAGTTTAGGTGTTGGTTATATAGGACTAGCACATTATCTTGCAAAAAATCACGTAAGCTATGAAGAAGATAGAGCTTGGAAACTTGTACACGATTTGTCAGAAGCATTTCAATATTACTTGTTAAAAGCCAGCAACAAACTTGCACAAGAGCGTGGCGCCTGTGAATACTTTGACCGTACAAAATACAGTGATGGAGTATTGCCTATTGATACATACAAAGCAGATGTTGATACAATAGTGGAGAATAAATTAAACTATGATTGGGATACTTTACGCACAGACATTCAACAACACGGTCTTAGGCACAGCACATTGTCCGCACAAATGCCTTCAGAGAGCAGTTCCGTTGTGTCGAACGCCACCAATGGAATCGAGCCACCTAGAGGATACTTGTCCGTTAAGAAAAGCAAAAAAGGGCCTCTTAAGCAGATTGTTCCACAGTACCAAAGTCTAAAAAGTTATTATACTTTGTTGTGGGAAATGAGTGGCAACCAAGGATATATTAATGTAGTTGCAGTAATGCAAAAATTCTTTGACCAAGCTATTTCAGGTAATTGGTCATACAATCCTACACAGTATGAAAACAATGAAGTGCCAATGAGTGTTATGATACAAGACTTGTTGCAAACATACAAGCTAGGATGGAAAACAAGTTATTATCAAAACACTTATGATTATAAAACAGATCCAAGTGAAATAGAAGATGAAAAGCCAGTAGAGCTTGCACAAGAAGAGTTGCCTGAGGATGACGAAATGTGCGATGCTTGCGCCATATAAATAATAAACTAGTTGACATACAGCCTAAATGGCTGTATAGTCGTCTATACAGACACAGAAAGAGGAAGAACGATGTCGAAAACAGTTTTTAATAAAGAAAAAGTAGATTTTACAAAACAAAATATGTTTTTTGGCGAAGATCAGAATACACAACGTTACGATGTGTTTAAGTTTCCGGTCTTTGACAAACTCAACCAAACTATGCTAGGTTACTTTTGGCGACCAGAAGAAGTTAGTTTGCAAAAAGATAGAGCAGACTTTGCTGTATTTCGACCAGAACAAAAGCATATCTTTACTGCAAACTTAAAATATCAAACACTGTTAGACAGTGTTCAAGGACGTGGTCCTTGCTTGGCATTCTTGCCACACGTAAGTTTACCTGAGTTAGAGGGTTGTATTGTAACTTGGGATTTCTTTGAAACTATTCACTCACGTTCTTATACTCACATAATGAAAAATGTATATCCAGATCCAGCAGAAGTATTTGATACAATCTTAGATGATGAAAAAATTATTGCTAGAGCTACAAGTGTTACAAAACATTACGATGCATTTAACGAAGCGGCAGATGCATACTTTCACAGAGGTGAAGGTTCAATGTATGATGTGAAGAAGAAAATGTATCTTGCTATGATGACAGTTAATATTTTAGAAGGCTTGCGTTTCTATGTAAGTTTTGCTTGTACATTTGGTTTTGGAGAACTAAAACTAATGGAAGGTAGTGCAAAGATTATCAGTCTTATTGCACGTGACGAAGCACAACACCTAGCATTGTCAACACACGTATTGAAACTATGGGCACAAGGCAAAGACGATCCAGAAATGGCCAAAGTTGCAAAGGAATGCAAAGAAGAAGTGTATGACTTGTGGCGTGAATGTGTTGCAGAAGAAAAAGATTGGGCAGAGTATTTGTTCAAAGATGGTTCAATGATTGGTTTGAATACAACATTGCTAAATCAATACGTAGAATATATTGCAAACAGACGTTTGAAAGCATTGCAATTTGATGCTATCTTTGATGCACCAGTAAACACAAACCCACTACCTTGGACACAACATTGGTTATCAAGTTCAGGCTTGCAAGTTGCTCCACAAGAAACAGAAGTTGAAAGCTATGTGATTGGTGGCATCAAGCAAGACGTGGATAAAGAAAGCTTAAAAGGATTTAGTTTATGATTTACATTTGGGGTAAACCAGCTTGTCCAAGTTGCACCAAAGCAAAAATGTTTTGCGAAAATAACAACCTTCCATTTGAATACTTGGAAATGGGCAAAGACTTCTCAAGAGAAGCAATCCTTGCAGAGTTTCCTAATGCACGTACATTTCCACAGATTGTTATAAATGGAAATAAAATAGGTGGATACGAACAGATGCTCACCTATGTAGAAAGCACAAACTATAACGGAACAGGACACACATTATAATGTTAATAGACGTACCATATAATAAAAACGATACTATCACAATCAAAACAGCAGCCGGTGGCGATGAAATTGTTTGTAGATTTGTAGATGAAGATAATCACGCAATTACAGTTACGAAGCCTATGGCACTTGTTGCAACAGAAAATGGTATTGGATTAGGACCATACACATTTACTGTAGATCCTAAGAGTAATATAAAAATAAATAAAAGTAGTATAGTATTTGTGCATAAAACTGAAGACAGTATGGCAAAGCAATATGTACAAAGTACTACAGGAGTAGCGTTAGCTTAGGAGTAGCAATGCCATTAGTTGCAAGAAAAGACGGAGTAGATGTAGTCAATACTATCCACGTAAGTGTAGGAGATGCAGATCCTGATGACGGTATTGCTTGTGATGCAAACCCTCAAAATATTGCAACAGATGCCGGTAGTGGTAATGTATTTGTAGAAAATGTAGGAGTTGTACGCAAAGGTGATAATGAAGCAGTGCATACAATACCAGGATGTTCAACACATCAAACAGGATTAGCCACGCATAGCGATAATGTATTTGCAAATAACTTAAACATAGGACGCAAAGACGATACCTATGGATGTGGCGCACAGATTACCGTAGTAAATCAATCATCAGTACACGCAAATAGTTAACACTTGACAATTCAGTTATAATTTATTATACTAATATAGAAGAGAGAGTCCTATGAAAAAAATAATTACAGATGTTGATGGCGTGTTGTTAGATTGGAATACAAAGTTTAACGAGTGGATGCAAGACGAAGGCTTTGCTATCCAAAGTCCAGATAACTATGCAGTAAATTTACGTTACGATATCAATAGAGAACAAGCCGAAGGACTTATAAAAGACTTCAACGAAAGTACTTGGATATCACATTTAGATTATCTACGTGATGCAAAAGAAGGTGTACAAAAACTTGTGGACAATGGTTTTAAGATTGATATTTGCACAGCAGTAGGCACAAATGAATACACACAGGAAACACGCAATAGGCATTTAGGATATTGCTTTGGTAAAAAGACTTTTGACAAAATGCATTATGTAACTGGCAATGGTCCTAAAGATCATATACTAGAACAATATGATGGCACAGGATTGTATTGGTTAGAAGACAAACCAGAAAATGCAGTGACAGGATTGAAATTTGGTTTGAAACCTATATTAATATCACATCCTTGGAACACCTGGTTCCATCACCCTGAAGTTGCAAGAGCAGATAATTGGAAAAAGGTTTGCGAGATAATATTGGATGAGTGATACACACGAACAACTTAAATTAGCATTTGCAACATACCTCAAAGAAATAGAAAACTTTGAAGAGAATGGTGTGAAAGTTAGTGCAGTTCGTGCTAGACAAGCTCTAAATGATTTAAAAAAACTTATTACAGAGCGCAGACAAGAAATACAGCAAATGAAGAATGACATATGATTACAGAATCCTTTGATTTAGATTACAACTTTGTAGAAACAACTGTAAAGATCTGTGAAGATACAGCAAGATGTGTTGTACAGTTTCCTCGATGGAACAACAAAGATAGAATTATAGAATTTATTGACAAAAATAATTATATCTGTGCAGGTGTTTATAGTACTGATGAAGAGCTACTTAAAGAAATGAATATATATTTAGGTGGCGAAATGATTACCACCTTAGAAGAATATAATCTCATAGAAAGACAGTTCACATAAATACGCTATGAGCAAATCTATACACCTGTGGATTTTGCACGTGCCGGTTTGTGTCACAGTGTTATATTCATTTTTTATTTTACCAATATGGTCAATACCGTTATTGATTATTTTTGGTGCAATTATGACAGGAATATTTGTTGAAGGTGGTTTGCACAAATACTTCACACATCAAACTGGAAGATTAAAACATAAATTTTGGCATTATTTTTTTGTTATTGGTTGTTCATTAATGGCACAAGGACCAATTCCAATATGGGTTACATCACATAGAGTGCATCACAAATTCAGCGATACGCCAAGAGATACACATAGTCCTAAACAGCACGGCATCAGAGATACTTTTTTTGCTCATTGGTTCATTTGGAAAATGGATGACACTACCCAAATTACTAGGACACTTGGATTATTATATCAAAAAGATAAATTAGTAAGATTTTTGACGAATCATTATATAAAAACTAATGTTGCATTTGCTGTAATTTTGTATCTTATATCTCCTTATTTTTTTATTTTTTGGTGTTATGCTGTTATAATGGGTTTACTAGGAGGCGCCATAACAAATACAATAGGACATATTTACGGAGAGTATAAAGATTTTCGTAGCTTAAATGCTGTGATGTGTTGGACTTCAACCGCATACCACGGCACACATCATAAACAACCTACTCGTGTTCACTACAATGAATTTTTAGATCCAGTTGGTTGGGTTTTGAAAAAAATATTTGTATAAAAACCACTAATGTTAGCGCCTTAATAGTTTTTTTCTGTAAATACAATTGTTATCACAGCAATGAAAGATAAACAATGTTAAAACAGATCACCAAAAACGATCTCAAGGAAGAATACAGAGTATTTTTTATGGTCACGGGTCATCTAAACACAACACCTCAAACAGTAATAGACGCCTATGACGAGTTTTTTACACGTCTATGGATTGACGGTAGCAATGGTGCACCGCTGTCTGATTATGAAGAACAGTTTGAAATAGCCTGGAAAGCAGAACACAATGATATCACGTAAGATAGGCGATTTGAGTTGGGAAGACCTAACTTATCTCGAAATGCTACTGAAGAATCAATACAGTGCAGAATTAGAAAAAGATAAGACTTGGGAAAGTAAGAACCGGTATGACCGTATCGGTTCTCACAAGAATAAGATTAGACGTATAATGGAAGCTATTTCTAGCCAAAAAACTCTTTCTAAACTAGATAAGTGGTAGCTAGAAATAATCCCCATACCCACTTCCATCATTAGAAGGGTAATAAGGATTATTAAAGTTTGGATCGTCCATTCCGTCTACAGCGGTAACTTCTGGAACAAAATGTTGAAGCATATTTTCAACACCCATTTTCAGTGTCATACTACTACTGGCACATCCACTGCAACCTCCTTGCAATAATACAAGCACACGACCTGATTCCATATCAAAGTCTTGTAGTTCAATCATACCACCGTGTCCTGCAACTGCTGGATTAATTTGTTCTTCGATTATACTGCTTATTTGTTTTACAATTTCTTCTTTAGTACGTTCCATACTAATATTTATTATTAAATTTGGCTCCGGGGGGAGGATTCGAACCTCCACGGTAAATATATTGCAGTACATCTACCACACGATAAACAGTCGTGCGTGTCTACCATTTCCACCACCCCGGATCATTTATGCTGCCTGGGCTAAATCCTTTTGTTTGTCCAATGCAGCAATCATTCTTGTCATACCAATACCACCGCCTACTCTTTCAAAAAAATCAAACTTTAGAAACTCTTCTAGCTCTGCTTCTACACGTTCTTTGCCAAATAATTCAAATAGTAAGTTACTGTATCCTCCATCTGTAATTGTATGGAATGTATGACGCATCATATCTATATCACAACTACGTTCTGCTGAGCCAATAGTTTCCATACCTCCTAGAATAACATCCATTTTCTTTGCAGTTAAGCCGTCATTGTTTCTACTCATATTCCAAAATGGTGATGTAATTTCAGGAAAGTTAGTTATTAGAGTGCTGCCAAATTGAGATTCCATATCTAATTCGTGTTGGGCATCAAGTTCTTGACTATACTTTACACCAAAGTGCTCCTGCCATTCAGTGTAAGTCTTTTCTGTAAGTGCATCAAAACCCAAGTATTCACATAGTTCATACTCCATTGCTTTTAGGTCATCAACGGTGCCAGGAAATTCAAATTCAAACATAGGAAATATTATATCGTGTCTACCTGGTATTGCATTTGGTTCTTGTCTATAGGAAGTGCTGACACAAAAAAACCCCTTACTATCGGGGCTACTTAGTAATTCGTGTTCTAGCCACATCTGGCCTGTTTGCGGCAGTGGCCATACTTGGCCTGCATAATTATACGTTGCTACATTGAATGGATCTTCACAAGCGGCAAGTATGCTTAATCTATTTTGAGTATGTACTTCTTGGAAACCTTTGTCCAAAAAAAATGACCTTAAAAGGCCAACTGTTTTCGTAAATTTTTCGGGTGATATTAGTTGCGTCATCTTTTTCTCCTTTTTTGACCTAAAAAAAATATGTCCAGAAATTGCTGGATTCAATCTTAAACCAAGTTATTTATCAAAAGGTTGACAAAGTTTTATTTCAATGTTATAAATAGACTTGTTAGCGTTGAAGCAACGTGGACACATACTGGACCTCGGGGCGGTACCGAGCAGCTCCACCATAAACATATGAGAGTAGATGCACCTACTTTCCTGTGCATAGGACAAGAGCTCGAAAGGCTACAAGTCGTATGTTTATGATGGGGCTGAACAAGGATCGACAGGTGTGAAAGTGAAGTGGAGTTAGCCGGATGACTGCGTTATTGGTCAAATTACACAATTGCAAACGACAATCGTGCGCCAGCAATGGCACTTGCAGCCTAATTAGGTATGCGGGGTATTGAGTTCCACCTAGCAACAGAACGGGCTCACCATAAAATATTGGTTGAAACATTTTTTAGTTAAAGAACAACCATTTTAGAAAGGAATCAAATGAAACTATTTAAATTAATAGCCGCATCACTAGCAGTGGTGGGGTGCTTCGGTTTGAGCGCATTTGCAGGAGAACCTAAAGATAAAGTATCTGTGGGATTTGTCTATGTAGGACCAACAGGTGACCACGGATGGACATACAGACACGATATTGGTCGTAAGCAAGTTGAAGAAGCTTTCGGCGACAGAGTGGAAACAAGATTTGTAGAGTCAGTTGCTTATGGAGCAGACGCTACTAGAGTTTTTACACAAATGGCTATGCAAGGTGTAGACATTATTTTCGGAACTAGCTTTGGATATATGGATCCAATGCTGGAAGTCGCGGCAAAGTTTCCAAACACAAAATTTGAACACGCTACAGGTTACAAAACCAATGGCACAAATATGGCTAACTATGGATTGCGCCTCTACCAAGCAAGACACGTTCAAGGTGTTATTGCTGGATTGATGACAAAAACTAATAAAATTTGTTATGTGGCTGCATACCCAATTCCAGAAGTTGTGCGTGAAATCAACACATATTACTTGGGTGCAAAAAGTGTAAATCCAGATGTAGATATTGACATCGTTTGGGTATACACTTGGTATGATCCAGGCAAAGAAAAAGATGCCGCTGATGCATTGTTTAATAATGGTTGTGATGTGATTGCACAACACACAGACTCACCTGCTCCATTACAAGCCGCTGAACAAAGAGGACTTGTAGGTTTTGGACAGGCAAGTGACCAAATCAAGAATGCACCTAAATCACAGTTGACAGCGACTATTGATAACTGGGGACCATATTACATTGCAAAAGTTGGTGCAGTGTTAGACGGAACTTGGACTACAACTTGTGACGGACCAGATGGTTGTTACTTTGGACATATGAACGATGGATCAGTTGAAATGGCTCCGTTTACAAATATGCCAGACGATGTAGCCGCAAAAGCACAAGCAGTCAAGGATGCTATCCGTGACGGTGAATACTTTGCATTTACAGGTCCAATCTACGACAACAAAGGTAATCTACAGATTGCTGACGGTGAAATTGCAACCAGAGACCATCTAGATAGTATGATGTACTATGTTGAAGGTATTGACGCAGAGTTGCCTAACTAATGATACCGGTAATAGATTTACAAGCACAAGACGCTTTAGATCGCATTGACGAAGCCTACACCACTGTGGGCTTCGCTGTGTTTACTAATGCATTACCTGGCGTAGATAAAGCTGATATGAGTGCTTGGCAACATCAAATGAGAACATTTTTTGAGTTGCCTATGGAAGTAAAACAAAAGTATCCTTACGAAGGAGACACTAATTTAGGTTACAGTATGGTAGGTGATGAAAACGTTGACCCTACTGCACCAAAAGATATAAAGGAATCATTTAATTATAATGACACAAGGATGCCAGAACACTTGTGGCCAACAGAACTTAAAGGCTTTAAAGGCAGTGCATTAGCAAGCATAAATATTGCTGATAGATTAACATTACGCATTTTGGAGAAGTTTGATACTATCTTAGATACAGGCACTACATTAGTAGATGCACATAAAGTTCCATTCAACACAACAAGAGTGATACATTATCCAGCATATGATGGACCTATGTTAGACAAACAAATGCGTATAGGAGAACATAGTGACTACGGTACTATTACTTTACTTTGGCAAATTAATGATGTCCCCGGACTTCAAGTTCAAGACCTTGCTGGCGACTGGCATCCAGTACCCTATGCGGACGACGGCGTTGTTGTTAACATTGGTGACTTACTACAGCGTTGGACTAATGATTATTTTAAAAGTACTAAACATAGAGTGGTGAACACTCACATACATCAACAGAGATATTCAATGCCACACTTTGTTGATCCTACACCTGGAACAATAGTGAAAAACTTGCGTAAAGGCGAAGAGGATAAGTATGACCCAATTGAATCCAAAGAATATTTGATGTGGCGACTAGCACAGAGTTATTGATATGACATATAGAACTAATGCAGATTTATTTGAAGTAGGAGATTTTATAAGCCACGCAGGGTTACCATTGCCTTGGAAGATTGAGTGTGATGCTATACGACCTGAATGGTGGGATGGACTTGCCCGTATGGTTATGGATTACCAAACAAGACCATTTTACAAAGCAGTAGGCATTCCACGAGGCGGTATTCCGTTTGCACAAGCAATGAACAAATATGCAAGTGGTGATCCTAATGATCAAGTTATGATTTGTGACGATGTGTTTACTACAGGTACAAGTATGAAAGAATTCATTGAACAAGAATATCCAGATTGGACAATGGGTCAAGGATATCGTTGGGTTGTGTTTGCAAGGCAACCTAGCAATGTACATCCATATCACGTAAGAGCATTATTCACTATGCCAACAAAGCCAAGGGAAGAATAATGCAAGTAGAAAGTTTGAACGGTGTAGCAACACAAATTAACAATGTTGATATTACAAATCTAAGTGATAGTGATGCAGATAAAATCAAAAACATTTTACGCAAAGATCTTATTGTAGTTTTAAAACATCAAGAAAGATTGCCTTTTTGGTTTGTTAATTTTGTTGAACGTATAGGCACCGTTGCTAACTACAGGCAAATGATTTACACAAAAGAAGGGGAGTTTTATATTGGTAAGACTCCTCCAAATACAAATAGCTGGGATAAAGATAAAGAATTATATCCTATACAAAGAACAACTGCAAAAAAGAATAAAAAGGGTATATCAACTGGTATATTCAGTTCGGGTATATTAGATTGGCACGCCAACTTAAATGGTTTAGATCGTGCTGATGGTGTAGCACTACAAGGTTATGAAGGCTGCGAAAACACAAGCACAAGTTATTTGAATACAAATTTAGCCTACAATGACTTAGATGGTGACTTTAAAAAAGAATTAGAAGGCGTGTATTGTGAATATGAATACACACCAGAAGTATGGGCAAAGGGCTTGCCCGAAACACAATATAAAATGATGAAAAAGGACGGACAAGAAGGTCCTTATAAAATGTGGCTGCTCCAACAAAATATTGCAGGTGTAAAGGGCATTTATTTTTACACTAATAATAAATGTAAGATTATCACAGAAGATGAAAAACTGTTCCAACGTTTGTACGATCATATGTTCCAAGACAAATATGTATATCAACATTGGTATGAACCAGGAGATATTGTGTTAATGGATCAACTTTTAACTTTACACAAGCGTGATCAAAATGATCCGGAAATACTTGCACAAAGAGTGCTCCATAGAATTACATTTCGGATAAGTAATTATAATAATTTCATAGCAGACAAAAATAAGGTATAGTGCTACACTTTAGCGCATCTACAAAACTTGACATACCTACAAAAAAACATATAATTACTTAATAAGATAAGGAAAACAATGCAAGAACTTGAAATAGTCGGTGCTCCAAGAAGCGGAGCAATGGGCTTCCAGCCAGCAGCCACTAGCCTAGCGGAAGGCATCTTTGCACTTGATGCAATGCTACTGGTTATAATTACAGCAATTAGTATATTTGTTACAGCGTTAATGATATACACATTTATACGCTACAACCGCAAGCGTAATCCAACACCAGCAACGTTTACACATAATAGTCCAATAGAAGTAGCGTGGACAATTGTACCTGTGTTTATATTGTTGTTCATAGGTATGCTTACATTACCTGAACTATTTAGGCAACAGATTATACCAGAAGCAGATGTAAGAATAAAAGTTACAGGCTATAGTTGGTATTGGGGATATGAATACACAGACCACGATTTTGGCTTTGACAGTTATATGCTTGAAAAAGAACAACTTGCAGAATATGGTTATGACGATGAATACTATTTGTTAGCAACAGATACAGCAGTGGTTGTACCTGTAAACAAAACTGTGGTAATGAATATCACAGGAGGCGATGTTATACATAGTTGGAAGATACCTGCGTTTGGAGTAATGCAAGATGCAGTGCCCGGCAGACTAGCACAGTTATGGTTCAAGCCTGAACGTGAAGGCATTTACTTTGGACAGTGTTCAGAACTATGTGGTAAGAATCACGCATATATGCCTATCACTGTTAAAGTTGTAAGTGAAGTAGAATATAATAAATGGCTTGAATGGGCTGCCAATGAATATTAAATTAGCATTGAAACTTGTTTTTATTGGAGTAGCAATGGGAGCATTGGCTTTTGCCAGTGTGCCATTTTATGATTGGTTTTGTAGAACAACAGGATTTGGCGGAACACCACTTACAGCAGAAAGTGTAGAAGTAGAAGCATTGGATAAAACTATTACAGTTAGATTTGATGCAAACGTAGATTCAGACTTTCCTTGGTTGTTTTCACCAATGCAAAAGAAAATGGAAGTGCGTATAGGCGAATCAGAAATGGCTTTTTACCAAGTGCATAATCCAACAGATGAAACAATGGCAGGCACTGCTACATTTAATGTAGTGCCTATGAGTGCAGGAGCATACTTTGTTAAGACAGAATGTTTTTGCTTTCAGCACCAAGAACTAGCACCTGGGCAGACAGAAGAAATGCCTGTTAGTTTTTATATAGATCCGGAGATATTAGAAGACAGAGAAACAGATTATCTTCAAACAATTACACTCAGTTACACATTTTATGAAAAGGATACACAATGACAGACGCAACACACGATGAATATCAGTCAGGATGGTTCACTAGATGGTTTATGAGTACAAACCATAAAGATATTGGAATATTGTATTTGATTACTGCTGCCGTTATAGGTTTTATCAGTGTGGCATTGACAGTTTATATGCGTATGGAACTTATGCAACCTGGTGTACAATTTATGTGCGATGAAGGCGCTAGACTTATTATAGACAGCAGTGAATGTACACCAAACGGACACTTGTGGAATGTTGTAATTACATCACACGGTATCCTTATGATGTTTTTTGTGTTGATACCTGCACTGTTTGGAGGCTTTGGTAACTATTTTATGCCGTTGCAAATTGGTGCACCTGATATGGCTTTTCCTAGAATGAATAATTTAAGTTATTGGTTGTATGTTGCAGGTGTTACACTTGCTATTTGTAGTTTGTTTGTGCCAGGAGGCAGTGGACAAAACGGTGCTGGTGTAGGTTGGGTAATGTATCCACCGCTAAGTAGCACTGAAGGTGGTATGAGTATGGACCTAGCTATCTTTGCGTTGCACGTATCGGGCGTCAGCAGTATACTTGGTGCAATCAATATTATTACTACATTTTTGAATATGCGAGCACCTGGAATGACACTACACAAAGTTCCTTTGTTTGCTTGGAGTATATTTGTAACAGGTTGGTTAATACTGTTGAGTCTACCTGTGCTGGCAGGTGCAATTACAATGTTGCTTACAGATAGAAACTTTGGTACAACATTCTTTGATCCTGCAGGTGGCGGTGATCCTATATTGTATCAACACATATTTTGGTTCTTTGGACACCCAGAAGTTTACATTATTATTTTACCAGGCTTTGGATTGATATCACATATTGTTGCAACGTTTTCACGTAAGCCTATTTTTGGTTACTTGCCAATGGTATATGCAATGGTTGCAATTGGTGCATTAGGTTTTGTTGTATGGGCTCACCATATGTATACAGTTGGTTTGTCAGTTACACAACAATCATATTTTATGTTGGCAACAATGGTAATTGCTATACCAACAGGTATAAAAATCTTCAGCTGGGTAGCAACACTTTGGGGTGGTAGTATAGAATTTAAAACACCAATGCTATGGGCTTTAGGATTTATATTTTTGTTTACAGTAGGAGGCGTAACAGGTATTGTGCTTTCACAATCACCAGTTGATAGAGCATATCACGACACTTATTATGTTGTGGCACACTTTCATTACGTTATGTCGCTAGGTGCTGCCTTCTCAGTGTTTGCTGGAATATATTATTATTGGGGTAAAATGACTGGTAGGATGTACAGTGAATGGATGGGCAAGTTACATTTTTGGATGATGTTTATTGGTTCAAACGTAACATTCTTTCCACAGCATTTTTTAGGACGCCAAGGTATGCCAAGACGTTATATTGATTATCCAGAAGCATTTGCATTGTGGAACTATGTAAGCAGTTTGGGTGCGTTCTTAGCATTTGCAAGTTTCATATTGTTCTTTTGGATAATGGCACATAGTTTCTTTTTTGGCAGACGTATTACAGAAACTAATTATTGGAACGAGTATGCAGATACATTAGAATGGACACTACCTTGCCCACCACCAGAACACACTTTTGAAATATTGCCAAAAAGAGAGGATTGGGACAAAAGTGCTACACATTAACGCAGGCAATAAGGTTGACTTTTACTTAAAAATTTGCTATATATAATATAAGAATAACACACACACGGAGTTAGTATGAATCAAAAACCAAACCCAATTGGTTGGGCAAACACCATCTCTTCAATACAAAACGAATTTAAATCTATGTGGTCAATAATAATGACCATCGAAAACTCGCCACTGAAGAAACTTGATCCTAGAGTAGCTCATATGTTGTTTCTAATTTTGGCTTTTATGTGGAGCGGAATCTTTGCAGTAATGATTGGCAGTGTAACTGCTTTTGGTATTAGTGCAATAGCACACATTATCTTAGTTTCAGGAACAGCAATTACTATTATGGTATTTAATGAAGCAGACAAAAGACCAGACAGTCTAAATAAAACTGTTGAATCTTTTAAACTAGTAAGTGGCTATCATAGCTTTCCGCGAGCCAGGCAGAATTTGTGGGTAAACGGACAAAAAGTACAATTAGATGATAAAGATCCAGGAGGCGAACACGAATGACTTATAATTTTTTTAACAAGAACAATGGTGACGCTTTTTCTATGCAGTTTGATAATGAGCATAAGAAAGATGTGTACGTAAGTAGTAACCCCAATTTGGTTTGTTTAGGCGAGCAAGAATTTACCTTGCCTACTCGTCACGTAAGAATGCAAAACAAAGAAGAGGAGTTTGCCGGATGGGGAAGCTAATTAGAAAAATTAAAGTTGAATTTCCTTGGACAAAAAATTTACCTGAGGTTACTGGTAGGTGACTGATCCAAGAGTAGAAGCCCAAGCAGAAGCTGAACGTACATTTGATCAGTTTATGGTTTGGACAAAAAGGGTTGTAATATATAGTATAATATTTTTAATGATTGTGCTATTTGGTTGCAACAATGGTGTAGAAGTAGGCCCTAATGCTACAGGGTCAAAATATAATGGAGAACAATATGCTCCGTCTAATATTAATGTTAAGGATTATTAATGAGTAGACTAAAAAATATTGTAAATCGTATACCAGAATTTTGTATGAGTCACTGGTTAATAAGAATACCTCTTGCTATTGTATTCTTACAACAAGGTTTTAGTAAACTTCCTGTTACTATAGAAGGAGCAGAGTCTTTTGACTTGCCTTATATTGTTTGGTGGTTTGCGGCATATGGTGAAATTGGTGCAGGTATAGGTTTACTAGTTGGTGGTTTAGTTTTTTATAAAGCAATAGCTGAACTGCAAGATATTATCACAAGATTTTCAGGTATTACTATTTGTAGTATTATGACAGGAGTAATATGGATAGGAGAGCCAGAAAGTCTTTGGGACGTTATTTGGTACGATAACTTACACGTATTTTTATGGGTAGGAGGTTTGTTCTTTGCTTTGCGAGGCAATAGAACTTGAGCGGACAAAGACGTATGCTCAAATGGTGGGCAAGAACAGTTGGTATGCCTATTGGTATCACCGACGATGATAAACCAGAGTTCTTGCCTATATCACAAACAGATGTCAAACGTGCTTTATGGGCAAGGACATTTTGGATTGTGTTACATATATTAACTTGTTGCTTCATTATAGCAGGCAACGGAAAAACACTAGGAGTTTGGTAGTGATTAAAATAATTGGATATTTCAAAGACAGTGTTGTTTCACGTGTGTTTGACAATGAATGGGACGCAATGGATTATAGAGATACATTAGATGCACATTATGCAAAAGTAGAATGGGTGTATCTATAATGTGGGACGCAATAATATTTTTTGGTGTAGTTTATGGTTATACATTTGGTATGATTGCATTTGCATATATAAGCCACAATATACATACAAGAGATCCTTTTGGTAATAGTGGAATGAGATTATGAAGTTTTTAATTATAGTTATGTTAACAATAGGTGATCCTTTTATTATAAAAACACTGAAGTTTGATAGTAAAGAAGAATGTGTAAAATATGTAATGAATCCAGCGAATGCAGATGTACTTGCAATCGAAACAATAGCAGTGGCAGGTTTCAATGATCCTATGACAGCTATACTGTGTTTACCAGAAAATCAAAATGTAGTGGAGGTGCCTAATGAAGCCTAATAATAAATTTGAATTATCAGTTGAGGATATTGATATTATAGAGACTGCTCTTAGAGCAAAAGCCGGACGTAGAGGTATGAAAATACTTACAGGTGAAGGCGATGTGAATAAGTATAAGAAAGAAGCAGAAGAAATTACCAACCTTCTAGGACGTATACACGATCAAAAAGTATGGTTTCGTTCTAGAGATAAAGTCTATGTAGGAGGATAATATGATTAGACTATTGACTACTCTAGCAATGCTAGTAGCAATGGCAATTCCTGCCGTTGCAGAAGATGTTACACTTGAAATGTGGAACAAAGACCCAGAAGATAAGAAACGCAAAATGGTTTTCTCAGAAGAGATTGTAACTATTGAACCAGGACAATCTATTACTTGGTTAGCATCAGATAAAGGACACAATGTTCAAATGATTGCAGGACCAAAAGGCGTAGACTTACCAGGTAAATCAAAAATATCAAAAGATGTTACTTTGTCATTTGATGACCCAGGTGTGTACGTTTATGTTTGTACACCACACGCAACAATGGGTATGATTGGCGTAGTTGTTGTAGGTGAAGCAACTGAAGAAGCTATTAAAGCAGTTGAAAAAGCAAAAGTACGTGGCAAGTCAAAGAAGAAGCTACAGAAACTATTAAAAGAACTTTGATACTAAAATTGTTGTTTTTAAGCAACACCTATTGCAAATCTGTTACAAAATAGCGCACCTAGTTTCACAAAGTGCATAAATAATACTGCGAAAGGGCAAGCGTTGAAAAACTTGCCCTTTGCCATATCCACATAATAAAAAGAAGGAAATATATTATGCGCAAGGTATTTACCACAATGGCAGCAATGATGGTCGCGGGTGCGGCATTTGCTGAAGCACCAGCAGTATCAGGTCCGATGCTGTCAGGTGAAGTGGAACTAAAGTTCACACAAGATGCAACCACTGACAAATGGGGTGGTGCAATGGGTCTAGACTTAGGTATAGATGCAAACGGAGTAGCAAGTGTTGATCTTGATCTATCTGCACAAGACGGCGGATCAGTTACATTAGACAACTGGACAGTTGGCACAAATGTAGCAGGTGTAGGCGTTGCAGTTGGTGACGACAATGGTGTGTTTGTTGGAGCAGAAGGCGAGCAAACAATCGCAGCCCCAGCAATGACTGAGTCAGTAAAAGTAACTGTAGGCGATGCAGCCGTAGCAGTTGGTTTGACAGACTGGACAACTGATGCATTTGATATCAGCAACATTCAAGGTTCGTATGCAATTGGTGACGTAGCTGGTTTATCAGTTACGGCATCAGGTGACTATAACTTGGACAGTGAAAACATTGTACTAGGTGGTGCAGTAGGCGGACTAGAAGCAGGACCAGCAGGCATTAGCAGTACTGTAACATATGATGTTGATGCAGAACTATGGGGATTCGAAGGCGTTGCAACAATGGGTGCTATTACAGCATATGCAAACGGTGACGATACAGATCTACTACAAAACGTAGGTGGTGACTATGAATACAATTTAGGTGGAGCAACATTGAACACCGGAATGGTATACAACTTAGATTCAGAAGAATTTACACCATCAGCAAGTGTTAGTTTTAACTTCTAATCACTGCAAACACAAGATTAAAAAGAGCCTCCGGGCTCTTTTTTCATTTATAAATACTTGCACAAAATAATATGTTGTGTTATTATAAAGTATTAGCTAAAAGGTTACTATGAGAAAGAACAGAATTATTCTACTCAATGATATCTTTGATAATGATATTAGTGGGCAGACGCAGGACTCTTTGCAAGATTTAGATGACGATACGTTCAATAATTTACATATTGAGCAACAAGAAAAGTCAAATAAAAAGTATGAAGTCAAAATGATTTCTACTAATAACAAGTATACCTTTTGGAGTAGGTATATGGGTCCTTATGCAGTGGCCAGTGCTGTACATCAAAACTGTCCTGATTGGGAAGTTGTTGTTATTGATTGGTTTACAAAAATTGATCATTTTCACGACTACATAGCAAACTTTATAAATGAGGACACTTACTATATTGGACTAAGCACAACATTTTTATTGAATACATTTAATCCAAGAGCACAGGATTTTAATTTATGGTTTACTAGACAACGTCAAGTTGATGACTGGTTCAATAAGATTAAAGAAATAAATCCTGATATTGAATTTATATTAGGTGGTGCTATTACTGATTTATTTTACAAAATACATTTTAAAACAAGACCAGAAGCAAAGTTTCCTGTTGCGTTTCAAAATCATATTAACTATGTTTTCAATGGTTACGCAGAAGATACAATGGTAGAGTTTCTTAATGGAGAACTAGAACCTCAAAAAGTACACGAAAAGAATGGTATCTTTTTTATCAACGAAACAAAAATGGCATCCACTGGTGCAAAAGTATTACAAAGCAATTATCAACACTCAATGGCTATTAAGAATGGCGAGTGGTTGCCGCTTGAAGTTAGCAAAGGTTGTAGGTTTGGTTGTAAGTTTTGTTTCTATGATATTAGAGGCACACTAATCAAAGACGCAGATTGTTTACGTGAAGAACTTATGTACAACTATGAAAACTTTGGCGTAACAGGATATATGCTAACAGATGATACAGTTAACGATAGTCCTGCAAAAATAGATATGTTACACAAAGTCATTAAGAGTTTGCCATTTAAAATGGAATGGATTAGTTATTGTAGGCCAGATATGTTTAGTAAGTATCCTGAAATGTGGCGTAAAATGATTGATATGGGTTGTAAAGGTGTTTTCTTAGGTGTTGAAACATTAGATCATACAGCAGGTAAACTTGCAGGCAAAGGACTTGATCCAGAACGTATGAAAGAAATATTAACTTGGATGCGTGAAGTTGCACAAGACGATGTTTTTATTCTTGCTAGTATGATTATTGGACTGCCTGGAGAAACAAAAGAAAGTTTATACAAAACAGCAGAGTGGTTCAAAGAGCAAACAGTATTAGACAAGATACAATATGAACTATTCTTTGTAAGTGATGGCAACGATAGTAAGTCTCCTGCATTTACAGGTAAGCCAGACAATCCATACGGAATACATTTAGAATATTATCCAAACTATTATTGGAAACACAACAGTATGGATTTACACGATGCACAATTTATGGCGTTGGAATGGGAAAAGATGCTGATTGATCATCCTAAGACAGCATTTGAAAGACACTTTAGTTACAACACAAATTTTTGGGCTTATCCAAGACTGCGTAGTTTAGGATATGATCATTTAGAGTCTGTTGGTATATTGACAGCAAAAGTTGTACCACAAGAAGTTTACGAAAAGAATAGACGTTGGATTGATAATTATCACACAGAATTAAAATTAATTAACCACGTCAAATCATTACAACAAGAAGAAATGTTAGCGTGAAGATTGCATTGACAGGCCATACTAGAGGTATTGGCAATGCGTGTAAACAATTGCTAGAACCTGAACACGAAATTATTGGCTTTAGTAGAACAAATGGTTACAATATAAACGAACCTAAAGTAATATATGAACTTGCAAAAGATGCAGATGTTTTTATAAACAATGCACAGTTTCAAGATTATCAAACAAAATTATTTGATTTGTTTTGGGATGATTGGAAATACAAACACAAGACTATTATTAATATTCAAAGTTCAAGTAAATATCCAGAAACACAAGCACGTTTCGGTAACTATGTAAAATATAAACAAGAGTTAGACGCAAATGTAAAAGCAAAAACATTACGTATGAGAGCTGGTGTTAGTACATTCAATTGCAGAGTAACAAATTTAATTGTTGGCTGGACTGATACAGATATGATAAAATTTTTAAGACACGTTAAAAAGATGCCGCCTAGTAAAGTTGCAGAAACACTTAAATGGGTGCTGGATCAACCACAAGATTTACAAATTTTTGAATTAGCAGTTTGGCATCAGAATACCAAGCCTGATAAATAATATGGGCATATTATTTAGAGAGGGCGAACAATGCAAAATAATGAATACGATGTTAAGGTTGTCAAAGTTGTAGACGGAGACACAGTAGACGTAGATATCAACTTAGGCTTTGGTGTTTGGTTATCAGACGAGCGTGTGAGGATAATGGGTATAGACACTCCTGAATCACGCACAAGCGATAAAGTAGAAAAAGTTTTTGGCTTGGCTGCAAAAGACAGATTGTATCAACTTATGGAGAAAGATGCAAAACTAATTACTACAGAAAACAAAAAAGGCGAAGATATGAAAGGCAAGTTTGGACGTATCTTAGGTGATTTTCTTACAGCAGATGGACGCAAAGTAACAGACATAATGATTGAAGAAGGACATTGTGTAGCATACTTTGGTGGATCAAAAGAAGAAATACAAATGAAGCATATGGCCAATAGAGAGAAACTATTGCGTGAAGGTGTGGTAAGTAAAGAAGCAGTAGACGAAGCAAAGAAACTTATGGAAGGAAAGTAATGAACACAAATTACTCTACCATTGCTGAAATACAGAGTTGGATTAATCGTGCAGTTTCTAATGTTGAAGATCAACTTAGACGCATTGACGAAACTGATCCAAATTATCAGTGGCTTGTGGATAGAAGAGCATATCTCAAGGAGTACAGTGCAAAATACGGAAGTATGATTGGCAAAGAATTGCCAAAAAAGCGTGATAGAAGTAATATGCGCCATTACAATAGGCCAAGAACGTTTTAGGTTGACAGCATAATAACTCCTGCTATACTAAGTGTGTAGTAACAAAACAGGAGTTTATTATGAGTATGCATCTTGTAGGTCCTTATATGACCACAACTAATTACAAGAAACGCAAACAAAAAGGTCTTACAAAGAAAGATCGACAAGCACAAGTAGAACACGAAAAGTTCCTTGCTAAGATGGGTGTCAAGAAACCCACAACAGATTATCGTGCGCCAATGCCAGATTATAGGTCACACAGTGGTAACACTGTTCCTACTAGCGACCGCATTGATGGACACGCACCACAGATAGAACGCAATGTGTATTCAGGCGAAAGACAACTATTAGGTATCGCTACAATGCACAAAAGCAATATGGTTCCTGTGTTTGCAGACAAGAAAGAAGATGCAAAAGACATTGCCAATATGAGGAGAGGATGAAAAAACTTATTTTAGTTGTAGCCAGTGTATTACTATCTAATGTTGCACAAGCAAATGAAACAATAGACGAGTATATCACAGACAACTATATTAAGATGCCTGTACATATTCAAAAAGAAATAGACAAACTTATGGAGTATGGAGATAGATACAAAGAAGCAATATTTGCAATAATCCATACTCAGTTAGTATATGATGGCAACCCAAGTTGTCACGATTCAGAAGATGTCTAAACGAAAGTAAATACTGTAACAGAGGAGCAGTTATGAAACACTTTATTATGGCGGCTATTCTATTAGTCGCGGCTAAGGCCGCTGATGCGTCAGAGAGCCTTTTTAATCCTGAAAGTTATCCACAAATACATTGCTTGGCTTTGAATGTTTATTTTGAAGCAAGAGGCAGCAACCTAGCAGATAAGGCAGCAGTAGCAGATGTAGTTTTGAACAGGAAAAATGATACACGTTATCCACAAACTATTTGCGAAGTTGTACACGATGGTTACAAGAAAGGTCGCAGAGATTGTCAATTCAGTTGGTTCTGTGATGGTAAAGCAGATGTACCTAAGGAATATGATCGATGGGCCGAAGCACAAATGATTGCTTGGGGTATGGTCAAGTTTGACAAGTACCGCGGTATCACAGAAGGTGCAACACATTATCACGCAACTTATGTCAGTCCAAGATGGGCAAAATCGTTGCAAATGGTGGGTAGAATAGGTGCGCATATATTCTACCGTTGGGAGTGATTAAATAATATAATGATATTTGGTATTTTTGTTATGATAACGGCGCTAACAATAAGCGCCGTTGCTATCTATTACTCGGTAAGCGGGCTTGTGGCTATTTTTGCCGCCGCCGCTATACCTATAATCATAATGGGTACTGCTCTTGAAGTAGGCAAGTTAGTTACAGCAGTTTGGTTACACTGGTATTGGGATAAAGCCAAATGGTGGCTTAAAACATATTTGAGTATTAGTGTCCTTGTGTTGATGTTTATTACGTCAATGGGTATATTTGGCTTTTTAAGTAAAGCACATATTGAACAAACTAGTGCCGCTGAAGAAGGCATTGCACAAATTGAACGTATAGAACAAGAAGTGCTAAGAGTACAAGATTTAATTGTAAGAGCTGAATCACGCATAGCAGATGCAGAAGCAAGTGTAGGCGAAGGCAATGAAGATACACAAGCACAAATAGACAAAGAACAAACACGTATTGATACAGCGTATGATAGAGCTCAACCTGCTATTGATGAACAAAACGCTATAATTTCAGGACAACTCGATAGTTTAGAAGATAGAGTTGCAGTCTATGTAGAAGAAATAAAAAGTTTAGATCAAGAACTTAGTAGACTGAAATCTCTCATAGAAGAATATAGAAGTGAAATAGCAAATACAAGTGTAGCAAGTATTGAAGCACAAGTGCAACCCTATAACGACCAAATTGCACAACTAGATGCAGATTTACAACGTATAAACACACAAGCAAATGAATACGAAAAACGTATTAGTGAATTACAAATAGACAACAGTGCAATTGAAGCACTCAAAACTAGAGTTGCTGCTGTTGAAGAAAAAATTGTTTTAGTAACAAACAAGTTACAAAGCAACGAACGTGCTAAAGTTAAAGAAGGTCAAGCAGTAATAGGTGTAACCAGTGATGGACTTTTTGGTGGTAACACTACTAGAGCATATAATGCTTGGCTAGAAGCACAGAGAGCTCGTATAAGCGAGCTACAAGCACAGGAAACAGATTTACGTATACAAGCACAAGCAACACTTGATGCTGAAAGAACACGATTGACAGATCTTGTAAAAGATTTGCGTGGGGCACAGACCGAGACAATACTACAACGCAAACAAAGTTTATTAGATGCTATAGATAAAGTAAGAACAAACAGCATTGACGAAGCTAAAATTGCAAAAGCTGACATACAGTTAAAGATTGATACAGTCTTGAACACAGACATTCCTGCTAATAGGAGCGCAAGGCAAACTGCTCAAGAGCAAATCACTGCCTTGCGTCAAGCAGACGATCCACGTATCAATGCAGCCAGACAGACAATAAAAGATTTAAGATCAAGTGCAGATGCACAAATTGCGGCAAGCAATGATCTTATACAGAGATTGCGTAACAGCCTTACAGTAGGCAAAGACGCAGACGTTGAAGCACTAGTAGATGCTCAACAAAAAAAGATTGTAGAGTTTAATAATACTATTGACAAATTAACTGAAAACAAGTATGCTCTACAAGCTGATTATAGAAAACTAGAAGCAGAAGTAGGACCAATAAAGTACCTAGCAGAATTTATATATGGTGAAACAAACGAAGATATACTCGAAGAAGCAGTAAGATGGGTAATAATAGTAATCATATTTGTATTCGATCCTTTAGCAGTTCTCCTGCTCATTGCGAGCCAAGCCACATTCGAGATGCGCAGACAGGAGCGACATCGGCTAGCCGCGGAGGGAAAAGACAATGACAATACAAGCAATGATCATCAGTATGATGAATATGCACAATCCGGAAGCGAAGACACACCACCTAGTGGAACCACAAGTACCGATACCAGAGGAAGCGACAGTGAAAGTAGCGCAGAAGAAAAAAATATCGCCTATGCCAGCTTGTATGCAGAAACTGGAACCAGATCTGATAGAGGAAGCACTGCCCCAGTCGTTTTGGAACAACACCAACAACAAGGTATAATGTTCGGAGAAGATAATCTCAAATCAAAAGAGATTAAAGAAAGAGTTACTGAAGTTGCAAAACACGCAGACGATCCAGTATGGATAGAAGCAAGACGTAAATGGAAAGATGAAAATCCAGATCAGAATGTAAAGGATTATCAACAGGCATATATATCTGGTAGAATACACGAACTACCGTGGGACGTATCTTATATTGCCAAAGACGAAAAAGGCAAACAGTTTACAGGTTACGTTCAAAACAACGAACAAGATGAAAACAGTATATGGCAAAAAATAGGTAAAAATGACAAAAATTAATGTAATTACTCCACCGGATATTTTACATAATCAAAACCAAAGCATCTTATTAATATATCCAAGCACTGAGTTGCGACAAGAATTTCAAACGTATTTAGAAGTTGTTGGCAAATCAATCAATGTATATTTATACGATCCAACTGATGAAGATGTAGATGTTGCTTGGTTGTTGGCTTTGGCCAAAGTATGTGAAACTGTAATATTAGATTTAGATCAAATGCAACCGCTAGAAAAAAAGTTTGCAAGTTATTTAATTAGTTTGCCAAATACTTTTTACTTGACAAAAGACGATGTTACACCTTATAATAAACTTAGCCTTAATAGAGTTTATGACTTGAAATGGCTCATTGAAACTGATGAAGGACAAAATGAAAAACAATAGAAGAAAACATAACGACGATTGGAATAGAACAGGCTTGCAAGTAAATGTTGTTAACAACGATGTTACTAAGGCAATGCGTAAACTTAAAAAGAAAATTTCAGAAGATGGTTTGATGCAAGAACTAAGAAAGCGTGAATACTTTGAAAGCAAAGGCACACGCAAAAGACTTGCTAAAAAAGCAGCCATTAGACGTTACAAAAGAAATCAAGCAAAACTAAAAGAACAGTTAGGTTATTAAATGCGTTTAGAAGAAGATTTAAAACTTGATTACAAAGATGTGCTAATACGTCCTAAGCGTAGCACATTACAAAGTCGTAAGCAAGTTAGATTAAATCGTAAATTTCAATTTCGTAATTACGATCACGACATTGCAGAACCTTTGCCAGACGAATATCATTATATTGGTATTCCTATTATGGCAAGTAATATGGATGGTGTTGGTACTATGCGAATGGCTGATAAGTTAGCAGAAGGTGAAATGTTTACCTGTCTTGTAAAAACTTATACAGCAGAAGAACTTATAGATTTTTACAATTATGATGTTGGATTAGAACGCACAGAAAATGTTGCTATGAGCATAGGTACTGGCGACAGTGATTACAATAAATTATACAAAGTAAAAAAAGAATGTGAACACAGACTAAAATATGTTTGTATGGATATTGCAAATGGTTACAGTGACCATTTTGCCGCTCACGTTCGCAAAGTTAGAGCAGAATTTCCAGACTTGGTTATCATTGCTGGAAATGTTGTTACTAGAGAAATGACAGAGGAGTTGATACTTGCAGGAGCAGACATCGTCAAAGTCGGAATCGGACCAGGGTCGGTTTGCACGACTCGCATACAAACTGGGGTGGGCTATCCCCAACTTAGTGCGGTTATTGAGTGTGCCGATGCGGCGCACGGGTTGGGCGGACATATTATTGCTGACGGGGGCTGTACTACTCCTGGTGATGTGGCAAAAGCTTTTGCTGCCGGTGCTGACTTCGTAATGCTTGGCGGTATGCTTGCTGGACACAATGAAGGTGGTGGTGATATTGTTACTGAACATATTGCTACAGGAGGAGCATATAAAACACCTGAAGGAACATATGTTCCTTATTTCAAAGAAAAAAAGTTTGTGCAGTTCTACGGTATGAGTAGTGAAAGCGCAAATGATAAGCATTTTGGTGGATTGAAAAACTATCGTTCATCAGAAGGACGCACAGTGCTTGTGCCTTATAAAGGTCCTGTGGCTATGTCAGTACAGGAAATTTTAGGAGGTGTGCGTAGTGCTTGTACTTACACAGGCGCATTAAAACTCAAGCAACTAAGTAAGTGTGCAACGTTTATTCGTTGTTCACAAACCCATAATCCGGTGTATGAATCATCGACAATTGGTAAATAACTATGAGCGCCGAAAGGGCTCTTTAACATATCTTGCTTAATAAGGAGAAATGAAATGACAAGATTTACAACACTAAACCTACCTGACTTCCACAGAGCAACTATTGGCTTTGATAGAATGTTTAATCAACTAAACCAAGAGTTTGCAAATAGTAAGTCACAAGGGTATCCACCATACAATGTAGTACAAGAGAATGACGATGAGTATACAATCTCATTGGCTATTGCAGGTTTTGCAATGGATGATCTAGACATTACATTGGAGAAAAATGTCCTAACAATTGAAGGCACTTCGCCAGACGTTCCCGAAGATAGAAACTTTCTACACAAGGGTATTGGCAACCGTAACTTCCGTAGAGACTTTACATTAGCTGAACATATTGAAGTTGATTCAGCTGAACTAGAAAACGGTATGCTCCATATCAATTTGGTTAGAAATGTGCCAGAAGCACAAAAACCAAAGAAGATTGAGATCCGTGAAGTTGGAACTATCGACGGCTAATAGTTAGGGGGAGTGAAATATCTCCCCCATTTTTAGGGAAAAGAAATGAGTAAGACAGACGTTGTAATTGACGAAAAAATTGAAATAGAAATCAGAGAGCCAAAAGATTGTAAAGTTATTTTCTTAAATGACGATACAACTCCTATGGATTTTGTAGTAAACATTCTACAAACAATATTCAAACATTCATTGGACAATGCAACAGCATTGACTGTCCAGATCCACGAAGAAGGCAGCGGAATAGCAGGTATATATAGTTACGAAATAGCTGAACAGAAAGCCACCGAAACAGTAAATTTATCTAGACAAAACGGCTTTCAGCTTAAAGTAAAAATAGAGGAAGAATGATAGTTTTTATAATTGGTTACCTAATAATGTTTTTTAATGAAGGATTCGTGATTATGCGTCACGTTAGTCCTTGGTTTGCAAAAAAACGCAGCCTGTTGCATCTAAAATTTGGTAGAGAAAGAGTAAAACGTATCCACGGACTTACAGATTGGACTTGGATAATTTTACTTGTGATAGGAGTATATTTAGATTTTGAGAATTGGAAAGTGTACGCAGTGCTTGTGTTTGCTTTCTGGATAGTAGTAGCAGTAGGAGTGTATCTTCCTATGCTATATAGAAAAATAAGAAAACAGCCAACGGGATATGTAAAATGAGTAAATTAAAAGAGCTTACCTGGGAAAATCACCAAAATGCAGAACGTACTGCATTCGCTAGAAGATTAATGGGAGGTATTACACCAGAAGAATATCACACATATCTTTATAATCAGTTTTTGATTTATGGTTCACTTGAATCATTAACTAATCTTGAAGGCATAGAAGATATACGTAGAACAAAGCGTATTGGTATTGACTTAAAAGAGTTAGAAAAAACACAAGGACTTAAACGTACCAAAGAACAGTTACAACCTAGTGCATTAGATTATATAAATTATTTGCCAACACTTGATAACGATGAATTAATGGCACACATATATGTAAGACACTTTGGCGATATGTATGGCGGGCAAATGATTAAAAAACGTTTAGACTTTACCAGCGGCACAATGTATGACTTTGACAATGTTGAAGATCTTAAAACGAAAGTCCGTTCAATGGTAGGTGAAGATATGGCAGACGAAGCAAACATTTGTTTTAAGTATGCCGCAAAGTTATTCGAAGAGCTCAATAACGTGTATGCCTAAGACTGTTGTTGCAATTGGTTGTAGTCACACAGCTGGATCCGAAATAGACGGAGAATTTACCAGTGATTACAATCGCCAAAACAGTTATGCAGGACAAATAGCAAAACATTTAGATTGTGATATTATAAACTTAGGTTTCAATGGCGGCAGTAATCAATATATTTGCAGAGCCGCAACACAATTTGTTACAGAAAATCATTACAAAATAAACGAATATTTTTTTGTTATAGGCTGGACCAGTCCATCTAGGATGGAACTACGTTATGATGGCAGAAGCACACAAGAGTTTGATCCTACACCTCCGGGTATGGATCCAAAATATGTGCCATTTAGTTTAGGACAAAAAGACAATATAAAGTTACCTCTTGGCAAGGTTACACCTTATGCAGTTGATATATTCGAAACGTCAATGATGTTTGATCATTGGGCAATGTATATTATGAGTTTACAAAATTTATTTTTACACTACAAAGTTCCATATATAATGTGTAATACTTGTGTGCCATTAGAATATACAAAAAACAGCAAAGCAACATCTGCACATATAGATAGGCGATATTATTATTTAGGTGATAATTTTTACGACTATAGCACTAGCAAGGCACATACATCATCCCAACATAATCATTTTGGGGAGCAGGCTCATATTGATTGGGCAAACAAATTAACAAAGGAGTTAAAACTATGAGCGAAGTTTGGGAAACATTAATCGAAATACAGGATAGACTAATTGATGCATTTGAAGAAACAGGAGTAGAAATACAAGAACCTGGAATGGATAGATTCAATCAGCCTGGTTGGATAAACAGAGTATGGCAAAGTGATAGTTATCGTAGAGCACACATTGATGTTGTAGACGCACGTGAGTCAAAAGGCTTATGGATGATGCATTGTTGTGTTTTTCCAAGACTTGATAACAATGGACCTATATTTGGATTAGATGTTATTGCTGGCAAAAGAAAGATTACAGGATTTTTCCACGACTATAGTAGAACAATTGAACCTAACCACGCAATGATAAGTGCATTTGGAGAAGAAGTAGGCAAACTTGAATGGCGGAAAGAACGTGAACTTCCTGAGTGGGCGCAAGCAATTTTTTCACCACATATGGTAGCGGCTGGTAATGTTAGCAAACGTGAAGAACTAGATCAGTTATTAGAGCTAAGTTTAGATAGTGTAGATGCATACCTTACTGATATTGGAAATTACAATAACGAAGCAGATTCAGATGAAGTTAAGGCAGCACAAAATCGCTATGCACATTATCAAAAACAAAATCCACATACACCTAAAACAATGACCAGTTTAGGATTAGATGAAGAAGATGTGCGTGTGTTCGTACAAGAATGTTTATTCCCTGATATCGACTAAATACTATATCAGGAGTTCAAAATGCGTTATAAAGATATATTAGAGTATACAGATCTAAGTAAAGAAAAAGAACAAATTATATCAACTATATCTGGCTTATCTGCAGATAATCAAGACGAAGCAAATTTGCTAGATAGGATTTGGAAAATACTTAACAGTGGAACTATTTCACAGAATATTGACACAGCATTTGGTATTCCGTTACAAGACGAAAATATGGGTGATAAAGAAAAACTTATTATTCGTCAAGATATGACTAAAATTTTCAGTACCATTGACAGTGACTACAAAACAATGGATGCCTTGTTAAAAAGATTAGAAGCAGGAGGCATTGTAGATATTGCAGCTCTTTCTAAGCCAATGAATACTTTCAATGCAGTATTTGGTGACGAAGCTTCAGGTGCAGCATTTAGAAAATTAGCAGCATATGGCGTGGGTAAAAAACAAAAAGGTCCAGGAGAATACGGACTAGCCTGTTTGTCAAACAAAATTAGACTAGCAGCAGGTGAAGGCGACTTAGAAATAGATGGTATTGGTAAAGTAGAACTCAAAGCAGCAATGAGTTCAAGTGGCGGACGTATTGGCTACGGTGGTGGCAGTCAAAAAGCTAAACGTGCAGTGCTACAAAAGTATGAACAAAAAATACCTTCAGTAATAGGTGCTATAGGAGCAAAAGGTGGTAGCCTTGGGCTAGGACCTTTTATGGCAAACTTAAATCAGGATCTTCCTACAAACGTTCCAGAAAATCAACAAGTAAGAAAAGCACTAATGATTGATTTACTAGAAATGGATATGGAAGGTTATGCAGGACCTGTTGCAGATAAAATTGCAACTACTGAAGATACAATGCAAGTTGAACTTGCATACTTACAAGCAAACTTTGAATGGTATAAAAACAGAGATGACTTTGATGCATTGTTGTTAATGAGTATACCTAATCAAAAAACCGCAATGTTAAAAAATGCAGCAGATTTACAAGCATTTAGACAGGGCGGACACGCAGGCGGACTATCAATAAGTATTATACCAACGCAAGCTGGTGCCGGCAGAGAACAATGGGCACAACTAACATTGAATAAGGCGAAGATATAATACTACGGAGAATGGATGAAACATTTATTACTAGTAGGGTTAATATTATTACCAACAATCGCAAACGCTGATCTTGTACACAAGTTCAGAAATCCAGCCTTTAATGGCGGCGGTGGTTATAGTGCTCACGTTTTAGCATTAGAGCAACTACAAAAACAACGTAAAGAAGAAATGGAAAAAGAAGCAGAACGTCTTGCAGATGAACTTGAACGTGAAGCAGATAACACAGTGCTTGCAAAATTTACCAGAAACTTAGAGTCACGTATCTATGCGACACTAAGTAAACAGCTAGTGGACAGTATGTTTGCAACTTGCGGTGACGGCACTGATCTTGAATGTGCAACAAGTGGCACAACTGAAATAGAAGGTGCAGAGATTGCTTGGACAAAAGATACAACCACAGGCAGCATAACACTTGTAGTTGACGGGCCAGATGGCTATACAGAAGTAACAATACCAGGACCAGGAGAATTTAACTTTTGAAACATTTAGTAGCGATATTATTAGCAGCCACTTTAGCAGGATGCAGTTGGATACCAAAAAACGTTCCAGATTCTATAAAAGCGCCTCCTAGAGTACAAGAGAATCCAGAAGTAAGAAGTTTGCATAAATTGCCAGCACTAAACGGTCCTAAGATGACCATAGGCGTTTATGGTTTTACAGATAAAACAGGACAACGTAAACCAGCAGACAATATGGCAAGCTTGAGCAGTGCAGTTACACAAGGCGCAGAAGTATGGGTAATTGATGCACTATTAGAAGCAGGTGGTGGTGAATGGTTTGAAGTTGTTGAACGCACAGGAATGGACAACGTAATCAAAGAACGCCAACTAATTCGCAGCACTAGAGAAAACTATGAAAATGGTGTAGATAGAAATCTAGCACCTATGAAGTTTGCAGGAATATTATTAGAAGGTGGTATTGTAGGATATGACAGCAATATTACCACAGGTGGTGCTGGAGCAAGATATATGAACATTGGTACAAGTACAGAGTACCGTGTAGACACAGTCACAGTCGCAATGCGTCTCGTAAGCGTTAGCACAGGTCGTGTGCTTATGAGCGTAGCAACACAAAAAACCATAGCTAGTTTTAGGCAAAGTGCAGATGCATTTCAATTCCTAGATATGGGCACCAAGGCATTGGAACTTGAAGCCGGTTACAGTGCAAATGAGCCAACTAATTACGCTGTAAGGGCAGTTATTGACGCAGCAATCGTAGAATTAGTGTATGAAGGTGTAAGAAAAGGGCTTTGGAACTTCAAAGACGGTGAATTACAACCATAAAGAAGAAAACTAAAAGGTAAATACCTGGACGACCGACGGGTTGTCATAAAATGAAATGAGGGCAAATAATGAAAAGATCGATCATAACATTGGTCGCTTTCCTTTGGGCAACCGCGAGCGTTGCTAACGAAATCTATATAGATCAAGTTGGTGACAATTTAGACTTGACCATTTCTCAAACAGGAAGCGGCAACGAAGTAGGTGACTCAACAACCGACCTAACTTTGGACGGTGCAAATATGACCTTCAGCATAACGCAAACAGGTGACAACAACAAAATTGACGCAGTCATTAAAGGCGCAACGTACACAGGTACTTGGGCATTTACTGGTGACGACAATACTGTTGATTTGAAATGTAGTAGCGCAAGCACAGGCAACTGTGATACTGTAACAGTTAACATTACAGTAGGTGCTAATACCACTGGCGGCGCAGACGATAACGTATTCCAAATCTATATGGGAGAAGCATCTGGACAAGATGTAGACAATATGGTGGCAGCTTTCACAGTCGACGGTGATGGCAACGTTGTTGATGTAGCAAGCGGCAGTGGAGCAAGTGATATCACTGTTACAGTTGATAACACTGCAACTAATAGTACTGAGCAGTATACAGATTCAAACACAAGTTTAGCAACAACAGCTGGTGGTAACTATGTTGACATCGACCAAACAGAAGGCGGTGTTGCAGGACACAGCATAGTATTAGACATTACCGGAGGTGGTGGACACTTTGACATTGATCAAGCCGGATTAAATGACAGCAAAATAAATGCTACATTTGACGGTGACGATGCAGATGTATCCATATCACAGAACGACTAATGTTTAGGATATTGTTAGTTGCCTTGTTGGCAGCGAATACAGCTTGGGGCAGTGTAGGCGAAATTACTGCAAGCACTGGCCCAGGCCAAATCAAAAGACAATCAGAGAAATTTGATGGTAATGTAGGTACTGACCTCCAAATGCAGGACACCATTACTACTCAAAACGGTGCGTGGCAACTTGAGTTTATAGATGAAACTCGTGTAGATGTAACCGAACATAGCCGTATGGTTATAGATGAATTTATATATGATCCTGAAACAAAAACAGGAGCATTGAGTATGAAAGCTACACTAGGTGCTGTGCGTTACGCTAGTGGGCAAATAGCAAAGAATAGTAGACAACGTGTAAACATAAGAACTCCAAGTGCAACAATCAGTGTTCGTGGTACAGACTTTATGATGATTGTAGACGAAGTAGGCGGTTCTATGATTACATTATTACCAAGTTGTGACAACACTGGTGCTTGTGTAGTAGGAGAGATTGCAGTTGAAAGCGAAGTGGGACAGGTTATTATGAATCAAGCATTTCAAACAACTGTTGTAGCAAATCCTTACAGCAAGCCTGCAAATCCGCTTGTTATAGACTTACCAGGTCACTTGCTTCGTGCAATGTTAATTGTACGTAAAAAGCAACCTTATGACGAAATATTAGAAACTGTACGACCACGTACAGACATATTAGAAGTTGACTTCTTAGCGTTTGACGAGTTAGATGATGATCCGCTTGTTGAAAGCATTAAACGTATATGGCTAACAGATTTGGATAATATGACATACTTGAAAGAAGTATGGACAGATGAAATGGAAGAACAGTTACGTGAAATCTTAGCAAAATGGATTAATGAACTGAATAGACAAGATACTGAAATATTTGTAAGTAAAACTATGGGTTTGGATCCAGACACTGGTATTGTTTATGAAGAATTTCCTCCAAAATTTATTATTGAAAGACGAGAACAAGACTTACACTTTTTTAGATTAACGCTAGATGACGGGGAGGGTTACACTATTGATATGCACCAAGACTACTTCAGTGAGTTTGGCTATCGTGTTGGTATGGGCGGCTACAGCACTATTACCATCAATCAGCAAAGCCAATGAAATATACTTAGAGCAAGTTGGTAACGATGCAACTGTGACTATTATCCAAGAAGGAGCAGATAATTATGTTGGTCCTAAGGATGCTAATAGTACCTTTCACGGTGATGGAAATACTGTAATTGTAAAACAATGGGGAGAAGATCATTCTGCAAAAGCAAATGTAGATGGAGATAACAATTATTTAAAAGCACTACAAGGTAATGGTTCTACTACAAACAATGAGTGTATTGGAGATATTGTAGGCGATGACAATAGAGCAGTTTGCACACAAGATAGAACAGATAATGGTAATTCAGATACTCACGCATACGGTCATCATTATTCAAGTATTACTTTACTTGGCGATGATAATATTGTTAATACAATTCAACGTAACAACGTAAATGCTACAGATGGACATAACGTAACAGTAGACATAGCTGGTGACAACGCAGATATAGATGTAAAACAAACAGCAGACTATGATAAGACTGCAAATGTAGATATAGACGCAGACAATGTAACAGTAGACATATACCAGAATGGACACGGAGATCATAACGTAGATTTAACAGTAAGCAACGACAACAGTACGTTTGATATAGATCAAGGATACAATCCAGGAACTACAGGACACGATATAGACATTACAACATCAGGATCATACGCAAGCGATGTTACAGTGTCACAACAAAGCAACACTCCTAAATCTTATTCATTAACGCAAATCTGCACTAACCCTGCAGGTTGTTCAGTTTCTATATTACAACAATAAATACCGTTGGAGGGCAACAATGGATTTTATTTGGGCTTTAGCACTTAGCAGCCATTTAGGTATGGCAGGTGACTATAATGAAATTCATCCGCACGTTAGATTTATAGAGGATGAATATATAGCAGGAGCATATCACAACAGCGTTGATAACATTAGTTTATACGCTGGTAAACGTTTCGAAATGGGTAGTAGCATAGGTATTGAACTAGCTGCTGTAACAGGATACGAATTGGAATATCCTGTAACACCATATGTAAGAGGAACATATGATTTAGGTGATTTTCGCTTGTTTGTAGCACCATCTGGTGAACAAATTGACGGTGAAACGAATATTGGTGTAGTATTAGGCATAGAATTACGATTTAACTAGTAGTTTTATAATCTCAATGATAAATACCATTGAGGGCTATTATTATGAAATATTTTTTACTATTTGTCGTGCTGGCATTCCCAGCGATGGCAGACGTTAACGAGGGCTCAAAGTTATGTCTTGCAAAATATGGTTACACACAAGAAAATTTTGATACCTTTGACTGGGGCAAAGCGGCGGCTTGTGCCAGTAAACTAAGACTACAAAAATCAGCAGTGGATCTTGCAGAAATGCGTGACTTCCTGAAACACAATCCAAGATACAGAGTACCTGGGCAAAGCAACAATAAATGTTGGGGCAAGCCAAGAGAAATGCCTTTTGAAAGTGTAACAGCAAGTGCGAGTTCAGATGGCAGTTGGTATGTCGGTGTAAATTATAAAGACAAATTACCAGCAGGATGCTACGAAAACGGTCCGTGGGATAACCGCGATGCTAAAAAATAGTTTAGCAGTGCTATTTGTAATATTTCTTGTGGTTTGTATTGTAATGTGGTACAAACCAAGTAGCGAGGAATATTGGCAAAGCATAGGACCTAGTTGGGACAAGATGTTGAATCCAAATAAATACTCACAACAGGAGTAGTTTATGAGGAAAATATTGTTTTCGCCGTTATGGAGCCTTTTGGTGTTAGGTGTCCTATCGTATTTGTTTTATCTAAATCCAGCATTTATTGAAAGCATTAGATTAAGATACTTTGACCAGCTAATTGTAAACCAAGAACCAGTAGAAAATAATATATATGCAGTAAACATTGACGAAGCTACTATAGACAAATACGGACAATGGCCTTTTCCAAGAGCCGACTACGGAGACTTAATTATAGACCTGTACAATCGTGGTGCAGGTTTAGTTGTTTTTAATGTCCTAATGAGCGAAACAGATCGCAGTGGAGAAGATGAAATACTTGCATTGACAATGCAGCAACTACCAGTTATAATTACAATGTTAGGTGCAGAGGAGAATAAAAATGAACCAATTAATCCAGGTGCTACTATCGTTAACAGCGATTACATTTATCTTATACCTAGTGTTCCGGGTATTATTGCAAACGTTCCGGATATCGAAAATAACGCCGTTGGATCAGGCATCACGAACAGCTGGCCGGAAATCGACGGAGTTACTAGACGCATACCGTTGGTGGTAGAAAGTGGAGGCACATTATATCCAAATGTTACTATGGAAGTTCTGCGTGTCATAGCAGGAGACCCTAGTTTTCAAATAAAACTATCACCACTAGGCGTTGATAAATTACGAATACCACAATTTGGCACAATACAAACATCACCCACAGGCGAAGTATGGGTTGATTGGAGTCAAAAATTTAAGAATGTAAGTGCAGTAGATTTGCCAGATGACTTTGCTGGCGGCATAGTTTTTGTAGGACCTACAGCCGCTGGTGTAACACAACCGCTTGCAACAGCAACAGGCAGTGTGTTTCCTCATCAAATACAGGCAGCAATGCTTGGTACAGTTTTTAATGAATCAAATATAAGCAGACATCCTGATGCAGAACAGTGGGCTGAATTAGCAGCTCTTATCACAGCAGGTATATTGTTAATCGTACTCGCCCGTTGGACTTATGTAGGCATAGCCTTTTTTGTATTGTCCGTGGGCGGGTTTACAGGAGTTAGCATTTATGTTTTCAATACACAAAATATTCTTATTGATGGTGCTACTATAAGTGCTTTTCTATTACTTGTTGGCTTACAAAGATACGTCCTTAAATTCATAGATGAGTTTTTACAAAAGCAAGCAATCAAAAAACAATTTGAAGGATATGCATCACCAACTGTCGTTAAACTATTACAAGAGTCTCCAGAGCTTGTTAAACAAGGTATAAAGAAAGATGTAAGTATTGTTTTTTCAGACTTGCGTGGCTTTACACCATTAGGTGAATCATTTGGCGATGATGTGCAAGGGCTAACAAGAATAATGAATGGCTATATGGATGCAATAACAAAACCTGTGCTAGATGCAGATGGTATGATTATAAAGTATATAGGCGATGCTAGTATGCACATACACAATGCGCCAATAGATGATGTTAAACACGCACATACTGCCGTAGAAACAGGGCTAAATATGTTGCGAGCAGTAGAGGACTTCAATAAAAATGTTATTATACCAGAGGGACGGCCGGCAGTTGGTATGGGCGCTGGGATCAATACTGGTCTTGGCTACATTGGTGAAATGGGTAGCACTAAGCGTCATAGTTATGACGTCCTTGGAGATGCTGTCAGCACAGCGGCAAGAGTCGAAAGTAAATGTAAAGAATATGGATGCCTCTTACTTGTTGGAGAAAACACATATGAAGCAACCAAAGATGATTTCTTCTACCTTAAAGTAGACGACTTACAAGTTAAAGGTAAATCAGTAGGATTAGGCATTTACACAGTTTTAGATCGTACTGTGCCTGCTTGGAAAGTACCGCAACGCAAACATCAACAAATGCACATAGCATACCAAGCACAAGATTTTGACGAAGCTATACGTTTGTGTAAAACAGTTTACACAAGTTTTGATCATAGAATGGAAAAATACTATGATATGTGGATTGAACGCTGTGAGTATATGAAAACACAAGATTTGCCTCAAGATTGGAATGGTGTATTCATAGCAACAAGTAAGTAATGTTATGCAACCATTAAAAGAATATTTTGCAAATTGGTTTGGCATACAACAAACTGAAGAAATCCGTACAACGGAGGATGATCTCAATGTTATTTGGATACACGGAGCAAATCAAACTAGTTTAAGTTTTAATTATTTACGTGAACATACAAACTTCAAAAATGAAATACTTGTAAATTACAGCAGTGCAGATAAATTTGATTATAATTTAGATAAAATAAGCGAACAAATACAAAATAAAGGACCACACTTTATAATAGGACACAGTATGGGCGGCTTATATGCACTACACCTAACGCAGTTACATAGGATTGTTGCAGGTGTAAGTATAAGCACTCCTTATGCAGGAAGCTGGACAGCAGATTGGGCAAAGTATATTGTGCCTAGTTATCCACTTTTCAAAGACATAGGACGTAGGAGTGTACCTGTTAAAACTGGTTTAAATATTGATTTAAGTATTCCTTGGACACAGATTGTTACTACAAGTGGGATGGTTCCATATCACGGAGGTCCGAATGATGGTGTTGTTACAATAGAAAGTATGAAAGCAAGAACTGATATGTTGCAAATAGAACTGCCGCATACACATTATGAAACTATGGTATCAGACAGAGTTGCCGATGTTATTCAGACTTGTTACTCTCGTGCTTTAGCAATAGAGCATTAACTTCATCAGTTTTACGTAGCCAGCCTGAATCATCTACTATGAACACATCACCAGGTTTGTATAGGAAATTGTCTTTCCTAGTTCCATCTTCTGCAACGCCCATTACTTCACCAGGCCAATCACCTTCTACTTTAAAATGAGGACCTGCTTGGTGTATACTATAGTCCATCCAAATCATAATGCTTTCTCCACTAGTTGTGCTTGCGGATACTTTAACATAAACCAAGTACCCTTTGTGCTATTAGGTATTTCTACGTAGATGTCACAACGGCAATATGTATCGCCAGGTAGAGTTTGACTATTTGAATGTATCCAAACCCAATGCCAGTCATTTTCTTCTACAGTTTTGAAAATATCATCGCCAATTGCTCGTCTTATCCATAACACTTCCATTGGCTTGTTGACGTGCGACCATTTATATTCGCATTGTCCAATATAATATCTCATACTATTACTTATTGTTCGATTTTGTCTTCACAATCACATCTGAAACATACATCATTTACACATTCAGGACAATCAGGTTTCTCACAATGGCAGTCGTGTCCGCACGTTTTACACTTGCGAACAGGACCACTCATCTAGCCGTCCTTTTCTTTAATGGCTGCTTTTCAGGCTTGTTACCCGTACTATCAAATTGTTCATTACTGCTTTGATACTTGCCTACAATTTCTTTCAACTCTTCTTTTTGCTCATCGTCTAAATTTTTATCGATTTTTGCACGGTTTTCTAGCACCATACTGAGTTTACTGTTTAATCGTATCATATCATTATCTAGCATACGCACACGATCAACAAGTTTGATCAGTGTCCCCATAGTTTCACCTAGCACTGGATCTATTACTGTGGTTACCCATTTCCATATAAAATATATAAAGTAGCCCATACCCATAGCGGCAATGATAGGGAATCCATATTCGCTTACTGCCTTTGCTAGATCAAACTCCATTTATTCTCCGAACATATTAATAAGTTCTGGTCCAAAATTACCAGCAGCCCAACCTAGTGCTACAATGGCTACAACTCCCATTACTAACCATTTCATTTTGAAATCGTCTACGTCCATTCTTAGTGCTACTAGTTCATTGCCTAGTATTCTTACACTTACTTCTAGTTTACCTTTATCATCAGTCGCGTCTGGCATCTTCTTTTCCTTCATTTGCTGCTATACGATCTATGTTTGGTCTTACATTAAGTGCATAACTTAGTAATGCATCTATTTTAACAAGATCGTTATTCATAGTTTGAACCCTATTATCTAGTGAACCAATTATGTTCTTTAATGTAGTTACATTTCCTGTAACACCAGCGAGAATGAATTTGAGTGTTAAAAAAACAAATCCACCTGCTGCTAGTGCTCCAGCTATTGGAAATCCTACATCACCTACTAACGTCAAAAAATCCATATTTGTGCGCCCTCACGCTCTGCTATACTTCTATTTAGCATTACAAAACCTTTTTGAAGGGGCAGCCACGCTCAGGCCAACAGTCGTCCATATTAAAATAAGATAAGAATGATTTTACATCATCTGGACTTAACATTTTTCTTGTATGCGTGTGTAATCCTGCTACAAAATATTTGTAGCCCATACATTCAGCGGCGTGTTGTAAACTTTTGACGTAAAAGTCAAGTCCTTTTAGTGTTCGTGGATCTTTAAAACAATGTTCCCAAATAGTAAGTGTGTTTCCTGGTACTTCTCCTGGATCTTGTATATCTTTTGCAATACAAAATATTTCGTATAGATAAAATTCTGCCATATTAGAATATTCACCGCACCAACTTAACATCCATTTGTGCAGTTCTTTCTTACCTTTGAAATGTTTTATAAGTTTTTGCACTGATTTTTTCTTCATTATAAACGGTGTAATATTTGTACTAAGTTGTAAATGTTGTACACCTCTAAATCTTACATCAAGTTTTGCACAACAAACCATACACCAAGTTCTTAAATAATGATCAGCATAAGATATATCTTCTGGGTGTGTTTGTTTTATATCATTAATTCTGCAAGGTTCAACAAAGAAATTTTTACAATCAAACACTGTATAATTTTCTGTAACCACAACATCTGCAACAAATAGTTTTAGCATTTGTTGATTATAAATTGGCTCAGTATGTAACCTATGTTCCATATCGTTCAAATCATAATCGTTAAAAAACAATTCCTTGTGATAAAGTTTTACATCAAACTTTTGCAACAATGGCTCACAGGTATCTTTATACCATTTTCTAAAATGCGGGTATCTTTCTGCATCTTCGTTGTAAATGAATATTAATCTACAAGGTTGCAAAAACTTATGTATTGATCTTACAAGTAATTCAAAGTTCCATAAATCTCTGTCACAAACTACACAAACTAATGTTGTATTCATAAAAAGGTTGACCTCCGTGAATATTTATGTTACACTATGCGTGACTGAATATAGAATGGAAAGACAATGGCAACCAGTGAAGAAAAACAAGAATTAGTTGAAGAACTAAAAGGTCCGCGATTCTACCACGTTACAATTAGTGGGTATGGCGGTGAGTCAGCTTATATGAGTATTAACAAAGAAGCATTTGAATTTTGGAATCCTATTACAGAAGAAAATGGCGATAGTGATTTAACAAACTATATGGTTAATGCTGAAGATGGCGATTTTGAGTTTGAAGATATCGAACAAGTACCTGACAGCGCAGACTTTTTGAAAAGCGCAGATGCTGATGGAGAAGTATGGCGTAGTCCTTGGTACGAAGCACCTACAGAGTTTGAACACAGTTGGGGTGTTGAATACAACAGTGCAAATATAACTGTTGATGAAGTAGCATCAGATGACTACAGTGCAAAATGGGTTGCAGATGTTATAGAAAATGTAAACATATGCGATAGTATCGATAATGAAGAACTTGATATTGAAGTTGAAATGGATGTATGTAGTGAAGCACCAGACGGCACTGAATATATTGCACAAATGTACAGCAGTGAAAAAGGTCAATTCTTTGATGGCGTTATAGAAACTGTTGGTGACTTTGACATAAACAAACTGAAAATATATACAATGGAATATATGAACGGCGAAGATACTATCACTAGTGTAGAATACAACGGTGTTGAAATTGACAACCAAGGCGGTGATACTAATGGCAAGGGCTACTATGGTGCAGTTTGGAAAGCATAAATAGCATATGATAGAATATAAAGTAGAAGAAATATTTGAAGACGATCCAAATAATCCTGATAATGTTCTAATGAAAATTCCAGACGAAATTAGTGAAAAAATGGGCTGGAAGCCTGGAGATGTGTTGAAGATTACACAAGATAAGGAAGGAAACATCTCCATTACAAAATCCAAAGATGGCTAAAAATAGTGATATAATAGAAGTAGAAGGCAACATAATAGATGTATTGCCTAATCAAATGTTTAAGGTAGAACTAGACAATAAACACGTAGTCATATGTTACACAGGCGGAAAGATGCGCCAGTTTAAGATAAGACTAGTTGCAGGCGACAGAGTAAAAATAGAAATGACGCCTTATGATTTAGAAAAAGGCCGTATTACCCGAAGATTATAGGTTGACAACCAATCTAAGGTGTGCTATAAAATTAGTACACAGGAGGGCACTATGGCGATTTTAGAATACAAAAGTTTTGAACCTAAGCAAGTTTTAGATGGTACGCAAGTCATCTTATTTTTTGGTGACTATGAACTCAGCATTGTAAGACATAGTGGAAGTTATGGTGGCAACAAAGGTCTTTATGAGATCGGAGTGTTCAATGGCAACACTATGATTAACTTACCAGGTATCACAGCAGAACACGACACAGTCAAAGGCTGGTTGACAGAAAGTGATGTGGATGATATAATAAAGAAAATGTATTTCTTAACAGGCGTATCACCGGAGCAACTATGATTTACGTACAAGGCGGCACAAAACAACAACGTAGGTATGCATACAGCATTATAGAGTTTGTATGCAATAAGTTCAATATCAATCCTGACATTGAAGTTTACTTTCGCAGGCTTACAAATGAACACAGCCTTGGCGGATGTGTACAAGTAGACAAAGGCGAGTATGAAATTGATATAAAACGTAGTTTGCGATTGCGTGATTTATTGACTACAATAGCACACGAAATTGTACACGTAAAGCAATACGAGCTAGGTGAGCTTACACAGAACAACGAAAGTGATATTGAATATTGGGATAGACCAAGTGAAATAGAAGCACACGGACGTGAAACAGGCTTGTTTATCAAGTGGGCTGAAGCAAACAAACTAGCAAGTAGGAAGTGGACACAGGTATGAAGTATCCAGAAACACAACTTAGAAATTTTTTGGTTGAAAAGTTACCATTGAATAAAGAGCGTGTAACTAGACACAACGGTGAAACACCTGTGCATTTGCGTTTCAAAAGTAATTGTGGACTGAAAACATTTGAGCAGTTGCAAGAAAGTTTGGACAAAGTAGGACTTACCTACAAGTCAGTGCCTTATAAACATTTCAGTAGAAGTCCTGATTATGGAGATCAAGGATTAGTTGTAGACTTTCAAGGTGAAAAAGTCGGTGTGCAGTTCAATGTGCCAAAAGATGGTAATATGTCACGTAAACAATTTACACCTGATGCACTCGGATTAAATGGTAAAACATTTGATAACAAGCAAGAGTTTGCAACAGCAGTTAGAGATGGTATTAGAAGCAGTGAGTTTGGCGATTTCTTACTAAGTTTGTTATACAATGTAGAAACAGAATGGCCAATTGAAGGTTTAGAAGCTATACGTGAAGCTGATGTAAATAGAATTACAAGCGATTACGGTGAAGTTCTTTGTGCATATTCTTTTGTGTTAAAAGGACATACTGTATACTTTCCAGAAGGCAGCAATCACAAAATTGCAGACTTTTATGTAGATGGACAAGGCGTAAGTGCAAAAGGCAGAGGTACTGGTGGTAAAGTAAATTTAAGTGCATTTGCAGAATTTATTGACACATACACTACAACAGGAAAATTTTTACACAGTATTGCAACACACAATAGGAATGACTTTGTAAAATACGCCTCTGAACTTTGTCCTGAAGTAGAAGCAATTACTGATTGGATAGGCGGTACAGATAGAGATGCATTAGCAAAGTTTGTTGCTGAAACATCATACAAAGAGTTTTATGATTATATCCAAAAAACACCAGAACACAAAGGCTTAGGTATGCCTGATGCAGGTGGACGTCCTGAAGCATTATGGAACGAAGGCAGTTTAGATCCTATTGATTTTACAATCAATACTTTGGTAAGTCGCTTGTGGGGTGAAACTGCTACCAAAGAAATAAGTACAATTGTTACACAGTTTCTAAATGAACCAATGTTTGTTGTACTTGACATTGAAAACAATCAATGTATAATTAAAGAAACTAACTTTAGCGATGTTGCTAATTGGAAAACAGTTTATTGGAGTCGTGCTACAAAAGCGTGGCACAATTGGATGGGCGTTGAGCCACTGAAAGGTCTATAATGATTACAACTTATCAAGGTGCTATGCAAGAACAACTTGATAATGTTGCAGATGATAGCATAGATTTATTACTTACTGATCCGCCATATAATATAAGCGACAAGGGTGCAAAGCCTGAATGGGTTGATAAAGAAACTGGTGAAAACAAAAACACAATACACAATCAAAAGTTTGGTGAAGGTTTTGAAGAAGATTGGGATAGTGTAACACACGAACAATTTTTATTACAACTTGATGAATGGAGCAAACTTTGGTTTACAAAAATGCGTAAAGGTGCTGCCTTTGCAGTATTCATAAGTGATCAATATGTATCTTACCTATATAAAATTATGGAGGCAAATGGCTTTGAGCCCAAGCGTGTTTTTACTTGGAAAAAGCCATCAGCAGTTCCGTTCAATAGGAAAGTAAATCCTGTGAGTGGTTGCGAATATATTTTGTGGGGTATAAAGCCTAAAGGACCAAGAACATTCAATAGTGCTACTGACTGGGGCAACATTGTAGATAGATATGCAGTTGCTGATAAAGTTAGTAGTATTGTTTATAAAATGGTAAAAAACAATATAAACAACAAAAGTATGGATGAAATTTTTACTGACGCACTATTTGAAGCAGAACAAATGATTGCAAAACGCAAAGTTGAAAATGGCAAAATACAAGCAATTATACCAAATACAATTACATTCAGTGGAGGCATTGTTAACAAAATACATCCAACGCAAAAGCCAGTGGAATTATTACAATACTTTATTGAATTATTAAGCAACGAAGGTGATACAATATTAGATACATTTGCAGGAAGCGGCAGCACAGGACTTGCTTGTAAAGAATGCAATAGAAATGCAATATTGATTGAACAAGATCCAAAGATGTATCAAAAGATGAGCAAACAATTTGCAACACTAGATAAAACTTTGTTTGAGGAACTATGATGCAACCACAAGACTTTTATCACGATTTTTTGTTAATTAGAAAAATGAGAGCACCTACTAGCAAGCGTTATCGTATGCTAGGAGAGCTGTTTGCTGTCAATCCTAATGCGTGGAGAGTAATTGGTATTACCGAAAATGCACTACAGGTTTTTAAAGAACACAATTTTAAAAGAGTAAGTCGTATGGGTATCAATCGCAGTCACTTAGTTGACCGTATCCAAACTTATACTACTATGCTTGAAGGCCCGCTAATGGAATGCGATGAATGGTGGAATTTTTATTTAGAAACAGACAAAACTATATTGGCAACTAGCACAGAAAATATGGGCAACAGCGAGTGGAGTAAAGTGTACGATATAGACCCTGGTTTAGGTTTGTTTAAATCACAGGGTTTTGCTTGGAGTCACAAAGATCCTGAGATTAGTTTCTTACAAGAAATGGTTGACAATGGATGATAGTCCTGCTATAAAAATATATGATCACTATATGGCAAAAGTAAAGGCAAAGATAAAAGATATGACAACTTATAAAACAGAATACTTGATAGAGCTTGCTTATGCGGCTTATAGAGTAAACAAAGGCTATGAAAAACTAACTAAAAGACATAGCGAATCACCGCCTACGTATAGTAACAAAGAACTAATTGCATACACTGCAAGTTCACAGAACGAACAAAGTCCTTTTATTCCAGAAGACTTTACTCCTTTGAAAGTTGTCAAAGCTGATAAAGATGCAGCCGAATCTGGTGCAAAACATATGCGTCGATATACACTTTTGGCTATGGGTGAACTGCCACAATTCGAAGCAGACTTGTTTGCTGCCTACAGCAGTGATGAATTACCAATAGGACGTATTGGTCTTGTTGCTTATTTGCCAGCGTTTATTGAACGTCAAGTTAAAGATAAAGTGTACAAACAAAGATTGAAAACAGAGTTTGCAAACAGTGTTTGTCTTACAGAAAATATTACAGATCCAGTGGATGTTGAAATATTGAAAATTATTCCGTTGAACAACTATGATTTTGGTGATAGTGCCTTTTTGCATTTTGGTGCAATAGGCAAAGACCTAGTTTGTTTTACCAAAAAAGAAATGTATGCAATCGGCGAAACATATGAAATTGTTGGTCGTGTAAAAGGTATAGATAAAGAACGAGACAGTGGTTTGCCTATGACAAGGTTAAACTATGTAAAGTTACGGAAGCTAAAGGTGTAAATACAGTATGATTGATATATTTTATAATGAGGTAACCTACTGGTTACTAGGAACTGCTCTAATTTTTACTTTTGTTGGACGACATTTTCAAGCCAGAAAAGATATGAAAGATGTAGTTGAAGCTACTATTGATAGTTTGGTTTTGGAAGGATATTTAAGAACAAAAGGTGTAGGCGATAAAATGGAAATTTTAAAGCATTGGGAAAAGGCAGATGATTAAAACTTTTATTGTAGAAACAAGTGATATTGAATATCACATTTACGCAATGGATTTAGATGATGCTTTAAATACCTATGATGGAAATGCTGAGGATATTATTTGCATCAAAGAATACGAAAATAAAAATAGAACAGATACTTTGCATTAGGGAGTGTGGACTTATGAGTCACGATTATTTAGGTTTTGATAAAACATTAGATGACGATGATTATGGTTTTATTTTAGACCAACAAGGTAATCTAAAAGGCATTTGGGTGCCTGCAGGACACGAAGATGAAGATGTTCCAGAACCTATAGTACAATTACTCAAAGAGAAGTGGGGTGTTGATGTTAACGATGATCGTAATTATGGATATTTACATTGACACCAATTGAAATTTTTGAGTATAAACTAAACTGGAAGCCTGGTCACACTGTGAGATTACACAGTGATTTAAGATCTTATGGCAAAGAATGGTGTAAACAAACATTAGAAAAACACCAATGGGACGTTACTGACTACACCAATGTGTACGAAGATACATATAATTTTGAAAACAAATCAGACGCAGATAACTTTAGAACAAAATGGCCGAGGTATACAGACCAATGACAGATACATTAACAAAAACTGAAGCAATAGGAAAGATTACAGCACTTGCAAAAGACATCGATGTCAAAGACACACTGGACTATAGTTTTTTGAATATGTCTGAAGATGATGCTTACGATATGGTTGCAAATAACGTACTGACACAAATGTACGAAACACCAGAACAATACAGAGAAACAATTATGATGGCGAGTATGACTAAAATCCTTGTTGAAAGTCTTGTTTTGAAAGCTAGGATCCAATCACTTGAAAAAGCAGCCAGAGAAAGATAACACATTTTGCGGCTACCCATTCAAGGAAATGACCTTGAAACTTTGGAACGAAGAGGGCAAACTTAAATCAACTAGTCCGTGTTGTATGATGTTGAACTTTGATCATACAGGTATTCCATTATATAGATTAGCATCACATAGACCAGATTGGATTTTTGATAGCAAGCCTTGGAAGCGTTTACGCAAAGATGCATTACAAGGAATTAGAAATCCTGCTTGCAAAGTTTGTTGGGATATGGAGGATAGAGGACAGCCTAGTTACAGAATGTTCAGTCCAGAAGTGTCTGTAGAAGAATTAAAAAATCCAAAAGTTAGAACAATAGATCTTACATTAAGCAATGTATGTAATTTGGCTTGCAGAATGTGTGATGTATCCAGTAGTAACCAATTAAACAAAGATTATGATAAGTTTGTAGAACAAGGCACAAAAGAAGAAATACAAAATATTACATCCGGCTTTACACACAAATACCCCCGTAGAAACCAACATCTATCAAGACAGTTTAGATGGTTACAAAAAAACACAAGCGAAATTACAACTATCAGAGCCAGCGGCGGTGAACCTTTTTATGACAAACACGTTATGAACCTACTGAATTTGTATATACAAAAGGGCAACGCACCTAGCACAAGTTTAGAATTTCATACAAACGGAACTGTTATAGATGATAGAGTAATTAATGTAATATCAAAGTTCAAAAGCAATGCACATACTTTCAGTGTTGACGGCACTGGTAAGACTTATGAGTACATTAGACACAACGCAGACTTTCAAGTATTAGATAACAACATTAGAAAATATCTAACATTAGATAATGTAGAAGTTTTAGATTTTAACTATGTTATTTCAGCACACAATTTACATAACATTGTAGATTGGGTGAAATGGATACACAGTTTTGATACTGAATTTAGATTAGCGTGGAGCGATGTCTATCCAGTTTATAGAGGTATACATATTGGGCACCTACCTACAAAAATACTCAAACCAGTGTATGACGAAATTGAAGCACAAGACTGGGGATGGAGAGAACAAAAAGATTCTGTGTTGAAATTTATAAAACTTGCTATGGATCAGCCTTTTACAAAAGAAGGTGCTATGAAATTGTATAGAGAAACTGAAATTTTTGATATGTCAAGAAATCAATCCTATAAAAATTTTCTGTATCATCCAATGGTAGAATATCTCACATCAGTAAAGCAGAAATATTTGACAAAAATCAAAAAATAATGTAAAATAATAAAAAAGGAGAGCAAATGCCACTAGTACCTATTGTTGTAGAAAGTGAATCTAAAGGTGAACGCAGTTATGACATTTATAGTAGACTGCTGAAAGACCGAATTATTATGATGCAAGGTGTTGTTGAGGACACAATGGCAAATCTTATTGTAGCACAAATGCTATTTTTAGAAAGTCAAAATCAAAATAAAGCAATCAAGTTGTATGTAAACAGCCCAGGTGGCAGCGTTACATCAGGACTTGCAATTTATGACACAATGCAATTTGTAAAGACACCTGTGCATACAATGGTAATGGGTCAAGCCGCAAGTATGGGTAGTTTCTTAGCACAAGCAGGTGAACCAGGACATCGTTATGTCTTACCAGAATCACGCACAATGATTCATAGGGTAAGTTCAGGCACAAGAGGCACGAGCGGTAGTGTACACGTACAAGAGCTTGAGTTTGAAGATGCACGTAGACATTTTGAAGAAAGCAAACGATTAAACAAACGTCTTACTGAATTATATGTGCGTCATAATACGGCTGAAAAGACATATGAAGAATTATTTGAAACAATGAAATTTGATACTTTTTTAAGTGCAGAAGAGGCAGTAGAAAATGGACTCGCAGACAAAGTCATCGAAAGTCGCTGATACAGTAGCGGCACTCAAAGGTATTCCTACTAGAGAAGAATTAGTAGAAACATTGGGTAAAGAAATAGTTGATGTAACATTTAAGAAGCTAAGTGGTGATGAACGTAAAATGAAATGCACACTTATTCCTAGTATGTTACCACCTGCACAACGTGACGATAAACTAAGCCAAACTAAAATACGTAACTTAGAAGAAAAAACCATTGTTGTATGGGCTATAGATATTGAGCCTAGTGCTTGGCGTAGCTTCCGTTATGATAGAGTTACAGCAGTTGAAATTGATAAGTACTATGGTAACGGAACAGAGGACACAGCAAACTATTGATACTTACAACCAAATTAAATTTTGATCTTAGCACCTTCTTAAACGCAGATTATGAACAACACAAAGGTAGTTGTATCAGTTATCAGGTGCGTGAACAAGAAGATATTCACAAAACTTTTGGCGGCTTTCCAGATAGCTACAGTGAAGACAATACTAAGATACAGCAACTATGGTTTGATGACGGTGATGTTGATTATGCTAGTTTAGGCGAAAAATTAAATATAGATATAGTCACTGTAAGCAGTATTTTGCAACCACCAGGTAACACAATTACAATGCATAGAGATACATTTTTTAAAATAAAAAATATGTATCCAGATGATACTAGGAAAAAAGTACGTGCAAACATCTATTTAGAAGATTGGCAGCCAGGACATATAATACATTATCAAGACACATATAAAGAATGGCAATCAAGCACACATTGGCACGCCGGTGAAGGATTTATTTGGGATAGTGATCATTTACACCTAAGTGCAAATGCAGGATTGAAGCCTAAATATACGCTACAAATTTCAGGATTTTGGAAAATATAGGTTGACAATTATTTGTTAATTTGCTATAAAAAAGCATAGGCAATTAAGAAAGGCTTGAAATGTATAAACTATATAAAGCAACAGTGCCAGCGGCACGTAATCACGTTAAGTGTAAATATCCTTTTCCTGATATGAAAGTAGGACAGGCATTTAATGTTCCCGGCAATGATCCTGCCGCAAAACGCAACAACAGTGGAGGCAGTGCAATTTTAAGTGCTGTTTATAGCTGGCAACGTAGAAATGGTGGACAGTTTGCCACTCGGCGTAATCCTGATGACAGTATATCAGTTTATCGTGTTAAATAAATATAAGCACACAGAGAGAGGCTAATATGAAAAAACTATTAATTACAACAGCAATTTTAGCAACTACAGCAACGAGCGCAGTTGCTGACACAGTATACGCACGTATTACAGGTGTTGAACCAAGATACGAAACACGTATACAAAACACACCAACCACACAATGTCAAGACGTACAAGTTCCTATTTACGGACAAACACAAGGCAGCGGTGCTAGTGGTGGAGATGTATTAGGCGGTATGATTTTAGGTGGCTTGCTAGGTAAAGGTGTAGCAGGTGACGACAAAGGTGCGGCAATAGGTGCAATTTTAGGCGGCGTAGTTGCAGCCGACAATAAAAAATCTAAAAAAGTTGTAACTGGTTATCGTACAGAACGTCAATGTACAGAAGTAATGGCAAGACAGCAAGTTACAGTTGTAAAAGATTTTGTTATTCATTTTGAATGGCAAGGACATAGAGGTAAAGCATATACCTTCAACGATTATCGTATTGGCGATCAAATACCAGTAGAAGTATCACTAAGAGCAAAGTAATGGCTAGTCAAGAAATTTTTACACTACTATATGATATTATAGACAGACTTGAACGAATTGAAGAAAAGCTAGACTTTGATTTAGATAACTTACCTGATGATATTGACGAAACATTTGATCGTGTTTTCGAAGATGTTAAGAAACCAAAGCTAAGTATTGTTCGTACAGATAACGTAGTAGAGTTTGATAAGAATGATTGATATTTTAGACATAACCCCAGGCGAAACTTATGCCTGCAAATATAAGTTAGGCGAGGACAAAGAAGAAAAGTTTGGACTAATTTTACTACGTGATGTAGATCAAAAATTAGTTAAACTTCAGGATTTGTCCTCGTCAGAACAATTTGTTGTTTCATTTAATGACATTTGGGACGTTGATGAAGTGGAATGGGTTGATGGCTAATGCATTGCTTAATTTTGAGCAATGCTGTTCAACGCTCTCACGGTGGACATAGAATTGCAAGCCATTTAAGATATTTAGGTTGGGATTGCGAAGTCCTTGACTATTGTCAAATCCTTGATAAAGAAACTATATTAGAGTTTCTAAGACAACGTATCAATAAACAAACAAAATTTATAGGCTTTAGCCACATATTCTTATGGTGGCGTAAAGAATTTAAAGAAATTATGTCTTGGGTTAAAAATAATCACCCAGACATAATGATAATAAGTGGCGCACAAAACTTCTATACAAAACAGAGCCAGCCGTTGGTTGATTATAACTTTGCAGGATATTCAGAATGGCAACTAGAAAAGTTTCTAAAATGGAAATTTAGTAACGGTAATCCTATTGAATTAGTTAACGGCAATATAATTAATTGCCACAGTGATGGCGGGGCGGCACCTATGCGTGATCCTTTCATAAGATATCAAAAAAGAGATTATTTAATGCCCTGGGAAATGGTAGGTATGGAATTTGCACGTGGTTGTAAATTTGCTTGTGCGTTTTGCGACTTACCTAATTTGGGAGTAAAAGGTGATTACACTAGAGATGTTAAAAGTGTTGAAGAATATCTGAAATATAATTATGATAACTTTGGTGTACACAAATATTTGTGTAGTGATGAAACATTCAACGATGCAACAGCAAAAATACAAAAATATGCTGAGGTAGTGCAAAAGCTAGATTTTACACCGTACTTTGTTGGATACATAAGACTTGATTTGTGGATTGCTAGACCACAAGATAGAGAATTTTTGGAAGCAATGAACTTTGTAGGACAATTCTATGGCATAGAAAGTTTTAATCACGATACAAGAAAAGCAGTAAAAAAAGGTATGCATCCTGATAAAATAAAACAGGGGTTGCTTGATGTTCTAGATTTTTATAAAGGTAAATTATATAGAGGTACTGTTAGCTTAATAGCAGGTTTACCACACGAAACATTACAAACTTTATACGAAACAAAGCAATGGATATTAAAAAATTGGATGCCTCAAAATGTCTATGTTAACGCATATCATATTGCTCCCCAACAGGATTCAGTAAAAATAAGTCATATTGATAACAATCTAACAAAATATGGTTATGAAGACACAGGATTACCTTCTCCGCACGAAAAACTTCAACTAGTTGGTAATAACATTGCAATGGGTACAGGACAAGATGCTTATCCACACGTAGTTTGGAAAAACAAACATATGACCTATGTACAGGCAAATAATTTTGCAGCCAGATTTCATCACTCAAACATAGCAAGCGGAATGAAAACTAGTGCGTGGTTGAATCCTGGTCAAGTTGTAACAAACAAACCTCTTAAAGAATTATTTGATGCACCTCAAGGTAGAATTGTAGGTTGGTATAATCCTTTAAAGAAAGAGTTTCTTCCTAAATATATAGAAAAAAAGTTAGGACAATCATTCTAAATAAGGTTGACTTGCATTGTAAAGTAATGTAAATTGTTTATGTAGGAGTAAGCAATATGGACTTTATGAAATTTTACAGTGTTGAAGGCACATTTACACAGCCATACAAAACACACGGCACACTTTGGGAAGCAATTCAAACGAATGCAATATGTGACGAAATGGAGTTTCTTGAAACACAGTTGCGTACTACTTCGTTAGCATCAAAGATGCTGGATGATATTGGAGTAAAAACAAAATGATGGTAATTGGATATAAACCAAATGCAAACTTTGTAGAAGCAAGAAATGTAATCAAGAAGCATACAAATTTTAGCATTAGTGACGTGAAACAAATAGTTGATCATATTCGTGAAGGCAATGGCGTAAACTTACCGGATGATTTTGTTTTACGAGAAGACTTAGAAGACTTGAATTTTACGCTTGACTAAATAGGTTGTGGATGGGTGGCTGAGTGGTCGAAAGCGGCTCCCTGCTAAGGAGTTGAACGTGTAAAGCGTTCCCAGGGTTCGAATCCCTGTCCGTCCGCCATATGTGGCCCGTTCGTCTATCGGTTAGGACGCAAGGTTTTCAACCTTGAAAGAGGAGTTCGATTCTCCTACGGGCTACCACAATGCAGGTGCGATACAGTTGGAGAGGTATGCTGGTCTCCAAAACCAGTGCGTAAGCTGAGCGAGTTCGAATCTCGCCACCTGTGCCAAATGCGGAATTTCTCCTGGGAGAGGACTCAGCCTTCCAAGCTGATGGAATCGGTTCGAATCCGGTATTCCGCTCCATTAAGTGGGTGTGTCCGGAATTGGTTACGGACCGGATTGCAAATCCGTGTTATGCTGGTTCGAGTCCAGTCACCCACTCCAGCACTGATGTATAAATATCTTTATGTATACAGTAGAGTTTGAACACGATGAGGTTTGCATAACTGTTATGGACGACACCGGTACCCACGGTGATATTAAAGTGCGGGCATACGAAGACGCAGTCTATATAACCCAAGATGATGAAGAACTAGATGTGGAGTTTATTTTAGAAATGAATCCACAAATGTGGGATGAACTTATTTCTGCTATACATTCGCCTGAGGGCTGTTTCAGAATAAAGAGAAAGTAATGTTCAAAGCCGTTAAAGAAACTATTTGGCATCTAACTTGTGGTAAATGTAAAAACTGGTTCACCTATGCAACTATGGAAAGAATGTGTATTGATAGATATACTTTTCATTGTCCGCATTGTGGACACAAGGGTGGTTGTGAAATAGAAAAAGATTGACATAATAAGTTCTTTATGTTATATTTTTTAATGCGATAAATACTCTATAATAGGAGAAAATGATGGGCGGCAGAGTATTTGATGGTACTAGTGATTTTGATCACAATGCTATAGAAGAACTTTTGGATCTAGTCAATAATAAGATTCTCAAAGGCACAGGAATTGAATGTATTCCTGTGGGCAGTGCCGCAACACCTACACCAGGTAAACGTTCTGGTGATTTAGATGTTATTGTTGATGCTAATGCTGTGATAAGCTATTTTAAAAGCACAAATGTAAAAGAAGCAAAACAAGCATTGAGTGATTATATTACCCAAAGAGGTTTCAATACAAAAGTTATAGGTACAAATGTACACGTACAAATGCCACTTGGCGGCGAAAGTCATCAATTAGATATAATGGTGGTTGATGATGCAGCCGTTGTAAGTAAATTCCATAAACACGATATTCCACAAGGTTCTAAGTATAAAGGTATACACAAGCAACTTGCTATCGCAAAACTTGCAAAAGCCAAAGGTATGTTGTGGAGTGCTTGGAAAGGTTTATTTTACCGCACAGAACAAAATAAAGCAGGCGAATTTATTTCTAACGATCTAAATGATATTGCAAAAGCATTGTTAGGAGATGCTGCCAATGCTAACGATCTTGGTAGTTTAGAAACAATAATGGCAAAGTTGCCACCACAAGAAGCAGATGCATTAATGGCAGAACTAGAACAAGATCGTAACTGGAAAACAGAATCATTAGAGTTGAATAGAATTAAACAACTAGCAGGATTAAGTTTGAACAGTGTGAGAATGCTATGAGATATGCAGAGCTAATTGAAGCCAAACAACTTGGTAGAGCATTTAACCATTTAGAAGATCTAGTATTTTTCTATGGCAGTGCTGGAACAATTGAAGCTCTAGAACATTTGAAAGACTTTGCAACACAAGAAGGCAGCAACAGCATTCGTATGAAGTGGGATGGCAATCCGCAGATATATTGGGGTAGAGCAGAAAAAGGCGGTCCGCTTGTATTGGCAGGACATAATGCTTGGAGCAAAGGTGCTGCCGCTACAAGTGCAGAAGAAGTTGCAGACTTTATTATAAACAAATCAGGTAATCCTAAAACATCAGAAGAAGTTGCTGCTCGTAGAGAATTTGGCAATAAATTTGCAAGTTTATATGACGACTTTGATAAAGCAACACCAAGTGACTTTGTAGGTTATGTATATGCAGATGGTTTATTTTTGGATCAACCTACACAAGAGAATGGTGTATATACTTTTTGTCCAAATCCAAAAAGTGAAACTTGCTATCACGTCAAAGCAGACAGCGATTTAGGAAGACAGATTTCACAAGCAAATATAATGGTTGTTGGACACGCTTATTTTCCAGAGTTTGGTGCAGCAGATGCAACACAGGAACCTATGCAAGATTTTAGTGCGTTTAATGCCAATCCAAATGTTATTGTTTTAGGACCAGTTTACAATACAAAGCCAGTAAAAGTAAACACATCAGCAATAGATAAAGTAGAATCGTTTGTCAAAACACACGGACCTAAAATAGATGAATTTTTGGCTAGTGTACCTGGCCTAAGTGATCTAAAAAATATAATTTACACATATGTAAATCAAACAGCAAAAGCAAAACAATTAGACAGCCTAAGTGAACAGCATTTCTTCCAATGGTTAGAAAGCAGTAAAGTAAGCGCACCAAAACAGGCCAAAATAGGCGAACTAAACCAACGTACAAAAGCAATAGGTGCTATATTCGAACTTGTGAAAATGATACAACGTATGAAAGATCAAATTATTGATCAAGTAGAAGGCGAACAAGGAGACATTTGGGACACTAATGGAGAAGGAAGAGTACGTTACGGGGGAATGGATAAACAATTTGGTAATGTTAAATTAGTACCAAGGAAAAGGTGGACACCGTCTTGAGATATAGAGAAATTATAAAAGAAGCAAGCTATAATAATTGGGACCATAAGGAAGCAGTTGATTACAGCAAATTTTTGGAACAAACATTTGGTGCTCCTGATGAAATGACTGACGAACAAACAGTTTGGCATAACATTGATGGATTCAAACGTGTAGTATGTAGAGATGAATATATCTTACACGGATCACCAGCACCGCATTATGATTTTGTATACAGCTATGTTGATATGGAAGTGCCAGAAAGTTTATCAGACGAACTAGCAAAGTGCTCAGGTAGTATACTTATTGACCATTTGAAGAATGAAGTAGGCGCACGTTGTGGTAGCCTTACAGCAAATGCAACAACACTTAATTTTGTTATGGATGTAGTAGCAGGCAGAGCAGAACCAGAAAAAGAAGAATACGAAAAGCGTATACTTGGTATGAAAGACAAGTTTGAGCGTGGTATGAAATATACATTAGATTGGTGGCCTGATGAAGCAGGAGATGCGGATCCTGAAAATCCGTATTATGCTGAGGAATAACAATGCAATTGCTTGAGTTGACAAATAAGTTTCAGCACTTGGATCCTAATATGTCTAGAGGATTGTACAGTCGCGGAGACAAAGAGGCAACTAAAGAACTACAAACGTGGTTGAATGATAACGGATATGATTCAGGCAAAGTAGATGGCATTTATGGTCCAGAAACCACTCAAGCAGTAAGAAACTTTCAAAGCGATGCTGGACTAAAAGTAGACGGCGATGCTGGTAGAGAAACTATTACTATGATAGTAAAAATTGATACAGGCGTTGAACCATTACCAACAAAAATTCAAAGAGGTGTTGACCCTGATATCAAAAAACGTGCTAAAATAAGTGCGTGGAAAGCAACAGATGTTGTAAATTTACTTGGACACTATGCACAAAAATATAGATTAAACAAAGATTTTGTTATGTCAATTGCACAAAAAGAAAGTAATATGGATCCTATGGCAATAGGTGATAAGAATCTTGAACATAAAGCATATGGCATAATGCAAGTACGTAAGCCAGCAATGGATGAAGTAAATAGTATATACGGTACTGACTATACTGAAGATGACTTAATGGAGTTTAATCCACAAGCAATAGCAGAAGTTGGTGTTGGATATCTTGCAGCCGCAAGAGACAAATATGGAGCAAAAACATTTTTTGATGTAGCAGCCACTTACAATGGAGGTCCAGCAGGTCCTCGTAACCAGCGAGCTAGAAATTATGCGACGGATGTTTTACAAATAATGCAGGAAAGGTCTAGAAGCAGATGAATATAACAGATATGGTAGTATTAGTAATTAGTATGTGGGGACAAACAGAATTAGGCGAATGGGTATACATTGGCAATCAATATGTAAACCAAGAACCAATGACACTTGCTGAATGCAGTGAATTAATTAGTCCTGACAAATGGGCAAAGTATCAAGAAAATCAGTTTTACAAAATTGAATTGGCTTGCTATTATGCAGGAGAACCTAAAGAATGAAACTAAGAGAACTTTTCGAAGCGCCAGGCGAAACAGTAGGTCTTATATTTGGAAGATTTAATCCGCCACATAAAGGTCACAAGGCAGCTTGGGAAATGGCAGCAAAAGAAACACATTGGTATGTAGGTACTAATGCAGGAACAGTTGGTCCTAAAGATCCGCTGCCATCACAAGTAAAAGTTCTTGCAATGGAAACAATTATGCCTGAAGTATCAGAACACATTGTTTTCAGTCAAAGTTGGCTCACACTTGCAAGTGAGTTATATTCAAAGCATCCTAATGCAACTCTTGTTCTATTTACAGACGAAGCTTGGGTGCCAAAAACAATTGCACAATACAATGGTCAAGAAGGTCCACACGGAACCTACAATTTCAAAGATATAGAAACAAAACCTACACCAAGATTAAGCAGTGCAACAGCATTGCGTAAAGCAGTATTAGACAATAGTCCAGAGGAGTTTGCTGATGCTGCTGGTGTTCCTGCTGATACTATTATTGATGTACCAGGTGAAAACATAACATTCTTTGATATGGTTGCAAAGTACTTAGAACCACATAGAGAAAAACTACTTGCAAAAAAGAAGTAGTTGTTATATAATACATTATGACTCACGGCTTTTTTCTAGCAAACATCAAATCTTACCCCTTCGGACAAACAGCATTAGGCACTGAATTTATAGATCAAGGATTCAGTTTAGAAAATATGTTTGGGCATTTTGATGACTTTACATTTAGAAACTTTTATAATTTAAACAGAATAGATAAAATTAAGTGCGATACAAATTTTATTATGCTGTCTGTAAATATGCCTGTGACATATAAAATAAAATTAAGTTTTGACACAATACAAAAAATAAACAATGACACTAACACTTTCTTAGTTATGATAAGCATACTTGAAGGTGAAATGGATTATGCTAAAATACTAAAAGAACTTTCTAAACAGCGTATTAACAAAGAAAAAGTTATCATAGTAACAAGTTGTTATTCGCATTTAGAAAACCAGTTTGGCTTAAAATTTGTTTATATAGATTATTGGGAAAGTTTTACAAGATATCATCAACGTTTTTTACCTAATGCAACAGACAGACGTGCAATTAATTTAGATGCACAAAAAAAGTTTTTGTGTTTGAATAGAAATCAAAAAGCACACAGGATTTGGTTTTATTTTAATTTATATAGAATGAAAATGCACAAGCAAAGTCATTCAAGTTATCATTTACCTATACTAGATATACAAGAATACAATAGGATGGCCAGAAGTAGTTTTGTAATGAAATATATTCCCAGCAGTTTACATCCAGAATATCAACATTTTTTGAATCATACATACGAAGGCGCAGTCTTAGATAAATTAAGTTCTGATCCTATTAATTATAATTCAACAATATATGATTATTACAACGATAGTCTGTTTAGTGTTGTTACTGAAAGTAGTTTTAGACATACTTTTCTCACAGAAAAAACATTCAAAGCAATTGTACACTGCCATCCATTTTATGTAATAGGCAACAAACAACATCATTGGCTACTAAGAGAAAACGGTTATCATACATTTGAGGATTTCTTTGGCATAGAAGCAGTAGAAAACTTTGATCAAGCAAGTGCGTTGTTAAGTAACATTAAATACACTGATATTAGTGAATATAGAAATAAATTAAATAAGGAAACAGTAGATAAATTATATAGTAACTATGACAACTTTTACAATAGACTCATTAGCTGGTTGGACATAGAAAAAAGATTGTTAAGAGCCACGAGGTAAATGTCAGAGTTTAAAGAAAACTTTTGTATGGCGCCTTGGACACATATGAGCGTTTGGCAAACAGGAGATGCGTATCCGTGTTGTATATATCATTGGGATATGCCTGTTGATAATATCAATCGCAGTGGACTAAAAGGTGCGTGGAACAGTAAAAAAATGCGTGAACTTCGTTTACGTATGCTTTCCAATGAGCCAAGCGAAGGTTGTGCTAAATGCACAAACTATGACAAGCAAGGTATTATTAGTTATAGACATAAGTTCAACACTGAGTATGATCATCACTACAATTTAGTCAAAACAACACAGGAAGATGGCACAGTAGATCAAATGAATTTGGCCTACTTTGATATTAGATTTAGCAACTTGTGCAATATGAAATGTAGAAGTTGTGGACCGCATTTCAGTAGTAAATGGTCTGAAGATTTAATAGGCAAGCCAGAAATAGTACAAATTAACCACCAAGATATGTGGGAAGAAATAGAAGATGTTTTACCTAGCATCGAAGAAGTATACTTTACAGGCGGCGAAAGTTTGTTTATGCCACAGCATTATAGATTGCTAGATATGCTTATAGAGCGTGGACTCAAACCGAGACTGACATATAACAGCAACGCCACACGCCTAAGTCTTAAAGGCAAACACATAAAAGATTATTGGCAGCACTTTGATAATATTTTTTATTGTGTAAGTTTAGACCAAGTAGAACGCAAAGCAGAATACACAAGAGCAGGACAAACTTGGGATACAGTGTTTACAAACTTGTGTTGGATACGTGATAATTTTGAACACAGTTATGATAAAGGTGTGGTTATACAACCAAACCCAACTATCAGTGCGTTGAATGTTGTTGACTTGCGTCATATTGTAAATTATCTGTTTGAACACAACATTCCTACTGACTATGATATTAATTTAAGTAATTTGTTGGTTGGTCCAGAATGGATGAGTTGTACAATATTGCCAGAACAAATTAAAGCAAAAGCAAAAGAAAATATTGAATTACTCAAGCAAGATATTGATAAAAGAAAAATGTATCCTCAAAGAAGAGAATTTTTGCATAATGGACTCGACAACATTGTAAACTTTATGTATAATAGTGATGATACACATTTGATACCTGAATTTAGAGTACAGATGCAAAAAATGGATATGAAGCGTGGCGAAAACTTTTTAAAGGTTTTTCCTGAACTAAAGGATTTGTATGTCTAGTGTAAAGGAAAACAAACATTTTTGTATGATGCCTTGGGTACATATGCATCTGTGGCCTGCTGGCTTTACATATCCTTGCTGTATGAGTGATCCAGATTATCCTATAGGCAACACACAAACACAAACTTTACAAGACGTTTGGAACGGCGATAAAATGCGTAAAATACGTTTGAATATGTTGTCAGGACAACCAAGTCAAGAATGTAGACGTTGTTATGAACTAGAAGAAAACGGTATGCAAACATTGCGTAACAGCAGTATCAATAACTTTTCAGAAAAACACTGGCAGAAAGTTATGAACACAGCTGAAGATGGCAGTGCTGGTGATGTAAATATGGCATATATGGATATACGTTTCAGTAATTTATGTAATTTGAAATGTCGTAGTTGTGGCCCACAGTTCAGCAGTAGCTGGTTTGAAGATCACAAACAAATGTATGGAGAACTTAATCATCCTAAAATATTACAAGTGCGTAAAGATATGACTAGTTTTATGGACGAACTTGATCCGTTATTAGAAAGTGTTGAACGTGTTTATTGGGCAGGTGGCGAGCCACTAATTACAAAAGAGCATTATCATATACTTGATAAATGGATTGATATGGGCAAGACAGATGTCAATATGGATTACACAACAAACTTTACACAAATGTATTACAAAAAGAAAACAGCATTTGAATATTGGAATAAGTTTGAACACGTAAGAGTAGCAGGTAGTTTAGATGCTAACCACGCACGTGGAGAATATTTACGTAAGAATATGATTTGGGATATAGTTGTACAAAACAGACGCACTATGCTAGAGCAGTGTCCACACGTATACTTTGAGATAACCCCCACAGTAAGCGTTTATAACGTGTTAAACCTACCAGATTTCCACAAAGAATGGATTGAAGAAGGACTATTAGAACCAGGTAACATAAGAATCAATATATTGCTTGATCCAACTTATATGAGATTAAGTATATTACCAGAGGAAAAGAAAGATAGAATTAGGAAACGTTACGCAGAACATTTAGATTATTTGAAACAATTTAAGAATATAAATCACGTAAAGAATGATTATGAAAGTATTTTAAATTTTATCAATGACGATAGGACTCAAGAAGTTAAAATGTTTTTGTTTAAAACATTCAAAGTAGACAAACTTAGACAAGAAAATGTGTTTAAGATATTTCCTGAATTAGAAGGTATCGCATAATGGGATTTTTTGAGTACAAAGATCCGGATAGAGAAAAGCCAGACAAACCTACGTTTAGCGAAGATAAACACGTTGCGACAATGCAGGTTATACAGCAATACAGCAGACCTGTGCAAAAAGGCTTGCAAGAGCTTACCATTGAGTATGATGTAAATAGAAAAACAAAAGTATGTTTGTGTTTACTTCCAGAATGGGATCCTAGTTTTCCTCCTTACAATGTAGCAAAGTTAGCAAGTGCAATAAAACGTGCTGGCTATGCTTGTAAAAGTTTTGATATAAACGTCGATAGTTACAGCAGATTTTTAAATGAGAAATGGAATATTCCATTTGATCCTTGGAATCCACTACGTGACTGGCATTGGTACAAGGATGAATACTACAAAGATATACATCATCATTTGAAACCTATATTGCTTGAATACATTGATGAAATGGAAAAATTTCAACCAGATGTTGTAGGCTTTAGTTTATACTATTGTAATGAAGAACCTTGTAAGTGGATGGCAACAGAAATAAAAAAACGTATGCCAAATGTAAAAATAATAGTAGGAGGTCCTGCTACACACGCAAGTTATTACAAAGGCGAAGAAATATATGATTATGTTGTTAACGGTGAAGGCGAACAACCATTACTACTAATGCTTGCCAGTATTGAAGCAAAAAAGACTATCGAATACAATGAAGATGCTGTAAGTAAAATTGTTAGACAACCTGAGAATCAGCGTTACAATCTAAGCACACTGCCATTGCCTGATTACAGTGACTTTGACTTCAGCAAGTATAAATTTCCTAATGGTGCTTTGTGTGAAATATCAAGAGGTTGCATTGCTAAATGTACTTTTTGTGAAGAGACACATTTTTGGAAATACAGACAAAGAAATGCATTTAGCACGTTGAATGAAATTGAACATATGTACTATGAACACGGAACAAATGTGTTTTGGTTTATTGATAGTCTTGTAAATGGTAATCTCAATGAGCTACGTGGCTTTGTTAAAGGTGTAGCAGAAAAAGGTTTGGACATACATTGGACAGGCTATGCACGTTGTGATGGACGTATGGATGCTGAATATTTTAGAGATTTGAAAGCAGGTGGTTGCGAAGTTCTTAATTATGGTATTGAATCAGGCAGTCAAGTTGTGTTAGACGCAATGGATAAAAAAGTAAAAGTAGAAGAAATGGAAGCAAACTTCCGTGATGGCTTTGCTGCTGGTGTTGATGCTATGACTAATTGGATTGTAGGTTTTCCAAACGAAGGTCCAAAAGAACTAGAAGAAACACTTACATTTTTATGGCGTATACGTAACCAAGGATTGATAGCAGTTAGTCAAGGCACAGGCTTCAGCGTTGGTGTTGATACTATTGTAGGACAAAACTTTGAAAAGTTTGAGCTAATGCCTTTTTATTATTACGACCACTGGATAAGAAAAGATCTTACAGCAAGCATTGTACATAAACTAATTAAAATGAAAAGTTTTAGTATTTTTACAGACTTCTTACAAACAGATAAAATTTGTAGTTTGCCTACAAGACACAGTTTACGTGAAAAACATTATAAGATTGAATTCAATGATCCAAATAGATTGAATACTCTTGAGTATGATTTTGAAGAATTCAATTATAATATTATTACGCCAGGACTAGGCAACTTTGCAGATAGTCTTGTAAATGAGATATGGCCTTTCTTACGTATACTTTGGAGAACAAAAGGTGGATACAAACTTTGTTTGAAGTTCCGCAAAGAATGGGAATACGAAGAATGGGGAAACAGAAATGCTGCTCCGTTGGATGCACAATATGATTTTGAAATAGATGATGAAGGAAATTGGACTGCTGACTTTTGGTGGGATTATCAACAAGATCCATATGATACTTGGGATGACAAATATTGGATTGAAGATGGCAGAGAAAAAATGAGTGTAGATCCGTGGAGCCCTGTGTGGGCAATTATGGACTTTACTAGGGATAATGGAAACGCAGTAATACGTGCTAGAAAACTTGCGTGGAAAGGTGACCCAGACAAAAAAGGCAAAGACCCTTACAATGCTTTTGACAACGATGTATTTAGACAGCACCAAAAAGAGTTTTTTAGATTTAGGGATACTGATTTGAGTTTCAAGTATGCTTGGCAAGGCAAAGGACATTGGAATGTCTGATACTTATTGCGTATATCCATTCATAAATGTGCATACAAACACTGACGGCAGATGTAAATTATGTTGTCACGTTTATGGCGAAGATTATATAAAAGTAGATGGCAAAGATGCTGTGCTTGGCAAAACAAATTGGAACAATATTTGGAACAGCAAGTATATGCTAGATGTACGTGCAAACTTACTTTCAGGAAAGAAAGTAAAAGAGTGCAATAGATGTTACGAGCACGAAGAGAAAGGTTTACAAAGCAGTAGGCAATGGGCAAATGAAAATTATAAACAACCATTATTGCATAGCAACCCTACTCACCTGGAACTTCGGCTCGGCAACAAATGTAATTTAAAGTGCAACAGTTGCTGGAGTGTAAGTAGTAGTCAAATATACAAAGAACGTAAAAAAATATTAGCAAACGAAACTGTGCCGAAATGGTTAGATGATCAATGGCAACACGAAATAAAAAGTGTAGAATCTTTTGATTGGCAGTGGTATGAAACACAAGAGTTTCGTGACTTTGTAGACCAAGTTGCACCAACATTAGAACGTTTGTATATGACAGGTGGTGAGCCAACTATGATTGATGCTAATCAGTATGTGCTTGACAAACTTGTAGAAGCAGGTAATACAAAATGTCACGTTGCTTGGACAACAAATATGACAACGTGGCCTGAAGGATTTTATGACAAACTAGATTTTTTTGACAGCAGCGAAGTGCAGATGAGCATAGATGGTTATGGCGATCACAATATGTACATACGCTATCCAACTGATTGGAAAAAAGTAGAAGAAAATTTTACAAAAGCAATGACATTGCCTGAAAAAGTACAACTAAAAATTTACTTTGTATATCAAGCGTGGAATGTATTTGATGTAGATAGGCTAATACGTTGGCTAGAAGAACGACAAACAAGACGTGTAGACTTTGTGCCTATATTCTTAGAACATCCAGATCAACTACACAGTTGCGTATGGCCAAGAGAAATACAGCACAAAATTATAGGTAAATTATTTACATTGCAAACAACAATGCATAGAGATCCTGTTCAAAGAATCATAAACTACACACAAAACACTAATAAATATTCTGCTGAGAATATAAACAGGATGAAACAATTCATTTCAATCAACGACAGATATAGGAAATACAAGTTTGCAGATGTGTTTCCGTTACTAAATTATATATTGGAAGATGTATGCGAGACATAAAGGCTATAATACCTGCAAAAGATAAATGGGTCAGTTTGGTATGGCAAGTCAACGACTGGTGTAACTTCCGTTGTACGTATTGTAGTGAATGGAATTGGGCTGGACGTAACAAAAACGAAGATGACATTGATCTGATTGTTACAACATTAGAACGCATTATGCTACACTACAAAGACAAAGGATACAAATATTTTAAACTTTATCTCAGTGGTGGTGAGCCTACTTTTTGGAAAGCAATTATTCCTGTTGTAGAAAAGTTTAGAGAAATAGCAGAATGGCCTGGTAGTTGTGTAGGTATAAACACAAACTTCAGTAGGCCTATATCTTGGTGGGAAAAGCATCATCATTTGTTTGAAGATGTAGTTGCAAGTTATCACGCAGAATGGACAAAAGAAGAAAAGTATTTACAAACTTATAAGTTTTTACAAGACAAGAAAAATTATCTTTGCAGTAGAATTATGATGCATCACAAATACTTTCAGCAGTGTGTGGATTTTGGAGATAAAATTAAAGACACTTGCGATAATTATATGATTGAATATGCGCCAGTGTATGATGAACTACGTCCTAGCACTGATCCATATTTTTATGAAGAACAGTGGCAAATGGATTTCTTCAAAACACGCAGTAGTGCAAGACAGCAAGTTATACCAATACACAAAGAACCAAACTATGCTTGGGCAAAAGTAATGCACACAGATGATACTGTTACAGATATTGATACAAATGCAATCATTACAGAAGGTAAAAACTTTTTTAAAGGTTGGACTTGTAACATACACGAAAGTTTACACATACATCCTAACGGTAGGATACAACAAGCAAGTTGCGGTGTTGGACCAATAGTTGGAAATATTGTACAAGGTAAGTTTGATATAAAATTAAACGAAGCAATTGTTTGTCCTAAAACACATTGTCACTGTGCAGCCGATTTCAACATAAGTAAAGCGAGGCCTGAAAATGTCAACCTCATCGCCTGATACATTTTGCTACCACGCTATGCAAAGTTTTAGCACTCATCCTCACGGACGTAGCAGGCCTTGTTGTTTTAGTAGACAGGAAACAAGAAAGTTTATGCCTGGTATAAACTTCCAAGATACTCCAGAATACAATGATAAAGTAAATGCAGCTCAAAACATCAGCGAATTTATCAATGATCCTGAGATAATGAAAATTAGAGAAGGCTTGTTGAAAGGAGAACAACCAAAAGGTTGTGCTGAATGTTTCAAGTTAGAAAAAGATGGTATACGTAGTTTTAGGCAAACTTCAAATGAAATATATGAAGAACATATAGATAAAAGTCTAAAGAACGTAAGTGAAGATGGCTTTTTAGATCCAAAAGCAATTACATACTTGGACATTAGTTTAGGCAATGTTTGTAATTTAAAATGTAGAAGTTGTAATCCTTGGGCTAGTCATAGATGGATTGAAGAAGGTCCTACTGTGCCACACACAGATTGGGATGACACAGCATACAAAATTGGTAAACTAAGCAGTACAGATCCTTGGTTTATCAAAGCGTTTGCAGAAGACTTTTTTGATGACGTTTTACCAAATGTAAAAATAATAAATTTTATTGGTGGCGAACCTTTGGTTGTCAATGAACACTATACTTGGTTAGAACACATAATAGAAATGGGCTGGAGCCAAAACATTGAGTTACACTACAACACAAATGGCACAACTATACCAGATAGGTTGCTAGATATTTGGGATAAGTTTAGAGGTGTAGTTCTAAGTTTAAGTATTGATGCTACAGAAGATTTAGCATACTATGTTAGATATCCAAGCAAGTGGAAAATAATAAAACGCAATATAGAAAAATTAAAACAATTCAGTAAAACTCGCACAGGAGTAATTGTTCATACGCACGTAACTCTAAGTGTAATGAACTTGCACGACTTGCCTAATGTTTTGAATTGGTGTAAAGAAAACTATGATACTTGGCACTACACTTGGGATTGGGGTAATCACGGATATCAAAATTGCTTACCGCATTTCAATATTGTAGAATATCCACGCAACCAACACATAAGAAACTTGCCAGAAGAGCGTAAAAAACTTATGAACAATATGTTAGAACAGCAACACGCAAAGTTTCAAAATGCTGGCTTGCCAGATTGGGAACAGTGGGCAGTAGATGCAATACTAGGATTGAAAAATCAATTAAACGAACAACCCAACGAAGGTGATTGGCAAAAGTACATTAATAATACTAGAGCAAGTGATAGGTTTAGAAAAGTAAACATCATAGATTATATTCCTTGGATGGAGGAATATATGTAATGTACATTGTTGCATTTGGCTGCAAAGACTTGGTTGGAAATAAAAATGCAGCATATTTTTTATCAAAAAAATTAGATTGTAATTATATAGATTGCACTACAGAAACTACAAGTCCACAAAGTATATTTAGAATAGTTACAAAGTATGCAAGTGAACACGAAGACTTCCTTCCTATCATAGGTTGGAGCAATACAGCAAGTTTACAACTTAGAACAATATACAGTCGTTTAGAATACACAGGCTTCCACGATCCAAACTATTGGAACTACAGTGCTAATGGCAAAAACTTAAAATTAGAAAACCGTAGACTTGATAGATTCAAAGATGTTTTGTTTGATGAACACTTGGTCAATATACGTTGGTGTAATATTGTTGTTAGTTTACAAGAATTCTTAAAAAGTTACAAAATAGATTATGTAATGTACAATGTTGAAAATGCTATTGACTGGAATGCAAATACAATGCATATGATAAAATTTATAGATAGATCAAAATACATAGGTGTAGAAAATCCTAAGGCTAATATAAAAAAGTATGTAAAGAAACTAGGATATAATTTTGCCACAGACGAAGGTCAAAAATGTATTGCTGGTTTACTAAAAGATAAATTGGATAGCAAATGACAACTATAGTTGCAATTGGTTGCAGTCATACATATGGCACAAGGCTTGATGGTATTCAAAGCAGTAGTCTATTCAATATTAATAATAACTTTGCTGCCTTGCTTGCAAAAAGAAACAATTTTAAAATAGCACATTTAAGTCAGCCAGGTGGTAGTAATGAATTTATTCATAGACAAACAGTTGATTGGTTAACAAGACATAGAAAACGTGACGAAGATTATATCGTGTTAATTGGTTGGACCAGTCCGTTTAGAATGGAACTTAGATATCCAGAGGATTCAGATGTTGAACACGCTGCTCTAAGCAAAATAGATATGAAATACTTTCCTGTTAGCATAGGACAGGAACCAGAGATTGCACAAACAAAACAGTTCAAAAATATACACAGCATATTGCCTATTATGTTTGAAGAAACTAAGGAATATGATATGTGGGCAAGTTATGCACTAGCCACACAGCGTATGCTACAAAAAAACAAAGTAAAATTTTTGATGTATAATACTTGCGAAGAAATAAAAATTACGCAAAATAATTCAAGTATTATTAATTTGTTTGATACAATAACTTACCTTAATCCTACTACAAAAGATGCTAATTTTTTGTATTGGGGATTGAAAAACGGGTATGAAAAGACAGAATGTTGGCATTTGAAACTAGATGCACACATTGCTTGGAGTGAATATTTAGAAAAAGAGTGTAAAAAACTTGACTACTTTTGATAACTGTGTTATAAGTACAAAACAGTGAGGAGAAATTGATGTCTAAATATGGTCCAAGAGTTTACGCTAGTGATTTGATAAACACAAAAAATCATTGGGCAGTTGGTGTAGTTTGGAATAGAGAAGGCAGTAAAGGTGTTTACAAAATAGAAATGCAAGATAAAGGTTTTACTTGTGATTGTCCAGCGTTTAAGAAATGTAAACATATAAAATCAGTAGAGGAGCAGTTCATTGGCTAAAAGTGTAGTGAAACGCAAAAAACCCAGAGCAAAACGTAATCTAAATGATTGGGATGTTATACGTGAAGACTGGGGTTGGCAAAAAGCAGGCTATTATATCCATTACGAAATTGATAGTAAGCAATGGCTTGTTAAGATAAAAGAGTTTATAAAAAAGAGATATGATAAAAAAGTTGTAACTTCAATCAACAAACTCCCTGATTGGAAAATTGGTGGTAAAAGTCATTGGGCAACAGCGGCACACTTTGAAGAACATTGGCCAGATAAAATACACGAAGGTTATGTAGGCAAACTAAATGAATGGATTCTAAAACTTGCAGAAGAAGGTGCAAAAGTAGTAGAAGAAAAGAAGAAAGAAGAAAAAGCAAAAAAGAATGTATATGTTCCTAGCATACAAGAACGTATTCGTGATCAAGCATTTCTTGCCTGTGAAGCCATAGAAGAATGGATGGATGGTTTTATTACAGATAATAAAACGTTTGATCCTAAAGGATTTGATTTTGTAAAACACTTCGCAAAATATAAAGTTACTCAAGCACACGCAAGAAAAATTAAAGGTTTGTATCAAGGTGAATTAGAAGAAGCATATCTAATACAAGATTTGCCAACACCAGGACAAATTAAAAAATGCAAGAATGAACGTGAAGCAGATCAATTACAGCAATTACGCGAAGGCTACAGTCATCTAACAAAAAAGGATGCAAAAGCATACTTGACTGCATTAGAGCTACTACACGGCGCTTGTGACGTTGTTATAGACGCCGCTAAAGCAAATCGTAAGCCACGTGCTAAGAAAGCACCAAGTAAAGAAAAACTAGTTGCTAAGTTGAAGTATATGTTGCGTGATGACAAACTACAACTTGTCAGTGTAAATCCATTAGATATTTTGGATAGCAAAGAAGTTTGGGTATACAATGTTAAGACACGTAAACTTGGAAAGTATATTGCAGAAGATCACGCAACTTTGCAAGTTAAAGGTACAACACTATTGCATTTCAACGAATTGCAAAGTAAACAAAAAACATTGCGTAAACCTGCAGAAACACTTAAAGAATTTAAGAATGCCGGCAAAGTGCAACTAAGAAAATTTATGGATGATATTAAAACCACTGATATCAAATTAAATGGCAGATTAAATAGTGATACTATTATTCTCAAATGTGTAAAATAAATATATTGCTAAGGAGTTCGCCACGAGCCTCCTATATCAAAAGGCAGGGGATACATAAATTTGACATTAGAAAAACTTAAAAAACAACTATTGTGGTGGAATAAAGCGGCAGTGGTGGCACCAATCTTTGTTACTACATTTTTGGTGTTACTGTGGTATGCTTCTATATGTCCGCCCGACCAATTATTTTTAACAGCCTGTGGGCTGTATTTCGCTACCGCAGTAATCTGGTGGTGGTGGACAATGCGAGGTATAGCATACCTTGTAGCATTGATGCAGAAGATACAGGAAGATATGCTCGAAGCATCAAAAGACCTAAAAAGTATTCGTAATGAGATACAGGTTGACAACCAATCTACTAAGTAGTATTATTAAACTAAGAGGACTATGTGTTCGACCCTCTATAAATATTCCGCACACTCCGTATTGACAAGGAGTATAATATGAGTTATTACAGTACAAAAACATATGGGCACAACATTGGATTGAGTGCCTGCTTTAGACAACCTAATGCACATTCACATTGCAAATTTTTACACGGATATAGTTTGCAATTTAAATTTACGTTTTCAGCAATTAATCTTGATGAGCGTAATTGGGTAGTTGACTTTGGTGGCTTGAAGCCGTTGAAAGCGTGGCTTGAAGAAAAGTTTGATCACAAAGTTATACTAGACGTTGAAGATCCTTTTATGGAGCATTTTGATAATCTTGCGGCAGCAGGACTATGTGAACTTACAAAGTTTGATGGTGTAGGCGTTGAACGTTTTGCATATCACGCTTGGGTGTTTGCAAATAAACTTGTTGACGAAATGACTGACGGACGTTGTAAATGCGTTGAAGTAGAATGTGCTGAACACGGTGCAAATTCGGCGATATACAAAGTATGAAGATATTAATATTTGGCCTACCAGGAAGCGGCAAAACAACATTGGCAAAATCATTTGCTGAGTTGATAGGTGGAGTACATTTAAACGCTGACGCAGTACGAACCAAATATAATGATTGGGACTTTAGTAAAGCAGGGCGTGTAAAGCAAGCACAACGTATGCGTCTTTTAGCAGATGGTGTAGTTATGGCAGGCAAAACTGCCATAGCAGACTTTGTATGTCCTACTTACATAACTAGATTAGAGTTTAATCCTGACTTTACAGTTTGGATGGATACTGTTGATGGTTGTGAATATAATGACACTAATATTTTATTTGAACCACCTGAAAAAGTAGATTATCACGTAGGTGAATGGTTCAGTAACACACACGAAGCATTAGAACCTGTCATCAAAAGATGGATGGAAAGAAATGGTGTTTGATTTTAAAAAACCTACTGTACAGTTGTTAGGCAGATGGCAACCTTGGCACGAAGGACATACTGCTCTTTTTAAAAAAGCACTAGAACAAACAGGCCAAGTTGTTATAATGGTGCGTGATGTAAATGGTGCTGATGCTGGAATGGGCAATAAAGACAATCCTTTTCATATGCGTGAAGTGCGTGGACAAATAGATCGTGCCTTAGAAGCAGAAGGTTATACAAACGGTATTGAATATCACGTTATGTTAGTACCAAACATTGTAGACATAAGTTATGGTCGTAAAGTTGGTTACACATTTACAGAACAGGATTTAGGTGAAGAGATACACGAAATAAGTGCAACCAAAATTAGACGTAGAATGCGCAGAGAAGGTACACTTGAAAAAAGAAAATGAATTACATTATATGTCTAAAATGGGGAAAGAAATATTCTGCTGAATACGTAAACAAACTTTATGCAATGACGCAAAGGCATTGTAAAGTACCGCACCAATTTATTTGTTTTACTGAAAGCAGAAAAGACATAGACAAAGAAATCAAAACAATAAATTTACCCACTATAAATTTAGATGGTTGGTGGTTCAAACCTTGGTTCTTTAGTAAAGATTTGCCAATACAAGGTACAATGTTATATTTTGATTTAGATGTAATCGTATTTAGAAATATAGATAAGTTGTTTGAATACAAACCAAAACAGTTTTGTATCATTAGAGATTTCAATAGAAGTATTAGGCCTGGCTTTGATAGAATAAACAGCAGTGTGTTTCGTTTAGAAACAGGAATGTTTGATCCTATATGGAAACAGTTTGAAAATGATCCTAAATTACATATGCAAAAGAATAGAGGTGATCAAGACTGGATGTACAAAAACATAAGAAACTTCAGTTACTGGCCAGATGAATGGATACAAAGTTATAAATGGGAAATGCGTGATAGGAGAGATCTAGCAATACACAAAGGCAAAAGAAACTTTATTGTAGATTCACCGCCTAAAATACTAGATGATTGCAGTGTTGCTGTATTTCACGGTGAACCAAACCCATTAGATGCAAATGATACTTGGGTAAGGAATAATTGGGGTTGACAAGCACATTTGTTTGTGTTATATTACTTATATAACGTAACACAAAGAGGGTAATATGACAAACACTATTGAATGGGGCCAAACACCTACTACTAAGCCAATCGTTGAAAAATTAGATGAACTAATACCATTAGAAGGTATGGTTACTAATCCTGTAAAAAACAAACATTTAGAAAAGTTTCGTAAAGCACAAAATGTTGTTTACGATATTTTTAACAATGGTCTTGGTAACAGAGGTAAGTCTTTAAAAGTTTTAGGGCTTATGAAATATGATCTTGCACTAGAAGAATACAGAGGTGGCGAGATAATTATGCGAGCTAATTGGGATAGAGTCAACGAAGTTGTTGAACAAGCATTTACGCCAATCGTTATGGCGGCAGCAAAGGAACAAGGAATCAAGTGATGCCAAATACTTGGGTCATCAGTGACACACATTTCAGACACGAAGCAATCCTTACGTTCAAGGACTATGCTGGCAAGCCTCCAAGAGAAGGGTTTGACAATGTTGATCATATGGATCAGCATATGATGGATATGTGGAATGAAACTGTTAAGCCTGAAGATACAATATATCATTTAGGTGATGTTTTGTTTGGACACGATAAACTTGAGTGGATGCAAAATAACTTCAAAAAGTTGCCTGGTAAAAAGTATTTGGTGCTTGGTAATCACGATAACCCAAAGTTTATGGCTATGTTCTTTAAACAGATAATGTTGTGGAAGGACTACAGTGAATTAGGGTTATTGCTTAGCCACACACCTGTACATCCAAGCACACTTGCTGAAACACATAGGTTTGGTGATAAACCTGTGTTGAATGTTCACGGACACATACATAGTAATCCTTCACCAGAAGGTCCTTACAAATGTGTGAGCGTAGAACAAATAAACTATACGCCTGTCAATTTAGACAGTCTTAGAGAAGGAGTAATGTAATGACTAGACTACAACGTAAATTTTTAGCGAAAATAGCACCGCCATTTGTAATTATGGCTTATGTTGCATTTGTCTTATTGTTGTTTCTTGCATCACCAAGTGTTTGGTTTGCAGTTGGTGTTATTATACTTTTTCTTATGGTACCACTGTTTGGTTGGTTTTTCTATGAATCTTGGAAAGATGCAAAGTGGGAAATAGAAAGAGAAAATCAGCAAATGCTGTACGAAATTAAAAAAGATGCTTGACGAACACGCCGCAAAACTTTTTGCGAAAAATATTAATATGATGGTGCCGTGGTATCTCATGGCATCATATGCCTATTATGAACAAGACGATGCTATCTTTTCAGATGGCTTTTTTGATGATATGGGTAAAACTATGTTAGCCTGTTGGGACGACATTGAACACTTTCATAAAGAATTTATTACAAAGGGCGACTTAGAAGCAGGTACTTTTTTAGGTAAGTACCCTAGTAGGGTTGAGGGAGCATTAAAAAGTTTGCGTGAAGCATACTACACAAAAAGCGGCACAGTTCGCAAGAAACCGAAACTCTCTTGACAAACAGACACATAGAAAGTATATTAGTATTATGCAAGACTTAATTTTTACAAATGTAGAGGACTTCTTACGATCTCAGCAAAAGCGTATAGGCTTTGCTTGTAAGTATCTACATTTCAATCAGAATCAAAAACCTAAAATATTAGAGGAAATACAGCGTCCACTTACAGAGAAATGTACAACCGTTGCTTGGCTAAATAGACAAAGTAAGGATGTTGCCGAACAAAGACTGTGGGACATAATGGAACACAATGCGGCAGCCGCAAAAAGGTTAGTAGAGTATGTGGGAAGCCTTCCTCCAGAACTTCGTATGGTCCGACTGGGTAGCAATCAGCTTCCTTGTGCTACCGAGCCTAGCTGGCGCTATTTTTGGTCTTTGCCAGATGTGGTGGCATACGGGGAGAAAGCATACGCAAAAGTGGGAGACGCAGCCAGACGCTTGGATGTTAGGCTCTCAATGCACCCAGGACAGTTTACGGTCCTTGCAAGTGACAATCCAGAAATCGTCGAAAGGAGCATAGAAGAATTTGAATATCACGCCACTCTCATACGGTGGATGGGATACGGTAAGAAGTTCCAGGACTTCAAAAACAACGTCCACATCTCCGGCAGACAAGGTCCAGCCGGTATCAAAGCCGTCCTTCCGCGCCTCTCGCAGGAGGCAAGAAACACTATTACAATCGAGAACGACGAAGTCAGCTGGGGACTCGAAGCCAGCCTTGAGCTTGCAGACGATCTCGCTTTGGTGCTAGACATACATCACCACTGGGTGAAAACAGGAGAATACATTGAACCAGATGACGACCGTATTGGAATTATTATCGATAGTTGGCGTGGTGAGCGTCCTGTCATTCACTATTCTTTATGCCGTGAGGATAACCTACAGAATGCTTCGGCAAGTGTACGACCGGACTTGGACACGTTACTTGAATCAGGACACAAAAAACAAAAACTAAGAGCACACAGTGATTACTGTTGGAATGATGCTTGCAACGAATGGGCATTGTCGCATTGGGAATGGGCAGACATTATGGTAGAAGCTAAGATGAAAAACTTGGCAAGCGGACAACTTTACAGTATGACTGAAGAGTCTAAAGAAATGATGGATTTTACATCGTTTGTAAAAGACAACAGTGATTTAATGGAAGCATAAATACGTTATGAAAAGTAATTTTATATCCTCTATGTATGCAAGAACAAAAATGCAATCACCAACACAAGAAAAAAATCCTAATAGGGTGCTTGGTGGACTAAAAGGTCAAGGTGTAAACAGTTTTAGTATGTTAGGCGAAGATGGTATTGAAAAAGAAATACCAACACAAGCATATGTACAAGCTCTTGAAGAAAAATTAAGAACACAAGACTCACGTATTGCAGTTTTAGAAAAACAAATTAGGAGACTATCAAATGGTTAAAAATTGGATTAAGAAAAGATTAGAAGAAAAATCAACACTCGATGGAGTACTAATGGTGGCAGCAGGAGCCGCAATCATTATTTTTTCACCACTAACAAAATTAATTGCTTATGGTGCAATCGCTTACGGTGCTTGGACAATCTATAGACAGGGATGAAGATAGCTGCCATTGGTTGTAGTTTTACTAACTACGTTTGGCCAACATACGCAGATATACTGCAAGCTGATAGATACGGTTTGTCGGGCATAGGCAACGAACGTATATTCTATACATTATGTCATTTATATAAAACAGAACAGTTGCATTTGTATGATGCAGTTGTACTTCAATGGACATCGCCAGGTAGATTTGATTACCTTACCAAAGACGGATGGACTTTCAATGATGGCAATATAGCATTCAGTGAAGAAAACAAACACATTTGGAAAAAAATTAAAGAATGGTATAACGAAGATTACGAGTACGATAAATCTGAGAATTATATACACAGTGCAAAAGCAATTTGTGATTCTATAGGTATAAAACACTATCATATGTCAATGGTGCATTTAGAAGACTTTGTTGACTTTGCAGATCTACATAGAAAGTATCCAGGCAAATATAGATTCAAATATGCTCCGTGGATCAATAAACCATTTTTAGATGAACATCCAGATATTCCTGCTCATTTAGATATAGCAGAAGTTGTTGCAGAAAACATAGGCGCCGAAATAAGCGACTTGCTACGTACGAAGTGTGAAAAATTTCATAAAAAAATTATGAAAGGAATGGATTTTGCAAGTGTAGAACAAATGTACGATTCACATTTTCCATATAGGCATATCACTACTGGCAGTTAGATTCCAAACTTTCTTTCTGTTTACGCCTTGTTTTTGTGCAAAACGTTTAGCATCACAGTTTTCACATACGTGAAAATAATTATTACTTAATCTTTTAGGATCCATTTTGCCCCTTTCTCTCGTAAATTCTTTTTCACAATTATCGCATCTAAATACAACCATTGTTTTTTTACGGTTGTATGTGTGTTGTTTACCTAGTTTACTACGGCGCATATGCCAAGTATCAATCAAATATTCTTTAATATACATAACTATATTTACATTAAGATTATAAAAAGAAGCGATAAATATTAGAAAGGAACACGATGAGCATACTTACTTTAACCCCAGCAGCAGAGAAACAGATAGATCTTTTAAGTGAAGAGAACGAATGCTATGGCATTACACTAAACATAAAGGGCGGTGGTTGTGCGGGTTTTGAGTATGATTGGGGTACAATAGGTGCGCCAAACGAACTAGAAGAGGGCGATACAGTAGTAAAAACTGCAAATGGCTGTGCTTTTGTAGTAGGTTCACATAGTTTAATGTTCCTAATTGGAACAGAAGTTGATTACGTAAAAAGTTTAGTAGGATCAAACTTTGAAATCCGCAATCCTAATGCTCATAGTAGCTGTGGTTGTGGCGTAAGTGTAAACTTTGATATGGATAAGATACCACATTTTTAAAGATAGGATAAAAAATGGCAAAACAAGAGATTGATATTGGTGTAGAGGGTAATGACGGTACTGGTGATAGTATACGTGAAAGTTTTAAGAAGGTAAACGAAAACTTTAGTGAACTATTTGCTGTATTTGGTTTAGGCGGCACCATTAGTTTTAAGGCTCTGGATGATACACCAGCTGTATATACAGGTAATGAAAGCAGTGTTCCACTAGTAAACACAGAAGCCACAGGCATAGGATTTTATAGATTTGTAAGTGACAGCGGAGCAAACAGTAATTCTGTAAGCAATCCAAGTAACCTTACAAACAGTGTGTTCTTTAGTTTTGTAGATGCTGATCCTACTACACCTAATGATAGTGGTACCGTAAAAATTATAATTAATGATCCACATATTGAACGTGATCCAGATCCTCGTATACTCAATCCTTTATCAGTAGAAGCACCAGCTGCCTATAGCAATGCACAAAACACAATACTTAGAAACGTATCAGGTGTTGGCGATAGTATTACTACAATGGTTGATCAATGGAACACAATCCACGATAACCTACCAGCAATAGATAGCGATAATATTTTAATCAGTAAAGGTTACGCTGACGACACATACCTCAATGCAGACGGAGACGAATTAACAGGTTTACTAAGTTACGATACAGGTGTAGGTCCTGCTTCAGGTAGAGAAATACCTGCTATGGAAGATGTGATTGCTAGAAATGGTAGTCTTGAAAATAGAACAATGTTGCAAGATCTTTTTGCAACAGACCATCCTAAACCATTGCAAGGTGCAGGGACACCAAACGGTGATGATGATTTACAGTTTGTAACAAAACTATATGTTGACACACAAGGTTATGCATCGCCAACAAATTTATTTGTAAGCACAAAAGGTGATGATTCACAAAAATTTACACCAGCAGGACAAGAAGGTAGAAGTTTAAACTATTCTTATAAAACTATTAATGCTGCAATGCAAAGAGCAGAAAGAATTATTGAGAGTACACCTTTTGAACCTGGTCCGTATGTGCAAAGAATTACACATACAAATAATAAATTCAAAAGTGTTGTAGATAATATTACAGGCGTAAGCAGTCCTCCAGGTACAGCACCACAAGCAAGAAATATTGTTTTAGATAAACTAACACAAATAAGTTATGATACTACAGATTACATTAACACTAACTTTCCAGATTTAGAATACGATGAAGTAATTTGTAGACGAGACACCAAACTAATTTTACAAAGTATTGCACTAGATGTAGAAGCAGGTGCAAATGCAAACTACTTAACACGTTGGGCAGGCTTTAGATATAATGCTAACCCAAGTGGTATTATAGCACAAACTATACAACTTACAGAAACAATTGCAGGTATTAGAAAAGCACAACAGTTGCTAGATGATGAATTTGTAGCCGCTGGAACAATTACAAGCACAGTACGTGGTTATTATGGTGATAGATTTGATGAGATTGTTTCATTAATACAAAATCAAGAAGATTTAGATGTAAACACAGTTTATGGCAACAGCTACACATTTGCTTTTACAAATGGCGGACAAGCAGCAGTTGATCAAGGTGTTGCAGGTAACCCAGATATACGTGCTGGTAAACTTATGGTTGGTGTACAAAGTGGCGCTAAAGGTATTATTACAGCATACAATAGAGCTGCAACAGGCACAACAGACAGTGTTACAGTACAACTTTTAGAGCCTTTTGATTTTGCTGTAGGTGAACAATTAGAGTTTGGTAGTATTGTTAGAAATAACCAAGTTACAGTATTTGTAGAAAGTGGTATTTACAACGAACAATTACCTATCAAACTTCCAGAAAACGTAAGTATAAAAGGTGACGAATTTAGACGTACAGTTATCCGTCCAGCTGAAGGTACCTCATTAAGTAAGTATGCTGATACATATTTTTATAGAGATATTGTGTTTGATGGATTGCCAGCAGCGGATTCTCCACTTGCAACAATAACAAACCAAAGTGGTGCTGATGCAAGTAGGCAGGCAGGCACTTATCAAATCGCAGCAAACGATTATCTTACCAGCGGTATTGGTCAAGATGCTACATTTACTATTGTTGTCGATGGTACTGGTGCTGCTAGTGTAAGTGTAGGCAATGGCGGTAATGGTTTTATCATAGGTGAAAAAGTTACTATTGATGACGATGATTTGGGCAGCGGTGGCGGTGCAGCATTAACTTTTAATGTTGCAACAACAGGCGGTGGATATCACTTTACTCACCCACAAGCTGCAATACAAGGAAAGTATGGTTATCATTATCTAGTAAATAGTGGCGCTACAAAAAATATTGGTACAAACGGCGCAACAAATCCAGGCAACTTTCCTCAAGCTTCAAACTTGATTGAATTAAACATTGCATACATTGTAGAAGAAACTATTCAATATGTCAATGCTACGTATCCTTCATTGGTATACAGCGAAGCAAAGTGTCGTAGAGATACACAATTCATATTAGAAGGTTTGGTAAAAGACTTAAAAGCAGGCGGTAGAGATGCAACACTGGTAAATCAAGGTGCTTATTTTGCAGGTGCAGTAGAAGGACAAGAAGCACAAACTGAAGCGGCAATTTTAAATATTAAATTAATACTTGCAAATGTATTACAAAACGATCCTAGTGATCCATATGCAGGCTCAGGATCTGTATCACAAGTTTTTGATAATGATTACACATCTGAAACTGACTCTGCTGTAAATGCAAATAACTTGATTGACTGTGTAGCGTTTGCGTTCGACAATGCTTATAATCCACCAAAAGAAAACAAAGAAATGGATGTGTTCTTATGTAACGATGCTACTATTGTTAGAAACATCACTGTACAAAGACACGGCGGATTTATGATGGTGCTTGACCCTGAAGGTCAAATTTTAACAAGATCACCGTATTGTCAAACAGGTACAAGTTTTGCACAATCATTTGGTACAAAACGTGCGTTCAACGGTGGACAATACATTGATGGTTATGCTGCAAATATGCCAGCACAAATTTCAAATGTAACTAATCCATTTAAAATTACAGTTTCATCTCCAGCAGGACAAGGTTTGTTTGTTCGTCCACCACCTACACCATTTCCGTTTGTGTTAGCTGGTGCTAGATACCAAGTCAACGCTATTGAAAGCTATGATAAAACTGCTGGTACAGTTGATTTAATAATTGACGAAACAAGTAATAATGGTAATGGATATACAGGCAGTACTGGCGTAGATATTTTTATACAATCAGGTGGTAACAGAAGTATGTTATCAAATGACTTCACACAAGTCAACGACTTGGGTTACGGTATTGTTGCCACAAACAATGCTCTTACTGAAGCTGTTAGTATGTTTACTTACTACTGTCACACAGGTTATATTGCAAGCACAGGTTCACAGATTAGAAGTTTAGGTGGTAACAACAGTTATGGATTTTTTGGTCTAGTATCACAAGGTGCTGACCCAGATGAGATTCCTACAGCCGTTAATCTCAGAGACGATATGGTATTCTCTGCCAAAGTAATTAATATTGAAGGATATTTAGAATTTAACAGTGCAGTGCCTGGTGGTGTAACAGTTGGTGATACAATTGAGCAACAAGTCACAGGTGCAAGTGCAACAGTATCTGCATTAGGTGAACAAGGTAAACGTATATACATTACAGATATTATTGGTGAATTCAACGCTGTTGACGATGTTACTACAGATGACAGTGCAACAATATTACAAGAACCAGCTGCTGTTGTTTTAGAAAATGTAAGTGCGGATGCAGAAAAACTATTTGTATATGTATATGACTGTACAGGCTTTCCTCTAAATGTCAGTGAGGTAGAAATTTTACACCCAAGTGGATTGTATCAACCATATGAAGTTACAAACGCACAACAACTTGATTTTAAATTTGGACAGTATGATAAAGTCAATGATGTAATAGCTGCCGCATATACTGGTAGTAGCCCGCAAACATCAAAAGCAACTTTCAAAATTACCAAAAGCCATTTGAATGGTTACCAAGTTGATATTTTGACAGGCGGAGCTGGCTATGCTGCATCAGAAACTTTTCAGGTAGCTGGTAATTTATTAGGTGGTGCAACACCTGCAAACGATGCTACTATTACTGTTGATACTGTAAATTCAGGATTGATTACAGGTGTATCAATTACAGGTACAAGTGTTAAAGACGATAGTACGCCAGTGCGTGATAATAGAGTTTATAGACTTAACTTAGGTACAGGTATTGAAGGTACAGCAAGTAATGGTTTACAAGAAATTACACCACATAATACTCAATGTATTATTAGGCACAAACAAAACTTTGTTTTAAGTAATTTTCCTGTGGTAAATCCATCAACTAGACCAAGTACTGCATTCCAATTTACAGATGATACAGATTTAACTTATCGTACTATTGCATTTGGATCAACAATACTTGCAGGATATAATACAGCGCCTACAGAACGTGTTGTTACTTTTGACAGTAACTTTAGATACATTGATTTGACTGCAAACAATGACTACATTGCTACAGCAGAAACCAACGGTACGTTTACAGTAGATCCAAACTACACAGATATTCTGGGTGCTGTAACACCGGATGCAGCAAAAACATTTGGTAGTAAAGCTGGAGATAGATTTATTATAATCAATCCACTTGATGCAACAAACCAAGCAAGAATAAACAGCGGTGAAATGATATTTGCTTGGGGTGGTAAAGTACACGTTGTAGATGAGTATAGTGAATATACATTCAACCCTGGTACAGGTGTTGTTAGTATTGCAATGATCGGAATAAGTGATAAAGCCAACACCGATATTAATTATCCAGCAAGTGCAGCAGGATTAGGTACAAGTTTAACAAACAGTGCAGGTATAACACTAAAAGGTGGTTTAGTTGCTGGTGAAGATGCTGAAATTACAGTTAACATTAGTACAACAAGAGCTACAGGACACGATATGCTTGATATCGGTACTGGAGGATATAACACAAGTAACTATCCAGATCGTATTTTTGGGCAACCATTTGGTACAAGTGTTGTTAGCACAAACGATGCAATTGATAGTACAGGTAACAAAAGTAAAGCACAGGTCCAAGAACGTAATAAAGGGCGTGTGTTTGCTGTTCTTACAGACCAAGATGGTTTCTTCCGTGTTGGTAGATTCTTTACAGTTGACCAAGGTACAGGTAGTGTTACATTTAATGCCGCACTTGTTCTTACAAACATTGACGGTATTGGATTTAAGCGTGGTGTGAGAGTAAACGAATTCAGTGCAGACGATACATTCACAGATGCAAAAGGTGATGCAGTACCTACACAGACAGCAGTTGAAGGATATATAAATGCACGTTTAGGTTTGGATAGAAATGGGCAACCATACACTCCAAAAATTGGACCAGGCTTTTTATCATTAGGTGGTGCTGGATTCAGTGAAACACCAATGCAAGATGTTCTTAATATGGGTAGTAATAGATTAACAAATCTAGCACTTCCTATTACAGGCAGCGATGGTGCAAACAAAACTTACGTAGATAGTAAAACTGATGAACTAAATGATATTGGTGATGTTACAATCACTGGTACAGGTGGTGGACTATCTGGACAACTATTAATATTTAATGGTTCTGCACAAGGTAGTGAAAACGCTGATGTAGTTGGTGATATAGGATTTACAAGAACAGCAGCAAATGAACTTACAGCAAGCATTACACCAGGTGTAATTATTAACACTGATATCAATGACGATGCAGGAATAGTTCAAAGCAAATTGGCAATGCAATTAACTTCAGCCTTAGCGGCTGCACCAACAGGTACAGCAGAAGATAAGCAAGCAGCAAGTGGCTTAGCAAGTTTTGATAGTGCAAATTTTGAAGTTACAGATGGTTGGGTAGGTATAAAAGACGGAGGTGTTAGTGCTACAGAAATGGCAGGCACACTTGATTTTAGTGGCAAAAGTGTTACACTACAAGCTGGTGAAATTAGTAATGGCGAACTTGCAAATGACGGTATTACAATTGGTAGTACTGATGTTTCCTTAGGTGGTACCATTACAGCACTCACAGGACTTACTACAATTAATCATACTGGTAATATCACTGGTCCAGCAAACAGTGGAGCAGACAATGGTGTAAACATTGGTGCTAACACAAATAGATATAACACAATTTGGGCTACTGTATTCAACGGACAAGCTACTGAAGCACTATATGCTGACTTGGCTGAAAACTATTTAGGTGATGCAGATTATGAACCAGGAACAGTTGTTGTGTTTGGCGGAGAAGCTGAAGTTACGTTGTGTAATGAAAAAGGTCAAACTACAGTGGCAGGTGTTGTAACTACCAATCCAGCGCATTTAATGAACAGTGCATTAGGTGGCGATAATGTTGTAGGAATAGCATTACAAGGTAGAGTGCCGTGTAAAGTAATTGGGACTGTTAAGAAAGGGGATATGCTGGTTACAAGTGCCGTGCCAGGATATGCAATAGTTAATAACTCCCCAGGCATAGGACAAGTGCTTGGTAAAGCAGTAGGTACAAAAGATGACGACGGACACGGTGTCGTTGAACTAGTAGTGGGGAGAGTATAATGGCTATTCAAGTAATCAACGTAGGATCTAGTGCAAACAGCGGTGGCGGTGATCCGTTACGTTCTGCAATGATAAAAATAAATGAAAATTTTACAGAACTATACAGACGAACTGGTGGAGAGCAAGCACAAACAATTATAGGTGCAGATAGCACAGTTCTAGTTGATGGACCAAATAGTAGTCTAAATGCAAATGCATTATCAGGCACTGTTCCTACTGACTTAATAAGTTTTTCAGATTTAGCTAATCCTCCAGATACAATAGCAGGCTTTGGTATTACAGATGCATATACAAAAATACAAGTTTATACAAAACCAGAAGTAGATACTTTACTAGATGCACCTCGAGATTTACAAGGAACAGTTGTAGGAGACGATTCTACAGTTCTTATTGATGGAGTCAACAGCACCATTAACGCAGCAGCATTAACTGGTGCTCTACCAGCAATAGACGGAAGTGCTTTAACAGGAATTACAGCAACAGCAAATAATCTTGTTGGCGATATGAAAGGTAGTGTGTATGCAGATGATTCAACATTACTTGTAGATGGTGTAAATGGCACAATAAACTCATCAGCACTTACTAAACCAATTAAATTTAACGACGATGAGAAAGCGATATTTGGTACTGGTGATGACTTACAGATTTGGCACAACGCATCTAACAGTATTATACAAAATGCCACAGGTCAACTACAATTAAGAGGCAATACTATTAGATTATTAAATGCCGCAACAACCGAAGACTTAGCTATATTCACTACCGGCGGTAGTGTAGATTTATACTATAACGGTAATAAAAAGTTTGAAACAACCACAGATGGTATTGCCGTCACAGGCAGGATTACAGGACTTACAAATCCAACTGCGGCACAAGATGCCGCAACCAAAGCCTATGTAGATGCTACCTCAGGAGGAGGTGGTGGTGGAGGCAGTGCCTTTACCAACATTGGTGTAGGTGCAGATGACTCTGCTATTAAAAGTATCGGCGAAGGCGAAAGTTTCCTAATACTTGGTGGCACAGGTATTACAACAGCCAGTGATGCAGAAGGCAACATAACTATTACAGGCGTTGCACAGGATTTTACATTCGCAAGTTTAACAGGTAAACCAACTACACTTTCAGGTTATGGAATCACAGACGGATTACAATTAGGTACGAGTGCCACAACTGCTCTTGCAGGTGATACGGCTTTGTTTTCAGGTGCGTTTGCAGATTTAACAAGCAAACCAACTACTATAGCAGGTTATGGAATTACAGATGCAAACACTAACGCTGTATCTGCTGTAACAGCAGCTGATTTAGATATGGGTGGTAATAAAGTTTTATTTGCCAATGTGTACAGTAATTTAGTTGATCTACCATCAGCAAGCACATACCACGGTATGTTTGCACACGTTCACGCAACAGGGCTTGCATATTTTGCTCACGGTGGTGCGTGGATTCCTTTAGCAAGTGCTGCTACAACACTAGCAGGATATGGAATTACAGATGCACTTGCATCAGGTGGTGCTCTAACTGGTAGTAGTTTAGACACTAACACCATACAAACTTCAAGTGGCAATTTGGCCATATCAGCAGACAACTATGTTCAAATAAACAGTGATAACGATGGACAAATTGAAATTGGTACAGCAAGTGGTTTAGGCAATGTTCTTATAGGTAACGAGTCCAATGGTACACAGATTAGTATTCAAGGTGAAGTGTTCATTGAAGAACGAGCAAGATTTTTCAAAGGTGCTGAAGAAAAGTTTGCTACACTAACAGGTAGTACCGGCGTCACAGCAATGGATTGTGCAAATGGACACGTTCATTATCTAACAGGTGCGTCAGGTGATATCACAGCAAACTTTACGAACTTAGGCTTAACGGCCGAATACGCAACGAACTTAACAGTAATTATTAATCAGGGTGCTACACCTTATGAAGTTACCGCAGTGCAAATAGCCGGTGCGGCTCAGACCATTAATTGGCAAGGTGGCTCGGCTCCTACAGGAAACGCAAACGGAATTGATTCATTCTCATTTACGATATTAAATGATGGTGGAACTTACGTTGTGCTTGGACAGATGGTAGACTTCACATAATGCCTTTATTATCAACAACAACAGGTAGTTTTTTTGCAGGACGTAGAGCAAGTGCTTTTGGTACTGCTTGGACACCTACATTCTTAGGTGTCAATTTAAGAATGTGGCTCAATCCAAGCGATACCTCAACAACTACTTTTGCGTCTGGCACTAACCAATTAACAAACATCTCTGATGCATCAGGGGCAACCACAGCAGGTCAACCCCATATAATCGACATCAACGGCACTCCAAGTAAGGACACAGAAGACAGCAAAGAAATTATTAATTTTGATCAAGCTTCAAATGAATATCTCAACAGTACAGGTAGTATTGGTATTGCCAACAGTGGTAACCATTGGGCCATATTCGCAGGCACCATACAAGAGCCGAACAACACTAAAGATAGTATATGGAGTTTTGAGACCGCAGAAACACCCAAGCGAGACTATGCCATCAGTTCAGGTGATCCTAGTAACTTTGATGGTGAACTGGATCTTGATGGTTTGAGTTCAAACAGGATCAGCAGTAACGCAGGAAACTTGATAGCATTCACAAGTGGCAGTCCTCTCGCGGAAGATACTCCATTTATAATAGTATGTTACTTTGACAAGACTGACAGTGAAATTGGTGTAAGGATAAACGGGAGCAACGCCTTCACACCAGAAACAGATTACGACAACAGTATTAAAAGCACAGCAGTAATGAACATATTCAGAAACAGAGGCAGTCAAACCTATGGTGGTAAACTGTTTGAATTTATGGTGTCACAGGGACAACCTGGCACAGGCAGTGGTGATAAAACTTACATAGAACAAGCAGAAGGTTATCTTGCTCACAAATGGGGATTAACAGGCAGTTTACCTGTAAGTCACCCATATAAGAGTTCAGCACCAACAGGATAAATATAAAAAAGGACATATAGAATGGCAAATAGATTTCCACTAGTAGTAGATGCAACAGATTCAAATATCAAAGAAATGCCAGATGGCGACTTTTTAGATATGACAGGAAGCGGTATTGCTAACCTAAACAACTTATCTTTATCAGCACAATTAAATGCTTCATCGATTTTGTTGAGCGGATCAATGACTTCTGATAGTGCAGCAGTTACAAACAATGCAACAATAGGAGGTGACTTGACTGTGTCGGGTGCAACTTCAGGCAACGGTGCAACGTTTAGTGGCGTGGTTGATGCCAGCAATTATACAGTAAGTGGCAACCCATTAAGTAGCATACAAGTACAGCCTAATTGGAATGAAACAGATCCAAATGATCCAAGTTTTATTAACAACAAGCCAGTAATTGGTGGTATAGATAGACTTACTGATATTCCAGATGTTTTTGCTAACTATCCTTCAGATGGAAGTGTAGTTGGAAAAATATTGAAATGGGACGGATTCAGTTGGCAAGGTGTTGATGACACAGGTGGTGGAGGAGGAGTATCTCTTACCGATTTTGAAGTTACTTCAAATCCTGCAAGCGGAAATGGTAGTTTAACATATAATAATACTACAGGTGAATTTACATTTACACCAGCATTAGTACCAACATCAACAAGCCAGCTAGTAAATGATAGTAATTTTATTACACTTACAGAAGTTAACAATCAAGGTTACATTACAAGATCAGGTATTAGTGCAGGCGATCCAATTGCATATAATAGTAGCACTGGTGTTATTACTTTTGATAATACTAACACAAACTATGTAACACTTGCACAAGTATTGCTTAATGTAGATTTAGACGCTGTATTAACAGCAGGTGCAATTACAACGCAAAGTGCTACTTTCGGAACTATTACTGCTAACGGTGCAGGAACTAGTTCTTTAGCAACAGCAGAAATAACAAATTTAACAATAGTTACAAGTATAGCAAGTACAAACGGAAACTTCACAACAACAAACGGAAATATTGCTGCAACAAATGGAAATATTACAGCTGGTGGCACACTAACAGCTAACGAAATAGATACCACAGTACGAATCAATACGCCTGAAGTTAAAAACTCCGGCAACATATCTATCAACGCAGGTGATGGTAATAGAGTTACTGTAGATAATTATTTGCGTGTTGTGCCTGATGCATCTCGTCCTAGTTCACCACAAACTGGAGATATACACGTAACAAATGATTATATGGAATACTATTCATCTAATGCTGATGGAACAGGAACTGCAGGATGGTTACAGCTACCTGCAGCAAATGGTGTAAGAGGCTTACAACTTCCTTACTTTACAACTACACAAAGAAACGCTATTCCTAGTCCAAGACCTGGAGAAATTATTCTTAACGTAACAGACAACGAAATACAATTCCGTACTCAAACAGGTTGGGCAACTATTGGTTCATAATAGTCTTCCGTAAGTGATAAATATAAAAAACGGAGAAAAATAATGGCAATCCAAGTGATCAATGTGGGCAACCTTGCTAATGACGGCACAGGTGACGATCTTAGAGAAGCATTTATAAAAGTAAATCAAAACTTTGATGAACTAGATCTAAGAGCTTCAAATGTAGAAGGTGCAAATGTAGGCATAGGCGGCTTTACAATATTTAAAGAAAAGAGTGGTAACACACTAAATTTTAGAGCATTACAACCGGATCCAACTGCACCAGGTACAGTAGAATTTAGAGTTAGTGATGACGGTGATACATTATTCTTAAAAAGCACACAAGCCACATTAGTTTTCACAGACGGTGTAAATACAATAACAAGCAACGTTAGCCAACCAATTATTTTCCAAGGTGCTGTAAACACTGGTACAGAAGTAACTGTAAATAATAATACCAAAACAGTTTCAATTGATAGTCAATTAGTTAGAGAAGCTTCGCCAGCAGTAAGTGCAACTTTGAATATGCAACAAAATAATATCTCAAACTGTGGTACAATTAATGGTATTAGTATAGACGATATAGCATCAGTAGCAGCATTAGACTTTGGCGGAATAGATAGTTCCATAACAAGTATTATTGATTACTTAAATTTTACTACAGATGTAGACTTTGGAACTGTTACTTCTCCTGTGGGTATTACACTTGACGAAGGTCTAATTGTTAGCTAAGGAAGAGCAATGTTCAATGTAGCAAATGGCGCACTAATTTCAACAATTGACAGCAGCGATCCAAGTCCTGTTAAAATACCTCTTCCAATTATTACAGAAAATAGCACAAACAATATTACAGATTGGTTGGCAGATAATCTCAGTTCTAATACTACTGTATATATTGATATGGATAATACCTTAGTAAATTTCAATAAGGGTCTTGCTGCTTTATTTGGTTTGACAAATGCTAGAGATATAGGACAACCTAGAGATGTGAAAACCAGCACAATAGCAGCAGCAATGCCAGGTTTTTTTGCAGATTTAGAAAAACTACCACAAGCAGATGATTTATTAAGTAAATTTACAAACTATACTTTACTTACAACAGATACAGGCTATTTAAATGGCAATAATGAAAAAGCAACGTGGGCCAACACAAACTTAAATAATATGGGTTACCCATATGCAGATATTTTATATGCAACAAATTTTGATAAAGCACCTTATGGAAATACAACGACTATTTTGATAGATGATAGTCCAACTTATGTACAACAATTTAATTTTGCAGGTGGACAGGCTTTTAGATACATATGGACAGAAATAGTTGCAGGTAGTTTACCACCAGGACTTACATTAGTAGACAATACAATAGTTGGTAGCCCAGTAAGTCAAAATGAAACGAGTACAAGTACATTTACTATTAGGTTACACGACAATGATGGATACGTAGATAGAGAACTTAGTATTAGATTATTAGCAGATCCAGATTACAGTGTATGGAATGTACCAAGTCCGTATGATGTTGGTAGGTTTTTAGAAAGAAAACAACTAGATATTGATTTGCCTATTGATCCGGTTAACTCGCCAACTATAAAACTTATTGCCGGAGAGTTGCCAGCAGGACTTAGACTAGAAGGTTATAAAATTAAGGGTGCTGCATTTGAAGTCAAAAGACTAAAAAGTTTTAAATTTGTATTGCGAGCAACACTGAATAATGTTATTGCAGACAGAACATTTGAAATAACGATTGAAGGCGAAGATGCACCAGAGTGGGTAACACCCGCAGGTCCATTAAATATTGGTTCTACATTTACACAAAGTTTTTGGTTTGATCAAACAAACACAGACTTTGGTATTTACACTGCAATAGGAAGTACCTCTTATACTAAACAACCAGTTACATATAATGAAGGTATTCCTAGTAATACTACTGGTTCTGACGGAGATTATCTTTACGATACGGTAAACAATGTATTTTACTTCAAGTATGATGGCTTGTGGAAATTATTTAATCAAGATAATTTAAGAGGTGTGTACGGTAATGACACAAGATTAGAAGTTAGTGAAACGAGACCTAATCCTTTGAATGTTGATTTTTGGTTCAATATCAATCCAGCAAACAATGGATTAGATTTACGAATTAGCAGATTTGACAGCAGTTTGTTTAGATGGAAGCCACAACTATATAAACTATCAAAAACTGCACCAATTGATCCAGAAGACAAAGATGTATGGATACAGTATTTTGATAACGATACAAAATTATTATTTAAATATTATGACAGAGACGAATTGCAATGGGACGATTTACCATATACAGCAAGTCCTGTACCACCAGAAAGAGCAAGTAATGCTTTCTTTGTTATAGATAACAGTAAAGTTGAATTTCCATTAGAAGTTATTGACGCTGATTTATCTGCAGGTGAAACTTTACAATATTACATTGCTGATGGTGATGGAGAATTACCCCCAGGCTTAACACTTTCAACTGATGGTGTGATAAGTGGTATCGTTGATCCTATACTAGCTTTAGATGCAGATAATTATGATCCATACGGTGATAGCACTAGAAAACAACAAGGTGTAACAGACACAGATGGGTTTGACAGCGATCCATATGATATACAGTTTTATGGTTATGGTTTACCTAGTCGTAATCCAAGAAAATTAAATAGAGAATACGAATTTTTTATTACAGTAGCAGATGAAGTTAGTGACAGCAAAAGACGTTTTTCTTTATATGTTGTAAGTGATGATTTTTTAAGAGCAGACAATACTATTATGCGAGCTGCTACAGGATTGTTTACAGCTGATAATACATATTTACGTAAACCAATATGGATCACAAGAGGTAACCTCGGTAGCATTAGAGCAGATAATTATCAAACAATTTTTATTGATGTGTACGATCCAAACTACTTATTAGGAAACGTAAACTATTTAATACGTGAATACAATGATGACGGAACTAGAAGTATTATTCCAGAAGGTTTGGATTTTGATACCAACACAGGTGAACTTGCTGGTATAATTCCATATCAACCTGCTGTTGAAAAAGATTATAAATTTACAATTGAAGCAACAAGAAGTGAAGCTGACGAAGAGGTGTTCGAAGTAAACACAAACATTTACGAAGATACTCTTGCAGGTATGATGAATTTAAAAGTTAATAAAATATCAAGAAGTTTAGAAGATGGCATTGATGATATTGAAGCACTTAAAGATACACAAGTTACTATTGAAAACAATGATTATTTGATTGTTGATATAAATGACGATAATCCGCAATATGATGTTTTACAGTTTGGTTATCCATTACTGCCGAGTCCGTTTTTAAGACCACTAACATTAAGTAAAAACATTGTAATAGGCGATTCAATTGCATTAGCATATAGAAATAATCTTACAGAAACAGAAATATCACAATGGGTAGGACGTAATATAAATTATGGTGGCACATATAATTTTGTAAAAGAAATTGACTTTGTTCGTAATTATAGATTTGTAGGAGAAAGCAATCAATCTATGGGCGTGAACTTTACATCAGCAGGAATAAGTATTATTCCGGGTGAGCCTATTCAAACAAGCATTAAAAGAGCACTAGCTGCTGTAACAAATATAGACCAAGATTTGATTATTGTTGACGTTACTGATTTGACTAGCATTGCAGTCAACATTCCACAAACAGCATTGAGCAACAACAGGAACTTATTAGAAAGTGTATTTGATACTGAAGATAGTTCTCCAGTGTATAGTGTTGTAGATGATGATACAGTAAAAATTACATTCAACAATAGCTGGGCTGTAAATGTAGCAAAAGATACACAATTTGCATTAGGCGCTTTAAAAAATAAAAGAATTACAAAAAGAATTTTAGAAACACAAAGTGAATTTACAAGTACAAGCAAAACATTTACATTAAAAGTTTTAGGTAATATAGATAGTACAATAAAATGGATTACTCCAGCTGAATTACCTACTCTTGGTGCTAACAGAATTAGTTATTTAAAAGTTGTTGCAGAAACTACATTAGAAGGTGCAAACTTAAGATATGATTTATTAAGTGGTAAGGTACCAGTTGGTTTAGAAATAAAAAGAAATGGAGAAATTGTTGGCACAGTAAAACAGTTTGGTACACCAACAGATCCAGGACTTACAACTCTTGATAATAGAGAAATTACTTTTGATGGAAAAACAACTACATTTGATAGAAAATTCTCATTTAAAGTATTAGCAAGAGATAGATTTGGATACAGTGCTTTATCAAGAACCTTTAGTATTACAATTTTAGACCTTGATACAAGACTTTATAGTAATGTCTTTATGCAACCTTTCTTGGTTACACAACAAAGAGAAGTATACGATAATTTCATAAATGACTACACTATATTTGATGCAAGTTTAATATATCGTCCTTATGATAGTAATTTTGGTGTACAAAAAGATTTACGCACACTTGCGTATGCTGGCATTGAACAAAAGAATATTGAAAATTTTGCTGCTGCTGTCAGATTAAATCACGGCAAAAAAAGTTTTGCATTTGGTGAACTTAAAACTGCTGTGGCAAAACAGCCAGGAACAAATGATATTGTGTATGAAGTAGTATATGTTGACGTAATAGATCCTGGCAAGCCCAAAGAAGGTGAAACAAAACTAAGAGCCAAAATACGCACTGGCACAGAACTGAATGTTAACCAAGTAAAGGTAGAAGCAAGAGATGACGAAAGTGCCAAAACACAAGGACAAGGATTTTTTAGTATATCAACAAGATCTGGAGTAATTGTTAAAGTACCAGATCAGAATGGATTAACATTAGTCACAAGAGCTGGAAACTTAATTCTTCCTACTAATGGTGGTATTGCAATCATAGGAAGAAATGGAACTGTAAGTGTACCAACCACAAGTTTAACAAACGATGCAAGTGGTGATCCGTTCCGTTTCAGACCAAAAGGTGATGTTATTACAGCTGATCAAACTAGTGTAATTACAAGCCAATCTAAGGATCAATATAGATATATCAATAACATAGGAACTATGCGTAAACGTATAGCAGAAATAGGTGCAAACGAAAGAGAATTTTTGCCTCTATGGATGCGTACAGCACAAGATGGTAGCTTGTCAGAACTAGATTATGTTACTGCATTACCATTGTGTTACACTGTTCCAGGTGGAGCAAAAACAATTAAAGAAAATATTGAAAATGCAGGATTTGATTTTAAACAAATAAGCTATCAAATTGATAGATACATTGTAGATAAAACAGCAGATAACAATCAAGAAACTTATATTTTGTTTCCACGTCACACTTTTAACAATGCTTTATAAATAAAGATAAATACTTTTGAAGGAAAACAAATATGGCAAGTAATATAGTATCAGACACAATAGACGGAACGTATCCAGTTGCAGGTATCGACAACGATACACAAGGATTTCGTGACAATTTTACAATTATCAAAGCTGGACTAGCAGTTGCAAATACTGAAATTACTGACTTACAGGCCAATACAGCAAAAACCAATGTTACAACTTCATACAACAATAACACAATTGAAAATGTAAATGTAAAAGCTGGCCAGAGAGAAAGTATTGAAACTAATGTAGTAGGTGAAACAAACTTGACACTGAGTTTTAATTCAGGACATTATTTTAGACTTACAAATGTAAACAATCCAGTTACAATAAATTTTGATGATTGGCCGGAAACAAGCAACTATGCAGAAATGGTTGTTCACTTTAATGGTAATGGTAGTGGAACACAAGCTGTAACATTTGCAAGTCCTGGTTCTACAAATATTTACGTTGACAATGGTGGTGCTTGGACTAACAGAAGTATCAATGTACCAGCAAGTGCTGATCAAAGTATCAAAGTACGTGCGTGGACACACAACAACGGTGATGATGTATACATTGAATATCAAGGCCAATTTGTAACAACAGTATAATATGCATCCTCTTATTGACGATTTAGATGAGTTTACAGATTCGCAGCTTCAAGAAAAAGTTGTAACACTAAAGAAAAGATATTTTTCAACTATGAATCCTGATGTGCAGTCACAAATAACTTTGTTAATAGATACATATCAATGGGAACTTGAAAAACGTGATAGAGACAAGAAAAAAAGTCAAAAACCAGATAATGATCTTGACAATTTAATCAATGTATCGTAATATACATATATGCTTATGAAAACAGATGATTTAGGTATTCCTCGATTTACTAATCGCGATTTAGTCGATATGATTTATAGCGGCCACGCTGATAAGTGTCACGTTGTGCTATGTGATGAATCAGATGATATAGATAAGTTTAATATTGCAATGGAAGAACAAGGTTTGAATAAACTGCAAAAATATATTCCATTAGATGTAGATCAAAAAACTTTTGACGGTGTATGTCAAGGTGAATGGTTTATGCCAGATGAATATAAAAATATGGACATTGCAGGATACTTACAAAATAAATGTGATACAAAAGAAGAGCTTACACGTTATTTTGAAGAATATGCAGAATACAACAAAAGAGGTATGCTGCCACTGTTAAGATATATGTGTTATCTAGTAGACTTTATGCGTGGAAATGACATTGTATGGGGTGTAGGACGTGGATCAAGTGTTGCAAGTTATATTTTATACTTGATTGGCGTACACAGAATTGATAGTATTGCATACAATTTAGACTGGCGTGAATTTTTGCGTGACTAAATATATTGATATTAGGAGAACCCTATGGCTATGAAACCAAAGACAAAAAAAGTTTACAGATCAATGCAAGGTAAAATTGTTGATATTGATAAACTTATCAAAAGAAATGAATTAACGCCTGCTGTAGGAAATGCAAAAGTAAATGCAAGAGGTGATGAATTAGGCCCAGGTGGAAAAATTATTCGTAAAAGAGAAGAAGTTGTTAGAGATTACTATGACGGTAACAGACCAGTTGCTGACGAAGTACCCACTAAATCAACAGAATCTTTATCGTCAGCAGAAGCAGCACAAATTGCTGAATTTGATGACGAACCTGTACCGCCTAAACCAGCACCAAAGCCGGCGCCAAAGCCTGTCCAAAAAAAGGCAGTACCAAAAGATCTTGAAGAAGCAATTGAAGAAGTTACAGTCGAAGATGATTGGATCGAAGACGAAGAAGGAAATTTTGTAAAGAAAGGTGACTAATGAGCTCAGACGGTATGGGTGGTGGATTTAAAATTACACCAAAAGTAAAGGGTACACTCAGCCCTATAAAAAACAGAGTAATCGTAAGTGATATGCACTTTGGAGAACAAGTTACTACAGGTGGCTTGATACTTACAGGTGATGATGGTACATCACGTGGAATTTATCCACGTTGGTGTCGTGTACACGCAGTTGGTCCTGAAAACAAAGATGACTATGCTGTAGGCGATTGGATTTTAGTTGAACACGGACGTTGGACACGTGGTATTGATGTCGACGAAGGTAATGGTGAAAACACGTTGAGAATGGTTGAAGCAGAAAGCATTATGGGCTGGAGCAAAGAAAAACCAGAAGACGCAAGCATAGGTATGGAATAATGCAAACATTAAAAAATTATATACAAGTAATCATTGGTATTGAAGTAATACTCATTCTAGCTATGCTAGGTGTTATATTTCTACAGGAAATGCAACTAATGAATATGGAAATGGGTTCTTGGGCGTTAGGTATTGAAGAACAATATGGCGAAGGCGTTTGGGAACGTTTGAAAGATATGGATGATTAATGACAAATCCTTTTTTTGATATTGAACGTTTTGGCTCAGCGTGTGATCAAGAGCCATCAGAAGCAAACTATAAAATGTATCTTACACTTATTGACGAAGAAGTTGGTGAGCTGGTAGAAGCAGTTGCAGCCAATGATAAGGTAGAACAATTAGATGCATTAGTTGATATTTTAGTTGTTACTATGGGTGCTATTAGAGCAGGCGGATTTGACGGAGAAGGTGCTTGGCGTGAAGTTATGGCGACAAACTTTGCTAAGATCGATAAAGATACAGGAAAAGTTCGCAAACGTGAAGATGGCAAAGTTTTAAAACCAGAGGGTTGGAAAGCGCCAGAACTTGGACAATTTATTTGAAAATTTTGAATGGTATGACTTTGCAGTCATACTATTTTTTGCTAATATAATGAGCACACTCCTATTATCAATATTTTTAGGTGGTGGTTTTATATCTGCTATTTTATTGGCTGCTATGTGGGAAGGCTGGAAGTTTTACGAAGGCTTTAGAAAAAATAATTCTTGACTCCTAGCAACTTGTAAGTTATTATAACAATATAATTAATAGGAGTTTTCTTTTGGCTATTCACGCAATGATTGACCTTGAAACACTTGATGTGACACCACAGGCAAGTGTATTGACAGTGGGCGGCGTAAAATTCGATCCTAATACTTTTATGGAACCATATGACGAATTTTATTTCAAATTAGACATAGATGCACAAAGTAGCCGTGTTGTCAATGACAGCACAATTGCTTGGTGGAGTACACAAGATAAAAAAGTACAAGAAGAAGCATTTAGTGAAAATGACAGAACACATCCTCAAGTTTTTTTAGAACACTTGCCTAAATGGATGGTAGGTGTTGACGTACTTTGGGGACACGGATATGGTTTTGATATTACAATCATAGAGGATATGTTGCGAAATTATGCTAACCCTATTCCGTGGCAATTTTGGCAAGTGCGTGATAGCCGCACATTATTTGCAATGGCAAAAGTAGACCCACGTAAAGCAATGCAAAGTGATTTGCATAATGCATTAGCAGATGCATACTTTCAAGCAAAAGGTGTGCAAATGGTATACAAGGAATTAGGTTTATGAAAATGAGGATTGAAGGCTTGACAGATGCTCAGTGTAAAATACTGGATCGTATGTGGGAAGCAGAAACTGTTGAGGAATTATTTGATTTCTTTTCTACTCTTACAGAAGCCGAATACCAAATGGCGCTAACATTACACGAAATGCTTATGCACGAAATAGGCGAAGAAGAAACTAAAAACGTAACCTTAGCAAAAGAAATGCTAGAAAACATAGGAGTAAAAGTATGACAGACGGTCCATTCAAAGCAGCCTTTAATGATGACACAGAAGGCGTAGTACGTAGAGAAATTATCACATATCGTGTTAAAGATGGTCAAATGGTAAAAGAAGAAGCAAGTCGCGATTATTACAAGTCAGGCGATTATCACGATACATCTAATTCTAAGCCTCTTGTGATGAGATAATGCAAGATAGCCCAATAAACACACTCCAACAGTTGATGACAATCACAATGGAAGAGTGTGGCGAACTTACCCAGAGATGTAGTAAAATTATGCGTAAGTTTGAAACTTTAGACTTGATAACTGATGAACAACGTGTTAAACTAGTTGAAGAAATGGGTGATGTATTTTGTATGATGGAACTTATGGTTGAACACGGTATTACAGACTGGATTGAACTACAAGAACGTGCAGACTATAAAGTCGAAAAATTAAAAATGTGGAGTACACTAATAAAATGAAAGAACTATGGGTAGAAAAATATCGTCCAAAGACAGTGGATGGTTATGTATTTAGAGATGATGCACAACGCAATCAAGTAAAAACTTGGATAAAAGATAAAACTATTCCACATTTACTATTCAGCGGCAATGCAGGTATTGGTAAAACAACACTTGCAAAATTGTTATTTAATGAATTAGATACAAACCCATTAGATATATTAGAAATAAATGCAAGTCGTACAAATTCAGTAGATGATGTGCGTGATAAGATTGTTGCATTTGTGCAGATGATTCCGTTTGGTGACTTCAAAGTTGTATTGCTAGATGAGGCTGATTATTTGTCGCCAAACGCACAGGCAGCACTACGTGGTGTTATGGAAGAATATCACAGCACAGCAAGATTTATTTTGACTTGTAACTATCCAAACAGAATTATTCCAGCGATACACAGTAGATGTCAAGGCTTTCATATTGCAAAAATTGATCAAACAGAGTTTACTGCTAGAGTTGCAGAAATACTAATTACAGAAGGCGTAACTCCAGACTTAGATGTGCTAGACACATATGTAAAAGCAACGTATCCAGATTTACGTAAATGCATAAATATGGTACAGATGAATTCAGTCGAGGGGAAATTAGTTTCACCACAAGAAGGGGACACTGGCGAAAGTGATTGGAAACTGGATATGGTGGAACTGTTCAAAGCAGGTAAAATACACGATGCACGTAAATTGTTGTGTGGTACTGTGAGAGCAGAAGAAATGGAGGAAATATATCGCTGGCTGTATGATAATATTGAATTGTTCGGAACAGATGAACAACAAGATCAAGCAGTGCTAATTATTAAGCAAGGTTTGGTAGATCATACATTGGTAGTAGATCCAGAAATAAACTTAGCGGCTACATTAATTAGACTAGGAGCCTTATGACATATGTAGTAAATGATCAATGTATCAAGTGCAAACATATGGATTGTGTAGAAGTGTGCCCCGTAGATTGTTTCTATGAAGGGGAAAATATGCTTGTGATTAATCCAATTGAATGTATTGATTGCGGTGTATGTGAACCTGAATGTCCTGCAGATGCAATTCGTCCTGATACAGCGCCGGGTATGGAACAGTGGGTTGAATTTAATCAAAAGTATGCAGACATATGGCCTGTTATTACTGAAATGCGTCCAGAAGATGTTCCAGAAGATGCAAAGGAATGGCACGGCGTAGAAAACAAAATACAATATTTTAGTGAAGAACCAGGAAAAGGAGATTAGTAATGGAAACAATTTTAATGTTAGAATTTTATATTTGGCACGGAGTGCTTATGACTGCTGTTGTTGGCGGTAGTTTTGTTGCAGGATTTTATACTGCAAAAAGGAGACAAGATGCTAAGTAAAAAATGTAGATTACATTTAGAAGAGGTAGGCGAAACTGGCCTACAACATATGGGTAAAGCACTCTTAGTTGCACTTAAATTACAGTTACTAGTACCTGTGGTTATTATACACAGTGTAGCACCTAGATACTTTACTAAAACAGCAACCAACGTTATGCGGAGTATATTAAATGAGCGAACACAAGAGTCTGATAAATGATTTAGTAAGAATTAATGTTCTAGAAGAAGAAATAGAATATTACAAAAGTTTACTACAACCTCACGATACAGGACATATTCATACTACAATAGGATTCCTAAGTCAAAGACTATCAAATTTAAAAGGAGAATTAGCTGAATGGCCGTTCGCTTAGTAAGTTACACACAGCCCACAGATGAGTGGAAAGAAGAAGGACTGGAAAACGTACAGGACTTAATTGCATTTTGTGCTAAAGTTTCTAATCCTGCTGCACAAATCAACAAAGAAACCAGTGAACGTTTGATAAAATATCTAATCAAGCATCAACATTGGTCTCCATTAGAAATGGCAAATGCTGTTTTAGAAATAGACACTACTCGTGATATTGCACATCAAATTGTAAGACATAGAAGTTTTGCATTTCAAGAATTTAGTCAGCGTTATGCACAACCTGGAGAAATGGGCGAAGTATTTGTAACAAGTGAAGCACGTCTACAAGACAATAAAAATAGACAAAATAGTATTGAACTAGATTTAGGTGAAGAAGGCAATGCTGAACTTGTTGTAAAATGGGAAGAAATGCAACAAGATGTTTGTTTTGCTGCTGGTCGTGCATATGAATGGGCTATTAACAATGGCATTGCAAAAGAAGTTGCAAGAAAAGTATTACCAGAAGGTTTAACTAAAACTAGATTATATATGAATGGTACAATACGTAGTTGGGTCCATTATATTGAACTACGTAGTGCAAATGGCACACAAAAGGAACATATGGAAATAGCAAAAGCGTGTGCAGAAGTTATTGCAGAAATCTTTCCATTAGCTAAAAATATTGATGCCGCCGACCATTGAAACTGATATTCACTTTACAGAACGTTTTGCCTGGTGGCCTGTGCGTAGTACGTTTAGTAAAAAACGTATTTGGTTAAAAAAGTTTTGGTGTGGCGAAATATTTTTTGACGCTATGGGTAGACCGCCAATAAAAGGACAATCCTGGAAATTACTGTATACAGAAAATGAATATCTAATGTATTTGTTACGTCAAGATAAACCGGAAGTTCAAGGTGAATGGAAACCAAAATATCCTAGGCCTTGGCCACCTCACTATTGGTAAAATATCTGTATAACGATCGTTGGCGTAAACGATACGCTTTATTACCAAAGTTTGCCAAGAATGGCGATATACTTTGGTTAGTACATTATTATGAATACATACAATATTACGACTGGCCTCCGCTAAAAGTTAGAAATAAAACAATTTATACGGATGCAGAAGGCATTGTTGCTATGCTAAAAACATAGCAACTTTTGTTATGCTATATCGCCGTAAATTTCTAATACTTCTTTTACAGCTTCGTGTCTTTCAATATCTCCTTGTTTGAAACTACATACGTCAATGTGTTTGGTGTCTTTTTGTTGTAACTGTTCGACAAAATCTATTAGCCCATTGTCTTTCAACCTATCTGCTTGCGCTAGATCACCGGTTACTACCATTTTGCTTTCTGAGCCAATTCTTGTAAGTAACATTTTCATTTGATTTGGAGTAGCATTTTGCATTTCATCAGCAATAATATATGCGTTTTTAAATGTTCGTCCACGCATATATGCAAGAGGTGAAATTTCTATTACACCTTCTCTTATCATACCTTCAATTTCGCCTGCATAGAAATACTCTCTAAATACATCAAAAATAGGTCTTGTCCACGGTGCCATTTTTTCTTCCAGTGTGCCTGGTAAGAATCCTAGATCCTCATCAGCACTTACTGCTGGTCTTGTAACAATAATTTTATCAACATCATTTTGTAGAAAACTTTTTACTGCGGCTTGACACGCTAGTAGTGTTTTACCTGTACCCGCAGGACCAATGCCGAATACAATGCTTTTTTCATCATTCATCAGTGATAGCACATAATTTTCTTGGTTTCTGTTACGGGGGATAATGTCAATACTTTTGTTCTTTTTTGGAAGATAGTTGTTAAATTTTACAACATTGTTGCTTGCTTGCCTTTTGGCTTTAGCTTTTGCACCCATATAATGTCTCCTTTTTATGGAAGCAGATGAGACCACGCAGGTCCCCCTGCAATTGTATTTACATTGATCACCAAATCATTAAGTGCGTGTTGAATTCTAAACAGGTTAGATTAGTATTATGATAAATATACTAAAGCGAGGACTACTATGGCTGTTTTAGATACTTTAGACGTAATACAAAATTTACAAACTATTCACGAAAACGATAAAGCTTTTACAATTTTAAAAGATTTCGAAAGAGTAATAGATAGTTTAGGTTTATATGTTTTTGAAAATTGGAGCGAAGGCGAACTAGCAGCAGGTCCAAAAATTGAAAGACATTGGGTAACTTGTTCATTTATGTGGCCACGCAAAGATATGCCAGATCCAGCAGGTGGTAAAATTTTGCTTGATTATGGTTGTAAAATTAATTTTGAAAAAACACATATTATAAAAGCACGACAAATACGCAAGCCAGGAGACATACGTCCAGGTACAAAAAAAGGTAAACTAGACAAAGTGCCAGTTTGGGTAGTAGAAATCAAAATGCCAAAAAGTTTGATATTAGATATCTACAGTGGCGATAAAGATTTGTATGATAAAGAAGAGCAACCGAGTGCAGAAACAGTGCAACCTGCTCCTACACAAGAAGAAGTACCAGGAGCAGTATAATGGGTTTGAGAAATGGAGACTTGCGTGATCTATTAAATCCGGTTTTTGAAATAGATAATTTTAAAAGTAAAATGGGTGATGACGAAGATGTTGTTGTAGTAAGTTTTAGTGTAAGCGAAGCTGCCGCAGCAAAAGATTTAGTAGAATTTATTGAAAAATCATACGATTTTGTTTTAGACGCAGACTCTACTGTAAGTGAACTAGATAATGGCACTTACAAAGTTTTTGTAGAAATGGAAAGAAACACAAGTGTAAATGAAAACATTGTATCAATGCTGTATGGTATTGGTGAACTTTCAGCTACAGAATCTTTTAAATTTAGATACTACAAAAACTTCAGCAGTTATGATGCAACTATCGATAATTTGCAAGAAATAGTACCAATTGATGCAAGAACATATAGTTTAACTGTAATGGAAAATGCAGAAACATTCTTTTCAAGTTTAGCAGGGCAAGTAGACTTTATAGGCGAAAATATTATTATAAAAAAGGTATATGCTGATCCAATAGCATTTACTATCAAAGATTTTAATAAAACAGAAGATGTGCAAATCAATGAAAAAATAAACATAGAAGCATATCCTGAAATATTGTTTTTAACTAAATACCTTGGAGACTACAATGTTACCAAATACGGTGACAAAACGTTAACACTGGAAAACAATGGACATACACTCGTGGTCGAAAGACTATAACGGAACATATTGTAAAAACTGCGGACACCCTGGACATTGTGGTGTACCTAATTATGCTTCACCAAATACAATAATAAAATTATGTGAATCTTGCAGTTGTGAAGCCTGCACCCCGGAAGTAAAGGAAACTAAAAATGGCTAAAGAAGATTTTGATTTTGATTTTGAACCGTGGATGGCAGAAGAACTAATCCATAGAAGTGATTGGGAAGATTGGTATGAAGCAATGCTTGAAATACTGCCGTTGTGGGATGTCAATACAATACCAAGAGTTGCAGGATTTATTGCACAATGTGGACACGAATCAGGTGGTTTCAGAGTGCTAAGTGAAAACTTGAATTACAGTGCAAAAGCACTAAATGTTATATTTCCAAAATATTTTAGAAAGGCAGGTAGAGATGCTAACGAATATCATAGACAACCTGAAAAAATTGCTAACGTCATTTACGCAAACAGAATGGACAACGGTGATACAGATTCCGGTGACGGGTGGACATTCCGTGGTGGCGGCATTCTTCAACTCACCGGTAGATACAACTACACAGAATTCGCAGAAGATGTAGAAATGACACCAGAAGAAGCAGTAGATTATGTGCGTACCAAAAAAGGTGCATTAGATAGTGCTTGCTGGTTCTGGGATGAAAACAATATTAACAAACACTGTGATAATATGGACATTATAAAAATGACCAAACGTATCAACGGAGGTACTATTGGACTAGAAGATCGTAAAAAACATTGGGCACACGCATTAGATGTTTTAGGCGGTGATATGGAAATAGAACCAGAAGAAGAAAAAGAACTTAACACTAACCAAACAATACGTCAAGGTTCACGTGGTCCATTAGTAGCAGAAGTACAAGAAAGACTTGATATTTCACCTGCTGATGGTATTTTTGGACCTGGTACTGCACGTATTGTTAAAGAGTGGCAAAGTGCAAATGGTCTTGTTGCAGACGGTATTGTAGGACCAAATACACTGGGAAAGTTATTAGGGTAGGTGGTAAAGGTATGGGCTTGAAACTAGCAGCAGTAATGTTTTTAGTTATGTGTGCTATGGGCGGCATAGGTTATTGGTATTATAATGACACACAAGCCCGTATTGCAATACTAAATGAAAACAACGCAAAATTAGAAATAGCAGTTGAAACAAACGAGCAAGCACTTGAAAGTTTACAAGCAGACTATGCAAGTGCTCAAAACGAAATATCTAGTTTAAATAATGCTTATACTGCTATACGTAGACAAAATCAAAAATTAGCAGATAAATTACAAGAAATCGATTTGACAGCAGCAGCCATAGCAAATGCAGATGGTATAGAACGTGCAGTAAATAGAGGCACAGAAAATGCTGGTAGATGCTTTGAATTATTGTCGGGGGCAGAACTCAATGAAAAAGAAAGGACAGCAAAAAATGACATCGCTTTTAACAAAGAGTGTCCTTGGCTTTACGATACTTATAAGTCTCGCGGCCTGCTCGACGAAGCCACAGCAGATTGAAGTAAGCTCTAAACCAATTGAAAAACCAACACTACAGTTGCCTCCAGTTGACGAACTTAATATGCGTAAAGTAGAATGGATAGTAATTAACGAAGGTAATGTAGACGCAGTAATTAATAAACTTGAAACAGAAGGACAAGCCTTTGCATTATATGCACTTACAGGAGATGGGTACGGAAATTTAGGTTTGAACTTTTCAGATATACGTGCATTAGTGCAACAGCAACAAGCAATAATAGCAGCGTATGAAGGTTACTACGAACAAGCAGAAGAAGCAATGGATAATGCTGTGGTTCAAGAATAATATAATTCTACTTTTAAGTTTTATATTATTAGGTTGTCAAGTCACTACAGATGATAGTATAGGCACAGCTCAACCGTATGTTGGACTAGAAGAACGTCAACATAGAAAGCAAATAAAAGAATTAGTAGGTGTTGATCCGCTGTATACAGAATGGTGTGCAGCGTTTGTAAATGCAGTATTAGCACAGGACAATATTCCAGGCAGTGAATCTGTAAGTGATAATCCATTATTAGCAAGAAGTTTTTTGAATTGGGGAGATACTGTACAACGCCACGATATACGCCGTGGTGATATTGTTATTTTTCCAAGAGGTGATGAAGGGTGGAAAGGACACGTTGGATTTTATGTAGAAACACAAATTTACAACGGCAAAGAATACTGGGTAATTTTAGGCGGCAATCAAGACAATAAAGTTAGGTATGAAAGATATAATCCGCATAGAAGTATAAGTATAAGAAGGTATAGGGCTGAAAAATGAAAAGTCGTTGGCAACGTTTTAAGGAATGGTGGACAGTAGATCACGTAGTTGATCTTATTGTAGATGCATTACTTTTAATTTGGGAAGTTATTGCAAGTCCTATCCTTATTGTTGTTAGAGTAATTAGACACTTTATAGGCGAATGGTTTGTTGAAGGAATCAAAAAAATTATAAAAGGAATCGTGCATTGGTTCCAACGTAAAAGAGAATATCGTAAAGCACACGGATACGGAATATTTAGAACTTATTGGTGGTTGATCCTTTCAAGTCCATTTATACTATTTTTCTTGTTTATTTTGCTTGCAATAATTACAGGTATTTCACAAGACCTTACAGAAATGATCGAATTACTAATACGTGGCTGTGATTCACTTCAGCCTGGTGCAGAACAATACTGGTGTAATACTGATTTATGGTAAATACACATAATAGGAGGGCTGTTTATGTGGGAAATGATACAAAATATGGCTAGCGATAGAACTTGGATCTATACTAGTATTGCCGGTAGTATTGCAGGTGCAATGGTTTTGGCATATTTAAGCACAACAAGAGTAGGACTTTGGGGTTATGCAAAATTTGATCTTATGGTTAACTACTTAGTTGAACGTTGGGGCTTAACTTGGCTGGAACAACCTGAAGATGCTTGGCGTAAAAAGTATCCAAAAATTACAGCTAAAATAGATTCAATCGAGGCAAGACTAAACAAATTGGAGGGTAAAAATGCCAAGAAAAAAACCTGAGGAACTTAAGAGCGGTGGAGCAGCACCTGCACCAAAAGCAGCAACTCCTGCACCAGCACCGGCTCCTACACCAACACCGGCAGCAGCGCCAGCAGCGGCACCAGTAGCAGCACCTGCGCCTGTTCAGCAAACTTATCATCCTGCTGATATAAATGGAGATGGATGGGTTGATGCTGAAGAAAAAGCAATGGAGTTAGAATTTAGACGCAAAGCACTTGAAGATGCTGATGCAATGCGTGACGCACAACGTAAAATGGCTTGGTTTGCTTTGTTTGGAATGTTACTATATCCTTTTGCAGTAGTATTGGCTGTATTTGCAAACTTAGAAACAGCCGGAGATATACTAGGCTCAATGGCAGCAACTTACTTTGTTTCAGTTGCAGCAATAGTTGCAGCATTCTTTGGTGGACAAGCATACGCAGGTAAACAATCAAGTTCAAGCAAAAAACGCTAGGGTCTAAATAAGTAATAGTATGGACTATTACAAGCGGTTAGGTGTTGATAAATCGGCATCTCCTGAAGAACTCAAACGAGCATATAAAAAATTAGCAATGAAGCATCACCCAGACAAAGGTGGTGACCAAAAAATGTTTCAAGAAATAAATGAAGCATATGACACGCTAAAAGATCCTGATAAAAAGGCTCATTATGATGCTCCTCCTAGACCAGAAATGAATTTCAACAGTCAAAATATGAATGATATTTTTGGAGCGTTTTTTCAACAAGGCAGAAGAGTACAAAGGCGAAATCAAGATGTTACTATTAATGTAAATGTTAATTTAGAAGACATTATACAAGGCAAAAATATTATCGGTAGATATCAGTTACGTTCTGGTGAAGAAGTAGTTGCAAATATTCACGTGCCAGCAGGCATTGAAAGCGGACAAATATTACAACTTATGGGCTTAGGTGACAACTATTTTAAACAACTACCAAGAGGAAACTTACTTGCTAAAATAAATGTTAAAAGTCATCCAAAATATGTAAGAGATAGGTTGCATTTGAGAACATTTTGTAGTATAAATGTATTAGAACTTATTTTAGGCACAGAAACAACTATAGACAAATTAGGAGGAGGCACAATTGCTATTAAGATTCCTCCAGGCACACATCCAGGCACAATATTAAGTATTCCAGGTTACGGAATCAAAGATTATAAAACACAACGTACAGGCAACGTGTATGTTGAAGTAAAAGGAACTACGCCTAAATTAGATAGGTATGAAGATTTAGATAGGATAAGACAGTTAAATGATGAACTTAATTCTCGCACCTGATGTGATGTTAGAAAATTCTGTACGACCGTTTGATGTTACAAATATACATCCAGCGCCAATTGCATTTGATATGATGGACGTAATGCGTAAGCATCACGGTTTAGGACTCAGTGCAAATCAGGTAGGATTTGACGGACAAATTTTTGTTATGAGAACTATGCTGAATAAACAATATGGCGACATAACTACAGTAATTAATCCAATGATTAAAGGTTTGAGTAAAGAACTTGAACTAGGTGTTGAAGGTTGTTTGAGTCATCCTGACTTGTTTTTGAAAGTAAGACGTCCTATGAGTTGTATGGTAGAATTTGATACTATTACACCAGATGGTAAAAGCGTAATACACGTAGAAACAAAATTTGATGATATTGATGCAAGAATATTCTTGCACGAGTATGATCATTTACAAGGTGTGCAATTCATCAATAGAGTGTCTAAATTAAAATTAAACTTAGCAGAAAAGAAAAGACATAAAAAATATAAAAGGAAAGTAAATGGTAGAACCGTCTAAAGAATTACAACTTGTATTTGATAAAGTAGTCAAAGACGCAGTAAAACTACGTCACGAGTATGTGACATTAGAACATTTACTATATGCAATGTTGTGTGAAAATAATTTCAGTGAACTTGTCACAGGATTTGGCACAGACGTTGAATATATTAAAAAGAATTTGGAAAATTATCTCAGAACTAAACTTGATAATATTTTAGTTGAGAAAGGTAAAGAATATAAACCTGCTAAGACACAAACAGTAGAACGTGTATTGAATAGAGCGTTTACACAAGTATTGTTTAGTATGCGTAATATGATTGAAATATCAGATGTATTTTTAAGTATACTAAGTGAAAAGAAAAGTTATGCATATTTTATTACACAGCAGGCTGGTGTAAATAAACAACAATTTGCAGACTATATTAGCACAGAATTTGATAGAAGTGACGATGACAACCCACAAGAAAATATGGGTATTGCTAATAAAGCACTAAAAGAGTTTACAAGCGACTTAAACAGTCTTGTTAAAAATAATAAAATTGATCCTATTATTGGACGTAGTGAAGAACTAGAGCAAGTAGCACTTGCACTTGGTAGAAGAAGCAAAAGTAACGTGCTAATGGTTGGGGAACCAGGTGTAGGCAAGACTGCTATTGCTGAAGGACTTGCATACAATATTGTTCACGGAAGTGTGCCAGAGTTTTTGAAAGAATACAATGTTTATACATTGGATATTGGCAGTATGTTAGCAGGATCAAAGTATAGAGGAGACTTTGAAGAGCGTTTCAAGTTGGTTATTTCTGCATTGCAGAAAAAAGGCAAAACTATTATGTTTATTGACGAAGCACATATGATAAGCGGTGCTGGTGCAAGCGGTAGTAACAGTGCAAATGATATGGCAAATATGTTAAAGCCTGCTTTGACTAAAGGTAACTTGAAAGTTGTTGCAAGTACAACTTGGGAAGAGTATCGTAAGTTCTTTGAAAAAGATCGTGCGTTGATGAGAAGATTTCAAAGGGTAAATGTTGACGAACCTTCACAAGAAAACACTGTAAGAATACTTAAAGGTATTAAACAATATTATGAAAGTTATCATAATACTACTATTACAGAAGAAGCAATAAACGCAGCCGTAAAACTTAGCGTGAAATATCAAACTGATAAAAAATTGCCTGATAAAGCAATAGATTTGATTGATGTTGCTTGTAGTAGATTCAAAGTAAATGATCAAGTTGAAAATAAAGTTGTAACTGAAGAAAGTATACAGTTTGAATTAGCAAAAATGATTAACTTGCCTGAAGAACAGGTGAAAGAACGTGAAAGCGAAAACTTAGCAAACTTAGAAGATAATCTAAAAACAGTTGTGTATGGACAAGACAATGCTATTGAAGATATTGTTGATAAAATCTTAGTAGCACAAGCAGGACTAAAAAGTGAAAACAAACCAATTGGTAGTTTTGTGTTTATGGGTCCAACAGGTGTTGGTAAAACAGAACTAAGCAAGCAACTAGCACATCATTTGGGTGTAAAACTTGTGCGTTTTGATATGAGTGAATTTCAAGAAAAGCACAGTATTAGTAAACTAATTGGCTCGCCTCCAGGTTATGTAGGTTTTGAAGAAGATGCAGGTCAACTTATTACTAAACTGCAAGAAAATCCAAACTGTGTATTACTTTTAGACGAGATAGAAAAAGCACATCCAGACATAAGCACTATTTTGTTACAAATTATGGACAATGGTAGAGTAACAGGCAGTAACGGTAAAGAAGCAGATGCACGTAATGCTACACTTATACTAACTACTAACTTAGGGTCACAAGATGCTGAGAAAAATGCAATTGGTTTTGGTGAAGATAGCGATAAAGACTACGAAGATACTGACTTTAAAAAATATTTTCCACCTGAGTTTAGAAACAGGCTAGATGGTGTTATTACATTTGGTAAACTTGACAAGCCAGTAATGATGAAAATTGTAGGTAAGTTTTTACTAGAGCTAAAACAACAAGTACAAGAAAAAGATATTGCTATTGACATTACCGACGAAGCTCTTGACTTCTTAGTTGACAAAGGATTCAATCCTAAAATGGGTGCAAGACCGTTACAGCGTGTAATAGATGCACAGATTAAACGTCCTCTAAGTAAAAAAATACTTTTTGGTGAACTAAAAAATGGCGGAAGTGTTACAATCGATTTCAGAGAAGATGAAATCAAATTAGATTGTTTGGTAGAAGAAAATGAAACTGTATGAAAGTAAAAAGTTACATTATAACAAGTATCTTTACAAACTTTGTATACGTAATCAATGTGCTACTTTTTTCCGTACTGAGTTTCAAAAAGAAGGCACACTAAGTTATGCAAAAGGCAAGTTAGATGAATGTAATAGATATCATAATTTTAGAAAACCTCAAATAACATTACCTGTTGGCAGTAGATTTAAAGAATCTATTGATACAAAACATTATTATGATGCAATAACAATTTACAGACATTTAGTAAGGAATGATGTAGATTACTTAGTGCGAGTTGAAATGTATAAACTCAATTTATATAGTAATGATAGGAAGTTCTTAACAAGTTTATCAAATAATATCAAAGAAAATTGGGTAGAGTTTTATGAACCCGATCCTTTACAAATACAATTTTTACAAGAAAATAAAAATGTTATTTTAGTTGACAAAGAACCGCAATATCAATATAAAGTAACACTTGGAAAGAAGTTAGGTACGCCTAGTTTAGTAAAGTGGATAGACGAAAATCCACACCTAGCTAAAATAGGTGACAAAGCCAAAGAAAGTATTACAAATAGCAGATATGTAAAAGGTTATTACTTTTATGTACGTGACGCTAAAACATTACTAATAGCTCAAATGTTAGTTGGGGATAATATACAAAGGATAGAGCAATTAGTTTTTACAGATAAATAGTATTATGCACTATTTAAGTATAACCTTTGCAGACTTTGATCATCAACTTGTAGCAGAAACTGTATCTACTGCAAGTAATGAACTATTAGAAAATGTTAGTGAATATACATTAGAAGAAAACAATAATTCTTCTACAGTTACTATTGACACTCCGTTTGCATTGAATGAAAATGAAATAGAAGGAGTAGCAATGAAACTATTTGAACTTGGACTTAATGATTTCGAAATAAACGCAACGGAAGACTTTGATAATGTAAGTGAAATTACTCTTGAAGACGATCAAGACTTTCACGAATATTTTGGTTACCCTGGATTTGTTGATGAAGACGGAGTATGGGAAGCAGAATATCAAGGACGTAAAGTTAAACTAGGCAAGCCTATGGCAGGTGATGTAAAGAAGTTTAAAGTATATGTAAAAAATCCAAAGGGTAATGTTGTAAAAGTAAACTTTGGACAAAAAGGTATGAAAATTAAAAAGAACAATGCTGCAAGACGCAGAAGTTTTCGTGCCAGACATAACTGCGACAATCCAGGACCGCGTCATAAGGCACGTTACTGGAGTTGTAGAAAATGGTAGATGGCTATACTGAATACGGATATAGAGGACTAGAAGAGCTTAAAAAGGCACAAGAAATAATTGAAGAATTAAAAAAAGAGATAGAAGATCTCAAAAAAAGGTTAGAAGAAAATGGTAAAAATTAATGAATTCCACGACATAGATATTCCTAAAGAAATCTATCCAAGTCCAGATTATGACGTTGCGGAAGACTTAAAAATATATATTAGAAACGATCCTATGTTTTATAGGAAGTCATTTTTTCCTGCGTTTGAAGATTATAAGAAAAGCAAGCAAACAAAAGGCTTGTATGATATGGTCAACAACGGATTGAAAAATTACTGTGCAAAATATCAATTACCTTTTGCTCCTAATGAACTACTTAATAAACAAGATATCAAAATGATTGTTGGTGAACTTATCAATGACGAAATGGAAGAAGTTACCGAAGGCGTTGTGGATTTTGTTAAAGGTATTGGCGATAGAATTATGCACGGTAAAAAAGATCCATTTAAGGATTATATGAGATATGCAAAAAAACGCCTTAATTACAAAACAGACAAACAGTTGCTCGCTGATATGAGAAGAGAGTTCCCAAGAGCAGCACCAGCAGATTTAGCGAGGGCAATAACACAGGCAAGAAAAGCGGCAACATAATGGATATCGCCGACTTACAACACCTTGCTGGTATTAAGAATAAATTTACAGGATTTACACCATACGTGCCTGAAAATATAAGTCACACAGGCACTGAAAAAGCAAGAATACAACGTAAGAATAATATACAACCCGGCGATGAAGAATGGTTCAAATTATGGTTTAGCCGTCCGTACTGGAAAGGACAAGAGTATCCTCCAGGTTTACGCAGCAGGAAAAAATCAAAATGAGAATTTATGATTTAGATGAAGGCGTAGGTAGAATTGTAAAAGGTGTTAACACAACACCGGATGTAGGACCTAATCAAACCAGTATAGAAGCAGCAAAGTTTGGCTTCAAGGTAGATAAAGATGGACGCCCACCAACACATAAGAAAAAAGTTAAGGGTAATAGCACAAATGTATTATATAATTTAGGACTTGCAGAAAATGAAGTTCCACGCTATACTGCTGTTGAATGGGCAATTATGGAAGGCGGACATACATTAGATGAAGTTGTGCAAAAACCAAAAAAACCGGGTAGAATATTTGCTGCACTAACAGAGAACGATAATGAAGATTGAAGAATTAGAAAATTTTATCAGCCTCAGTGAGGAAATAGGATTAAATCCTAATACAGAAATCTATATCGATATGGATGGAGTTCTTGCTGACTTTTTTGGCGAATGGGCTAAACTTATGCAAGTCGATCATTTTTCTCAAATTAATAAAAAACACGACATTGATGATGCTCTACAAAAAATAAGAGATACTGACGAATTTTGGTTAAATTTACCTTTATTACCACAAGCAAAAGATTTACTAGGACTTGTAAAAAAAGTAAAAGGGCAATATTTTATATGTAGTTCACCTTTAGCAGATGATCCAAGATCCGAACCACACAAGCGTGAATGGATAAAAAACAATTTATCATTTTTCCCGCCAAAAGATGTGTTTATTACACATAATAAACCAAAGTTTGCCAAAAACGAAGATGGTAGTCCTAACATA
>Ga0209503_10000019_pt1 | contig 124675 bp, 114 predicted proteins | sample SouAtlMetagenome_2_FD_187448 | JGI IMG/M metagenome (GOLD analysis project Ga0209503, IMG submission 187448) | Marine eukaryotic phytoplankton communities from Atlantic Ocean - South Atlantic ANT15 Metagenome (SPAdes) (version 2) | ecosystem: Environmental > Aquatic > Marine > Oceanic...
TGCAGGAGATTTTGAAAAAGCTATTGATGTTTTAAGAAAAAAAGGGCAAAAGGTTGCCGCCAAAAGAGCTGATCGAGAATCATCTGAAGGAGCTGCTGTTGCGAAAGTAAATTCAGACAATACATTGGGAGTAGCGATCGTGTTAGGATGTGAAACTGACTTTGTTGGGAAAAATGAGAATTTTTTATCGCTTGCAAACCAATTTGCTGAGATAGCACTTCATTCAGAATCCAAAGAAGCGTTCTTAAAAGCTGATTTTGGTGGGATGTCAGTTGCTGAAAAACTAATTGAACAAACTGGAGTAATAGGTGAAAAATTAGATATTAAATCCTTTGAAAAAGTGAAAGCGCCATATGTTGGTGCTTATGTACATATTAATAAAATTGCAGCTTTAGTTGGCTTATCGTCAGTTGTTGAAAATGTTAGTACTCTAGCTAAGGATGTAGCAATGCAAGTAGCGTCAATGGGGGCAACAACATTATCATATAAAGATTTTGATTCTGCTTATGTTGCTTCAGAAACTGAAGCCCGTATTGCTGTAATTGAAAAAGATAACATTGAGCTTGGAAGGTTAGGGAAACCTTTAAAGAATGTTCCAAAGTATATCTCAATGGCACAATTGACCCCTGATGTGTTAAAACAGGCTGAATCTGACGCAAAAGAACAGCTCAAAGCTGAGGGAAAACCTGAACAAATTTGGGGTAAAATTTTACCAGGTAAAATGGAAAGATACATTTCTGACAATACAACTTTAGATAAAGAACAATGCTTATTAGATCAAGACTTTATTAAAGACGATAAAAGTACTGTTGCTAAATATGTTGCATCATATGGATCTGTTGAGGTTTCTGCATTTAAAAGAGTTACTTTAGGATAATATTTACTTAAATTTACATCTAAACCCCTGTATATGTCATATGGGGGTTTTTGTTTGAATCAAGTTTACTTGAATTTGAATTTTTAAACTGAATTTTGATATATTGTTTATATTTGTATTAATTGAAAAATTATTATGATTTATAACCGAATTTTATTAAAACTTTCTGGAGAAGCCCTAATGGGAAGCCGACAGTATGGAATTGACCCAAAGCGTCTGTCAGAGTATGCAAAAGACATAAAAGAAGCAATTGGTCAAGGAATTCAAATAGCTATTGTAATTGGCGGCGGTAATATTTTTAGAGGTCTTTCTGGAGCCAGCAATGGTATGGATAGAGTTCAAGGAGATCACATGGGGATGCTTGCAACTGTCATTAATGGACTTGCCCTTCAAAGCGCGCTTGAAAATGAAGGTGTCGCTACAAGGCTTCAATCAGCTATTAAAATAAATGAGGTTGCAGAGCCTTTTATTAGAAGAAGAGCTATTCGCCACCTGGAGAAAGGCAGGGTTGTTATTTTTGGTGGTGGTACAGGAAACCCTTACTTTACTACTGACTCTGCTGCTGTGCTTAGAGCTATTGAAATTGAAGCAAATGTAATAATGAAGGGAACACGTGTAGACGGTATATACTCCGCTGACCCAGAAAAAGATTCAAATGCAAGCAAATATAATTCAATCAGCTTTGAAGACGTTTTAAAAAAAGGACTAAAAGTCATGGATACTACTGCTTTTACATTAAGTCAAGAAAACGAACTCCCAATAATAGTTTTTGACATGAACAAAAAAGGTAACTTAAGTAAAATTATAACTGGAGAGCAAATTGGAACTACCGTTAGTTAAACATTTTTATTATGAATGATGATATTGAATTTATTCTTGAAAGCACTAAGGAGTCTATGGTAAAAGCGCTTGACCACTTAAAAAAGCAGTTTGTGAACATTCGTGCTGGGAAAGCAAGTCCATCAATGCTTGGCAGTGTGACTGTAGATTACTATGGAGCACAAACACCCCTATCTCAAGTCGCAAATGTTAATACACCAGATGGAAGAACAATTACTGTCCAGCCATGGGAAAAAAACATGCTTCAAGACATTGAACAGGCAATTATTATTGCAAATTTAGGTTTCAACCCTATGAACAATGGCGAAAGTATTATTATTAATGTTCCTGCCTTAACAGAAGAACGCAGAAAAGAATTAGCAAAACAAGCAAAATCAGAATCAGAAGATGCAAAAATCTCTATTAGAAGTTCAAGAAAAGAAGCTAATAATGAATTAAAAAAACTAAGTGACATCTCTGAGGATATGAAAAAAAATACTGAGACCGATATTCAAGAAATGACAGATTTGTTTATAAAAGAAGCAGATGCAATTTTTATGGCAAAAGAAAAAGAGATCGTTACTCTTTAGTTAGTAATTCTCAGCTCAGTATATTTAACTTTTCTTTAGTGTTTCTGAAGATTAATTTTATCTGTAAATCAAATAGTTTTATATACCTTTGGCAACTTTAAATTAAATATGTTTAAACTATTTTCAACAGGTTTTTGGGATTCAATAGCTAGATTAATATTAAGAAATAGAATTGTAATCCTAATATTAATCGGACTTTGCACCTGCCTTATGGCTTCACAATGGGGCAAAATGAAGTTTACTTACACTGAAGCTAATTTGTTGCCTGATGATCATCCTACTAATTTACATTATGAAGAATTTCTAAAAATTTTTGGCGAAGAGGGTAATTTAATTGTAATTGGGGTTAAGGATAATAATTTATTCTCATTCAAAAACATGAATTCATGGAATAATTTATCTAAGTCATTTGAAGACAATAAAAATGTAGAGAATGTAATAACAATTCAAGATTTAAAAAAAATAAAAAAAAATAAAAAAAACAAAAGATTTGATTTCGAACCTTTACTTAAAGACTCAATTGAATCAAATTCCGAACTGATCAAGTTAAAAAAGTCTCTAAAAACTGATTTCCCTGTTTATGATAACATTTTATTTAATTCTGAAGGAGAATCAATTCGAACCGCAATTTTCCTAAAAAAATCCATAGTAAATACTTCAAAAAGAAAGTCATTTATTTATGAGGACTTAATACCAAAAATTGAAGAGTTTGAAAAAGCATCAAAAATTGATGTACATATTTCTGGAATGCCTTATGTGCGCACTCTTAATTCTCAGAACATAATTGATGAAATTGAGATATTTATTATAGCAGCAATACTAATTACTTCATTAATTTTCTTTTTCTTTTTCAGATCATATCGAGCGACATTCATATCCATGCTTGTTGTCATAATTGGAGTTATGTGGACCTTTGGAATTCTTGGTTTTCTCGAATATGAAATAACTGTTTTAACTGCACTAATTCCCCCTTTAATAATAGTTATTGGCATCCCAAACTGTATTTTTCTTATAAATAAGTATCAGCACGAAGTCAATAAACACGGTAACAAAGCCAAATCCTTGCAGCGTGTAATTACAAAAGTTGGTAATGCGACCTTAATGACGAATACAACTACCGCATCTGGATTTGCCACATTTATAATTACACAAAGTAAGTTACTAACAGAATTTGGTACAGTTGCATCACTAAGTATAATGGCTATTTTCATATTATGCTTACTCATAATTCCAATCATATATAGTTATATGCCTATCCCAAGTGATAAACATTTAGAGCACTTAAATAAGCGATGGATAAATAAATTGGGAGATTGGATAGAGTCAACTGTTAAAGAAAAAAACATTGGGATTTACATAGTTTCAGTTGGTCTTCTTGTAATAAGTATTATTGGAATATATCAAATTAAAACGTCAGGCAGTTTACTAGAAGATATGCCGAAAAATGCGGATTTCTATAAAGATATTGAATTTTACGAAAGAGAGTTTGGTGGAGTAATGCCATTAGAAATTTTAATAAATACAAACCGAGTTAAAGGTGTATTAAAGCGATCTACTTTAAAAAAAATGAACGCTATTGAAGAACTTATAATTGAAATTCCTGAATTATCAAAGCCTATATCAATTGTAAGTTTAGTGAAGTATACAAAGCAAGCCTTTTATAATGGGAATCCAAAATACTATCAGTTACCAACCGCACAAGAAAATGGCTTTATTTTATCTTACGCAAAGAATACATCAAATAATTTATCACTAATAAAAAACTATGTAGATTCTACTGGTCAATATGCTCGAATTACAACTTTTATCAAAAATTCTGGTATTGATCAAATGGATCTAATTGAGAAGGATCTTAATAATGAAATTAAAAAACAATTTGATAATAGATATGAGGTTTCAATAACTGGAAAAGCATATCTATTTCAAAAAGGGACTAGTTTTTTAATTAAAAACTTAATATTGTCGCTAACCTTAGCAATTGTTCTAATTTCCCTTTTTATGGCTTACATGTTTAGATCTTTCAGAATGATCATAATCTCGTTAGTTCCTAATTTACTTCCTCTATTGGTTACTGCTGGTTTTATGGGTTTTATAGGAGTTTCGATTAAGCCATCAACAATTCTTGTATTTAGTATTGCATTTGGAATATCTGTTGATGATACGATACATTTTCTAGCAAAATATAGGCAAGAACTAATTTCAAGCCGCTGGAGTATAAAAAAATCTGTATTTGCTGCTCTAAGAGAAACTGGTGTTAGTATGTTTTACACTTCAATAGTTCTCTTTTTTGGCTTTTCTGTTTTTATAACTTCAAACTTTGGAGGAACTGTAGCCTTAGGGGCTTTAATTTCTGGAACGCTTTTGTTAGCAATGATGTCTAACCTATTACTACTCCCAACTTTACTTTTGTCACTTGAGCGAAGTATTGCAAATAAAAAAGTTTTAAAAGAACCTACTCTAGAAATTATCCCTGAGCAAATCAAATCCTTTGAAGAAGACTAAACAATACGTCTAAAATTTTATATTTGTAATTAATTTGATTTAGAGATGACTAATACTACTATTGCAGAATTATTTGATAAAAAAATTAAGCTAATTGATGTTGAGGTCCAAGGTTGGGTAAAGTCATATAGAGCTAATAGATTTATTACACTAAATGATGGGTCAACGATAAATAGTATACAATGTGTTGTAGATTTTGAAAACATGGATCAAAATATTCTTAAACATATTACAACTGGAGCATCGCTTAAAATTCAAGGAGCATTAGTTAAGAGCCAAGGGAAAGGACAAGATATAGAAATTAAAGTTTCAAATATTACAGTTTTAGGAAAGGCTGACCCTGAATCCATAACAAAAACTATTTTACAACCAAAGAGGCACTCTTTGGAGTTTCTAAGAGAACAAGCTCATTTACGCGCTCGTACAAATACTTTTGGAGCTGTAATGAGATTGCGCTCATCATTATCATTTGCTATCCACAAATATTTCTATGAAAACGGCTTTAACTATATGCATAGCCCTATTATAACTGGAAATGATGCTGAGGGAGCTGGAGAGATGTTTAGAGTTACTACACTTGACCCAAAAAATCCACCACTAACAGAAAGTGGAGAAATAGATTATTCAAAAGATTTTTTTGGTAAAGAAACTAACTTAACTGTTTCAGGGCAATTAGAAGCTGAAACTTATGCAATGGCATTAGGAAAGGTTTATACGTTTGGGCCAACTTTCAGAGCTGAGAATTCAAATACGTCAAGGCATCTCGCTGAATTTTGGATGATTGAACCTGAAGTTGCTTTCATGGATTTGGAGGGCAATATGGACTTAGCCGAAGATTTTATAAAATTTATAATAAAACACATCCTGCAACACAACATTAAAGATCTAGAATTTTTAGAACAACGATTAATTCACGAGGAAAAATCAAAACCTCAAATTGAAAGAACCCCATTAGATCTAATTGAAAAATTGAATTTTGTTGTAAAAAATAATTTTAAACGTGTAAGCTATAGTGAGGCTATTGACATATTAAGAAATTCAAAGCCCAACAAAAAGAAAAAGTTTAAATATTTAATCAATGACTGGGGGGCTGATTTACAAAGCGAGCATGAGCGCTTTTTAGTTGAAAAGCACTTTAAGTGTCCAGTTATATTATTTGACTACCCTGCAAAAATCAAAGCATTTTATATGCGACTAAACGAAGACGGGAAAACAGTAAGAGCTATGGATATTCTGTTCCCTGGTATTGGAGAAATTATTGGAGGATCACAGCGAGAAGAAAGGTATGAAGTTCTAAAAGACAAAATGAATGCCCTTAATATTCCTGAGGAAGAGTTGTGGTGGTATTTAGATTTAAGAAAATACGGTACAGCTGTACACTCTGGGTTTGGTTTAGGGTTTGAAAGACTGGTCATGTTTGCGACTGGAATGAGTAACATAAGAGATGTCATCCCATATCCTAGAACTCCGCAAAACGCAGAATTTTAATATTTATTATAATAGCTAATAATTAAACAAAATTGTCTTTTAAGTTTTTTAGTTCGTTTTTTTTAAATTTATAAAATGCTCAAGCAATATTTAAACTTCAAGCTTTCACAAAAGTTGTCTCCGCAACAGATTCAACTAATGAAACTTATTCAATTACCTACTCTAGCCTTTGAAGAAAAAGTAAAACAAGAGCTTGAAGAAAACTTAGCTTTGGAGAGTGGTAAAGAAGACGAAAACAAATTATTAGATGACCCATTGTTAGAGGATGAATATGGAGATTCAGAACAAATTATAGCTGAGGATATTAATGTAGATGATTACTTAAGTGATGACGAAATTCCAGACTATAGGTTAAAATCAAGTAACTACAGCTCTGATGATGATGATAAATCTATTCCATATGCGTCAGGTGCTTCATTTACACAACAGCTCACAGATCAGCTAAATACTTTTCGACTTAATGAAGAATCTTATTTAATTGCAAAGTTTTTAATTGGTAGTATTGACGATAGCGGATATATCCGAAGGTCTTTAATTGATATAGCTGACGACTTAGCTTTTACCCAAAATATATATACTAATACAGAAGAGGTTGAGAAAATATTACATGTAGTGCAGCAATTAGACCCTGCGGGAGTTGGAGCGAGGAATTTAAAAGAATGTCTTCTGATTCAGCTTAAAAGAAAAGAAGAAACTACAAATACTGCTTTGACAATACAAATAATTGAAAAAGCATTTGATCAATTTACAAAAAAACACTACCAAAAACTTAAGAAAAGATTTAAAGTTAGTGAAGAGCAACTTAGAGATTCTATTCAAGAGATTGAGCGCTTAAATCCAAAGCCAGGCAGCTCATTGTCAAATAATCTCCGTGCAACTGAACATGTAGTCCCCGACTTTACAATTGAAATATTAGATGGTAAATTAAAACTTGCTCTAAATTCGCGTAATGCCCCCGAACTTCATATTTCTAAGTCTTATAATGAGATGTTATTAGGTTATAAAGCCTCTAAAGATAAATCAAAAGCCCAAAAAGAAGCTGTCCAATTTATAAAACAAAAACTTGATTCGGCTAAATGGTTTATTGAAGCTATACATCAAAGGCAACAGACCCTGTATGTGACTATGAGCGCCATAATGAACTATCAAAAATCTTATTTCTTATCTGGTGACGAAGAACTACTTCGCCCAATGATATTAAAAGATATTGCAGACGAAATTAATATGGATGTATCAACAGTATCACGTGTAGCAAATAGTAAGTTTGTTAATACTCCATATGGCACAAAACTTATTAAAGAGTTTTTTAGCGAATCTATGACTAATTCTAGTGGCGAAGAAGTTTCAACAATAGAAATAAAAAGTATTTTAAAATCCGTTATTGAGCAGGAGGATAAGAAAAAACCATTAACTGACGAAAAGTTAGCTAATATTTTAAAGGAGAAGGGCTATCCTATAGCCAGAAGAACCATTGCAAAATATCGTGAACAATTAGAACTCCCTGTGGCAAGACTTAGAAAAGAAATTTAACTACACCTTCTTAATAACATTAGTTACGATGCCCCATATTATAAAATCATTTTCTTGTGTAACTTTTATTGGTTTATAGTCCTTATTTTCAGGCTGTAACCATACCTCCCCTTTTTTTACTTTTAATCTTTTAACTGTAAATTCTCCGTCTAAAAAGCACACTGCAATTCTATTATTTGATGGCGAGAGACTTCGGTCAATAACTAAAAGATCATTGTCATTAAGTCCGGCATCAATCATTGATTGACCAGTCACTCGTGCAAAAAATGTGGCCTCCTTATTCTTGACAAGTTCCGAATCTAGAGACAAACGCTGTTGCATAAAGTCATCAGCAGGTGAAGGAAATCCTGCAGATATCCCAGTATCAAAATAAATCACCTCACTTACATCTCTAGGAGACTTTGGGCTAAAAAACTCCAATATTTGTTCATTTCTTTTATTCATTTAACTTTAATTATATCTTTTAAATTAGTTGTATACTGAGGAGATAGGTGTGCTTGTCGCATTTTCCAAGTTCGCTTTAAATCCTGATTAGCTAGCCTTAATTTTTTCATAAAATATTTATTATTTAATCTATCTATTGTTGACATTAGTGGTTTGTGCCGGGGATCTTCGTGATCAAACATTTGTAATTGCCTGTTATTGGAAGGGACAATCCCTGTCAAAATAACACCCGCCTTTTTGTAATGGATTCCCTTTTTGAAAATAGATTCAATAGCCCTAACAGCATTTGTACTAATAACTAAAGTTGAATCTGTTGGGAAAGGTATGCTTACTATCGTACTAGCACGATATTGTTTACTCTGCGTTTTAAAACGGTTACTTCTTAAAAAGACAATTAACATATGGCAACTTGAATTTTGTCGTCTCAATTTCTCAGCACAACTAGTTGCAAATGTAGATATCCGTTCTTTTATATCTGTGAAACTCGTCAATGTGGTTTCGAAACTCCTTGTGGTTGCAATGGCACGCTTGTTCTTAATTTGTTCCATTTCTATTTTAGAAACGCCTTCTAAATCTTTTTTGAGTTTCCATTGAGTAATTGAAAAAGATTGTCTTACCCAAAGGTCTGATAACTGCACAAAGTCATAGGCTGTCTTGCACTTCTTTTTAATTAAATGCCTTTGCAAAGAATAACCAATACCCCAAACTTTTTCAATAGGGGTCCACTTTAATGCTTTTAGGTGCTTTAATTCGTTGTCAATTATATATACACCCCCTGTTTCCTTGGGGAATTTGCGTGCAATTTTATTGGCTATTTTGGATAATGCTTTGGTTGGTGCTATACCTACGCAAGTTGGAATCCCAGTCCATTTCAAAACTGTTTTACGGATCTCATGCCCATAGGATTCTAAATCATAGTTCTCAAATCCATCAAATTTCAAAAAAGCTTCATCGATACTATAAACCTCTACATCAGGTGTAAACCGCTCCAAAATTCTCATCACGCGCCTGCTCATGTCCCCATATAATGGGTAATTTGAAGAATGTACATGAACCTTATGATCTATAAAAAATTGTTTATACTTAAATGCTGGAGCACCCATCGGGAGGCCCAAAGATTTTACCTCATCGCTACGTGCAATTACACACCCGTCGTTATTAGATAAAATGGCTAAAGGCTTACCTTGTAGATTAGGGTTAAAAACACGCTCACAAGAGGCGTAAAAGTTATTACAATCAACCAATGCAAACATGTTATAAATATACCGTATTTATGCTTTTTTACACAACCTTTAAATTTATTTTCTTTACAAAAAGTAATAAAAAAATTCATTTGAAATTATTTAATTAATTCTAGATGCTAGATTAGAGGATTTATATACCTTTGAGAAATTATTATGAAATTTATAATTAATGAAAATTAGATTTACTCAAATTTTTCTCTTCGTAATATTTTCAATTCAATCTAATATTGCACAGGAAATCCAATCTCTAGACTCGATCACGGTCAAATCTAGTAGGATAGACATTCCATTTAAAATGAACTCAAGAACAATTAGTATCATTACAATGGAGGATATCAAAAATAGCCCTGCAACAAATTTAGTAGAACTTTTACAACAAGAAGCGGGAGTAGATATTAGACGCCAAGGTATTTATGGCATGCAATCAGATTTATATATAAGAGGCGGTGGGTTTGATCAAACCTTGCTTCTAATTGACGGGATTAAGTCTGAAGACCCTCAGACAGGTCACCACACATTAAATATTGCATTACCGCTAGAAGTAATAAAAAGAATTGAAATCATAAAAGGTCCTGCTGCACGAATTTTTGGCCAAAATGCATTTACAGGAGCCATAAACATCGTTACAAAATCAAATGCTGACCTAAAAAGTAATATTGGCTTTCAATTAGGCTCTTACAACCAGCGGCATATTACTGGTACTGTCGGAGCAAAACTTAAAAAAACATCTTTAATAGGCCATGCGTCAATAAATAGTTCCGAAGGATATCGCTATAATACTGACTTTCAAAATCAAAACTATTTCTTCAAAAGTAATTTTGAAATAAAAAATAACCCTATTGATATCCTGGCAACTTTTTCTGAGCGAAAATTTGGTGGAAATCAGTTTTATAGTATTAATGCAAGAGAGCAGTATGAAGAAACGCAAAGTAGTCTAGTTAGTATATCGACAACGAAATACATTGGAAATGTAAAAATACGCCCCCAAGTATACTGGAAACGTAACCAAGACATGTATCTATATATTAGAACAAATCCTTCAATTTACAGAAATTTACATATTTCAAATAAGATTGGAGCACAGGTAAATAGCTCTTTAGAATCTAAAATTGGAATAACTGGTTTTGGCATTGACATTGCAAAAGTTCAGATGGAGAGCAACAGATTAGGTGACCATAGTAGGTGGATGGGAAATTTATTTTTTGAACATCGCTTTTCAATATTAGAGAATTCTCTTGACATTACCCCTGGTATCGCAATAAACCACATGTCGGAATTTGACACCAATATATTTCCAGGCGTCGATTTAGGTTATTCCCTTAATGATAAAGTTAGAATTTATGCTAATGCTGGTTATACATACAGGGTTCCAACTTACAATGACTTGTTTTATGTTGGAAGCAGAGACATAGGGAATGAAGATTTAGTCCCAGAAGAAGCAATTTCTGAAGAAATTGGCTTTAAATACTTTGGCAATAACCTCAATGCTACAATTGCCCTTTTTAATAGAAATTCAGATAATTTAATAGACTACACTAAGGATAACGAGGAGGACAAGTGGCAATCTAATAATTTGACAAGCCTTAACACGAGAGGTATAGAGTTTCAATTAAACAAACCTTTTGAACTTCTAGGTTACAAGCAGCACATTCGTTTTGGGTATACTTATATTGAAGAAAATTTAGGAAATATTAGGGCAAACTTTTCAAAGTATATTCTAAATGCCCTAAATCATCACTTTATTACCCAATTAAAAACACGATTTTCCAAAAACTCCTCTCAAAGTATTGTATATAAATTTGCTGAAAGAGCAACAGGGCAAAATTATAGTGTAATCGATGCTCAATTCAAATTAAAAATAAATAATCTTGACCTCACATTAACTGCGAATAATTTATTCAACACATCATACGTGGAAACTGGGATTGTTCCAATGCCAAAAGGTAATTTATTGTTTGGTTTACGGGCATTTTTTTAAATTAAAATCAAACTAAAAAAGTTGATTCACTTTATCGTATACTAAAGTTGATTCCCAACCCCTGTAAATAAGATAGTCTGCTAGTTTCTTTCTTTTTAATAACTTTGATTTCGCTTTAATTAACGTGGCCTTGTTATTGGCAAGTTCTTCAAAACTAGCTAGATAATCAACATCTGATATTTGTTGTAAAGCGGATTTAATTAGGTATTTTGATATTTTCCTTTTTTTTAACTCTGCTCTTAAGCGAATTCTTCCCCATTTTTTTATTCTAAATTTCCCCTTAACAAAAGTCAGTGCAAAACGCTCCTCGTTGAGATAATCATGCTCAATGAGTGATATAATTATTTCATCTTTTGCCTGAGGAATCATACCCATTTCTGTGAGTTTCCGCTCTACTTCAGCATGGCAACGGTCTTGATAAGCGCAATATCTCTTTAACTTTGATAAAGCCTGATCTAGTGTATAAGATTTTCTAGATAAATACATTAGTTATTATATGATATTGCAAAAATAAAATTAGTCCCTGGGGCACTAATACCAGATGCATAAGGGCGATAACCTTCATTTAAAATATTTTCAATTGATCCGGTAAACGATATTGTTTCACTGAATTTAAACTGGCTTCTTAAATTCAAAGTATACCATGATGGAGAATACGGGTTACCATTTTCATCTTGCGCGAACAAATGATTTGAAAGTTCGTGCGATATATCGTAATGCCCTAAGCTGCCATTGTAATTTAAAAATCCATCAATGGAAATTTTATCACTCTTCCAAATGAGATGTATATTACCAAATTTAGGAGCAACATGGCGAATTGGGGCATCAAAATTCTGTCTGTCTTTTTGTGTACCCTTAGTTAAACTATACTGAGAAGTAATTTCAAAAGAATTAGAAAGTCTAGCTTTAAGACCTGCTTCAAGTCCGTAAATTCTTGCTTCTGAAGAATTTTGAACTGCCTGCGTTTCACATAATTCTCCATCGTAAAAAATTTCTGAAGCACCATTTATGGATATAAAGTCTCGAGTAATTGCATTATCAAGGTAAGTGTAATAACTTGAAACGTCTACAAGTATTGAACTATTTATATTTATATTAAGACCAAGTTCACAGCCGTAGGCATATTCTGGTTTTAAAGAGCTATTTGGTACCACTACACATCCAGGTTGTGAGTCAAAAATTTTTCCAATATCATCAATATTGGGTGCGCGAAAAGCAGTTGTAGTATTTAATTTCCATAAAAACATATCATTTTGTTCCCATGAGAATCCCGCTGTTGCAGACATTGCACTTGTTTCTAAACTGGCATTTAAAAATGGTAATGGGTAAAATTGACTATTGGGCGATAAGTCAGACTTTATGGAAATCGCATTGTATCGAGCCCCCGATTGGAAAGTAAATCTGGAATTAGGTTTATATTTTAAGCTTAAATAACTTGCCAAACTTGACCACTCTGAGCCGTCTGGATATCTAGAAGCAATAGTCTCAATGTCATTAGATTCTATATTATATGAAACCCCCTCTGAGCCTATCCTGTTATACAAATATTCGGCACCATACGAAACATTAATCTTATCAGACAATGATTTATCTAAATCAATATTAAAAGAAAAAGCGTTTACTGACTCTGACCTTATCATTCTATCATTAGATTCAAATTTCCTACTAATACGACTTTCCTTGAAGTTCTGATAAGCAGTATTTATTTTTATTTTATCATAAAACTGAGATTTACTGCTCAATTTTGTTAGTTGAGTATGTGCCAAGAACCAGCCTTGTGGCCCATAATTCCATTCAGCATACTTCAAATTATTGTTTTCATCAGTAATACTTAAACGGTCATATCTAGGAACGTTCGATGTTGTTGCATAATGTAAACCAAAATCTAATTTAAGTCTCTCGCTAGGCTTGTAAAGAATCTTTTGCGCTGCGTGAAATTGATTAAATGCGGTATGTTTTTGTACCCTAGAATTATTATTTGGCATTAACATATCCTGCCCGTTTATTTGAGTTATATAAAACGGAGTTAAATATGCTTCTTCATTCGTTTTGCCCATAGTTAAATCTCCAAAGTCTGAAAAAGCCATACTTGAATGAAATGCCCATTTATCAAATCCTATGTTCATGCCAAATTGAACAGTTTTTTCAATATTAGCAGTGGAATAACGCAAATTACTTTTTGTGGAAACTTCTGGTAAATCAGAAGTTGAAAGCTTTGGAGTTGTTGTGTAAAAATTCATTACCCCTCCAATTGCATCACTACCATAAATAACAGACCCAGCGCCTAAGATAATCTCTGTTTTTTCAATATTAAATGGATTTATTGAAAGTACATTATGAACATTACCGCCTCTAAATATTGCGTTATTCAAACGAACTCCGTCAATCGTAACCAAAACACGAGTTGTAGAAAATCCTCTAATCATTGGACTTCCTCCTCCAAGTTGACTTTTTTGAATAAAAACGGCGCCTGCGTTACTTAGGAGATCTGCAGAAGTTTGAGGATTAGCTAACTCAATGTCCTTAGAGTCTAATGTTATAATCTTTTGTGGAATTTCTTTTCTAGTCTGTTGAAATTTGGAAGCAGAGATCACTATTTCATTCAAATCAGTTGATTTTGGTGAAAGAAAAATAGTGTCATTTAAATTTGACTTGATTACAGATTTTTTTAAATATGAAATGTGTTGGAAATATATTCTTTCGAAGCTTTGAAAACGAGTTGTAGAAACTTTACCCTCGAGGCCTGAAATATTAGTTTTTGTCTTCACAAAATTAAATATCGTAACTCCTATAATAGGCTCGCGACTGTTTTCATCGACAATTATAACTTTTTGTGCAAAAATATTCCAGAAAAAAATACTAAATAAAAAAGAATATAAGAGCTTCATTATTAATTAAATACTTGGTTTAATATACTAAGAGATTTTGGCGATTTAAAGCCTTGCAAATGTAATTTAAAATAGAGTAAAATCATTTCCAACAATTCTTGTTTTTGAGAGCTAGTTAACATTTCTCCTTTTTCTTTATCAAATTCCATACCTAAAGTTGTCTTAAACAATCTTAATTTGTCCCCAGAAATACTATATCGCCCAGAATCTGATATTTCGTAACGGCCTGATTGTAAATTAAAAAATGGATATTCAGAATTGGATGAGTCTGGTGAAAAACCAATATACCGAGTAAGAGCCATAAGAAATTGGTGGTGAAAATAAGGGGCAGAATCTATACTATCAAACATTAATAAGGCAGTCTCAATAAACGTAAATAAATCATTGTTGGCTTCTTCCTCCTTTAAAACCATTGCTAATACTTCAGATAAAAATATAGCAACAGTAGATTTAAATATTACGGTATGTAAAGAGACATAATTGTTACTAATTCTTACTCCCTTGACATAGTGTAAACCTCTATTTTCTTTAAAATCTATTTCCATTTGAAGCATAGTTAGCGGCTGGAAATAAGCAGGCTTAAATTTACCTTTTTTTGAGTTAAGAGCGCCCTTTACTAAAAAACTCAAAATACCACTCGATGATGTATAACATTTGACAATAAGATCATTGTCTTTAAATTTGATTTTTGAAATTACAATGCCCCTTGTGGAAATAATCATTGTCGAATAATCATAATCTTCAGGACTTTTGTTTCAATTGTATCTAAGTCTGAAATTAACACTACATAAACCCCTGAGGCAACAGTGCGATTGGCTAAATTTCTTCCATTCCAATACGCAGTTCCTCCATCAACTTCTAAATTATAACCCTTAAATCGTAAATTTGTATTTGACTGGGCTTCAGCTACTAAATTTCCTTCAATATCTGTGATTTTTATATTCACATTATCAGTTAAGTTTTTTATCTTAATCTTTCCAACCTGTAAATTAAATTCTGGACGCACAGGGTTGGGATATATGTAAGCTTCTGATAATGAACTGGAAGGGGTTGACCCACCTGCACTATAAGAAACTAGGCCTCTAGTTGTGCCAAAATAAATCATTCCGGTTTCTTCATTTTGAGCCATTGAGGTGACACTGTTTGATGGAAGGGGTGAGTTGTCTTCTGTAAAATGATAAATTGTTCTTTGTCCATCAGCGCTTAAATAAAAAACTCCAGCATCAACCGTTGAAATCCACTTATTATTTGAACCATCAACAATAATTGCTGTAATGAACTGGAGCTCTAAAAGTTCCTTTGGAATACCATCTTCGAGAAAAATTATTGGGGATGTTGTTATAAAATCTTCACTAAAAAAATTCGTTGTGTTATATAACACTCTCAACCCTTTATAAGTACCAATCCAAAGCACATTATTGTTATCTATAGCTAAAGATTTAATGTGGTTAATTGGCAAGTTGGCAACATCTTCACCTTCAATCTGACGTATTTGGTTGCCATTTTCATTAAATGCAATAACACCGTTTCTGTAGCTTCCAATCCATTTAGTTCCGTCACGGCCAATTACAACTGAGCCAAATCCATTTTCATCTAAAATGGGGTCATCAATGATCGCATCAAAGGAAAATGTTTGCCATTGATTAGTAGCTGTATTATATTTTTTTAAAGGATACTCAACCAAGCTGGTTAAGCTCCAAAGCATGCCTTGCCCATCAAACTTTAAATCAGAAACTCTAATGCTTTGATAGCTGCTGCCAGGAAGCTCCAATGATTGTAAAGCACTATTAGTTTCATCAAATAGCTCTATAGAGGTGTCTTTTATAAAGTTAAGCATCCCGTGTTGAAATGAACTGATAAAAGCCTGGTTTGAGTTTACTGGATTAATTGCTATAGAATTTAAATTATATACAGGCTTTCCTACAGTTTGCTGGATACTATCATAGCTAATATTATTCCACGTACTATTGCTTAAAAAACTAAATCCATACTGCCTGTTTGGGCTAGGGTTATAATCTTCATCATAATCTCCAAAAGTAACCCATAAATCGCCATAACCGTACTGTAAAGAAAATGGATTATTCCTCAAAGGCCCATCTGGATAAATTTCCTGAAAACTGTTAAAAGATCCTGTATTTACCTTCAACATTCCAGACTCTGAAGTTCCAATGTAAATGACGTCGTCAAAAATTTCTGAAACAGTTGCAGATATTAGGTTATCTGTAAGATTATAATTGTTTAAAAGTAATAAATCATAACTAAAATTCTGAACAGTGCCTTGTGTAACTAATGAAAAGCTGTTTGTGAATGCTTTAATTTTAATAATTTCTTCTGAAAGACTCAAAATTGTTTCTAGATTGGAATTGTTTATTCGGTAAAGTATGCTGCCCGATTTGAATGTGAATAATTCATCTTCGCTAGAAATAACACCCAAAAAATTACCCGTGAATAACGTCTCCCAAAATTGAAAGTCTATCAAGTCTGAATTGCTTAAGTTCGCTTTTTTTAATCCAAAATTTGTAGCCGCATAAATATTGTCTTGAAAAATTGAAATTTGATTAACTTTCAGCTGTGACCCATTATTGCCAATATAATAGGTGTCGCCGAACTCAAGTAGCTCAAGGTCATAAATAGAGATCCCATAATTTGTAGAAATATACAATTCGTTTCCTCTTTGATAAAATGAGTTGATTTTTCTATTTTCTGGAGGGATATTTACTTTATTTAGAATATCTACAACCCTTAAAACTGTTTTGGTATTTAAATCATAAACCTCTATTAGCCCTGTTGCATAACCAATAACTATGATATCAAATCCATTGGCATATTTAATTGTGGTTATATATTCCCCTGAAAGCCCATCAATTGTTGAAATTGTTTCAATGTTATTGGTGTATGGCTCATAAAAGAATAACGCATTTTCACTAGCTACATATAACGCATCAGGCCCGCTATCGATATCTTTAATTGAGTTATAAGAAAAATATCCATGCCAAGAATCACTTGAAGTATTTTGAGTAAAAGCAGTTTTTGTAAAAACTACTGTAAAAAATAGACATAGTATTCGATTCAATGACATAAAGTTTATTCCAAATATATTTAATACTAACGACATTTCGATCTAATATTATATGTAAAAAAATGAGCTCTCAGATTTGAGAGCTCATTAGTAATATGAAATAAAAAGTTATTAAACAACACCTTGTGCTAACATAGCATCTGCCACCTTAACAAAACCTGCTATATTGGCGCCTTTTACATAGTCAATATAGCCTGACTCCTCATCTTTACCATAATCAATACATTTCTGATGAATATTGCGCATTATATCTTTTAACTTTTCGTCTACTTCTGATCTTGACCAATTGTAACGCAGAGAATTTTGTGTCATTTCTAATCCGGAAGTTGCAACACCTCCAGCATTTGAGGCTTTACCTGGGGCAAATAAAATCTTTGCAGACTGAAAAATTTCAATAGCTTCTTTGGTGGATGGCATATTGGCACCTTCGCTCACGCAAATACAACCATTTGCGATAAGAATCTTTGCATCTGATCCATGTAATTCATTTTGAGTGGCACATGGTAAAGCTATATCACAAGGTTGATCCCATGGTGTTTTATCTTTAAAAAACTTTGCCTTAGGATAAGAATTAACATACTCACTAATTCTACCTCTTTTGTTATTTTTTAAATCCATGACAAAAGCTAATTTATCTTCACCGATACCATCGTCATCTAAAATATAACCGGACGAGTCAGATAAAGTGATAACCTTGCCTCCGAGTTGAATAATTTTTTCAGCAGCGAATTGAGCAACATTCCCAGACCCTGATATTACGACTTTTTTACCGCTTATATCATCACCTTTTGTTTGCAACATATTTTGAGCAAAATAAACTGTCCCATATCCAGTAGCTTCTGGTCTAATTAATGAGCCTCCCCATGTAACCCCCTTACCAGTTAATACACCTGTAAATTCATTCTTTAGTTTTTTATACATACCAAATAAGAAACCAATTTCTCTTCCTCCAACACCAATATCTCCAGCAGGAATATCAGTATTTGGACCAATATGTCTAAAAAGCTCACTCATAAAAGCCTGACAAAATCGCATTATTTCATTATCGCTTTTACCTTTAGGATCGAAATCACTTCCGCCTTTTCCTCCGCCCATTGGTAGGGTTGTTAGACTGTTTTTAAATACTTGCTCAAAAGCTAAAAATTTTAAAATACTCATATTAACTGATGGGTGAAACCTCAGCCCTCCCTTGTATGGGCCAATAGCAGAATTCATCTGGACTCTGTATCCGCGATTAACCTGAATTTCTCCTTTATCATCTACCCAGTTAACCCTAAAGGATACTGCTCTTTCAGGCTCAACCATCCTCAATAAAATATTCTTTCCGTGATAAATATCGTTTTGTACAATATATGGTACAACAGTTTCTGCAACTTCTTCAACTGCCTGAAGGAATTCTGGTTCAGATCCATTTCTTTGTCTTACCAAATCTAAAAACCCTTCAACTTTTTCTTTAATTACGCTAGGTTCTAAAAACATTTTAAATTTAATTTGTTATACAAATATATGATTTCTTTAAAAATAAATTAAGAAGGTTTTAATATCATAATTTAATTGTAAAATATATACGAATTTGTGTAAATATTACAGCCTTATCCCTCTAGCCCCTGCTTCAAATCAGCTATAATATCATCTATATCTTCAATGCCAACACTTAAGCGAATTAATGAATCCACAACACCTGTTTTTTCGCGCTCCGATTTAGGAATACTTGCATGGGTCATACTTGCTGGATGTCCGGCTAAAGACTCAACTCCACCTAAAGATTCTGCTAGCGTAAAAACCTCAAGTCTTTCAATAACTTTAACTGCCGTGTCAAGATCATTAGCTTTTGTGGTGAATGATAGCATCCCCCCAAAGTCATCCATTTGGTCAGCGGCAATTGAATGGTTTGGATGAGATTTAAGGCCAGGCCAATAAACTTTATTTACTAACGGGTGTGATTTTAAAAAATTTGCTACAGCTAGACCATTTTCACAATGTCTTTGCATGCGGACATGTAATGTTTTTATACCTCTTAAAACTAAAAAACTATCTTGTGGCCCACACACAGCACCGCTAGCATTTTGAATAAAATACAGTTTGTCAGCTAAATGTCTGCTTTTTACAGCTAGTGCACCCATAACTACATCGCTATGACCGCCAAGATATTTGGTGGCTGAGTGCATTACAATATCAGCACCAAGGTCGAGAGGTCTTTGTAAGTATGGAGTCGCAAAAGTATTATCAACCGATAGAAGTATATTATTCTTTTTTGCAATTTTAGAAACAGCTTTAATGTCAATAATATTTAACATTGGATTTGTCGGGGTTTCAACCCATATAAGCTTAGTTTTTGAATTAATATGCGTCTCAATCTGATGGGTGCTTCCCATACCTACAAAATGAAACTTAATTTTAAATCTTTGATAAATTTTCGTGAATAATCTATATGTCCCGCCATAAAGATCATTGGTTGATATCACCTCATCTCCAGGACTTAACAATTTGATTACAGCGTCAATTGCAGCTAGGCCAGATCCAAATGCTAATCCGTAATTACCATTTTCTATACTTGCAAAAGACTTCTCAAGGGCATGCCGTGTAGGGTTATGAGTCCTAGAATATTCATATCCTTTATGTCCGCCAGGGGTAGTTTGAGCATAAGTAGACGTTTGATAAATAGGAGGCATTACAGATCCAAAAGCTTGATCAGGTGATTGGCCTCCATGAATTGTTTTAGTATTAAATTTCATTGAAAGTTTAATTTATAGTTTGTTTGGAAATGATTTTCTTTGTAAAAATAATGAATCAATCCCATGAAAAAAATCTATTATCTCAAAACTTGTAGTACCTGTCAACGCATCTTAAAAATGCTAAACTTAAGCTCTGATTTTGAAATTCAAGACATTAAAGAAATTTCTCTAACAGTTAAAGATTTAGAAGAACTTAGATCAATTGCAGGCAGCTACAAAGCTTTATTCAGCAGGAGGGCTAAGCTCTATAAAGAAATGGGCTTGAAAAATAAAATATTAATTGAAAAAGACTACAAACACTACATACTTGAGCACTATACATTTTTAAAAAGACCAATAATTGTTTATGAAGGAGAAATTTTTATTGGTAATAGCTCAAAAAATATTGAATCAGCCATAACAGCTTTGAGCGATGAAAAATAGATACTTAGCTTTAATAGCACTTGTACTGGTGCAATTATTTTATGGTGTTACATTTACTTTTGCTAATGATGTAATCGGCGGTGGTCATATAATGCCATTTGGATTTATTGTTCTGAGAGTATCTTTTGCAGGGGCTCTTTTCTGGTTACTTTCCTTAATTACTTCATCAAAAAAAATTGATACTAAAGACTTCCCCAAATTAATTAAAGCTGCATTTTTTGGCGTGGCTTTAAACATGCTTACCTTTTTCAAGGGATTACAGTATACGACTCCAATAAACGGCTCTGTTATTATGATAACTGTGCCTATAATCGTGCTTATATTATCTACAATTTTATTAAATGAGAAAATAAATAAAACTAAAGTTTTTGGAATAAGCTTGGGTTTATTCGGGGCATTAATTCTTAGTCTTTATGGGCAAAGAACTGAAAGCGGAAATAATATTTTACTCGGTAACTTTTTGATTTTCATAAATGCCGCATCATATAGTTATTATTTGATTCTAATCAAAAAATTAACTAATAAATACCATCCCTTTGATTTTATCAAATGGCTATTTTTGTTTGGGTCCCTGATGGTTTTACCGTTTGGTTTTTACGAGCTTACATTAGTAGATTGGATCAGCTTACCGGCTTACATATGGTTCTCAATTGTATTTGTAATTGTTTTTGCAACATTTGGAACATATATTTTAAACCCGCTTGCGCTTACAAACTTAAAAGCAACAACAGTTAGCACATTCTTGTATTTACAGCCAATTTTTGCAGGAATTTTTGCAATATTAATGGGGAGTGACAGATTAGATTCCATTAAAGTAAGTGCAGCTCTTTTAATTTTTATTGGTGTATATTTAGTGTCTAAATAATAGCATCTTTTGATAATTAAAGTTCATAACTCGATTTCAGACATAAAATCTGATTTTCTAAAAGAGATAAACCACGAAAATAATACTTACTTTACTAAGCCTATTTTAGGTAGTTTTGAGTACTCAAATCCTAACATTGATATGCGCTATATATGTATATCTGAAGGTGAAACTCCACTTGCTTTTGCTGCTGTACAGATTATCAAACTTAGTGTAGATGTTATATTAAAAAATATAAAAGTATCTCAACTTATGAGAAAAACACTAAATATGTTCTTTTGCAATGATCATATCAAAATCATGTTTTGTGGTAATATTTTCTTAAGTGGTGAGTATGGAATATGTTTTTCGGATGATAAAAAACAAAAAACAATTATAAATAATGTTGCGATTACGCTTGACTCTATAAAAAAAACAATAAAGCCTTTACACGCAATTTTTATAAAAGATTTTGAAAATAGCAGCTTAATATACTCTAAGGGTTTTGAAAATTATGGGTATACAAATATTAATGTTGAGCCTAATATGCTTATATACTTAGACGAAAAATGGAAAAGTTTTGATGATTATAAAAACGCACTTAAATCTAAATATCGTATTAAAGCAAACAAAGCAGATGCCAACAGCGAAAAATTAAATAGTAAATTATTATCAAAAGCTGATCTTGAAAATTTTCAAGATCAGCTGCAAAATCTTTACCAAAACACGATTGATAATGCAAATTTCAATGCACAAGTTTTAAACCTGGATACATATGTAAAACTAAAATCTAAATTTAAAAACAATTTTATAGTAAAAGGGTACTTTCTTGAAGGGGAATTGGTTGGGTTTTTATCTGCTTTAAAGAACAATAAAAGCTTAGACGCTCATTTTATAGGATTAAATTACTCCCTTAATAAATTACACTCTATATATCCAAGAATACTCAATGATTATGTCCGGCTTGGAATTAAATGTAAAGTCAAACAAATAAATCTCGGCCGTACAGCATCTGAAATTAAAAGTACGATTGGCGCTAGGCCAGTTAAATTAACATGTTATATTAAGCATAAAAACAGATTTGTTAACCTATTCATTCGGCCTTTTCTTAAAAAAATACAAATCAAAAGCTTCAAACAACACAGCCCTTTCAAATAATAAACGCTTTTCTGTATCTTTGGAACATCTTATAAGTTATATAAAATGATATACTCAATGACTGGTTATGGAAAGGTGGTTTTAGAACTTTCCACCAAAACTGTAAGAATAGAAATAAGATCTCTCAATAGCAAGTCGCTTGATCTTAATATGAGAATGCCTAACGAGTATAGACCAAAAGAACTTGAGCTTCGCAAAATTATTGGATCACGCTTAAGCCGGGGTAAAATAGATGCTTCGGTTTATGTTGACTTTGAAAAATCAAAAAATCCAACAAAAATTAATACTTCTGCTGTGAAAGACTATATGGATCAGCTAAAAAATATATCTAATGGTACATCACTAGATTTCTTGAAAATGGCCATTAAAATGCCAGATTCTATTAACGCAGAAAAAGAAGAGATTGATGAACAAGAATGGTCATTGATTATTAATGGTATTCAAGATGCTTTAAAAAAAATAGAAAATTATCGAAAAGATGAAGGAGAAGCTCTTCATAATGATTTTTCTAATCGTATCAATAGCATTAAATCTCTTCTTAAACAGACTATTGAGATTGATCCAGATAGGATTAAAAAAGTGAGAGAGCGTTTAAATAAGTCAGTTTTAGACTTAAAGGAAAACATTGACCAGAATCGATTTGAACAAGAGCTAATTTATTACATTGAAAAACTTGATATAAATGAAGAAAAGATTCGGCTTGATAACCATTTGGATTACTTTTTTGAAACATTAAATCAAAATCAATCTAATGGTAAAAAGTTAGGATTTATAGCCCAAGAAATAGGGCGTGAAATTAACACGCTTGGGTCAAAGGCGAACTATGCACCAATGCAGAAAATTGTAGTTCAAATGAAAGATGAACTAGAAAAAATTAAAGAACAATTACTCAATGTCTTATAATAATTTTAATGGTAAACTAATTGTATTTTCAGCACCTTCTGGGGCAGGGAAAACATCTATTGTAAAGTATTTAATAGACCAAAAGGAATTAAACTTAGGCTTTTCTATTTCGGCAACATCTAGAAAAAACAGAGAGAAAGAAATAAATGGGAAGGATTATTATTTTCTATCCGTTGATGATTTTAAATCTAAAATAAAAAATAATGCTTTTTTAGAATGGGAAGAGGTTTATCCTAATAGCTTCTATGGAACACTAAATTCTGAAATTGATCGCATATGGAAACTTGGCAAACATGTTATTTTTGATATTGATGTATCTGGAGGTTTGCGTATAAAGAGAAGGTATCCGGAAAAAACAATTGCTATTTTTGTAAAACCTCCAAGTGTTGACGAATTAAAAATTCGACTAAAAACTCGTAAAACAGAGTCAGAGAATAAAATTAACATGAGGATTTCAAAAGCTTCTGCTGAAATGGCTACCGCCGATCTTTTTGATATAATTATTGAAAACAAAGTTTTAAAAACTGCTCAAAAAGATGCTCATAAGGTTGTAAGAGATTTTGTAGAATCATAAATGTAATTTGTTCATGAAAATTGGCCTTTATTTTGGAACCTTTAACCCAATTCATATTGGACATCTTATCATTGCAAATCATTTTGCGGAAAACACTGACTTAAACCAAATTTGGTGTATTGTAACTCCTCAAAATCCTTTTAAAGCTAAACAGAGTATACTAAATAACAATCAACGCTTTGAGATGGTTTCTCGAGCTACAAAAGGGTTTCCAAAAATTGTTCCATGTGATATTGAATTTAATTTAGAACAGCCTAACTACACTATAAACACTCTTGAGTGCTTAGAAAAAAAATATACGGACCACAAATTCTCTTTAATTATGGGGGAAGATAATTTAATGTCGCTATCCGATTGGAAGGATTCAGAATCCATAATTGAGCGCTACCCAATTTATGTATACCCTAGAAAATTAAATTCAAGTATAGTCACATCGAAATTAAAAGGAAAAATTAATAATATTCAAGCTCCTATAATTGAAATTTCATCTTCGTTTATTAGAGCATCTATAAAAGCTGGAAAAAATATCCGCCCTTTTCTTACTGAAGCCGTTTGGAATTATTTAGATGAGATGAATCTTTATAAATAAATATGGTTAAAATTGGAAAAATAGAATTACCCGAATTCCCTTTACTTCTCGCACCTATGGAAGATGTAAGTGATCCACCTTTTCGTGCATTATGCAAAGAACAGGGTGCAGATGTCGTTTACACAGAATTTATTTCGAGCGAAGGGTTAATTAGAGATGCCGCAAAAAGTGTAATAAAGCTTGACATCTATGAAAAAGAACGCCCAGTTGGAATCCAAATTTTTGGCGCAAATTTAGACAGCATGTTAAAGGCCGTTGAAATTGTCGAGAAATCAAATCCAGATATTATTGATATAAATTTTGGCTGCCCTGTTAAAAAAGTTGTTAGTAAAGGAGCAGGGGCTGGGATTCTTAAAGATATCTGTTTAATGGAAAAATTAACGTCAGAAATGGTAAAGCGAACTCACTTACCAGTAACAGTTAAAACGAGACTTGGCTGGGATCATGATTCAATTCGTATTGTTGAAGTTGCTGAAAGACTTCAAGACGTGGGTATTAAAGCTTTGTCGATTCATGGAAGAACTCGAGCTCAAATGTATAAGGGCAATGCGGACTGGAGACCCATAGCAAATGTAAAAAATAACCCAAGGATGCATATCCCAATTTTTGGTAATGGTGATGTAAACACTCCAGAGCGAGCAGCTGAAATGCGTGATAAATACGGACTAGATGGGGCAATGATTGGACGTGCAAGCATAGGAAATCCTTGGTTTTTTAAGCAAGTGAAACATTATTTTGAAACCGGAAAACAACTCGCGCCAATTAGTATGTTAGAAAGGGTCGACGCCGCACGAAGACACTTAAAAATGTCAATAGATTGGAAAGGAGAAGTTCTAGGGGTATTAGAGACAAGACGTCATTATACAAACTATTTCAAGGGAATTCCTAATTTCAAGCCCTACAGAACAAAAATGGTAACTAGTGACCATAGCGAAGATGTTTTCAGAGCTTTTGATGAAGTTGAAAATATTTTTGGCGATTACCAATTTGCTTAATCTGTAAGATTAATTTTTTTTACGGTACAGGATGCCAATATTGAAGCGATACTTCCTAAGATTAGGATGGTAAAAAATGAAATTATAATATTTTTCCAGCTTAAAATGACAGGATAAGGTAGGGTTGGAGTTATAAGAACAGGCTCAAAATATAATTGAACTGCTATAACAAAAGCCCCCAACAGTATTCCTAAAAAACCTCCAAAAACCGTCATTAATAAGCCTTGTGCAAAAAATATATTTTGAATTGCAGTTTTACTTGCCCCAATACTAAATAATGTTTTAATATTATTTTTCTTATCAAGAACCATCATCACAATTGAGCCTACAATATTAAAAAGAGCTATAATTAATATTAAAGTAAAAATTAAATAAACAGCTAATTGTTCCGTGTTTAGCATTTTATACAATGATTCATTGAGCTGAACTCTATTTTTAATTACGATCTGATTTCCAAATATGGATTCAATATTAGTTTTTATCTGATTAATATCTGCCGCCTCGTTGATTTCAATTTCGATTGAACTCAAAGATATATTTGATAACCCTAAAAGATATCTAGCATTATCTATACTAGTAAACACCATAGAGTTATTAAGCTCATCATTTATTTGAAAAATTCCAACATTAATTACTTTTAAACTTTTAAAAGCATCTCTAACTGACAAAATTTGACCTGTTCCTGGTCGTGGCGCATAAAGTCTAATTGTTTTTGTAATATCATATGTGCTAAACCCTAAAGTATTTGTTATACCCCAGCCTGAAACAATTTGTGGTAAATCCGCTTCTAACCAGTCTCCATAAGTCAAAATAGACTCTATTGTATTTTCAGGATATGTGCCATCAATTCCTTTTAAAGTGACGGGTAAATACATGTCTTCGCAGCTCATTAAAATATTATCTTCAACTATCTCAGAATAAGTGACAACTCCCTCAATATTTGAAAGTTGATTTTTTTGCTGCTGTGTAAAAATAAAAGATTTTGAGTTCTTTGGCAGCAACTTTAAGTCAGGGTCAGTAAGATTTGTAAATTCTAAACTAAAAGCTTTTAAACCAGAAAATCCTGAGAGGACAATGAAAAGTGCACATGTCCCAATAATTATCCCTAAACTCGCAATTAATGTTATATAATTTATTGCTTTACTTTTACTTTTTGTAAACAAATAACGCCTGGCTATGTAAAAAGAAAAATTCAATTATACTTTTTTGCGTTTTTCAATTAATTTAGAATTCTTAATTGGATTGTCCGCTTTTTTCAATGAAGCATCGATTTGATCAATATACTCTAGAGAGTCATCAAGAAAAAATAATAGCTGCGGCATTCGCCTCAACTGATTCTTAGTTCTTTTTGCTAATTCATATCTAATTATTGACGTGTTTGATTTGATCCCTTCGATCAAAATTTTAGCCTGTTGTATTGGGAATATACTAAGGTATATTTTCGCAATTGATAAATCGGATGTGACTTTAACTTGAGTTACAGATATTATAATTCCGCTCAGCCCCCCTTTTCTTGCGGCCCCTTGAAGTACATCTACTAAATCACCCTGCAGTACAGATGCAATTTTTTTTTGTCTTTGACTTTCCATGTAGTAAAAATAATATATTTCTTGTGGAATTATTGAAAAGCCTTATCTTTTACTGTAAATTAATGTCATGCTAAAAAAAATTGAACACATAGGAATAGCTGTTAAAGATCTTGAAGTATCAAATCGATTGTATTCTAAATTACTAGGTGTTAAACACTATAAGACGGAATTCGTCGATTCTGAAAGTGTAAAAACTTCCTTTTTTAAATTAGGAGAAAATAAAATCGAACTTCTACAAGCTACTAACCCAGAAAGTGCTATCGCTAAGTTTATTAACAAAAAAGGAGAAGGGGTTCACCACGTAGCATTTGAAGTCGAAAACATTGAAGCAGAAATTAAACGATTAATTACTGAAGGCTTTGAGCTTATTGACAATACTCCTAAACTTGGCGCAGACAACAAAAGAATAGCATTTTTACATCCTAAGTCATCTGGTGGGGTTCTTGTTGAACTCTGCCAAGAGTTGTCCAATAAAGAGTAAATTTCTTTTTATAATTTTAAAAATCATTGTAATATTGCACCTTTAAAAGGTCCCATAGCTCAGTTGGTTAGAGCATCTGACTCATAATCAGAGGGTCACTGGTTCGAGCCCAGTTGGGACCACCCTTAGAGCCCTTTCGTTTGAGAGGGCTTTTTGTATCCGTACATTAACCTAAATTTAGTAAAAAAAAGCATCCACTGCCACTATACTGGCAGTAAATAGACAGTTAATTTTACATGTTTTTTAAAAACTATTTTTGATCACTTTTTTGTAATACTATACTGCAATTTTATTTCCATTCTTAAAAAGTAAAATTAAATGAAAAACTGCTCCAGTAATCCCTATGAAATCAATTAAATTAAAAGAAGACTCTATATAACCTGGGGCCTTGGCTAATATATTTGTTACTGCTAATATTGGTATCAAAATAGCCATAAAGACCCTATAGCTTTTATCCCATTTAAATGCTCCTGACCTCTTGTAAGCTGATGCAGCTAGAATCCATAACCCTAGACCAAAAAGAAATATTAATATACTACCAATTATAAATCTTGCTAAATAATTCCATCCCGTTATGGGTTCATTATCAAATAAAAAGTACTTTTTCATGTATAAAATTTTCTTAAATCTAGATAAAATATTTCAAGTTCAAAAAAATAAAGTTAATTAACTACAATCAACTTATAAGAAAATTAAATCTGTTATTATTCATATCTGTATAGATTAAATAACAAAACTATTTAATTGATTTGAATAAATGCTTCATGTTTTCTATAAAATCATTCATTTTTAAACCATTATATCTTGAGATGTAAGGAAACATAATTCTCCCATAGTTTTCAATAGAATCATTTAAATCATCAAGATTTAAAATATCATGTGACAGCTCATGATAGACAATGTAATGTTTTTGAGCTTTATTAAATGAATTCCAACTGTTTTTATTAATGTAAATTTCTACTTTATCATCATCTTCAAAGCCGAAAGATAGTCCGTGTACATGTGATGTGCTTTTGTGAGAATCTAAACTTGAAAATTTCATTATAAATTTTGTTGGTATGGCAGGGTATATTCCATGGCTGTTCAAATCTCTAAAAAACTTGTCTATGTAGGGCTTAAGTTCTTTAGATGTCTCATATTCTTGAGTCTTTACATAATTCTTAGAGCTATAGCCATGTTGCCTAATTAATCCAACTAGCATGACTAAAATAACAGCCGTAGATGAAAAAGCTTTAATCAGATATATCATATCAATAATATTGATTCAACAATTTGAGCGAATTAGTTATTTTAAAAAACTCTGTGTAATAATCATTATCAGAATAGCTTGACCCCATAAAATATACAAGTTGATCCTCAATAAAGCTAATCCAGAAATGTACTTTGCCATTCATTTCATAGCCCATCCTTTCTTTTTTTAATGTGCCATGAGTATAAATAAAAGGATGATTTTCAATTGTAAAAATTTTATAATTACTTAATGTCAAGCCACTACTATTTCCAAAAGCCTCAAGAAGTTCTCTAACATCTGCGTCATTTGAAAATAAATCTACAACTTCTTTAGATGAGTAAAACTGCTCTATTTCATTAATGAATATTAAATACATTGCATCATCAGAAACAAATTTTTTAACTATATGAGGGCCATCACCTTCTTTAATTTCCCAACCTAAAGGACTCTTTAATTTAAACTCTAGTCCGTTAGATTTTGGGTGATTAGTTAATTCAATATAGTCTCCTAGGCTAAAATTTAAATCTTCCCAATCAATATTTACCATTTTAATCAAACGATCATTTTTAAAATAGTAATAAGCTATATCAATTTTACCATAAACATATATTTTAGTATTACCAGATTCAATTAGATTTCTTGTAACAACCTCTTTAATATCATCAAATGGATACCATTCATTAGGTACATCATACTGGAAAATTATTTTCTTTCCTATTGAAATAACTCCCCTTCCTTTAATACCGGTTGATGGGTCTACTATTGTCCCAATAATTTGATCATTTAACTTGCTTGAAAATTCTTTAACATCGTCTGCAGATATTTCCTGAGCTGTTAAGCTGAGGCAAAAAATTATAAAAAAAGTGAAAATTAACTTAAGTTTCATTAGAAATGTTTTGTTCAGAATAAAAATAAACAAATTATTTAATTATATTTAAGTAGTGTATAATCTAGCCACTTAATAAATTTAAATGAAAAACGCTTTTCTTTTAATTTTACTCACATTTTTAAGCTGTAAACAATCAACAGATTATAGCGGCATTTGGATTAACTCTGGTAATAATTTTGAGAACACATTAACCCTAGAGAAAATTGAGAGAAAATTTAACAGTTATAAATTTTCATTTGATGGTTGGAGGAAGTCATATGACATTTTTGTAGATGAGGTGGTCAAATTTTCAGGTAGTATGGATGATGAAGTTTTTATTATTGAAGTAGAAAGAAATCAAGCTGTGTACAGTGACGATGTAAGAGAGTTTGAAGATGGCTGGAGCCTGTACAAAGAGGGAGAAGAGCGTTGTAAGGTATATTTTGTATTTAATAAAGACTCTATTAAAGTTAAAACTGAGGCCTGTAGCTTAATATATTGTGGATTTGGGGTTTCTTTTAATGGGGAATTTAAGAGAATTTAACTACATCTATCTTTATCTTTAATTGGAAATAAAGATACCGCTGGATGGGTGACTAATCGATGCGACTAACTTCTCAAACTGTAATCCTAAATAAATGATAAAAATACCACCCCCTATATTAGTTATGATTTTAGTTAGTTCTAATTATTTTTCGTCTAAAAAAATTGATCTAATCCATTTACCAAATCAAGACTTAATCTCAATTATTATACTTTTAATTGGGATACTTATTTTAATTAATCCAATTTTTAAGTTTATAAAATCAAAAACTACAATTGATCCAATAAAGTTTAAAAAAGTTAACAAACTTATAATTTCGGGGATCTATAAATATTCAAGAAACCCGATGTATTTAGGTTTGTTGATGATAGTTATATCAACATCAATATTCTTTTTGAATATTTTCTCAATTACAACACCCTTCCTTTTTTATTATTGGATGAATAGATTTCAAATTAAAAGAGAAGAGATTTTTCTTACAGAAAAATTTGGTGAAGAGTATATTTCATATAAGACTAAAACAAGAAGATGGATATAGTAATATTATTAGCTCATTAACTTTTACATCTCTTTATGATGGAGACAATTATGAAACAACATTCGCAAAGAATTAAGTGAAAAAATTAAATGAAAAAACTACTCTTACTCTCCGCTTTATTATTTATTCCTTCTGTTTGTTTAGGGCAGGAAATTGAGTTACCCGCACTAAGACTTAGTAATAATTTTTCAAAAACCAATAGAGTTTTAAAGACAAAAATCTCAGATAAATCTTTGTTTGAACAAAAATATGACAATACTGACTTAACACTTGATTATGTTATTAGGTATCATTTTTACACCTCAATTGACTTAAATTCAAAAGAAAATCAATTAATAAGTATGGACGGTTCAACATTTAATCTTTCTTCGGAAAACGCAAAGGATTTAACAGATGAGGTCATATCGTTGGTGGGCGGAATGTATTATGGTAAAAAAGAACTTAAGGCGTTTAAAGAACTAAATAAAAGATGAAAAAAATAACTCTTCCTCATCTTCAAATAAAAAAATGATTGTATGTTGCAATTATTAATAACCAAATAAATGAAAATGAAAAAAACACTCTTACTCTCAGCTTTATTAATCTTCGCTTGTAGTAGTGAGTTGTTTTGTCAAGATTATATGAAGATGAATAAAAAAAATCTTCGTGTAGAATACCAAAGGAAATTAAACCAAATAGATAGCTTAAAAAAAGTCCTTGATTTAACTTATTCTGTAAACCAAAATCTTCAATCTAATTTGAATAATGCCAATAGTGATTTATTAAGTATATCAGACTCACTTAAAAATTCTAAAAACGAGCTAAGTCGATTAGGATTTGAGATTGATCATTTGGTTAAAAAAGTTTCAGATAAAAATCTACAAATAGATAGTTTAAGAAATTCATTAATTGATTTTTATGTAGCTAAAGATTCTTTACAGCTTCATTTAACTATCGCACGAGACTCAATAGAAATGATTTCTCTTGAAAATGAACAACTAATTAATAATACATTAAATTCTGATAATCGTTCAAGAGGAGTTACTTATTGGAAAATAAAAAATAATGTAGAACCTGGTATTGCTAATAAAATAACTATTCAAAACAATCCTTTAGAAATTACTATATGTGCGAGATCCAAATCATTTTCAATATTTGACAAGGTTGTTGTCGAAGGGCATTCAATTAGATTAAAAAAAAGAGGAAATATAATTACTATGACTGGGGCTGGTGATGGTACTAGTGCCAGATTTTTACTTTATGATGATATGATGACAATGGAGGTTTTTGAGGATGGTAAATCTGAAGGTAAAAAAATATATATAAAAACAAAAAGATACAGTTGTAATTAATCTTTCTTATTTAATTTTCTCAACACGCTAACGCTATTGAGCATTAAAAAGTTTTTTTATATTGTGGGAAAACGCTAACTAAATAAAACACAATGAAGAAAATTAAAAGGAATTTTGATAAGATGAAAACCTTTATTAAAGGAGACAATATATCAGAAATTCATTCAGACGAAAAACCTTTGTATGAATTCTCAAAGAAAGTTTTGGAAAATCAATTTACTGCTGAAATTTACCCCAATCAAAATGGTGCATCAATTAAAATAATTATAAATAAAACAGAAAGGATTATTAATGTAGAAAAAAACGAAAGTTTTCAGCTTAAATTTGGATTAATTGGAGCTAAATTAGAAATTGAGAACTTTGTTTCAAATGAAAATAATATTAGATTTGACTTTTCCATAAAAGCTCTTATTGGAGTAGGTTTTATGAGTAAAAAAATTAACATTTTTAAGAAAGAAATTATAACCCAAAGAAGCAATAAACCACTCAATTAATTAACTAATGAAAAAACTACTCTTCCTCTCCGCTTTATTAATCTTCGCTTGTCAAAAACCGAAAAAAATTTCTGAAAAAGAAGTTATAGATACATTTGAAACCTTTTTTGAGATTTTAGATAATGACTTAGACAGTTTTGATTCTATGGTCACAGACGACTTTTTTATCTTTGAAAATAGTAGACGTTACTCTAAAAAAGAATTTATTGATTTCGTAAAAAGTTTCGACATTATTAGCAGTAAGCGAAAATTTGAAGACATCACGATTGATAGCGATTTTAATTCAGCCCATATTTCGCTTAAACAGTTTGGTGAGTTTATTATTAATACCCCTGAAGGGAAAGTTAAGCTTGAATTTGAGTGGCTTGAAAGCACCTATGCAATTAAGGTAGACGATAAACTGAAATTTAAATTTTATTTCTCAGAAGCTATCAAAACCAACTCCTCCAATTTATACACAAAAACTAACTAAATGAATTTTTGGGAATCTCCTATTATTAAATCACTTGGATGGAAAGAAGAACCTAAGGGGGTTGCTAAAGTGATGTCTGTATGTATGCTTATAGTTATTGTCTCAACTATTTTTATTCCTTCAAGTATAATTCATACAAAAATTGGTGAAATAATAATCTACTCATCTATTTTTATTTTTCTTGTTCTTTTAATATATGTATTAATAAAAAGATTTTTATCAAAAACTAAATGAAAAAACTACTCTTACTCTTCGCTTTATTAATCTTCGCTTGTAGTAACAAGTTGTTTAGCCAAGAATATATGAAGTTAAGTAAAAAAGATCTTCGTATAGAACATCAAAAAAAGTTAAACAAAATAGATAGTTTAAAACAAGTCATTTATTTATACTATTCTAAAAACCAAAATCTCTTGTCGGATTTGAATAATGCCAATAATAATCTATCAATCACATCAAACTCACTTAAAAAATCTAAAAACAAGCTAAGTCAGTTAGGTTTTGATATCGATAGTTTGGTCAGAGAAAATTCTGCTAAAATCGATTTAATTAAAGAATTAATGGACTCTATTTCAAATCAAAAATTACTTATAAAAAAATTATCCCAAAAAAAAGATGAATTTCAAATTATAAATTCCCCAGAATTCCTAAATGGATTGTATTCTACAGATTGTAAAAGAGAACATTGGGGAGATGAAGGATATAGTTTAAGACTCTATTTTAATAATAAAGGGGGGTCTATCACATTTAATATTGATAGAGGTTTCGGATCAATTAAAAAAGTATATTTCAATGAATATGAAAATTCTTATAGATTATATTGGGAAGATGTGAGGTATGGAGAAAATGGAATATTTGAATTTAAATACAATAAAGAAAAAGAAATAATAATATTAGATTCTGATATCCTTATAAAATGTAAAGAAAAATAAATAAGAATAGTTATATTCTTACTCTGGAAGTTGAACAACTCAAAACCGAGTTTACTGCGGCCGGATGGAGTTATTCAAGATTCTAACTGTTTTCCAACAGGCTTTGTTTCAAAGCTACTGAGCTAATTAAAAGTTTTCTTAACTTGTGGGGATAAAACTAGCTAAATGAAAAATATACTTTACACACTCGCTTTACTTGTTTGTTTTAGCTCTTTTGGACAAGAAGTTTTTTATAGCGAATATTCAACTCCCATTAATCTTCAAAAGCTTAATAAAAAAGAACTAAGATCCTATTTACAGCAAGCATCTAATTCGATTTTATATCTAGCAGAAGAAAAAGTGACATTGAACAATAAAATTATAGAGTTAGAAAATGATATTCAAACAACTAAATCTCAATTAAGCGTTTCTAATGAAGAGTTAACAAGATTAAACAATCTTAATACTGTTCAAGCTAACAAAGTCAAAAAATTGACAGAAGAAAACAGCAAAATAAGTATATTAGAAAGTGAATTTTCAGTCCTGCAAGATTCTATTTTGAAAATTAATGATATGATAACTAGATATGAATCTGAAATTAATTTAAATTCTCCTCAACAGCCGACCACTTCTAACGATTCCTTTTTAAATGATTTATACCTTGGTAATGATACCCCTGCGAACCAAAACTTTATCCTAAAGCCTGCAGGAATAATTAGTATTAACAATAGTAAATTTTTTAATAATACTGATAATGACAGCTATACAAGAGATAAAATAGGTAAGTTATTTACACAATTCTTCCCAATTTCGGAACTGAATTTTACAATTGAAAAAAAAATTGATCGAAATATTTTTGGTAGAGATGTTATGAACTGGAAAAAAATTATTGAATCACATAGTATTAAAGTTGGCGGTCAAAACTTTTATTCATCTCAAAATAATATTTTACCAAAATTTTCATTTTTGAGAGGTAAATTATTGACAGTTACTAATGGTAATTTTTCAAAAGATTTTTTATTTTCTGTTAAAAATCATGAATTTAGCTCCGATGATTATTGGGATGACAGGGACACACGGCTTTTCAGTAAATTTTCAGGCCAAAAGTCACTATATTTTAGTCTCACTGATGATAACGAAAAGGAGTATTTGTTCGGCCTTATAGTTATTAATAATGATGTATATTTAATGTTAAATAAAAAAGATTTAGTGACTATTGGCTGGCTAGAGATTACAAATAAATATTTTAACACGCGACTTTATAAAAAAAGTAAAAGACAAGCCGAGTGGAAGCAAGGTAATGGATACAGCTACGATAGAGACCTTGATACTCCTCTATGCTATGAATACTCCAGAAATAATAAAACCATATATATACCTTGTAAAGGGGATGATTATAAAATATCAACAAAAAATAATGGTTTTATAGTCGCTTCTACGAAAAAAACACTGTATAGGGATTCTGAAATGATAACTCCACTATTCATGCTGTTTAAACTTGAAAGACTTTAATATCTAATAATTGAAAAAACTAACTAAATGAAAAAACTAATCTTAATATCCACTTTATTCGTCTTCGCTTGTTCAAGTGATAATATAGATCCAACGATTTTCAATACAAATTTAGATGTTCTCGAAAACCTTAATAATGGTGTTGCACCGGCAGATATTGTTGAGAATGTTGGAGCTGAAGTTCTTTATGGATTGAACTATGGTGGTGGCTACATATTTCATTTTGACCAAAATGATGGTAGTTTAATTGTTGCGAGAGATTACTCCCAAATTGGAAATAAAAGATGGGGTGATATTTTTGATTTAGATACCAGTGATCAAATAGGCGCAGGTATAGAAAACACCGAGCTAATTGTACAGGGAAATCTCAATGATAACAGTCCATCTAATGGCGGTATAGAAGAATTTGGAAGTGATGATTATATCTTTAAAATAGTCACTGATTTAGAATTTAATGGCTTTGACGACTGGTTTGTCCCAAGTAGTGGTTCAATGGAAGCCATATATACAAATGTGCATTCTATTGGAATGGGTGATTTTGATGAGGCAATGACTTATTGGTCTTCAACTAAAGAAGGATATTTCCCATATGTTATGTCTTTTGATTTTAATTTTGGGGGCCAAACTTTTAACGGCTTATGCTCACAGGTTAATGGAGTCTTAATTGCTCGCAAAGTATATTAATAATTGTAATGGTCTTGCTGCAATTGAAATATTTAGAATAATCTTATAGTTTAAAAAGTAAATGAAAAAACTACCTCTAATTTACGCTTTATTAATCTTCTCTTTTTCAAGTAATTTGTTCGCTCAAGATTATATGAAACTGACAAAAAAACAGCTTCGCATTGAACATCAAAAAAAACTTAATGAACTAAATAATAATATTCAAGAAAACGAACTTTTAGTATTTAAAGTTGACTCATTAAATAAACAGGTAAATTCCCTGCGTCAACGAGCATCCTTATTAGACTCTAAAATAAATAAAGTCCAAGTTGATCTAGAATTGGCTATTAAGGACTCAAATTCAATGAATAATAGAATTAAAGAATTAGAGATTGAATTATCCGATTCTAACTTGATTGTTTCTGATCTTGAGACTGAAATTCTCGTTTATAAAGCTGATTCTATTTCAAATGAAAATAAATATGATGAATTACGTAATTCCAGAAATTTTGAGACATTTTTAAGTTATTTTCTTTTAACTGCTTATTCCGAACAAAGTATAGACAGCCTAATTCTCAATTCCTCACCTTTGATTACGAAATTTACTGACAGTAATATCAAATTTGGGCGGTTTTATAATCCAGGATCTACATGTGATTTGTTTACAAGTGGAGATTATGGTATCAGCTTCCCGAATATGGCCCCAAATAAATTAACTAATTTTTCTATTTATAAAAATGCCGTTCCTGATGATGGGTTTTGCGATGAAGCATCTTCACCTAACGGCATATATTACAAACAGGTGTATGAGTTACCAAGAGAATATGATATGAACGGAGGTAGATATATTCCCTCTCCATATTACTTAAGAAACTTGAAAAAAATGGTTGTCAATATTCAGTTTGATTATTTTATAGTTAATAGATTCTATTTTGTTGAATATAAAAACAAATGGATTTTACTATATACATATGATTGTGACTGTAGTGCTTAAACCAGAGGCATATCATCTTCTTTCAGTTCAGCTATTTCTAAACCTCTTAAGTAGGTTACACTTACATTAATTGATAGATTTGCGCCACACCTCGGCGCTGCAAACTTGGGCTACTAAAGATAATGTAGCTTCCATTTGATCTTATAAAAATGAGCGTACTATTTGAGGGACTGGCACTAGTCTAATGGGCGATAAATCTTGACTAAATGAACCAAAAAAGGCATATCTGAAAAAATTATAATTAAATTTAATATCAATTATTTATAAAATAATTAACACTAATATTTTATTTAAACAATATAATTGCATAAAATAATAATATAATATGCAGTTATTTAAAAATTTTATATTTAAGTGGTATCCTGTTATCCTTGCTTTTGTTTGTGTTCTTTACTCCGTTGGATTGGGGATTCTCGGAAAAACTGATGAAGCCATTTATACTGCTCATTGGCCAGCTACAATCTTACTTTTTGCCTTAACCATTAGACAAAGAAGAAGATGAGTATAGAAATGTTCATCATAGGGTTAATAATATTTATTATCTATGTCTATTTTTTGATATGGAACATATTTTATAACACCAAAAAGCAAAGGCAAGAAAATAATTATAGTAAACAGCACGACGTTCTAGATTCGGACGGAATGGGTGACTTTAGTCGATTCCCAGATAATTAAATATTTACATTAATCCCAATTGAGTGTAAAAATCTAACAAATCCATAAAGTCCTGTTCAGAAAATATCTTACCATTCTTCATTTTTACTAAAGTCACGCCTGAAACATCAACTTTCTTGCCGGTTGCAGGGATTCCAAAAAATTCTCCATCGTGGGTTCCTTTAAAATTCCAATGCTTTACAATTTTGTTGCCTTGACCAAAAGCATCTATAATAGTAAATTGTGCGTCTGAAAAACCGACAATATAATTATTATAATAGTTTTTAAAGTTTTCCAAGCCAACAACATTGCCATTGGATGTTGCAACAGCAGTGACCCCCTCATCAAATGAAAAAGAATTTATCAAATCAATCTGGCGACCATTAATAATTTTATCCCAAACCGTTTCATACATACTTAAGTTAGCTTCTAGCTTAGCCTGACTAGCCTCTAAATCTGCACGTTTATTATCCTCGGGGCGGCAACTTAAAATTGATAGTGTAAGCAGTAATATTATACCTTTATTTATTGTAAAATTTAATTTAACTGTTCTTAAATTCATGATTATTTTGTTTTTTTAAATTTAAAAAAATATTTTAATAGAGTAAAATTGATTGTAATTTGCAACAATTTAAGCTAAAGTATTGATTTATAATACTTTTTTTTTATCTTTAATTAAATCTCTATTAAATGAGTGCCAATCAAATTGTTTTCTATTTTTCAATTTTCGTGACTATTTGTGTCCTATTATGGATTGTCGTTATAACAAGACAGCAAACAAAAGGATAATATCAAGTTTTAAAATCAATGAAAAAGACGGTCTATATTGTCGCAATGATATCATCATTAAGTCTCATTGCCCAGGACTTTGACTCGCTAATTGATCTAAAAGCTTTAAAATATGAAGCAAATGTCATTGAATTAAGACATTGGTTTCATCAAAATGCTGAACTTAGTAATAGAGAGTATAAGACTGCTGAAAAAATAGCCAATGTCCTAACTGAAATTGGTTTAATCCCACAAACTAAAATTGCAAAAACTGGAGTAGTTGCTGTTTTGGAAGGGGGGAAACCCGGGCCCGTTGTTGCTCTTCGCGCTGACATTGACGGTTTACCTGTAAAAGAGCGTGCTGACTTACCGTGGAAATCAAAAATGATTAGTAAATACAATGGAGAAGAAGTCCCTGTAATGCATGCATGCGGTCACGACACCCATACGGCAATTCTTCTTGGTGTAGCTAAGATATTGTATGAGATAAGAGAGGAAATCCCTGGAACAATTAAATTTATTTTTCAGCCTGCTGAAGAAGGGGCCCCGGCAGGGGAAGAAGGCGGTGCCGAATTAATGGTTAAAGAAGGTGTTCTTAAAAATCCTGATGTTGATGCGATATTTGGTCTTCACATATGGTCTCAAATTAAAGCCGGTGAAGTATTTGTTAGGCCCAGAGGTATTATGGCTGCTGTAAATGAGTTTAGGATTGATATTGAAGGAGCACAAACTCACGGTTCAACTCCGTGGACAGGGATAGATCCAATCGTAACAGCCTCACAAATTATAAATAATATACAAACGATTGTTAGCCGTAACCTGCCGTTAACTGAAGCAGCAGCTGTGGTAACAATTGGAAGTATTCACGGAGGTGTTAGAAGCAACATCATTCCTGAAAACCTATATATGCTCGGCACTATTAGGACACTAGAAGAGTCGATGAAAGAAACCGTTTTGAAAAGACTTGAAAAAATAGTCCATAAAACAGCTGAGGCTAACAACGCAAAGGTTAAGATAACCTACCAAGTTAGCTATCCAATCACCTATAATGATCCAGTACTTTATGAACAAATGCTCCCTTCTTTGAAACGAATTAATGGAGATAATAACGTTCACTTTATGACGGCCATAACTGGAGCTGAAGACTTTTCCTTTTTTCAAAAAGAAATCCCCGGAATGTACTTTTTTATTGGTGGTGCAAAAAAAGGAACTGACCCAAATAAAGCAGCACCACACCACACCCCAGATTTTTATGTTGACGATTCTGCAATGATAACAGGAATTAAATCTATGTTAGCGCTGGCGCTAGACTACTTAAAAGGCAACAAATAGCCAAAAAACACCTATAGTCTTTTATATTAAGATTGTAATATAAAAAAGAAATCGTATTATAAATAGAATATAATTTGATATATTTATTTAATATATTTTAAAAAATGAGAAAAGCATTATTATTTATCTTTTCCATTGCTCTTGTTTGGAGCTGTGAAGAGAAATTAGTTGAGCAAACTAACGGATTTGGGCCTTATGAAGGTCAATCGGTCTATCTTGGTGACCAATCCAACGTTGAAGCCTTTAAGGCATTGGATCAGGCTTGGTCGAAAAGAGACTATGTTACTATGAAAAGTATGATTGAAGATGGAGGTCTTTTTATTTTTGAGGACGGTCTCTCTGTAACAACTAGCCAAGAGTTTGTTGATAAGGTTGAGGCTGAATATCAAGAATCTATTGAAAAAGATGAACAATGGGGATGGAAAACAGACTATGCCTTTTCAGTTTATCCTAAAGGCTCTGGTGATCCTAAAGCAACTAATCAACAAGGGCAGTGGGTAAATGCTCAGTTTTCTGGAAATGATGGAACATATATCGAATGGTATCAATTTGTTGGTGGCAAACTAAAAATGTGGTATCAAACTAAAGGAAATTATATTGTTCCCGAAAATTAATGTTACATTAATTTTGAATAAAACTATAACTAATAAATATTAATTATTATGAATATCAAAGCTGGAAACATGGGTTTTCATGTAGCATTCAAGGTGCCAAATAATGAATCTAAGCGCATGGAAGAGTTTTTAGATAAGCACGAATCTTTTATGAGAGAAACCCATCATATTGAAGGAAGTGTAGAGCCAATAGCACTTTGTTATGCTGTAATGAAAAGCCCTGAACTCAATAACCCGCTTGATCCAACAAGCGGAGAAACAGGATTCATTCTATACGGACTAACAGAAATATATAATGGCCCCGAGGGTGTTCATATGCATATGAAACTTGGTCAAGAACGTGAAAAAATGTTCATGGAACTTGTAGCATTAACAAATGAATATTGTGTAAGTGGAATAATTGGAGCCCCTGTAATAAAATCAATGTAAAATTTACGTTGTAAATAATCGCTTTTTAATAAAAATAAAAAAGCCCGCTTTAATTAAGCGGGCTTTTTTTAAATCGTTTGAAAATTAATTAAACAGACTTAACGAACGGAAGTCCTGTCTTTTCGTTTTCTACAATCTTTTTACCAGCAGGAAGATCACATGAATTAGAGCGCTCGTCTTTAGCGAAATAATAAATCGTTTGATTTCTTCCGCCTTTTAACACAACGTCTTTTGTGTGTAAATAATACGTCTTTCCTTTGCTATTTTTGAATGAATATCCCATAATATATTTTTAATTTACCACAAATTACAAAAATTACTTTTGTAATCCCAAAAAAATCAACAGATAAATAAAGTTTTTCTTAAGAAGTAGAGCTAATTGTTAATAAAATCAACCATTTTAGTGTATACAATAGCTAAATCAACAGGTAGCTTAACCTTTCGCCATGGATGTTTTGCTCCAAATACATGATTGGCCCCATTAACTTTGAATAACCCCCCCTTTTTACTCCAGGTTTTTAAATCTTCTGCCTCATTAAAATTAACAGACTGGTCATTGTCTCCATGAATTATTAAATGCGGAACGGTCAGCTTCTTAGCAGCATTAGAAATTGTAAGCCGATCCCTGTTGGCCAAAAAATCCTTATAAAATTGAAAGCGGTGTGGCATCGCCTGATTTGTTCTAGTATTCCTTACATAATATAAAAGATTTGTTTCCCAATCGCTTAAAGCCTTCCCTTTTGGAAACCTAGATTCAAAATTACTTACACCCGCTAATGTTATTAGCTTTTTAATTCGTCTATCCTCACTTGTGTAAATAGTTGATATTCCTCCACCTCGGCTATGGCCCATTAAAATCAAATTATCTATATCTAATGCTTGATTCCCTTTATGTTCAAAGTAAACCCAATCCACTACAGCCTTTAAATCCGAAAGTTCTTTGGAATAATTGTTCATACTAAATGCCTCTAGGTCTGGAAAATCAATTGGGTTCTCTAAAGTTCCACCATTAAAAGAAAAATTAAACTTTAAAAATGCTACTCCGCTTGAGGCCGTGGTTTTAGCTAACAATGGCCAAGCGCCCCAATCCTTAAACCCTTTGTAGCCATGACAAAAAATCACAATAGGTGACTTAATTATATTTTTGTCGTAGAAAAAATCGTATATAATAGGGCGGCCATTAGGGCCCTTTATGAACTTATTAATTATTGCCTTCATACTTAAACTTCTTTTTCAACAAAATCATTTTCAACATTAAATATATCGGTCAATAAATTAACGAGTTGAAGCTGAAAGCCTTCAATAACCTTATCATTAATTTGACTTTGACCAATACTTTTCCTCCCTGGCTTTTGATTAAATGTCAGCTTTAAAATCCCTGCTTTGAAATTTTTAAAAGACAGAATTCCTGCCTCAAAAGGCAACTGAAAAAGATCCATTTTATTTAAAATGTAGGCATACATTAAAAGTTGAAAACTTTTGTTATACTTTTTATAATCTATAACAATACCTGATAGTTCTACAACGTTTAAATCAGATTGAATAACTCTTGAGCTCTTGTAATCAATTATTCTGTTAACTCCATCAAAACTGTCTATCCTGTCAACAGTACCCTTTAGGCATATGGGAAAATTTAGCCCTGGCAGTTCAAGAACAGTTTTGACTTTCTTTTCTACAGCATGAATCACAATCTTATGGCCTTTGCTTAAGTAATCTATTTCTTGATTAAGAAAATTATGAATATATCTTTTGGCAATTTCAAAACTAATCAAATTCTTTCCCCTTGAAATGTCTACATTCTTATAGGCCTTAGTAAAAAATTTCTTAACTATATTCTCAACCTCAGGTAGTAAGCTTTTGAGTTCTAATACTTTTAAAACCTGTCCCTCAAACGGTTTATATAATTCTTCCAAGCAATAATGTATGATATTTCCAAAAGTTCTGGCTTCAATTGTCTCCTCTATACTGTCCGCTTCGCTTACACCCAAGACTTTGAGATTATAAAACTCAACCGGATTCTTTATGTAAAGAGCCAATGAAGAGGGTGAAATTCCTTCAATTGCAAGATATTTAAGTTTATCTAGTATCGCTGATGTTTTATTAATCCTTCGAATGGGTATTGTAGTGTCAGGTATATCGGGAGCTAAAATTTGATGTTTTAAAGTATGAGTATTTTCAATTTCTAATTGAGCTAAAAAACGACTTGGCTCCGAGCCTTTAATAGCGTCAACGTGTGTATTATAAATTAAGTAAGCCTCATTTGCTCTATGCAAAAGTCGATAAAAATGATAAGTGTAAATTGCGTCTTTTTCCTTGTAAGTCGGAAGGTTATTTTCAATTTTAACGTCAAATGGTATATAAGATTTTTGTGATTTACCTGATGGAATTATCCCTTCATTTAAAGACAAAATAATAACAGTTTCATAATCAATTACACGAGTTTCTAACATTCCCATAATTTGTAGGCCACTAAAAGGGTCACCCTTAAAATTTAACGTCTCCTTGCTTATCACCTCTTTATATAGGACTTCCAAAGTTTGAATGGAATCAATTATATTGTATGCTAAATGATAACGTTGAATTTGCTGAAGAATTTCATATGAACGGAAAGAGCACTCAGCCAAAATGTTATTGCTATTATTGCCCTGATTTAAATTATTACAAATTTTATCTAATAAAGCAAGTAGTTGTTTAATACATTTATTGACGGAGGACCCGTAATTATCAAAAATTAATCTTAACGTGGATTCAATATCTGGATTAAGTTGAATCATAGTTTCTAATGAAACTTCTATTAAATTGTGTGATTTGATGTCATGGCCTAATTTTTGAAATGAGTTAAATTCAATATTATTAATAAGTAAATTAAGCTGGGAATTAGAAAGTAAATTAATAACATCTTTATAATAAAACTTTTTAGTTCTAGATTTATGAACCTGAAGCCATTGTAAAATTAGCGTAGTAATTGGAATTTGATATAGGGGTAGACCCATTGTTATATTAATGGTTTTGATCTCAGAAGGTAAAGAATTAATTAAGGGCAACAACAATGTTTCGTCTGCTAATACAAGCGCAGTGCTTTCTAAACTATTTTTTTTATAAAGTTGATATAAAAGCTCAGCTGCGTATTTAACTTGTCCAATTTGCTTATTTGCCCCTATTATATTAATATCCTTTGATAATTTAAAATTGTTTGAAATCGAATTAAACTTATTAGTTTTATAATATGGCCATTTTTTAATGTAATCTCTCATGAAAAAACCCGCGTCATGGTAATCACTTTCTAAAAATGTTGAATCAGCATCCCAAAATATCTCTGATTGATTTTGGGATAACAACTTTTGAAAAATCAAAGACTCCGATTTGTTAAGAGCATTAAAGCCTAAAAAAATATGGGTCTTACTATTTGTCTTTGAGATGTAAAGCTCTAAATTCTTGACAGCTTCTTTATAAACCAATCCCTGATATGCAATTCCTTTTTCCAATAATTGAGCTGAAAACTTATTATAATAAAGCTCAATTTTTCCCCAAAACTTTAAGTATCCCCTTATCATTTTTGTAGGCCTTGGGTCTAAAGACCAGTGGTTAATATCATGAATAGCATCTAAATATTTAAAGATTTTGGCAGTTGGTATTAAATTTCTATCAATTTCATTAAAGTCTTGAATAATAATTGACGCCCATCTTGAAAATCGCCCAAAAGGTTCAACCTCTTTAATAGGTGTAATATCCCTGTAAAGGTTATAAAATTCAAATAATACCTCAACAGTGCTCAAGCTCTTTAAATTAGATAGCTCCTCAATAAAATCTTCAATAGAAAAAATTTCTGGTAAAAAAGATGGAGCGGTTAGCCTCGTTTTAATTGATTCTTTCAGAAACAATCCTGCTCTCTTACTTGGTAAAATAAAAGTACATTTAGAAATATCCCTGTTTGAGGATACTAAATGTTGCAAAACCTCGGAAATGAAACTACGCATAGCATAAAAATAAAAAACGCTTCACAAAAGTGAAGCGTTTATAATTTTATTTTTAAAATTCTCGTGGCTTATTTAGCTAGCTTAACCTCAACACGTCGGTTTTGAGCCATTCCCTCTTTGGTGTCATTAGGCGAAACTGGTGAGGTTTCTCCAAAGCCAACAGAGGATAATCGAGACACATCAACTCCATTTGAAGTAAAGAAATCAACTATTACAGCAGCTCTTTGCTCGGAAAGCTTTTGATTAAAAGCCATAGACCCAACACTATCAGTATGCCCTTCTACTACAAAATTTGCGTTAGGATATTTAACAAGTATTTCAACTATTGCCTGTAATGTCTTACTCGCCTCTTCTTTAATTGATGTTTTACCGTAATCAAAGTTTATTGTTTTAGCATAGCTCGCGAGAGTGGCCTGAACTTCCTCACTAGGAGTTTCTGGGCAGCCATCGTTGGCTACAGTTCCCGCTTCGTTAGGACATTTATCATCCTTATCAGCTACTGAATCTCCATCAGAATCTGGCCATGGACATCCTCTATTGCCTCTTGGTCCTGCTTCTGAAGGACAGCTATCTCTTTGGTCAGTTATTCCGTCGCCATCACTGTCTGGACAGCCGGCCATATCAGAGAGACCTACAACATTTGGACAACGGTCGTTGTTATCAGAAACACCATCACCATCACTGTCTGGACAGCCTTTAAATTCAGCTAATCCAGCTACGTCTGGACAAGAATCTTCTGAATCTTGAACACCATCACCATCGCTGTCAGGACAGCCATTGAAAGCTTCTAAACCAGGAACTTCGGGGCAAGCATCTTTTTTGTCTTGGATACCATCTCCGTCTGTATCAGAACCACCAAACCTTACAGTTAATCCTAATGAATGTCTAAAATGCTGTTGAACAAGGTCAGTGTTATCAGGCATTATATAATTATAAGTTGTTTTTAGCGACAAACCTATATAATCATTTGCCCAATATGTTAAGCCTAGAGATGTATTGAAGCTTCCAGTACTATTAATTTCATTAGAATCACCATTACCATTAGAATTGAAAGGGCCTTCTTCAAGCCATGTATAACCAGCGCCAACTCCAAACGTAGGCTCGATTTTATTTAAATTTAATGACTCTGCAAGACTGTAATCAACTCCTAAGCTAAGATTAAAATAGTCTAAATTACTAACTTTTTGAGAACCATATTTTTCGATTTGATTGTATGTCCCTGACAAATTCAATGAAAAATTGTTATCTAAATATCTACCAATTGTCAAATATGATAGTGAAGGGGAAATATTCCAATGATCGCTTACGTTAAACATATCCTCAAAGGTATCTCCAGAAAATAATTCTTGCCCTGGCTCATGATTGCCTACTGGGTAAAAATCAATTGCTGTCATACCAACTGAAAGTTGCCATGGGTTTTCTTCTGACTGTGCGTTAGTATTAGCGCTTATAAAAAACATAACAAGTGCTAAAACTTTAAATAAATTATTTTTCATAACTTTTGTATTGTGTGATTTTATCAATTTATTGCAAAAATAAGGTGTATTATTTACTAAACAACTAAAAAGTAATAAAAATCACATTTATTTTTAACTGAACCCCAAATTACCTACTTAATAATATGCATGGCCTTGCCCACTTTTTCAAATGCTGAAATTGCTTTCTCTAAATGTTTATTAGTGTGTGCTGCAGATAACTGAATTCTTATTCTAGCCTTGTTTCGTGGAACGACAGGATAGAAAAACCCAATGACATAAATCCCTTCATCCAATAATAATTTGGCCATTTTTTGAGCTATTTTTGCATCATAAAGCATTACGGGTACTATTGCTGAATCTCCATCAATAATATCAAACCCCAAGTTGTTAAGCCCTTTTTTTAAATAGGCTGTATTATATTCCAATTTATCTCTCAAAGAAGTATCCTTAGATAAAAGTTCAAGAACTTTAATAGATGCGCCAACAAGAGCTGGAGCTAAAGAATTTGAAAATAAATATGGTCTTGAACGCTGACGCAACATTGAAATAATCTCTTTTTTGCCTGTCGTATAGCCACCCATGCCTCCGCCAAGAGCCTTACCTAAGGTACCCGTAATAATATCAATGCGGCCCAATACATCTTTAGCCTCCAGGGTACCTATCCCCTTACGCCCTAAAAATCCTGCGGCATGACATTCATCAATCATAACAAGTGCTTCATACTTTTCAGCTAAATCACATATCTTGTCCAAAGGAGCAACTAAACCATCCATCGAAAAGACACCATCAGTAACAATTACTTTAAACCTAGCACCGTTAGTGTTTGCGGCTATTAACTGCGTTTCTAAGTCTGACATGTCATTGTTCTTATAGCGAAACCGCTTTGCTTTGCAAAGACGGACCCCGTCAATAATTGACGCATGGTTTAAGCTATCTGAAATAATGGCGTCGAGATCAGTTAAAAGTGGTTCAAATACACCTCCATTGGCGTCAAATGCAGCAGCATATAAAATAGTATCTTCCGTCTTATAAAAATCCGCAATACTTTTCTCAAGCTTTTTGTGAATGTCTTGTGTGCCACAAATAAATCTTACGGATGCCATCCCAAATCCATGAGTATCCATTGTGTCTTTAGCAGCTTGTATAACCTCAGGATGTGATGCAAGCCCCAAATAATTATTCGCACAAAAATTTAATACTTGCTGCCCTGAATCTAAAATTATCTCCGGACCTTGTGAAGATACTATAACCCTCTCCTCTTTGAATAGGCCTTGGTCTTTTATTGCTGCTAACTCATTTTCTAAATGCCCTTTTATCTTTGAATACATATTTTAAGTTATTTATAAACTTTTACATTAAGTTTGGGGTAAATATAAATTAAAATCTTTTTATCAATTCTATAGCCTAGAGACTTTACAACTGACGAATAATGATCTAACTGATCTTCATGCCTTTTACTCTTAGCTCCTGTTTTATAATCAATAATTACTGCACTTTTGTCCTTTTGCAAAATTAGTCGATCAGGGATAATAATTTGATTGTTTTTAGTTAAGATTTCCCTTTCATTATAAGCTTCAATATCATCCTTATAAAAAGATTTAAGTATTGGGTGAGAAACAATTGAATGAATAACATTCGTTATCTCTTTTGAATCGTAACTCGATATTAGTCCTCTATCAAAAAAGCTCTTTACAACACAATCAATGTCTCTGAATGAGTTTACCTTTGCTAATATAGCGTGTATTAAATTACCCTTTTCTAAAGCTTCTTTATTTGAGGGTTTTATTTCAAAGGATCTACTGGCTTTAATTGATATTTCCAAATTCTGCTGTGTATTAGAAAAAAAACGTTTTGGTTTAATTGTTCTAACGAGAGGTCTGTTTTTTGGCTCAAAAGAAGCTCCTGAACCAAAAGAATATTCAAGAACCCCTTGATTCCACTTGCCGATTGAAAATAAAAATTTTATCAGTAAGTCAGAATATGTCTTTGTTGGCTTATCTAAAATTAAATCAACTGTTTTTCTGCCAATTATATATAACTGATCTGCGGCTCTTGTTAAGGCTACATAAAGTAAATTGACATTATCTAGCTCTAATTGCGATTGATGTTTAAAAAATATTTCGCTAGTTTCCTCTCCAAAATGCTCAAAATCCCTGTTAAAATTCATTAATAAATGTGGAATTTTTGGGTTTATATGGCTTGATGACACCCACTCCTTTGGCTCTATTTCTCTGTAAATGTCTAAGTCAGCGAAAGGGAAAATAACAATCGGAAACTCTAACCCTTTAGCCTTATGAATTGTCATAATCCTTATTGCATTAAGCCCCTCTGATGATGCAATGCTTAAACTATCTTTCTTGCTGTCAAAATGCTCTATTAGTCCTGAAAGGCTAGCTATATGTTTTTGTGAAAATTCAAATACGAAGTCCAAAAATAATTGAACATAGGAGTTCGACGAATCAATAAGTCTGAAGGAGCGGATTACTGATTCAGTTGCTTCATAAGGAGATCTGCTTATAATATCTGTAATATCAATTTTAATATTTATCGAAGTTAATGACTTAAGAAACTCGTCAGGCGTCTTGTACAAGCACTCCTTTCTAAACTTGTGGGCATGTACTATGCGGTGTTTATCAATTAAATAATTAATTAAATATAATTGTGAAATTTGATCCTTTGGGTTTATAATATATTTAAAAAGAGCAATTATACACAAAACTTCTTTGGAAGAGCTGATTAACAGGCTCTGGCCTGAAATAATAGGAATTCCTTTCTCAATTAAATGGTTTGCAATCACAACGCCTTCTTTTTGTTTCCTAACTAAAACACAAATGTCCTGGTAGTTTATTGTATCTGAAGATGAAACTGTTGAATTAATAGTTTTAAAAACTTTATCGGCATAAGCTGTTGCCTTATCAGAGCTATTATTAATATCTAAAAATGAAAGTTGTACTAGACCGTGGCTTTTACGATTAGCAGACTGTGTTGAATCACTGTAAATTTTTTTATGAAGGTGATTTGAAAAAAAAATATTAGAAATGAACTCAAAAAATGAATTGTTAAACATTACAATTTCCTTGGAGCTTCGGTAATTCACCGGAAGAGTTTGAATATTAGTTTGGGGGGAGAAAGTCGTATTTCGATTGATAATGTCTATAAATTGATTTGGATTACCACCTCTCCACCTATATATGGCTTGCTTGGGATCTCCAGCCAACAAAACAGTATTCCCTGGAGATGCTAAATTATTTTTAATTAACGGAATCATATTTTCCCATTGAAGTTTAGAGGTGTCTTGAAATTCATCTATAAAAAAATGATCAAATTTCTCACCCAATCTTTCATATATAAAAGGGGCGGGTTGAGATTTAATTTCGCTACTAATTATTCTATTAAATTCAGAAATAAGTACAATATTTTGATGTGATTTAATTTCATTAAGTTCTTTATTAATTAATGCCAAAACAGAGTTTGGTGTTAAATTACTGATGATGTTTTTTATATACTTTAGGCGATAGACTCCCCTTTTAGTTACATTAAACGCATTAATTATCTGGGGTTTTAAAGATTCAATATTATTTTTAACTTTTTCCGTGACATTCTTCGTGTAAAACGAATACACTTCAATATCTTTTTGCCAAACGCTATTAAAGTTAGCTCTGTGACCTAATAGAATTATTTTTTCAAAATGTTTTGGAATAGAACTTCTGTTGAAGTCAGAGTAAACAAGTCCAACTTCTGATATTTGATTTAAAATCCCTTTTGAAATATTCACAATTTGCTGCTCTAACCCTGAAAATTCCTTATCTAATTTCCTTTTAAAATCCGTAAAAGATTCGTGTTTCAAGTAAAAAAATGAATTTAAATATGGTGCCGAATCTTCATGTAAAAGTAATTTTGCAGATTTATATAAATCAATAGAAATATCCCATGTTTTATCATCATTGATTTTAGAAAGTGCATAATCTACAAGTGTTCGCGTAAGTTTCCTGTCCTTACCTGTCTTTTGAATCAATGAGTCTACCGAACTTTTTAATAATAAATCACTGTCTAGCTCAACTTCAAAATTACTTGGTAGATTTAAGTCATATGCAAAAGTTCTTAATATTTTTTGATTGAACTTATCAATTGTGCATACCTCAAATGCACCATAATTATGTAGAATTTTTTGAATTAAAACTTTTGCTTTTTGATAAACACGATTAGGTGTTATTGCAAGCTCATTAACTAAATCAGAAAATAATTTATCATTTGATTTGATAATTTTTGGATCTGAAAAACGAATTAGAGATTCTAAAATTCGTTGTTTCATTTCATCAACAGCCTTGTTTGTAAATGTTATCGCTAGAATGCTTCTATGGGGCAAGAAAGCTTTCGATTTAAAAAGCAATATTAAATAGTCTTTAACTAGAGAATAAGTCTTGCCGCTTCCCGCCGATGCGCTATAAATTTTAAACATTTAGTAGACTAAATTTAATTTACAGCAAAATAAACAATCTTTATAATATACTCATTTTTAGTTCGTTGAAAATTGTAACTTTGTAATATTAATAACTTATAAATATAAATTATGGCTTTTGAATTACCTAAACTAGATTACTCATATAATGCTTTAGAGCCCAATATTGATGCAAAAACAATGGAGATACATCATTCCAAACATCACAGCGGCTACACATCAAAGCTTAATTCTGCAATTTTAGGCACTGACCTTCAAGGGAAAAGTATTGAAGCCTTGCTAAGGGACCTAGACATGTCTAATAAAGCTGTTAGAAATAATGGTGGTGGATATTACAATCACAGCTTGTTCTGGAAAGTAATTAGTCCTGCAAATAAAGGCGAGCTTTCAGTGGAATTAAAAAACGCTATTAATGATGCTTTTGGCACATTCGATGGATTTAGATCTACCTTTTCCAAGGCAGCTGCAACACAATTTGGCTCAGGATGGGCATGGCTTTGTGTAAAAAATGGAGGTGAGCTTGAAGTTTGTTCTACCGCTAATCAGGATAATCCTTTAATGCCTGGGATAGGTTGTGGAGGAGTGCCGATTCTCGGCATTGACGTTTGGGAACATGCTTATTATTTAAATTACCAAAATAGACGCCCTGACTACATCAATGCCTTTTTTAATGTTGTGAATTGGAGTGAAGTGTCCAAGAGATATGGCGCTCTAAAATGAATAAAAAAGGTGAACAGATGTCCACCTTTTTTGCCCCAAATCTACCATGAACTTAACCTACTTATGTTATGGTATCTCAAATATATACTTTAAATGCATATCGCAAGTTATTTTTAGATGAAATGCGTTTTTTTTAGACAAAAGGCTAGTAGGCTCTTTCACTTTTCCCCTCATAAAAGTTTATAAATGCTTGATTTACAACACGGTTCCCGCCGTCTGTTGGGTAATCCCCAGTAAAATACCAATCTCCTAAATTACTTGGACAAGCTTGATGTAGGCTTTCTATCGTTTGATAAATTATTTTTACATCTGCCTTAATGTCTTGTTCGCTTAAAAGTATTGAGATTCTATCTGATATCTGTTTTGCAGAAAACGGCTTATAAATTTCTTTTACAAAATTCTCAACTTTTGAATCATCGTAATCTTGTTGGGCTTTACATTTATTGTAAACGGTTTTAATTAGGCTTGATTGACCCGTCTCTCTTAGTAGAGATAGTGCGGCCTGAAAGGCTATTAATCCTTCTAAATTAGACATGTCTATTCCATAGCAATCAGGATAGCGAATTTGTGGAGCAGAAGACACAACAATTATTTTCTTTGGAGATAATCGGTCCATCATTTTTAATATACTCTTTCTAAGAGTTGTTCCTCTTACAATGCTGTCATCAATTATAACTAAATTATCTTTTGAATTTATTACGCCGTAGGTTACATCATAAACATGCTCAACCAAATCGTCACGGCTACTATCTTCTGTAATAAACGTTCTCAGTTTAACGTCTTTAATTGCTATTTTTTCAACTCTTATTCTTTCAGATAAAATTTGAGTTACTTTTTTAGCAGACAAAGATCGTCTTCCTTTAAGAATTGCATCTGTTTTTCGAAGATTAAGAAACTCCTCTACGGATTCTATCATACCAAGAAATGATGTCTCAGCCGTATTGGGTATAAACGAAAAAACTGTGTTCTTTATGTCCTGATTAATCTCTTTGAGAACCTCAGGGACAAGTAATTTACCTAATAACTTTCTCTCTCTATAAATCTCAGCATCACTCCCTCTAGAAAAATATATTCTCTCAAAAGAGCATGCTAAGCGGTCTTTTGGTTTTAGAATCTGACTAATTTTAGTTTCACCACTTTTCTTTGAAATTATAGCACTCCCAGGTGGTAATTCATGTACTGAGGTGAAATCCACATTAAAGACCGTCTGAATAACAGGTCGTTCAGATGCAACGACAACAACCTCGTCATCAATATAGTAATAAGCAGGGCGTATCCCTGACGGATCTCTAAAAACAAAAGAATCTCCATGACCAATCATACCAGCCATTGCATAGCCGCCGTCCCAATCTTTCGAAGCTTTTTTTAGTATCTTTTTTATATTCAGCCTCTCGGCAATAATTGAAGAACATTCAATTTTATTGTAGCCTTCCTTCTTTAATTTCTTGTAAAGCTTGTAAACTGCATAGTCTAAAAAATGGCCAATCTTTTCCATTATGGTAATAGTGTCTGTGTAGTCTTTGGGGTGTTGCCCTAACTCAACAAGGTTGTTAAAAAGTTGACGAACGTTTGTCATATTAAAATTTCCTGCTAAAATAAGGTTCCTATGCATCCAATTATTTTGCCTTAAAAAAGGATGAACGCTTTCTACACTATTTTTACCAAAAGTTCCATACCTAACATGTCCTAACATGACTTCCCCGAGATAAGGTATTTGGCTTTTATTGTTAGAGAGGTTTGATGTGATATGTGGATTAGACTTTATCACTGAATTGATTCTCTCGTTAATTTGAGAGAAAATATCTTGGATTGGTTGCTGAGCTACAGACCTTATTCGGCTTATGTAGCGCTCCCCTGGCTTCATATCAATTTTTATACTTGCAAATCCAGCACCGTCTTGTCCTCTATTATGTTGCTTTTCCATAATAAGATACATTTTATTGATACCGTAAAAAGCGGTCCCATACTTTTTTTTATAAAACTCCAATGGTTTAAGTAATCTTATGTGAGCGATGCCACATTCGTGTTTAATTGCATCACTCATTTTTGAGAAGAAATTGCGTTTTGGTTAATAAATAACAGCATTTATCAAAGTTATAAATTTAGAGGTTAAATCCAATTTCATATTGAGTCATTTTTTTAAAAATATTTAATCGCTTTTTTAATTGTTTTTTATCAAGCTTGATGAGCATTTCAGGGCCAAATTCTTGAACTGAAAAAGAGGCGATTACTGACCCATATATCACAGCCCGCTTTAAGTTCTCAAAGGAAAAGTCATTGGTTTTTGTTAAGTATCCTGCAAAACCTCCTGCAAAAGTGTCTCCTGCCCCGGTTGGATCAAATACAAGCTCTAACGGGAGCGCTGGTGCAATAAACACATCATCGTTGTTAAATAAAATCGCCCCATGTTCGCCCTTCTTGATTACAACAAAACTTGGACCCATTAATAATATCTTTTTAGCTGCTTTAACTAATGAATGCTCACCTGATAATTGTCTGGCCTCATCATCATTAATAGTAATAAGGCTTACTTGCTTGAGAACATCCAACAGCTCATCAAAATTATTATCCATCCAAAAATTCATTGTGTCTAGTATAATAAACGCATTGTTATTTGTTATCTGAGAAACCACAGAACTTTGATGTTTAGGAGATAAATTGCCAAGAACCACTACGTCTGAATCTTTAAAACTGTCAGGGACGTTTGGATTAAATTTCATAAGCACATTTAAGCCTGTAGTAATAGTCTCGCGTTTGTTCATATTCTTAAGATAGCGCCCACTCCAAAAAAAGGTTTTATCGCTTCTTACAATATCAATTGCTGAAGTATTAATGTTGTGGTCTTTTAAAATCTGTAAATATTCATTTGGGAAATCGCCTCCTACTATTGAAATAATAGCACTTTGAATATCAAATTGTGCTGCTGATAAGCCAATATATGGAGCGGACCCTCCTAAAATTTTATCAGTTTTACCAAACGGTGTTTCAATTGCATCAAAAGCAACTGTTCCTACAATAAGAAGCTTGCCCATAATTATGAAAATTAAGTAACAAACTTACATAAATTTTAGGGTAAATGAAATAAATCTTAAATGAATAGTCTTGGGCTATTTTCTCCCAAAATCAGCTGGTATTTCACCCCAAGCTTTGGTTTCCCATTTAATGATTTTTGTGTTGAAAGAGTTTTTTTTTAACCAGAGCTCTGCGCGTTCAATAAGCTTAAATAATTCTCTGTTTTCGTCAATTGCCGCTAATTTGGTGTTACATCTCTTTTTAACTGCCCAGCTAATTGCTGTCCTAGAATCTGTGTATATAGAGCAATTACTATTTTGATCTTTCAAATATGCTAACCCATGAACTAGTGCTAGAAATTCTCCAATGTTATTTGTCCCTTTTTTAAAAGGCCCATTGTGAAATAACACAGCTCTTGTTTTAGTGTCTACTCCTCTATATTCCATAACTCCTGGGTTTCCGCTCGATGCTGCATCAACCGCAATTGAATGGTAATCTGGTTGGCCAATCTGCTCTTGATCTAGTCTTGACAATTTGAAAACCTTTTTGTGATTGTTGGCAGCATAATCTGAATAACGCCCTTTAAATGCTTTTTCCGCTAAAACCCTGGATTTAAAAGATTTATACTTGGCGCCCTTATAATTTTGAGTTTGAAGTTTACACTCTGACCATGAATCAAAAACACCAGTTTTATAGCCCTCCCAAACGACATAAAATTTTTTTTCTTTTTCACTCATCTTTTAAAAGAACTTTTTTTATTATGGCCGGAAAATATTCCATTTCTAAAGAATGTACTTTATTTGCGATATCATCTGCATTATCATCACGACTAAGTTGGCATTTGGCTTGAAAAATTATATCGCCGTCATCATAGTTTTGATTAGCATAATGAATTGTGATTCCCGATTCTTCCTCCTTATTCATTAATACAGCGTTGTGAACAAACATGCCATACATACCCTTGCCTCCATATTTTGGTAAAAGTGCAGGGTGAATATTAATGACTTTCCCATAATATTCGTCCAGAAGAATTGATGGAACCCTCCACAAAAACCCTGCTAAAACAATTAAATCAATATTATGTTTTGCAAGAACCTTAATAACACCACTGGAACTTGTAAGCTCTTCACGATTAAAAACACAGGTTTTAACTGAGAGATTGCTTGATCTGTTTAAAACATATGCATTGGCTTTATTGCTTAGAACTAGGCTGACCTCAGCACAGGGGTCGGCTTTAAAAAAATTAATAATATTTTCAGCATTTGACCCTGAGCCTGATGCGAAAATCGCAATATGTTTCATAAATTATTGTATAACAAATACTTTCTACAAAAAAATGAAATATATTTTAAATCAATTATATAATTAGATAAGAATTAAAGATTATTCAAAAGATATCACACATTTTTGATGTAAAGACAGGAATTAAAATAAAGTTTTCTATTTTTGCATCCTAACTATAACTTAAAATTAAATATTATGTCAGACATTGCATCAAGAGTAAAAGCGATCATCGTTGATAAATTGGGTGTTGATGAAAATGAAGTAGTAATTGAAGCAAGCTTCACAAACGATCTTGGAGCTGATTCTTTGGATACTGTAGAACTAATTATGGAATTTGAAAAAGAATTTGATATTCAAATTCCAGACGATCAAGCAGAAAATATTGCTACTGTAGGTCAAGCTATTTCCTACATCGAGGCCACTAAATAGTTATACATTACATTTTTTATGGAATTAAAGCGAGTTGTTGTTACTGGTTTAGGTGCTTTGACGCCTATTGGAAATACTAAAGACCAATTTTGGCAAGGCTTGTTGTCCGGAAAAAGTGGTTGTGCTCCAATTACGTATTTTGACACTAAACATTTCAAAACAAAATTTGCTTGTGAATTAAAAAATTACAATGTTTCTGACTACTTTGACAGAAAAGAAGCTCGAAAAACAGATAAGTTCGCTCAATATGCTATGGTGGCTTCAGATGAAGCTATTCGAGATGCCAAGTTCGACTTAAGCAAAATAAATAAATTAAGGGTTGGGGTTATTTGGGGAGCCGGAATTGGTGGAATCGACACATTCCAAACCGAAGTTTCTAATTTTGCTACTGGAGATGGAACACCACGATTTAATCCTTTTTTCATTCCAAAAATGATCGCAGATATTGCTCCAGGCAATATTTCTATTAAGTATGGTTTTATGGGTCCTAATTACGCTACGGTGTCTGCTTGTGCTTCTTCTGCTAATGCAATAATTGACGCATTAAATTACATTCGATTAGGACATTGTGATGTTATTGTAACAGGTGGTAGTGAAGCAACTATTAATGAGGCTGGGGTTGGTGGCTTTAACGCCATGCATGCGCTTTCTACACGAAACGAAAGCCCAGAAACAGCCTCTAGACCATTTGACGCTACGAGAGACGGATTTGTTCTGGGCGAAGGGGCCGGAGCGCTTATACTTGAAGAATATGAGCACGCTAAGTCTCGGGGGGCTAAAATCTATGCTGAACTTATTGGGGGAGGCTTATCGGCTGACGCACACCATATGACTGCGCCACACCCGGAAGGGGCTGGGGTGATTGCTGTTATGAAAAACTGCTTATCCAATGCAGGAATTAAGCCTGAAGATGTAGACGCTATAAATACCCATGGCACATCAACTCCTTTGGGGGATGTTGCAGAACTAAAGGCAATAACTAAAGTCTTTGGTAATCATGCAAAAAATATAAATATTAATTCTACTAAGTCAATGACTGGTCATCTGCTTGGAGCCGCTGGTGCTATTGAAGCTGTTGCTTCAATACTATCTATTAATTACAGTGTGGTGCCTCCTACTATCAATCACAGTACGCCAGACGAAAAAATTGACAAAAAATTGAATCTAACACTAAACAAAGCACAGAACAGAAACGTTAACATTGCAATGAGCAATACCTTTGGCTTTGGCGGGCACAACGCCTGTGTTGTTTTTAAAAAAATAGAAAAATAGTTTTGAATATAATTCAAGGCATATTTAATCATGCCAAAACCGACACTTTCCATATAAAATTAGAAAAAATACTTGGGTTTAAACCTAGGTCTGAGCTTTATAAAAAAGCGTTAACACATGGGTCTAAAAATTATAAAGACAAGCACGGCAACGCGTTTAATTATGAGCGGCTTGAATATGTTGGTGATGCTATTTTAGGGAGTGTAATCGCAAAATTTCTGTATAATTCAGTGCCTGATGCTAATGAAGGCTATTTAACCAAAATGCGCTCGAAAATTGTTAACCGTGGTCATCTTAACAAAATTGGTGCTGAACTAGGACTAATAGATCTTATGGACTCTAATTTGGGGATTTCAAAATTCGGAGAAGATACGCACGGCAACCTCCTGGAATCAATAATTGGAGCTGTGTTTTTAGACAAAGGGTTCAAAATGTGTGAAAAATTTATACATAAAACAATTATAAGCCCTCATGTAAACATTTCGCGGCTTGAAGGTAAAATTACTAGCTACAAAAGTTTTATTGTTGAATGGAGTCAAAAGAAAAAAATTAAATTAAATTTTAATTGTACTGAAGATCAGACCGCTGAAGAGTCGAAGTATTTTTCAGTTTCGCTCAAAATCGATAATAAAATTATTGCAAAAGCTCGTTCAACTTCAAGGAAAAAAGCTGAAGAAAAGGCAGCTCAGAGGGCATATTTCTGTCTTCAGAAGCAAATAGAGCGCTGAAGCGGCTTTTAAATATAAAAGAGCTCTAACTAAGCCTCCTCCAGAGCCACTTATATTGATCGAGTTCATTGAAGATTACTAGAATTGTGGTAATATCTCTATATTTACATTATTATTTAAAAAAATGGCCTTATACAAACTTCATTTAGATGATTTTCAGAATATTGACTACTGCGTTTATGCTATTCATACAGAACTAGAAGATTACAGACTGGCCTACGGAATTAATTTAACATTTGGGTCCAAATTAGAGCGCAAAAATATGGATCTAGGAGTCGGAACACGCAACAAGTATTATTTCCCGATTTTTGAATGGAACAACAATTTTCTAGACAATACTTGGAATTTAATTAAAAACAGCTGCAAAATCGAGCTTAAAAGTCAAGGGGAGGGCTTGTTTGCTGGTGGCAGTGAAAATACAACAAAGGTTGTTGCTCTTTTAGAAGATTATCCCTCAGCTAACTTTTTCTTAAAAATTGAAGGACGAGAAAAACCTAGCCAAAAAATTATTTCTATGTTAAGTAAAATACCTGACATAAATATGGCTTACAGTATCGATTTAGATACTATAAAGTCGAAAGAATATTTAATACTAGACTAATGTCATACAAAAGGAAAAAAACTAAAATTGTTGCCACCTTAGGTCCAGCAATTAACACAAAAAAAATGCTTTTAGACCTAATTGCTACCGGTGTAAATGTCTTTAGAATCAACTTTTCTCATGCAGATTACTCTGAAGTAGAAAACAATATTAAGCACATTCGGGAAATTAATCATGCTCACGGTTATAATGCGGCAATTCTAGCGGACCTTCAGGGGCCCAAGTTGAGGGTTGGTGTTATGAAAGACGATGTTATTTTGTCTGCTGGAGATGAAATAACATTTGAAACAGGAAAAAGGTTTGAAGGAACCAAAGACCGCGTCTACATGACCTATGATCTCTTCCCTAAAGATGCTAAACCTGGGGAACAAATACTTCTTGATGATGGTAAATTAATTTTTGAAATTATTTCTACTAATAAAACAAATAAAGTTAAAGCGAAAGTCATACAGGGCGGCGCTTTGAAATCAAAGAAAGGTGTTAACCTGCCCAACACTAAAATTTCTCAACCCGCTCTTACTGAAAAAGACAAAAAAGATGCCCTTTTTGCAATTTCTCAAGAGGTTGATTGGATGGCTCTTTCTTTTGTACGAACAGCTAAAGATTTACAAGAACTGCAAGAAATTATTGCAAAGAATAGCAGTTACAAAATCCCAATAATTGCAAAAATTGAAAAGCCAGAGGCTGTTGAAAATATTGACTCAATAATAACTTCATGCGATGGTCTTATGGTTGCTAGAGGAGACCTAGGAGTCGAAATCGCCGCTCAAGAAGTCCCGCTAATTCAAAAACAACTAGTCCTTAGGGCAAAAAAAGCTAGAATACCGGTAATTATCGCTACTCAAATGATGGAGTCAATGATTGAAAGTATGACCCCCACAAGAGCAGAGGTTAACGACGTTGCAAACTCAGTGATGGATGGAGCAGACGCAGTTATGCTTTCAGGCGAAACATCCATTGGCAAATATCCGATTGAAGTTATACAGAAAATGTCAGACATAATTAAATCAGTTGAAGACTCTGACTTAATTCATGTTCCGCAAACGCATCCTCACATTAAAACTAAACGTTACATAACTAAATCTATATGTTATCATGCTGCACATATGGCAAACCAAATTAATGCCAGGGGCATATCAACTTTAACTAACAGTGGTTATACTGCGTTTCAAATTTCTGCATGGAGACCAAAAGCCCATATATTAGTCTACTCTTCAAATAAGAGAATTATTTCTCAACTAAACCTTCTTTGGGGTGTTCGCGCCTTTTATTATAATAAATTTGTTTCTACAGATGAAACATTAGAAGATGTTAACAAAATGGCGCTTGAGAAAGGGTATTTAGAGCCAGGTGATATGGTGATTAGCTTAGCCGCGATGCCAATACATGAAAAAGGCATGGTGAACACTTTGAGGGTTAACGAAGTAAAAGCCTAGTCAACTAAAAATCAAATTTTAATTGAAAAGAGATATCTGAATCAAAATCTGATTTGTTTTGATTTGAAAGTGTGTTTAAATTTGAAACTGAAATCCCTATTAGTCTAACAGAATCTTCAAGCTTACTTTGGAATAATAGGTCCTTAGAGTGCTCAAAAATAACGCCCTTTGTTGAAATAAAATAATTAAACGTTTTAGATCTAGTATGTAAACTAAAATCACTGTATTTAATTTTTAAAGTTATGGTTTTCCCTGCGATGTCTGCCTTCTTTAAGCGAGTTGAAACTTCCTCGCTTATTTTATCTAACTTTTCAATAAGAAAAATTTCACTTGATAAATTCTTAGAAAAAGTCTGTTCCGCAGCTAATGATTTTCTAACCCTGTTAGGTTTGACACCGCTTGTATGTACTCCTCTTGCTATTTGATAAAAGTGTAGACCCGATTTCCCGAAATGTTCTTCTAAAAAAGAAAGTGATTTTTTAGCTAAATCATTCCCAGTAAATACTCCTAAATCATACATTTTTTTGGCAGTAACTTTACCTATACCGTGAAATTTTCTTATATCCAAAGATTTAATAAAAGGAATAACTTCTTCTGGAGGAACTGTTTTCTGGCCATTTGGTTTATTAAAATCACTCGCAATTTTTGCAACAAATTTGTTAATTGAAATTCCGGCTGAAGCAGTAAGCCCGATTTCATCTTTGATTCTGTGCCTTATTTCCTTGGCAATAAGGCTTGCGCTTTGTATTCCTTTTTTATTTACTGTGACATCAATATAAGCCTCGTCTAATGATAGTGGTTCAATTAAATCCGAATAGTCTAAAAAAATTGATCTTATTTGTAGAGATATCTCCTTATATCTTTTAAACCTAGGAGAAACAAAAATTAACTCTGGGCATAACTTCTTCGCAATAACTCCAGATATAGCACTGCGTACACCAAATTTTCTCGCCTCATAGCTTGCAGCACTAACAACCCCTCGCTTTCCGGAGCCCCCAACTGCTAAAGGTAAATTTCTCAACTCGGGGTTGTCCATTTGCTCAACTGATGCATAAAAGGCATCCATATCAATATGAATAATCTTTCGAATTGGTAAATCGTTAAACATACTGTAAATTTAAGGCTAATTAATAATTACTTTTCTATATGATTGAAATAGAGCGAAAATTTTTAGTAAGATCTAACGTTTATAAAAAAAATAGTTTATCAAAACACTTCGTCAAACAGGGATACCTAAGTGCTGATCCTAGTCGTTGCGTTAGAGTAAGAATTATTGATGAAAAGGCCTTCATAACAATTAAGGGAATTTCTTCAAGTGATGGATTAAGCCGTTTTGAGTGGGAAAAAGAAATTTGTAAAAAAGAAGCTGATGACATTATTAAGTTGTGTTCGGCAGATACCATAGAAAAAATAAGACATGTGTTTGAATTTGAAGGAAATAAATTTGAAATAGATGAGTTTCAAAATAAAAACAATGGTTTGGTAATAGCAGAGATTGAACTAAAAAGTAAAAATCAATTGTTTAAAAAGCCAGAATGGATAGGAAAAGAGGTTACTGGAATAAAAAAGTATTATAATTCTCAATTAGCACAAAAGCCTTTTTCAAAATGGTAACAAAAAGATTTTAGTTTACCTTTAGCGCATCACCTAATTAAATAACAACAAAATGAAAACAAATATTAATATTAGTAACGTTCTTGAGTCATTAAACATAGAGCTGCATAATTTTGGAACCTCAACTGGCTCACATTGGACTTCCTCCAATGAAATAATAGAGTCTTTTTCGCCAGTAGATGGCAGAAAAATTGGCTCTGTTTCGGTCACAACAAATAGCGAATTTAAAGATGTGATGGAAATAGCAAGTGTGGCCTTTAAAACATGGAGGAAAATACCTGCCCCGCAACGAGGAGAAATTGTTAGGCAATTTGGTGATCGCTTAAGAGAACTAAAAGAGCCCTTGGGCAAATTGGTTTCATATGAAATGGGGAAAAGCCTTCAAGAAGGCTTGGGAGAGGTCCAAGAAATGATCGATATTTGTGACTTTGCTGTCGGCTTATCAAGACAATTGCATGGACTAACAATGCACTCTGAGCGGCCTGGCCACAGAATGTATGAACAATACCACCCGCTTGGAATTATTGGTATAATTTCAGCATTTAACTTCCCTGTAGCTGTTTGGGCTTGGAATACTGCTTTGGCTTGGATCTGCGGGGATGTTTGCATTTGGAAGCCCTCTGAAAAAACACCCTTATGCGGAATCGCATGTCAAAAAATTGCTGCAAAAGTGTTTGCAGAAAACAATCTTCCAGAGGGAATTTCTTGCCTAATTAATGGCAATTATAAAATTGGTGAGTTGTTGACAAAAGACTCTAGAGTGCCTTTAGTTTCAGCTACTGGCTCAACTAGAATGGGGAAAATTGTTGCAAAAACAGTTGGTGAGCGTCTTGGCAAGTCGCTTCTTGAATTAGGAGGTAATAACGCTATTATTGTTACCCCTAACGCAGACATTAAAATGACTGTAATAGGGGCTGTTTTTGGTGCTGTGGGAACTGCCGGTCAGCGATGTACATCCACTAGGAGGCTAATAATTCATGAGTCAGTGTATGAAACGGTTAAATCGGCTGTTAAAGACGCGTATAGCCAATTAAGAATTGGTAATCCTCTTGACGAGAATAATCATGTTGGGCCATTAATAGATACAGACGCGGTAAAAAACTACCTGAGCGCTATTAGTGAAGTTGTCAAAGAGGGCGGTAATATTGTTGTTAATGGGGGTATATTAAAAGGAGACGGGTATGATAGTGGTTGCTACGTTAAGCCAGCAATCGCAGAGGCTAAAAATGATTATAAAATTGTCCAACATGAAACTTTTGCACCGGTCTTATACCTAATTAAATATTCGGGGGATGTAACCAATGCAATTGATATTCAAAATAATGTAAAACAAGGGCTGTCCTCTGCAATTATGACTAACAATCTTAGAGAGGCTGAGCTTTTCTTGTCCCATGCGGGGAGTGATTGTGGAATAGCAAATGTAAATATTGGAACATCTGGCGCAGAAATAGGAGGTGCTTTTGGTGGAGAGAAAGATACTGGTGGAGGCCGAGAATCAGGAAGTGATGCATGGAAAATATATATGAGAAGGCAGACAAATACTATCAATTATACAGATGATTTACCACTAGCACAAGGGATCAAATTTGACTTATAATTTAATCAAAGAATAAATTTAATCGACAATAATTTCTTGAAAATAATTTTTGCTTAATAAAATATTATTGAAAATAATTTTTTAAAATATTATTTTTGGCATAGTTTTTAAGTAATTATTATAGTTATATATAACATAATTAGTAAAAATTTATACGTTTAACTCACTAATAAAGTAGTAAAAATGGAAGAACAACCTCAGGCTGTAGATATCAAGGCAATTAACGAAAAAATTGAAAAGGAAAGTGCTTTTGTAGAGCTTTTAACGCTTGAAATTAATAAAGTAATTGTGGGACAGAAGCACATGGTCGAACGCCTTTTAATAGGCTTATTGGGCAAAGGTCACATTCTTCTTGAGGGGGTACCTGGGCTTGCAAAAACTCTTGCAATAAATACTTTATCGCAAGCGGTAAGCGGGGCGTTTAGTAGAATTCAATTTACGCCCGATCTTCTCCCTGCTGATGTAATTGGGACACTTATATATAATATGAAGGCAAATGATTTTACAATCAAAAAGGGGCCTGTTTTTGCGAACTTTGTATTGGCAGATGAGATCAATCGAGCCCCGGCTAAGGTTCAATCTGCACTGCTGGAGGCAATGCAAGAAAAACAAGTTACTATTGGAGATGAAACTTTCAGCCTTGACAGGCCGTTCTTGGTTATGGCAACTCAGAATCCAGTAGAACAAGAGGGGACTTACCCGCTTCCTGAAGCTCAGGTTGATCGTTTTATGCTAAAAACAGTTATCGACTATCCAAAACTTGAAGATGAACAACAAATTGTTCGCTCTAACCTTAAGGGTGCTTTTGAAAAAATTAACCCTGTAGTTAGCGTGAAAGAAATATTGTCAGCACAAAAATCTGTAACAGAGGTATACATGGATGAAAAAATTGAAAAATACATCCTTGATATCATTTTTGCCACAAGATACCCTGAAAGATATAATTTAGACGAGTTAAAACCACTTATCTCTTTTGGAGCCTCTCCGAGGGGAAGTATTAATTTAGCTACGGCTGCAAAATGTTATGCGTTTATCAAGCGTAGGGGTTATGTAATTCCAGAGGATGTTCGCGCTGTTATCTTAGATGTATTGCGCCATCGTATTGGTCTAACTTATGAGGCTGAAGCAGAAAATATAACTTCAGAAGATATTATCAACAAGATTGTAAATGTAATTGAAGTTCCTTAAAGGTTTGCTCTAACATATTTCAAAAACAGGAACAGTAATAATTCATTATGGATACAAAGGAGCTGCTAAAAAAAGTACGCAAGATTGAAATAAAGACTCGCCGGCTATCAGATCATGTCTTTGGCGGTGAGTATCATTCAACATTTAAAGGGCGCGGAATGACATTTTCTGAAGTACGACAATACCAATACGGAGATGATGTAAGAAATATAGATTGGAATGTAACGGCAAGATATAATGAACCTCATGTAAAAATCTTTGAAGAAGAAAGGGAGCTCACAATGATGCTAATGGTAGATGTCTCCGGATCAAAACTCTTTGGAACTGAAAAGCAATTGAAAAATGAATTTGTAACCGAAATCGCCGCAACACTTGCCTTTTCTGCTACACAAAACAATGATAAAATTGGACTGATCCTCTTTACAAACCAAATTGAACTTTACATTCCCCCAAAGAAAGGGCGCTCACATGTTCTTAGAATAATAAGAGAGCTTATTGAGTTCAAACCAACGAACAAGCAAACTAATGTGTCTGAAGCGCTCCGTTTTCTCTCAAGTATCATTAAAAAAAGAGCTATAGTGTTTGTCCTCTCAGATTTTATAGATGATAATTATGATTATACACTAAAGATTGCTTCAAAAAAACACGATGTTACAGGTATACGTATTTATGACAAAAGAGAAATGACAATACCTAATTTAGGATTGGTACAAATGATAGATCAAGAGAGCGGAAAATCAATGATTGTAAATACCGGTTTAAAAAGTACAAGAGAAAATTATGCAAATCAATTCATTGCACAACAGAATTACTTTGAAGCGAGTTTTAAAAAATCAGGGGCTGGGCACCTATCGTGTAGGCTGGATCAAAGCTATGTAAAAAATTTGTTAGGATACTTTAAACAAAGAGGCTAGGCTTAGATGTTGAAAATTAATAAACATATATTTTGTATTAAAAAGATCTTAATTGTAATAGGGCTAACAATTTCAGGATGTTGCGCAAACGCTCAAATTAAAACTAGTGTTGATTCTACTTCTATAAAAATTGGAGAAGAACTAATTATAAGTTTCGAGGTTGAAACAGATGGTTATGAAAACGTGGCTTTTCCGGAAACTAAATCATTTGGGGCGCTTGAAGTAATTGAAAATTACGTGACAGACACCGTCACTGATGGCTTAAAGATCGCACTAATAAAACAGTATGGGCTAACCCAGTTTGACTCTGGGGTTTACGTGATTCCTCAACAAAAAATATTAGTTGGTAATAAAACCTTACTTTCCGATTCCATAAGAATCAATGTCTCTTCAGTTAGTGTTGATACGACAAAACAACGACTCTATGACATCAAGCCTCTTATAGATGTTAAAAAGCCAAGCTTAAAAAAAATAATCCTTAAATGGCTACTTATTTTTAGCGTAATAATTATTCTGTTTTCAATTACCGCCTATTATTGGAAAAAAAGAAAATTTCAAACTAATAATATTGCATCGTCGGTGCCGCCATATGATTTTGCAAAACTGGCATTATCAAAATTAAACGAAGAAAATGCATATAAAAATGACAAAATCAAAATATTTTACTCTGATTTATCACTAATACTAAGAACGTATTTAAATGATAAGGTTTACGATCAATCCTTAGAAAGTACAACCGATGAGCTATTGGCAAAATTACGAACACTAAACAAGTCTAAGAAAATTTCACTTAAAGAAAACACTATCAAAAATATTGAAGCGACTTTAAAAAGGGCTGACCTAGTAAAGTTTGCTAAATCTAAACCAGAGCTCGAAATAATTCGAATGGACAAAAAAACTATTGAAAATGAAATTGAAAGGGTTAAAGCGGGGTTGCCTGAGCCAACACCGGAAGAGATTGAGCAAACGATAGAGTTTCAGTTGTCTCAACAAAAAAAGAAAAGGCAAAACCAATTAAAACGGATCTTAATTGGCACAATACTATCTTTCTTAATTCTAATTCTTACAAGCGGTTACTTTTATGGGTTCAAGCATGTAAAAGATACTATTTTGCGTAATCCAAGTATGCTATTACTAAAAAAAGATTGGGTTTCAAGTGAATATGGTGCTCCTGGAATAATAATCGAAACACCAACATCTCTTTTAAGAAAGACCCCTGATAGCATTAGTAGTAACCCCAACGGCCTAAAATCAAAGGTCTTTTATTATAATGGAGAAAATGTGCCCTTAAAAATTGTTGCTAAAAATTCAAAAACCAAAAGCTCAGGAGCCAACGAAGAAGGGCAAGGCGTGTCGATTGATTTAATTAAAATTGCTGAAAATGAATTAAATGCCCTAGAGGCTGACGGGGCTAGCAATATTTTAACAAAAACAGAGCAGTTCATAACGCCTAATGGGCAAGAGGGGCTTAAAACTTTCGGTCCAATGGACTATCCTTTTGTTGCTGGGACAACAACTAGCGCTGAATTTATTATTTTAGGATTCTCTACTGAATCTTTGCTGCAACAGCTAATAATTATATGGGACGATGAAGACGCCTATGCGTCTGAAATTTCAAAAAGAATTATTTCCTCTGTAGAATTAATCAAATTAAATCAAGAATAATGTTTACAGAAATAGAATTTACACACAAAATATTTCTTTGGCTGTTAACCGTTGTGCCTTTTCTTTTATTATGGTATCTATATAAACACAAAAAACAAACTGCTGGTTTGCAAATTTCTAATACCAAAGGGTTCGAGCAAAACAGTAAAATATGGGCTTTTTTAAGACATTTTCTATTTGCAATAAGGATAGCGTCAATATGCCTAATTGTCTTGGCGTTGGCAAGGCCTCAAACAGTAACTGTTTCCAGTAAAACAAAAACAACCCGAGGTATTGACATTGTAATGGCAATTGATGTTTCAGCTAGCATGCTAGCCAAGGACTTAAAGCCCAACCGCCTAGAGGCGTTAAAAAAAGTTGCAGGGAAATTTATAAATAAACGCCCAAATGATAGAATTGGGATTGTTGAGTATGCTGGAGAAAGTTATACTAGAACTCCAATAACCAGCGATAAAGGTATAGTGTTAAAATCTATGAAAGGGATTGAGTACAATACCGTGATTACCGGAGGAACCGCAATTGGAATGGGTCTAGCTACTGCTGTAAATAGAATAAAGGACAGTAAAGCAAAGAGCAAGGTGATAATCCTTCTTACTGACGGGGTTAATAACTCAGGATTTATTGACCCAAAAACAGCTAGTGAATTAGCCGCTGAATATGGAATAAAAACGTATACCATAGGATTAGGAAGTAACGGAATGGCTCTTTCCCCAGTAGCTTTAAATAATGGTACTTTTCAATATGCTCGGGTTCAAGTAGAAATTGATGAAAAATTATTGAAAGAGATCGCCTCTGAAACGGCGGGTAAATATTTTAGGGCAACTGACAATAAAAAGCTTGAAGAAATATATGAGGAAATTGACCTCCTCGAAAAAACAGAAATTGAAGAGTTTAAGTATTACAATTATGAAGAAAAGTTTAGGCCTCTGGTGCTTATGGCACTAGGACTAATTATTATAGAATTTTTGCTTAAACACACTTTATTAAGAGGGTTTATATAATATGTATCAATTAGAAGAAGATTTTTGGTTTTGGTTACTGCTCCTTGTCGTAGGCATGCTAGCGGTGTTTTTATGGTCAGCAGTTTGGAAAAAAAAAGTAAAAAACAAATTTGCCTCTAAGAATCTATTAAAAATACTAAGCCCAGAGCAATCCATTTTTAAGCAGATTCTCAAACATATTGTTTTGTCTTTAGCAATAGTGAGCCTGATAATTGCCTTAGTGAATCCAAAAATTGGCACAAAACTAGAAACAGTTAAAAGAGAGGGGGTTGACATCGTCTTTGCAATAGATGTTTCCAAAAGCATGCTGGCTGAAGATATTGCGCCAAACAGGCTAGAAAAAGCAAAACAACTTACATCACAGATCATAAAAAAGCTAGTGAGTGATAGAGTGGGTATAATCGCTTATGCCGGAAAGGCCTTTCCTCAACTACCTATAACAACGGATTATGCTTCTGCAAAAATGTTCCTACAAAACATGAATACTGATATGCTTTCTTCGCAGGGAACTGCTATAGATGAAGCAATTCAACTCTCTAGAAATTACTATAACGATGAAGAGCAAACAAACAGGGTTCTAATTATAATATCTGACGGCGAAGATCATAACAGCTTAAGTAATGATGTGGCAAAGGCTGCTGCTGAAGAGGGTATTAAAATCTACACAATTGGGGTTGGAACAGAAAAAGGAGGGCTAATACCCATTAAAAGAAACGGGGTTGTTTTAAAATACAAGAAAGATTCAAATGAAAATATGGTTATTACAAAACTTAACTCAAAAACATTAATTGAAATATCTGAAATTGGTAACGGGGTGTATATCGGTGGAAAAAACACGTCTGAGGTTACAAAAAAAATTACTGCAATATTAAGTAATCTTGATAAAAAAGAATTTGAAGCTAAAGAATTTTCGGAGTACAAAGATCAATTTCAATGGTTTTTGGGTATTGCGCTTTTATTTATAATTTTAGATGTGTTTTTATTGGAAAGAAAAACAGCATGGTTAAAACGGCTTAATTTATTTAATGAAAACTTATGACTAACATTAATTTTAGAATATTGACGTACAAATACTTTTTAATTCTTAGGGTTGTTCTTGTTGTGTTATGTTGTGGTCAAAGCTTCTCTCAAGCTTCAGGTGGCAAAACGGATAAAGAGCTTTCTGATAAATATGTTTATGAAGGCAATATGGTAATCAAAGAAAACTTTTATGAAGCGGAGAAAAAATACAGGACTGCGCTATCAAAAAACAAGCTAAATTATAAAGGGGCTTATAACTTAAGTCATGCATATTATAACGCAGAATTATACGATGAGTCAAAAACAAGATTAATTGAAGTAATAAAAAATGGAGATAAACAACAAAAACACCATGCGTTTCACAACCTTGGAAATATCTTTATGAAAGAAAATGCGTGTAAAAAAGCTGTAGAAGCTTATAAAAATGCGCTTAGGAATAATCCAAAAGATGACGAGTCGCGTTATAATCTAGCCATTGCTAAAGAATGCGCCAAAGAGGAGAATGGGGGCGGAGGAAATGATGATCAAAAGAAAGAAAACCAAGAACAAAAAAAGGAAAACAATAAGGAAAGTAAAGACAACGAAGATAAAGAAGACAAAAACAATAAAAAGGATAAAGAGGGTAAAGAGGACAAAGAGAACAAGGAAGATAATAAGCCGGGTAAAGAACAAAACAAGGACTCTAAAAATAATAAAAAGGAAGCCAAAGATGAAAACACGCCTAAAGGCCAGCAGGGAAAATTATCTCCACAACAAATAAAAAACTTACTTGAGGCGATGAATAATGAAGAAAATAAAGTACAAGAAAAAATGAACGCTTCAAAAACAAAAGGAGTAAAAATAGAAACTGACAAAGACTGGTAGTTATGAAATTTCGCTTTATCCCCCTTTTACTATTGAGCTTCAGCTTGTTATCAGGACAAGTGAGCTTTGACGCAAAGGTTAGCAAAAAAACATTAGGCATCAACGAGCGATTACAAATTGACTTTTCTATGAACGAAGATGGTGACAACTTCATTCCTCCTTCCTTTGAAAATTTTAGCGTTGTGGGTGGGCCAAGCCAATCTATTAGTAACTCTTGGATTAATGGAGAAAGAACCTATTCAAAGACATATACTTACTTTTTAGCTCCAAAAAAAAGAGGGTCGTTTAGTATTGGGCAGGCAAGCATTGAAGTAAAAGGGACCGTCTATAAAACCTCTCCAATTAAAATTAATGTTACTGCTGCTGTAGATGTTCCTAAAGACCCTAACGACCCTGAGTATTTGGCCTCTGAGAGTATTGCTCTTGTCGCTGAGGTTTCAAAAACCAATCCTTACCTAAATGAGTCGATTTCGGTTGTATACAAACTTTATATTGCGGAGAATACTGGTGTCAGGAACTGGGACGAAATTGACAAGCCCCGCTATAACAATTTCTGGAGCCAAAACATTAACGTAAAGGAGTTGAAAGTCCAAGAGGGTATGTATAAAGGAGAGAGGTACAGGTACGTTGTGCTCAAAAAAACAGTGTTATATCCTCAAAAAACAGGAGAGCTTTCTCTTGAGCCTTTAACTTTAAATGTAAGCGTGGAAGTTCCCTCAAATCGTAGAGACATCTTTGGAAGAAGGACAATGACAACAGTCAACAGAACTGTTACCGCGGGAAAACGCAAAATTAAAGTGAAACCATTGCCACAACAAGGAAAGCCTGAAAACTTTTCGGGTGCTGTTGGTAATTTTAATTTTAACGTGGAGTCTTCAAAAAATATATTAACTTCTTCTGAAGCTTTTAGCCTTAAATTAGAGGTTACTGGCAAAGGAAACTTAATGCTTTTTGAGCTTCCAACCCCAACACTGCCCTCGAGCCTCGAAGTCTACGACCCTGAGCATTCTGAAGACATAAAAACTTCTCTTTATGGAACGAAAGGGCGGATTTCAGACAACTATACTATTGTTACAAATGAAGCTGGGCAATATCCAATTCCCTCAATTAGCTTCTCTTTTTTTAACCCAAAAACCAAGAGCTATGAAACAATAGATTCGGAAAGAATTATTGTCACTGCTAATGAGAGCCCATTTATCCTTGGAAAAAATGAAACTAACAAATCAAATAGTAATATTTCAAAAATTGAGTCTAAAGATTCTAAATTTTCAAATATTTATACCCTAACTAAACTTGAACCAATTAAAAATGATGTATTTTTTGGAAGCGTTTTATTTTGGCTGCTTTTCTTGGCTCCACTAATATTTATACCCGTTATTATTGCTTACTCCAAAATAAAGGCCAAAAAAGCTATGGATTTTGAAGGAAATATAATTAAGGAAAACCGAAAACTCACAACGAAATATTTGGCTGAAGCCAAAAAAAGCTTAGGAAATAAAGAAGCCTTTTATGTTGCACTTGAAAGAGCGCTACATAGCTATTTAAAGGCAAAATTAAAAATAAAAACCTTTGATTTGAGTAAAGATAGGATTAAGTCACTCCTTATAAATAATTCTATTTCAAGCCCTAATGTAGACGCGTTCATTAAACTCCTCGAGTCCTGTGATTTTGCTAGATATACTCCATTAGCTAAATCAGATATGGTTAGGGATTACGAAAACGCATCAAAAACAATTAGTCAAATTGATAAACAATTGTAATATGAAATTTGTCGTTATTATTTTAGCCTTGTTCTGTACGCCTTTTGCTTATGCCCAAAACCTAGAAAGCTTTGAAAAAGCAAACACATATTATTTATCAGAAAACTACTCAGGTGCTGTTGAAGCTTACGAATCTATTTTGAAAAGGGGCTTACATTCAACAGAATTATACTTCAATTTGGCCAACTCTTATTATAAGCTAAATAAAATAGGGCCATGTATTCTTAATTATGAAAAGGCTTTGCTTGTGTCCCCTAATAATGAAAGGGTTTTAAACAATTTAAGTTATGCTAGGAAAATGACTGTTGATAAAATAGATATAGTCCCTGAGCTGAATATTTACAAATCCCTAGAGAAAATATTTAATTCCTTTAGCTTAACAGGTTGGGCTATAATGTGTGTCGTTTTTGTTTGCCTTTTTATAACTTTATTTATAACATACTATTTAGAGTTCAAAGCCGCTAAGAAAAGGTTCTTTTTTGTTCTCGGTACTTTTTCTCTTTTATTATCAATGTGCTGTTTTACGATCGCTCAACAAAAATCAAAAATTAGCAAAAATGTTAAACATGCGGTGGTCTTCGCTCAAGAAACAGCAATAAAATTAGGGCCTGACCTTAAAAGTGAGACGCTCTTCGCTTTGCACGAAGGGACAAAAATCATGTTATTGGATTCTTCAAATGCTCATTGGACTAAAATAAAACTTCTAGATGGTAGAGTTGGCTGGATTTCAACTGAAACGTTTAAGCTGATTAGATGCCGCTGAGGTAAAACAAAAGCTTAGTCGCCTTTATTCAAAAAATATAATCGGTTGCTTTCTGTCACTAAAGCAGGATATACTTCCGGAGCCAAACCTTCAACATAAGTGTAAATTATTGACTTTTTGACTTCCTCCTTAGAAATAATGCTCTTTAAAATGTTAAAATTGTTTAATAAAAGAATTAATACAGAAATCATTAAAGATATCTTGAAGCCCCCAAAAACTCCACCTAGAAGTCTGTTGATAATTCCTAAAGAAATTATATTAACTAGTTTCGTCATTGCTCTACCAAGTAATACAATTGTAAAAACAATCAACAAAAAAGTTATGCCAAAAGCAAAGATATTAATACTCTCTTCAGACCAATCTAGGAATTTATTCAAAGCAGAATGGGCATACTTACTAAAGTAAATTGCCCCATAAGACCCTAATAACAATGCCGCTATTGATGCAATTTGGATAAGTAGTCCCTTATATAGCCCTTTTACAATACCGAATCCAATCAAAGCAAAAAAAATGAAATCCATAACTGTCATAGTAGTGTAAGAATGATAATATTTAGGGCTAAATTTACAAATAATTATGGTAAAGAATAAAAAACATAAAGAGTCATTAAATGTAGTATTCAAAAAACTTATGCCTTCTTTCATAAAGAAGAATTAGTCGCTTTTAAAAGCAAATATTAGAGAAGTTTTAGTAAATTTGAGTATTATTCTAATAGATGATAGACCAAATTGAAACCTTAATAAAAGAAGTTGAAGGTTTTTCTGCAAAATCCGCCGTAGAAGCTGAACAATTTCGTATTAAATATCTTGGCAAAAAAGGCTTAATCGCTGACTTATTTACCAAGTTTAAAACAGTTCCTAAAAACGAAAAAAGAAGGTTTGGCCAAGCGGTCAATAAGTTAAAAGAACTGGCTCAGGATAAAGTCTCTAGTTTTAAAAAAGAGCTTGATAATCCTCCTGTAATGAATAAAAGCTCGGTTGATTTAACAAAGCCCGGCTTGCCTTTCCCTGTTGGTGGAAGGCACCCTATTTCTAGTGTGAAAAATCAAATAATTAATATATTCTCAAGAATTGGCTTTAATATTAGCGAAGGTCCAGAAATTGAGGATGACTGGCATAATTTTACTGCATTAAACCTCCCAGAGCACCATCCAGCAAGAGATATGCAAGACACCTTTTTTATTCAAACTAATCCAGATATTTTATTGCGGACACACACAAGCTCTGTGCAAGTGCGTTATATGGAAAATAATAAGCCGCCCATTCGCACTATTTCGCCAGGACGAGTATATAGAAATGAAGCAATTTCTTCCCGGTCACACTGCTTTTTTCACCAAATTGAAGGTCTTTATATTGACAAAAATGTTAGCTTTTCAGACCTTAAACAAACTCTTCAATTTTTCACTCAAGAACTGTTTGGAAAATCAAAAATTAGACTTCGGCCATCTTATTTCCCCTTTACCGAACCCAGTGCTGAAGTTGATGTATACTGGGGCTTAGAAACTGAAACTGACTATAGAATGACCAAGGGCACTGGTTGGTTAGAAATCATGGGGTGCGGTATGGTAGATCCAAATGTTTTGTCTAATTGTGGTATAGATGCAAACATATATTCTGGGTTTGCCTTTGGAATGGGTATAGACAGAATCGCGCTGCTTTTGCATCAGATAAATGACATTCGCCTTTTAAGTGAAAACGATATTAGGTTTTTAGAACAATTTAAAAACATATTTTAATATTAATCTAGAGCTTCTGCTAACTTCTTAAAAGCCTTTCTTGGATTTTTCTTGTTATATAAAACATCGTAAACGGCATTAATAATAGGCACCCTTGCAGGTGTATCGTGCTTGCTGTTTATTTGAAAGGCGCTTTTGGTCGCGTAATACCCCTCTGCAATCATGTTCATTTCCATTTGAGCAGACTTAACCGTATACCCTTTCCCTATCATATTACCAAACATTCGGTTTCTTGAAAAGGTAGAATACCCAGTAACAAGTAAGTCCCCCAAATAAAGTGTTTCATTAATCTTTCGCTTCATTTTATAAACTTTTTTTATAAATCGCTTCATTTCCCTAATTGCATTGCTCATTAACACGCTTTGAAAGTTGTCGCCGTAACCGAGCCCATGAGAAATCCCTGCCGCTATAGCATAAATGTTTTTCAACATTGCAGCATGCTCTGCGCCAACAATGTCTTCGTGTACTCGAGTTTTAATATAGTGACTGGACAGGGCTGATGCTACTTCTTTAGCTACCTTTGAGTTCTTAGACGCTATTGTTATGTATGACAATCGCTCTAATGCAACCTCTTCAGCGTGGCATGGCCCGCCAATTACAGCTATTTGTGATTTTGACAAATTATGCGATTGCGAAAAATGATCCGCCAATAATAGCCCCGATTCTGGAACAATGCCCTTTACTGCTGAAACTATAATCTTGGACGAAATATCCACTGATATTTGCTCTAGTTGTTTATAAATAAATGCTGAGGGTATGGCAAATATTAATACATCTGAGTTTTTTACAATGACGTTTATGTCACAGCTCATATTAAGCTTGGTGGTGTCGAGTTCAACAGAAGACAAGTATGAGGAATTGTGTCTTTCTTTAATAATATATTCTAGAGATTGCGTTGTTCTTATATACCACTCTATACTGTCCAGGTTTTCGCTAAGCATTTTGATAATTGCTGTCGCCCAGCTTCCGTTACCAAAAACTCCGTATTTTAATCTCTTATTCATAATTTACTTAAACCTCTTCTCAATAATTTCTAAAAAGCGGCATTCGTAATCCGTTTTATCTTCCCAGTTATTATAATCTGGCTTTATGATGTTCTCAATGAAATCTGAAACCTCTTCAAAAGTATCCATAGTGGTCAATTGAGAAATAACACGATCATAATCTTCATTATTGTTTTCAAACAAGTGATTAACAAATGCAAGCCTATCATTTAATCCTATATTAAATTCTCCTGTCTTTAAGTTCTCATCAAGGGACACCTTTTCTGTCGTTGAAAGAGAAGAAGATTCTTCTCCCTGCTCTTTTAAGCCGCCTGTTTTAACAGGCTCAAACATTGGTAGCTGGCCTAATGATTCTGACAGCTCTACCGTGCCATCGCTATTGCTTCCCTTGTTAATCTCTTCAAATATATCGTCGACTTTTAATGATTCCTGTGGCATTTGCGCTACAATATCTTTAATTTTTTCAATAGCGGGCTCCATGATCGCTTCTTCTCTATTCTCCTGATCTTTTTTCTGCTTGTTTCCGGTTAATGAGCTGAAAAACGACTCGTTTATTGCTAAATCGTCAGGCGCCTCGCCGCTAAATTGTTCATGAAAAAACTTTAAAATTGTTATCTTTTGATAAAGCAATGCGACTTCCTTTTGCATTTTAACTAAATCTTCTTTACCTGTTAACTTTAATACTCGATGTGCTAAGCTTATGAGTTCAGCCTCTAATTTTTTCTTCATTGTCCTTTAATTCTTTTTTATGTGATGGAGTTATAAATTTTTAATTATTGCCGCTAATTGTTTTAGAGTTCTGCTGTTATTTTTAGTAAATTTACGTAGTTTTTAAAAAGCAAATTCATTTTTCTTATACTTTATAAAACTACAAAATGTTTATTGAAAAAACATCAAACGATAAAGAACAATTTGGTTGGATTGAGGTTATATGTGGTTCAATGTTTTCTGGAAAAACAGAGGAACTTATCAGAAGGCTAAAGCGCGCGCAGTTTGCCAATCAGAAGATTGGGATTTTTAAGCCCATAATTGATGTCCGCTTTGACAATAATAGCGTTGTGTCACACGATTCAAATCAAATCAAATCAACAACAGTAAATTCTGCTGCTAAGATCTTAACCCTCTCTAAAGGTTGTGAGGTCGTTGGCATAGACGAGGCTCAGTTTTTTGATAACGAAATTGTGACGGTGTGCAATACTCTTGCAAACAGCGGAGTAAGAGTGATTGTCGCTGGTCTTGACATGGACTTTAAGGGTAATCCGTTTGGACCCATGCCAAACTTAATGGCAACAGCTGAATATGTAACTAAGGTTCACGCAGTGTGTACAAGAACTGGCGGGTTGGCCCAGTTCAGCTTCAGAAAAGCCAGTGATGATTCACTTGTTTTGCTCGGTGAAGTTGATGAATATGAGCCTTTAAGCAGAGGCGCCTTTTACAGGGCAATGAACAATCAAATTAGCCAAAAGCATAAGAACAAGAAAAAAATTTAAAAGCCCTAATAGTTAAAATTTGGTCACAGAAACTACATTAGAAATCAATCTCTCAGCGCTAAAGGAAAATTTTCTTTTTATAAAATCAAAACTGGCACCAGAGACACTCCTGTTAGCTGTTGTTAAAGCCTTTGGATATGGAAGTGACGCAATTGAAGTGGCAAAATTCCTTGAAGAGCTTGGGGTTGATTATTTTGCGGTGGCATATGTTAGTGAAGGGATTGAACTTAGAAACGCTGGTGTTAAGTCCCCTATTTTGGTTTTACATCCCCAGATTTCTAATTTTAAAAAAGCGATTCAATTTAGTTTAGAGCCCAGCTTATACAGCAACAGGGTTTTGAAGGCTTTTATTGAACTCTCTGCAAAGTTGGGTCTTAAAAATTACCCTGTGCATATTAAATTTAATACAGGGCTAAACAGACTTGGATTTCCACACGAATCTTCTGGCCTAATTGCAAAAAATTTATCGCAAAAAAATTCTTTAAAAATAAAATCTCTTTTTTCTCATTTAGCTGCTAGCGAAGATCTTAATGAAAAAAGCTTCACAAAATTACAAATTGAAGCCTTTGATAGGGCAAGCAAGTCCTTTGGTTTGTCTTACGGTGAGATGCCTATTAGACACTTGAGCAATACCTCTGGCGTATTAAACTTCCCCAGCGCTAATTACGAGATGGTTCGTTGTGGAATTGGTCTTTATGGTTATGACAATAATTCTAAAAAAAACAACTTTTTGCGTCCCGTTGCATCTCTTAAAACCATAATATCCCAAATTCACAAAGTAAACAAAGGTGAAAGCGTTGGTTATAACAGAGCTTTTTTTGCCAATGAAGTTAAAAAAATTGCAACGCTCCCACTAGGCCATGCTGATGGTGTTGATCGTAGATACGGAAATGGTGTTGGTCACGTAGTTATAAGAGGTTCTGTTGCGCCTATTGTTGGGAATGTTTGTATGGACATGATAATGGTTGATGTTAGCAATATAGACTGTAGTGAGGGTGACGAGGTTGTTGTTTTTGATGAAACCTCAACGGCACAAGATCTTTCTGAAAAAGCTGGAACAATCTCTTATGAGCTTTTAACCGCAATTTCGAAAAGGATTAAGCGAAGCATTGTTAAATAAAAACTTTTTTATTTGTATTTTTCTCGTGCGCTATTTATTAAGTTTGTATGTAATTAAATAAAAAATAATGAAAATTGCTGTTGTTGGTGTGACGGGTATGGTTGGCGCCATAATGTTAGAGCTTTTAGAAAAGAGAGCGTTTCCCGTTAGCGAGCTAATCCCTGTTGCTTCTGAAAAAAACTTTGGAAAAACCGTCAGTTTTAAGGGTAAAGACCATAAAATTGTTACAATAAAGGACGCCCTGAGCAGGGCCCCAAAGATTGCTTTTTTTTCAGCTGGTAGCGATGTTTCGCTTTCTTGGGCGCCCCGGTTTGAAGAGGCTGGCTGTGCTGTAATAGACAACTCTTCTGCTTGGAGAATGGACCCTTTAAAAAAACTCATAGTTCCCGAAATTAATGCAAATATTCTTTCTAAAAATGATAAGATAATCGCTAACCCAAATTGTTCAACTATTCAGCTTGTGCTAGCACTTTTCCCATTGCACAGGGCTTATAAAATGAAACGTGTAATTGTATCAACCTACCAGTCTGTATCAGGAACTGGTATTAAAGCCGTTCAACAAATGGAGAATGAAGCCAATGGGGTAAGGGGAGAAATGGCCTATCCGTATCAAATTTTTAAAAACGCTCTTCCTCATTGTGACGCCTTTATGGAAAACGGATATACTAAAGAAGAGATGAAGCTTGCTAATGAGCCGATGAAAATCTTAAATGATGACTCTTTTAAGGTGACCGCAACGGCGGTAAGAATTCCCACGGCAGGAGGGCACTCAGAGGCAGTAAATGTTGAATTTGAAAAAGACTTTTCATTAAACGAAGTAAGAAAGCTATTGCGCGAATTCCCTGGAGTTGTTGTGCAAGACAACCCTGAAGTTAATGATTATCCTATGCCAATTCTTGCTTCTGGAAAGGACGATGTTTTTGTCGGCAGAATAAGGAGAGACGAAAGTGCCGAAAAAACACTGAACCTTTGGATTGTTAGCGACAACCTTAGAAAAGGAGCCGCTACTAACGCTGTTCAAATCGCTGAGCACCTTATTAATAATGTAATATAATAATGCTTGTTGTTAAAAACATCTCTTTTGGCTACAATAAGACTCGCGTTGTTGACAATATATCATTTAAAGCCAAAAAAGGCCAGGTCGTAGCTATTATTGGTGAAAGCGGTTCGGGTAAAAGCACAATTTTAAAACTCATATTTGGAGAAAAAGATCTTGAAGAAGGGCGTGTCTCTTGGTGCAACAAAAAAATACTCGGCCCTAAAGACAAATTAATTGCGGGGCACGAATTTATGAAATATGTGACTCAAGAATTTGACCTAATGCCCTTTACAACAGCCGCAGAAAATATTGGCTCACCCTTATCAAACTTTACCCCAGAGAATAAAAAAAACCGAATTAGTGCCCTATTAAATGTTGTTGGCCTGTCTAAATACGCAAACACAAAAGTTCTACGGCTGAGCGGTGGTCAAAAACAACGCGTCGCAATTGCTAAAGGATTGGCTGCTAAGCCAGAAGTTATGCTCCTGGATGAGCCTTTTAGCCATATTGACAGCTATAAAAAAAGAAGTTTGAGAAGAGGAGTGTTTGACTACTTAAAGTCAAATCAGATTTCATGCGTGATTGCGTCACACGACAAAGATGATGTTTTGTCCTTTGCGGACTATGTTGTCGTTGTAGAGGAAGGAAAAATAATTGCTGAGGGCACCCCTGAGGAGCTGTACAAAAACCCTGTTTTACCCAAAATAGCAGCCTTTTTCTCAGATTTTAGCTTCATTAATGGTAAGATATATTACGCCACACAAATTAAAATTGTCTCAAACAGTAAACAAAAGGCTATTGTTTCTAAAAGCTACTTTAATGGGGAAAACTACATAATTGAAGCCGAATTTGAGTCTCAAACCTTATTAATTAGCAACTCAAAGCCTATCAACAAAAACGAGACAATCAATATCAGGTTTGACAAATAGCTTAGATTTTTAGTAATTTAGTGGCGCACAGCTACTTGCTCTGGTTGAAGATAAATCATTGGGGCGAATTAATCTCTTTTTGAAATGCTTAAAAATGTTATCGCCTACTCTGAAAAAATTTTTGATCGCCTTCCAGAACACTTAAAACAATTTATTGTTCCCCAAGATTATAGCCAATACACCCATATAAATCAGGCCGTTTGGAGATTTGTTATGAGAAAAAATATTTCTTATTTAAAGAACATCGCTCACGAATCTTATATAGGCGGCCTGAAAAAAGCAGGTATTGGTTATGAATCAATCCCTAACATATATGGGATGAATAGAATTCTAAAAGAAATTGGGTGGGCCGCCGTTGCTGTTGATGGTTTTATTCCACCTAACGCCTTTATGGAGTTTCAGGCCAATAATATTTTGGTTATCGCATCCGACATACGACAACTTAAGCACATAGAATACACTCCTGCGCCGGACATTATACACGAAGCCTCTGGTCACGCGCCTATAATTGCTAACCCAGACTATGCTGAATTTCTCAGGCGTCTAGGTGAAATTGGGTCAAAAGCAATTATGTCTAAGTATGACATAGAACTATACGAAGCTGTTAGGGAGCTTTCAATACTTAAAGAGGCGCCTGGCGTTGAAAAAGATAAATTAATTGCTGCAGAAAAAAAGGTTAACCTCCTTCAAAATCAAGAACACGAGTTTTCAGAAATGGCCAAAATTAGAAATATGCAATGGTGGAGCGTTGAATATGGCCTTATCGGGAATATAAAAAGCTCCAAAATCTACGGCGCTGGCCTGCTTTCTTCTATTGGTGAAAGCGAGTGGTGTATGAGCGATTCTGTAAAAAAGTTACCTTATACGCTAGACGTTGTCAACATGGGTTTTGATATAACAAAGCCTCAGCCTCAACTCTATGTGACGCCTAGCTTCGCTCATCTGATGGAGGTCTTAGAAGAGTTTGCTAACACCTTAAGCCTTAGAACAGGTGGGGCAAACGGAATTAATAAATTAATTGAGTCTGAATCTGTGGGAACAATAGAGCTTAATACGGGGCTTCAAATTTCTGGGGTTTTTTCTCATGTAATAGTAGACAAAAACAATGAGGTCATCTTCTTTAAAACAACTGGGCCGACCGCCCTGTCATATAGAGAAAAAGAGCTGGTTGGGCACGGCACAAAATATCACCAAGAGGGCTACAGCTCACCTTTGGGGTTGTTGAAAAGTATTAATCTCCCACTAGAAAACATGTCCCCTGTTGACCTAAAAACACACAGCTTTTTAGATGGTCAACGGATGTTCTTTGAATTTAGTAGCGGAATAACGGTAGAGGGGCTTAATATCACAGGGGTAAGAGATATAAGGGGGTCGATTCAACTAATAAAGCTTGAAGATTGCACCGTTAAGTTTGGTGCCAAGATCCTCTTTAAGCCTGAGTATGGTGTCTTTGATATGGCTATTGGAAGCAGTGTTGTTTCTGCATTTTCTGGTGCCGCTGACCCTAGTTCTTTCGAAAACCTATATACTGTGTCAAAGGTAAAAACCATAATAAGTAAGCCATCTAAAAAAGACAAAAAACTTAACAAAATTGCACAGATAATACGACAGGCTAGAAATAGCGATAGCGGTCCAGGCTTGTTAAATTCTCTTTTTTTAGAGTTAAAAGAGGATCACCCAGAGAATTGGCTATTGCCCTTAGAAATTCTTGAATTGACAAATAATGAAAAATTTAGCTTAAAAATTGAATTATACCTAATGGAATTAACAAAAAAATACACTAACCTCAAAAATCTCGTTGAATCTGGAATATCAATGGTAAAAAGCAACCTTTAAGTTGTTTTTTTATCTGAATTTAGTATATTTAAGCTATATAACTATAACCCTTTTTGCTATGTCTTTTCTTGCGCTTCCTGTTCTTTTTTTTCTTGGATTTTTAATTTTATTATTGGCTTTTTTTATTGTCAAACAACAATCTGCTGCGATAATTGAGCGTTTTGGTAGATTCCAAAGTATTAGACAATCTGGGCTTCAATTAAAAATCCCCCTTATTGATCGGGTGGCGGGAAGATTAAGTCTAAAAATTCAACAGCTGGATGTTATTGTTGAAACAAAAACACTTGATGACGTTTTTGTGCGATTAAAAATCTCTGTTCAGTACAAGGTTGTTAAAGAAAAGGTTTACGAAGCTTTTTACAAACTAGATTACCCACACGAGCAGATCACCTCTTATGTTTTTGATGTTGTTAGAGCTGAAGTTCCAAAAATGAAACTTGATGATGTTTTTGTTAAAAAAGACGATATCGCAATTGCAGTAAAAACAGAGCTAAACGAAGCGATGATGGATTACGGATATGATATTATTAAAACGTTAGTAACAGATATTGATCCTGACGCGCAGGTCAAAGAAGCGATGAATAGAATAAACGCATCTGAAAGAGAAAAAATAGCTGCACAATTTGAAGGAGACGCGGCTCGTATTTTAATTGTTGAAAAAGCAAAAGCGGAAGCGGAAAGCAAGCGCTTACAAGGGCAAGGTATTGCTGACCAAAGAAGAGAAATAGCGCGTGGTCTTGAAGAGTCAGTAGAGGTGCTGAACAAGGTTGGTATAAACTCTCAAGAAGCGTCGGCTTTAATTGTTGTGACCCAACACTATGATACGCTTCAATCTATTGGGGGGGAGTCAAACAGCAACTTGATATTGCTTCCAAACTCTCCGCAGGCTGGAAGCAACATGCTAAACGACATGGTAGCCAGCTTTACTGCTAGCAACCAGATAGGTGAGGCAATGAAAAATGCGAAAAACAAAGACGTCGATACAAAAGAATAGGTTTTTAAGCTATTTCTAATGCCGCTTTTTTTAGTTTCTCGTTGTCATCTTTTGCGGCCACTTCAATAAAATCTTTGATTTCTTTAGTTTTTGGCTGACCTAGATGAAGTAATTCTTTTAAAACAACGATCACGACTAGCCTAGTCCCTGTCTTTTTACGGGAAGTGTTAAAAAGGGGTAACAGCTCTTGATAAGAAATAACACCAGAAAGAGACTTTATTTCGCTCTTTGCACTTTCTTGTCTTTCAGCCGATAGGCTCATATATTTCTTTCCAATCTTTTTGATAATTTCAATTGGTGGCCTTTTTGGTTTTTCGTTTGACCGTTTACCAATCATTTGTTTTTTCTCTGGTTTTGACCAGCTATCCCTTAGACTCACCGTCTTATTAAAAACCATCTTGGTGTGGGTTGAGTCTGGATCAACACAAAAATAACCTAATCGCTGAAATTGGTAATGCTCCGTGTCTCTTGCTTTAAAAATTGATGGTTCAATATATCCTTTTTTTGTTTTTAACGATTCTGGATTTAAAAAAGACGTAAGCTCTCCGTCTTGAGCTTCTGGCGCTGGGTGAGAAAAAAGGCGGTCGTATTCCCTAACCTCTATTTCTTTGGAGTGGTTTATAGAAACCCAATGAAGAGTCCCTTTAACTTTTCTATTGCTTTGAGCAGTTCCGCTACCGCTTAAACTTTCTGGGTCATAAGTGCATAAAACCTCTGTTATTTCTCCGTTTTTGTCCTTACTAAACGCCTCGGCTTTAATAATAAAAGCGTTCTTTAATCTAACCTCTTTACCTATAGCTAACCTGAAATATTTATTTGTTGCGTGCTCCTTAAAGTCCTCTCGCTCAATAAAAAGATTTCTTGAAAAAGGAATGCTTCTGCTCCCTGCCCTTTCATCCTCAGGGTTATTTTCGGCATCTAACCACTCCGTCTTGTTTTCTTCATAATTGATTATTGTTAGCCGGACTGGGTTTAAAACAGCCATTACCCTGTTTGCTTTTTTATTTAGGTCTTCTCGAACGCAGAACTCTAATAATGATGCGTCTATAATGTTGTTGCGCTTTGCTACCCCTATTGTTTTAACAAACTTTTTAATAGCATTGGCGGTGTAGCCCCTTCTTCTCAGCCCTGATATCGTTGGCATTCTAGGGTCGTCCCAACCATCAACAAAACCACCCTCTACTAGTTTCAAAAGCTTTCGTTTGCTCATAATTGTATGGCTTAAATTAAGGCGCGCAAATTCTCTTTGTTTTGGTTGTGTTGAATACTCGTGCTTAGAGTAAGAAAAAACACAGTTTTTAAACCAGTCATACAAATCTCTGTGAGGTTTAAACTCTAAAGAGCATAACGAGTGTGATATTTGCTCTATATAATCACTTTCTCCATGCGCCCAGTCATACATTGGGTAAATACACCAATCATTTCCTGTTCTCTGGTGGGATGCGTGAATTATTCGGTACATTAACGGATCTCTCATTAACATGTTTTGGTGTTTCATGTCTATTTTAGCCCTGAGAACATGTTCTCCGGCTTTGAACACTCCTCTTCTCATCTTAGAAAAAAGAGATAGGTTTTCTTCCACTGTTCTTTCTCTGAAAGGACTATTAACTCCGGGCTCTGTAGGCGTGCCTTTTTGTTCTGCTATCTCTTCGCTTGTTTGTGAGTCAACATACGCCTTATTGTTTTCAATCATTAAAACCGCCCATTCAAAAAGCTGATTAAAATAATCTGAAGAATAACATTCTTTATCCCATGTATACCCAAGCCAACTAATGTCTTTTTTTATAGCGTCAACATATCTTTGGTCTTCTTTTGCCGGATTTGTATCATCAAACCTTAGGTTCACTGGCGCCTTATATTTATCGCCCAGCCCAAAGCTGACGCCAATTGCTTTTGTGTGGCCTATGTGAAGATAGCCGTTTGGTTCGGGTGGAAAGCGAAACCTAAGAGAATCTCTAGATAATCCGTTTTTTAAATCTTCTTCTATTATCTGTTCAATAAAGTTTTCCGAGCTATTTGTCATTTCTCTATTTGACTTGTTTTTTTAAAGATAAAAACAAAGCTAATCATTTCTATAATTTGTATATATATATTACAATAAATATTATTTTTGAAAAAATTTTAATTTGTTTATGGGGTTTGTTGAAGTAGAAAACATTAAAGTATTTGCTTACCACGGCTGCTTACCAGAAGAAACCATTATTGGAAGCGACTATAGGGTTGATGTTAAAGTTAAAGCTGATCTTAATTTGTCTTGCTTGTCTGACGAATTAAAAGATACTGTTGACTATGTCTTGCTCAACAGGATCGTTGTTGAAGAAATGAAAAAACCTTCAAAACTGCTTGAAACTGTGGCCCTCAGAATAGTAAAAAGTATTTTTAACAAATGTAAAACTGTAAGTTGGTCTTCAGTCTCTGTAGCCAAAATAAACCCTCCTTTGGGCGGCGACGTAGAAAAGGTAATTGTTCGTTTAGAAAAAACCCGAGAATAACTTTTTTTACAGGCTCTTATATAAAACAATAATTACCCAAGCGTTTGTGTATCCTGTATTTTTGATTAAATTTGCCTCCTTTAATGGCGTCTTGGCCGAGTGGCTAGGCAGAGGTCTGCAAAACCTTTTACAGCGGTTCGAATCCGCTAGACGCCTCAAAAAACCACAAAATGGTGTGGTTTTTTTATGATTTTATTTTTTCCATTATATTTGAAGGGTTCAGCCCTTCTCCCGGAAAAACTCCTTTAAATATTAATGTTATTCCAAAGAGAATAATAATTATTCCTAGAACTTTTTTTATTAATATTATATTTTCTTTCCTTAAATATACTTTCATTCTTTTTGCTAAAAGAATTTTTAATACATCTACAAAAAAACATGTTATAATAAGTGTGCTAAAAAAAACTAAAACACTTTTATTACTACCTTCAAAGGTTGGGCTAACAACAACCATTAATCCTAACCAAAAAACCAAAACCCCAATATTAATTATGTTTAAGAGGAATCCTTTTACATAAAACCCTATATAGTTTACTTTATTGTTTAGTTCTGAGTGAGTGATTACATCGCTTTTTGTTTTCTTTAAAAAGATTGTTACGCCATAGAAAGCAAGTAGTGTTCCTCCAAAAACATATAATCCTGGTTGGTTGTTTATATTTTCTAATAACTGGTAGCTACTAAAATATGCTAATAATATAAAAAAAACATCTGAGCTTATTACCCCTAAATCAAATGCTAATGCAGCCCTAAATCCTCTAACTATACTTGTTTCTATTAAAACAAAAAAGGCTGGTCCTGCCATAAAAGCAAGACAAATTCCTAAAACTATAGCTGTTTGCAGTTCTGCTATCAAACCTTGTTTTTATTTTTAATCTTTAAACATAATTCTTCCTCCAAAAACTTTCCTTTGTTTTAATTGTTTAGGTGTTCCGTAAATAAAAACATCTCCTCCAGAGAATATTTTTATATCTAATACTTTATTTGTTTTTACGTCAGCTTTTCCGCCTGTTTTAATATCAAGATCTGTATTTTCTGCTAATAATTTGGACCCCTTATATACCCCTCCTGTTGTTATCTTTACTTTTTGTTTTGAAGATAAACCTAACGCTTCTATTGTTCCTCCAGTAACACTTTTTATTTCCAATATTTTTGTTTCTGCTTTTGCTAATATGTACGCTCCTTCTTGGGCTTTTAATTTTAGTTCGTATTGCTTTATTGGGTCGTTTGATGTAACAACAGCTCCTTGATTGGCATTAATTACATCTAAGTCGGTATAATAAACCTTGACATTTGTTTCACTTCCGCTAAACATTTTTTTTAGTTTCATTTTTATTTTTAGTGTGTTATTTTTTTGTTTAACACTAACATCTTGTGCATGTTTTCCTGAAATTATAATTTTATTTTCTATTGATTTTATTAAGTCTACATTAATTAGATCATATACTTTTATTTCTTCAAATTCTCCTAATTTCCTTGTAATTGTCTCTTGCGAATACATATTTATATTAAATAGTAAAAGCACAATAAAATATCTCTTTTTCATTTTCTTTTAATTTAAAATAAAGTCTAGTTGTCTTTTTATAAGATCTGCTTTTTTAATTTTAATTTTTACAATATCACCTAAGCAATATTTTCTTTTTGTTTTCTCTCCTACAATTGCATATTTTTCTGGTTCAAATATAAAATAATCTCCTTTTATATCTCTTATTCTTACCATTCCTTCACATTTATTCTCTATAATTTCTACATAAATTCCCCATTCGGTTACACCTGATATTACACCATCAAAACTTTCATCTTTAAATTCTTGCATATATTTTATTTGCATATACTTCACTGACTCTCTTTCGGCTTTTGTTGCAATATTCTCCATAAAAGAAGAATGTTTACATTTTTCTTCATAATCTTTTTCCTCTTTTGATGGTTTACCTTCTATATATTCTTGTAATAAACGGTGTGCTATAATGTCTGGATATCTCCTTATAGGCGATGTGAAATGACTATACTTTTGAAAGGATAATCCATAATGACCTATATTTTTTGTTGAATATTCTGCTTTACTCATGCTTCTTATAACAAGAGTATCAATAAGATTTTGTTCTTTCTTCCCATTTACTTTTTTTAATAAATTATTTAAAGAAAGGCTTGTTTTATTTTTATTTTCAATATCAAGTTTATACCCAAATTGTTTACTTATTTTTTTTAATGATTCTAACTTTTGAAAATCAGGTTTATCGTGTATTCTATATATAAATGTTTTTTTTTCTTCTATAAACTCTGCAACTTTTTTATTAGCTAAAAGCATAAATTCTTCTATTAACTTGTTAGCTTCTTTCGATTTTTTAAACAATACTTTTATTGGGTTATTTTCTTTATCCAATAAAAATTTAATTTCTACTTTATCAAAAGATATAGCCCCCGACATTATTCTTTTTTCTCTTAATCCTTTAGATAAACTATTTAATATAATTATAGCCTCTTTTACTTCGTTATTTATTTCCTTTTCTTTATTAGTAATTGATATTTCTTTAGGAATTTTATTTATTTGCCTTTCTATAACGTATTGAGCTTCTTCGTAACTTAGACGCTCATTACTTTCTATAATAGTTCTTCCAAACCATTTTTTTAAAATTTCATTTTTTTTATTAATTTCAAAAATTGCTGAAAAAGTGAGTTTTTCTTCATTTGGCCGTAAGGAACAAACTTTGTTTGATAGTATTTCGGGTAGCATTGGAACAACTCTATCTACTAAATATACTGAAGTTGCTCTTTCGTAAGCTTCTTTATCTAATATAGTACCTTTTTTTACATAATGTGAAACATCAGCAATATGTATTCCTATTTCATAATTTCCATTATTTAGTTTTTTAAAAGAAAGGGCATCATCAAAATCTTTTGCATCCGTAGGATCAATAGTAAATGTAAGCGTATTCCTTATATCTCTTCTTTTTCTTATTTCTTCTTCAGAAATATAAAAATCTATTTTTTTGGTAAAATCTAAAACTTCTTTTGAGAATTTGTAAGGTAAATTATATTCCGCCAATATTGAGTGTATTTCAGTATAGTGTTCTCCGGGTTCACCTAATATTTTGATTACTTTCCCCACTGGACATTCTGCTTTTGCAGGCCAATCTTCAATTTGTGCTATTACTTTTTGCCCTTCTTTCGCTTCATTAATTTTTTTTAAAGGTATATAAATATCAACTTTAATTTTTTTATCATCTGGAATAACAAAAGCAAAATTTTTATTTATTTGTATAATACCTACATAGTTTTTTTTATTTCTTTTTATAATTTGACTTATTTCACCAGATAATTTTTTTTCTTTTCTTCTTTTAAGAAGATAAAATTGTACTTCATCACCATTTAAAGCTTTATTTATTTTATTTTGTGATACATAAATTTCTTCATCAAATTCTTGAGATATTATATAACTATTACCATTTTTATTGTAATTAAAAATACCTATATAATATTTAGATAGTTGTTTTAATTTATATTTACCTCTCTTCTCCTCTAATATTATTTTTTTTTGTTTTAATTCCTCTAATATCAATATTATAGAAGATCTTTCTTCTGCATTTTTTAAATCTAATTTTTTACTTATTTGCTTGTAATTATATAGTTCTGTCGGGTGAGATTGAAAAAAATAATATACTTTATTATAAAGTTTATTTTTTATTTTAAAACTTATATTTTTTTTCATTACTATTTATCTATGAATGCAAAACTAACACTTTAATTATTTTGGTAAACCTTATAAATAATACTTTATCCACAATCTAAATAATAATTAAAATATTATGATTTATAATTTAGTATATATGATGATTATAATTGTTTGTTTATATCTTACTTATTATATATATTATTATAAAATATAATCTGTTATTAGTATAAATGTTATTAGAAATTTTGTTTATAACATGTTATAATAACAAGTTTATTTTTTTAATTAAAAATTATAATTTTTATTTTATAATAAATTTATTTTTTTATGTGATTATAAATTAAAGTTTTAAAAAAAAACTTATAAATATTAATATATTTTTATTAACAGTTTTTATATATAATAATTAACATATCTAATTTTTGTATGTTTACATAAGAATAAAAAAAAATGAAAATAGCTATAGGAAACGATCACGCTGGGACAGAATATAAATTTAAAATTGTTGAACATTTAAAAAATCAAAAATTAGAAGTTTTAAATTTTGGAACAGATAAAGAAGAAAGCGTAGATTATCCAGATTTTGTACACCCAGTTGCAGAAAAAATTAGTTCAAATAAGGTAGATTTTGGTATACTTTTATGTGGATCAGCTAATGGTGTAGCAATGACAGCAAATAAATATAAAAAAGTAAGGGCAGGGATTTGTTGGATTTCTGAAGTTTCTTCACTTATAAGAAAGCACAATAATGCTAATATATTATGTATACCATCAAGATTTACTAAAGAAGGAGAAATTATAAAAATAGTAGATACTTTTCTTAACACATCATTTGAAGGTGGACGACATCAAAGAAGAATTAATAAAATATAAAAATTATTTTATTAATAAATATGAAAGAAATATTTGTTAAATCATATAAAGAGCTTACAAAGAAAGAATTATATAATATTCTAAAATTACGCTCTGAAGTATTTGTGGTAGAACAAAATTGTGTTTATCAAGATATAGATTCAAAAGACCAAAAAGCTTATCATATTTTTTTTAAAATAGACGAAAAAATAAAAGGATATACCCGTATATTTAAACCTGGAGATTATTTTGAATTATCAAGCATAGGTAGGGTTGTTGTTTCAAAAGAAGAAAGAAAGCTTAATAATGGTAGTGAATTAATAATAGCTTCAATAAACGCAATTGAAGAAATATTTAATGAAAAGAAAATAAAAATATCAGCACAAAAGTATTTAGAAAATTTTTATAAAACTTTTGGATTTATTTCTACAGGCAAGGAATATTTAGAAGATGGAATTCCCCATATTGCAATGGTAAAAAATTAATTTTTTATGTTAGTTATTTCAATTTCAACCCTTTTATCAAATTTAGTGTCACCACCAAGAGGAAAAAGATGTTTTAAACCAGAATATTTCATTCTTTTTTTATCAATACCTTTTTTTATAAAGTAAGAGTAAATGTAACGTGCTCTTGCTAAAGAAAGATTTCTTTTACCTGTTCCCCTGTCTACAGCGTCTCTACCCAACGAAGTACAGCACACATGCCCCTCAATAGTAAAATAAAGATCCTTTTTTTTATTTAATTGATCTGATATTTTTTCTAAAACAGGAATAGATTCGTCTAATACATAACTAAACCCGGTTTTAAATAAAATATTTTGTAAAACAACTTTGTCGCCAACCATTAAGTCGCTGTCTAGAGTTAAAGGGAGTTCTCTACCTAACTCATCTTTTTTAATAACATCTTTCTTTTTTATAAGTTCAACCTCAATTTCAACCTTTCTATTTAAACTTCTTATGATATTTATATCTTCATTTTTTATAATTTTAAGTAGTACTTCGCCTTTACCGTCAACACTTTTTATAAGTTTATGAGGGACGGCATTTTTATGTAAAATAGTTTTTATTGAGTTTGCTCTATTTTGGGAAAGAATCAAATTATATTCGTTTGTGCCCCTGTCGTCACAAAAACCATAAATAGATATTTTTTTTATTTTTTTTATTTTTAAGTTTTGAAAGAAAAAAAGCAATCTATTTTTTTCTGTTTCGACAAGGTTAAATTTATCCGTATCAAAATACACTATATGATTTTTTGTAGACTGTCCAAAAGACAAGAAGAAAAAGAACAATAAAAAACAAAGGTTATACACTTTTCAATATATTTAAATTACTTTAAGTAAGAATAATAAACTTCTTTTGAATTTAGTAAATAGTTAGCTTTTTTAACAAAAGAATTAGTTTTTAAAAAAACCGAATAATAGTCGTCTTTATAAATACTAATTCTTATAATTTCTTCTTCAAGTAGTTCAATAATATCATTTTTTAATATATCAAAAGCTATTGTTTTTTCCTTTTTCAAAAGAGAATTAAATTTTTCTTTTTCTTCACTTAATCCGCTCAGACCCTCTTGTTCAGCAGAACTAAAAAGATTTAACAAAAACTCTTCTGTCTTTAAACCAAGATTAAATCCTTCTTCAAAACAAAAAACTTTAAACGCCTCAAAATCACCTTTTTTAAGGCGGAAAGAATCATTGTAAACAATACCGTCCTTAGTATAGTTATTAGCAAATTGAAAAAACAATTTATTTTTTTTTAAGGTTTTAATTAAATTAAAATTAGACTTATTCCCAACAGAAACATCAGGAGTCACACCTCCATTATCATAAACTTTACGCCCCCCTTTAGTGTAGAAGTTGTTCTGTTTTTCATAAGAACTAACAACACCTGTTTTCTTTTTATTACTGTAATTAAGAGATTGGATGCATCGTCCAGAAGGAGTATAATATCTAGAAACGGTTATTTTCATTTGAGCACCATAAGGTAGTGGTAAGACTCTTTGTACCAGGCCCTTACCAAAGCTTTGTTTTCCAACAACAATAGCCCTGTCAAGATCCTGAAGGGCACCAGCCACTATTTCACTAGCAGACGCACTGCTCTCATTAATTAGCACAACAAGAGGAATTTCAACACTCAAAGGTTGTTTCTTTGTTGTGTACAGCAGATTATACTTTTTTATATTTGACCTTGTTGACACTACCACTTGGTTCTTTTCAATAAAAAGATTTACAATATCAACCGCCTCATTTAAAAGACCACCAGGATTATTTCTTAAATCTAAGATAATTCCTTTTGCTTCATCTATTAATAAATACCTTAGCGCAGACTCAACTTCTTTAGCTGAGCCTTTTGAAAATAGGGTTAAAGGAATGTAGCCAACACCATTATCCAAAAGTCTAAAAAGTGGGACAGATTTAATTTTAACGCTACTTTTTTTTAAAGTAAGATTCTTTTCTTTACCGCTTTTTTTTATAGTTAGCATAATTTCTGAATCAACACCACCAAGGAGTAGGTTTTCTACTCCATCTTCAGGCTTATTAACACCTATGCCGTTTATTTTGCTTATAATATCCCCAGGTTTAACGCCGGCAACATCTGCAGCGAGCCCTTTAAAAACATCAGTTACTGTTAGGTTGTTTTTTATGTAAGAGAGGTCAGCGCCTATACCATATCGGCTGCCGCTGCTTAATAACTTAGCCCGCTCAACATCCTCACTTGTGGAGTATGTGGTGTAGGGATCAAGCTCAGAAAGCATTTCAGACACCCCCTCTTTTATTAATTTTTGGGGGTTGGTTCTTTCAACATAGTTAGTATTAATGTTTTTAAAAACAGTGTTAAAAATTTCTAGCTGCTTTGAAATTTCAAATAAATCATACTTTAAGGACGACAAAAACAATAAGCACGAAAAAGCGACAAAGGCAACAATAAAACTTTTTTTCATAACAGGTCTAAATCTTTATTAGTTTTCTTTTTATTTTTATAAAGCTATTATTTAAGTTCGCTTGATTAATTTTTTCTTTTCCTATATATATAACCATAAAAACCAAATTAACCTTACTTTTTATAATTTCATCTAAAAGATGCTTTTTTACGCCTTCTCTTAGTTGTCTTTTTATTTTATTTCTCGTAACAGCCAAAGGAAACCGTTTCTTTCCAACCGTAACCCCCCAGAAAAGATTATAGGACTTTATGTAAATAACCCTTAATGGGAAGCAGGTTAAAGACTTTCCTTCGTCAAAAAGAGAATCAATTTTTTTATTTCCTTTTAATCTACTCACCATTAATATACAAAAGAATTATTTTCTCTGTCAATATCAGCTACCTTGTTGTCGGGATCAATCACAACCCTATCAATTTCATTAACAGAAGAAAAAATAAACTCATAATATGGGTTTGCCCACGGCCAATCACTTAGCTTAATTACGTTTTTAGCTAGCGTCTTTTCTTTTCGCATCATTTGAAGAGGAATATAAAACATTTTTTGCTCTCCGTTTTTAAAAAAAACAGTGAGCTCTAACGGAATAGGCATTAATCCTATCCTTTTAAGCTCAATAGAATATTTATTACCCCCTTGCTTCTTTACATTTTTCACAGCGTAATTTATGGTGTTGGTTGTTTTAGTCCAGTCCGTTAAATACCAATCAAGTTCTGAGCCAGAAATTTTTTCAGCACAACGAATGAAGTCATTAGGGTTAGGGTGCTTGAAAGACCATTCTTTAAAATATTTTTTAATCGTTTTGTCAAGAACCTTTTCCCCTAGTATTCCTTTCAATTGGTGTAAAAAAAGATACCCCTTTACATACGCGGAGGAGCTATAGGCTTTGTTGAATTTATAACGGTCGGCATGTGTTGTTTGCGGCTGTTCAATACCAAGGAGCGAGGTGTTTTTGTATCTATTGTATGCTTTCTCGTTATATTTCGTAACATCCAATTCCGTTACGCTTGCTTCGGCCAACGTTCCGTAATATTCAGCGAACCCTTCGTCCATCCATTCGTGCTTGCTCTCGTTTGACGCTAACACAAACTGAAACCATGAGTGAGCAAGCTCATGTGCTGTTACGCCAATCAAGCTTTCGAAAGACCTTTTACCAGTTATTAAAGTGCACATTCCGTATTCCATTCCCCCGTCTCCCCCTTGTATTATAGAGTACTGCTTATATGGGTAACTTCCAATTTTTTTATTTAAGAAAACCATCAAATCTTCTGTGGCTGGCTGCAGTTTTTTCCAGTTCTCCAAATGCTCTTGTTTTAATGTTTTTTTGTAGTAAAAGTTAAGCACAGTTCCGTTTATCATTGTTCTCCTGTCGTGAATAAAATCAGGATCTGCCGCCCATGTGAAGTCGTGTACATTAGGGGCCTTGAACCGCCAAGTTTTTATTTTTTCATTTAACGGGTTTTGGGTTTTGCTTTCTAAGTACCCGGTTCCGCCAACAGTATAGTTTTTATCAATGTTAATCACAACATCAAAGTTTCCCCAAACACCATAAAACTCTCTGCCAATATAGGGGTCTGCGTGCCAGCCCTCATAATCATATTCAGCAAGCTTTGGAAACCACTGGGCCATAGAAAGGCTTACACCCTCAGCACTGTTTTTCCCAGCTCTGCGTACCATAAGCGGCGCTTGACCAGAAAACGTCATTTTAAAAATAGTTTTTTTACCTGGTTCAACAGCTTTATTTAGCTCCACTTCAAGGGTTGTTCCTGCAACAGTATTTTTTACCAAAACACCATCTTGGCTTAAATTTGAAACAGACAAATACCCCTGATCACGTTTTTTTAATAGGCTTATTTTGTCAAGAACCCTAGGGTCTGGATCAGCAAGATTTCTAGAGTGCTTGTCCATTTCACTTCCTGGAATGAAAGCGTTGTAAAACAAATGAAAAAACACAGAAGATAGCGTGTCAGGTGAGTTGTTAGTGTATATTATCTCCTGTCTTCCAGAGTACCTTGAGGTGCTTACGTCGACATTAACGAGAATGCTATAGTCTACATGTTGCTGCCAATACGTCTTGCTTCCTCTCTGAGCGGAAAGAATCTGGCCTTGAAACAATAAGCAAAAAACAAAAGGGATTAATGCTCTTGTCATAAAAATACTATTTAGACACTTTTGAGGCCATTATTAGTGCGTTGTATGCGTTTACAAGTTTCCCAGATTTTGATAAGTCGCCAAAAGGCGCAACAGAATCGTCGCTTAAATTTGCTTTAATATTCAGGGGCAGCCCAGAGCTCATAAGCACCTCTTTTACCTGATAGGCCTTAAGTTTTGGGTATTGTGACCAAACCAAGGCGGCTATACCAGCGACTAAAGGAGAGGCCATAGATGTTCCCTGCGCAAATTCATATGTGTTTTCGGGATATGTTGAATATATTCTTGAACCAGGAGCAAAGAGATCGACACTGCTTTTTCCGTAGTTTGAAAAGCTAGAGGCTATTCCAGAGTTATAATCATAAGTTGAAGACCCGACCTTAATAAATGTGTTTGAAACTTCATCTCCAACGCCTAACTGATCATTGGGGTAATACTGTATTTTATCAGTGTTTTCAGCGTTGTTCCCAGCTGCAGCAACAATTAGAACGTCTTTTTTAGCCGCATATGCAATTGCGTCTCTAACCCAATCGCTGTGCGGGGAGAAGCTTTTTCCAAAACTCATGTTTATAATTTTGGCGCCATTATTGACCGCGTAGTAAACACCAAGCGCAACATCTTTATCATACTCATCTCCGTTGGGAGTGTTTCTTATTGCCATTATTTTCACGTTATCTGCCGCTCCATTTACGCCGAGGTTGTTGTTTCTAACTGCGGCAATAATACCTGAAACGTGCGTGCCGTGGCTGCTCCCGCCTTTTGGCATTACATTGTTGTCCCCGTAGTCGCGGTCGTTAATATCGTCAGGGTTGTCACCAACGACCGCTCGGGCATTAAAATTAACGTTTAAGTAATAGTTTAACCTGTCATTTAGGCTCTTTAGGTATTTGTCAAGCTCGCTTACTAATTCATCAATAGATTCATAGCCGAAACCATATGCTTGTTTTATTGCGTTAATTTGTTCAGTTAGTTTTTCATCCTCTGTAGATATGGACATGACATCTTCTCTCGTAAAAGATTTTTTTCCAAGTTTTTTCTGAACAGCGCCCCTAGCGTCTTTAAAGCGGCTAACAATTGTTTCGTAACGATTTTTAGAGGAGGTATATTTTTCAACCTCATTTTCGTGTAGCGCTTTTGCTTCCTCATACCTTGGGTTTGCCTTATCCCCGCTAGCCAATAGCCTCACGTATTCTAGCTGCTCATTGCTTGAATTACCTAAAAAGTTCCACCCATTTACATCATCAACATAGCCGTTTTTGTCATCATCTACGCCATTGTTTGGTATTTCGTCTTCATTTACCCAAATTTTATCGCTTAGGTCTTCGTGAGTAATGTCAATTCCAGAGTCTATAACAGCAACTATAATTGTTTTGCTGTCTTCTTTAACGAGCTCTTTATATGCGAGTTCGAGGCTGGTGCCTGGGATAGAGTCTTTTACAAGGTCTAAGTGACCCCAAACAGTCTCTTCGTCTTTTGATAAATCAGAGACCTTGGCAGCAGCCTGGTCAATATTTTTTATTGGGGCTGAAAGCAAAGGCGTTGTCGAACTACACCCGAACAGCGCTACAAAGAAAAAGAATGAAAGTGAATATTTAATCAATTGTTTTATAGGATTTTTCATGTTTTTATAATATGTCTTTTAAAGATAGTAACTTGTTAATTTTTACCCCTTTTTCTGTGCTTTTAACAGTAATAAGCTCATGTGTGGGGTCGTGTTCCAAAAATAAATAATAATTATGACTTGCCGCAAGATTTAGAAAGACATCTTTTTCTTTTAAAGTTGTCAATGGCCTTACGTCATAGCCCATTACATAAGGGATTCCAACGTGCCCAATGGTTGGTAAAAGATCAGCCATAAAACAGATGGTTTTGTCTTTGTATTTTATCATTGGAAGCATTTGTTTTTCTGTGTGCCCGTCAACAAAAAAGACGTCGAAACCAATTGGACAATCTTTTTTAATATAGCCTTTTGGAACAATAATATTATTTAATTGACCCGATGACTGAATTAAAGATAAGTTTTCTTTTAAAAAAGAAGCCTTTTCTCTTTTGTTGGGGTTTACAGCCCAGTTCCAATGCTGTGCGTTGCTCCAATAACGAGCGTTTTTAAAGGTCATTTGAAAACCTGTTCGCTTTTGATTCCACTCTACTCCGCCGCCGCAATGGTCAAAATGCAAGTGTGTTAAAAATACGTCCGTAACATCATCTTTATGAAAGCCGTGCTTCAAAAGAGCTTTGTCAACCCCTTGTTCGCCCCAGCGGCAGTAGTAGCTAAAGAACTTTTCTGACTGTTTATTTCCCATGCCACAATCTATTAGTATTAGCTTGTCCTCGTCTTGGATTAGCAGGCAGCGCGCTGCAATTTCAATCATATTATTTTTGTCAGGCGAGTTTGTTTTTGACCAAATTGATTTGGGCACAACCCCAAACATAGCCCCTCCGTCAAGCTTAAAGTTTCCGGTATTTATTGCGTAAAGCCTCAAGAGGTTTTGTTGTTTAGGAGCTTAACCAGCTCTTTTCCATAATCAATAATAGCAACAGTTTCATCAGTTCGGGCTAGTTTAATTTTGTTAAAGAGCAATAAAGCCTCACCATTACTTTCTATGTGATATGTTTGGTTTTTTTCAAAAAAACGAATTATTTTCTCCGTAAAGATTGAACGAATTTCGTCTTCGTTGCTTCCTAAAAGAAGAAATTTTTTTGAAAAATCAGGGTACATTTCAAAGTCAATATCTTTGTACCCCTTGAAAGGTATAACTTTATCAAAAATTATGTCTAAAACATCTTCTTTTTCCATAGTAAAGTTAGGAATTGTCTTGCTAAGCGTTATCACCATTAGCGTTGTGTTGAACGTTTCTGCTGTAAAAGCCTGTCCCTCATTGAAAGTAACGTCTGCGATTTCCCAAGAGGCGCCAGACTCGTTAAACACGCCCCTGAGGCAGTTATATTTGCGCTCAATAGGCCTTATTTCAAAAAACTTGAAGGTTTTTAAGTAGGCAGTGTCCCAAACAACACGACTGTTAAACTGATAATTATTTTCCTTAGCCAAGTCTTGTAATCGGAGTTGTCTTTGCGACAGTTTAGGCGAATTGCTCTTCAGGCTAATCTTAAGCGCCCGGTTATAGGTAGAGTAGGAAACGTGAGATTCAAGCCCTGTTATAAAAACCTTGCCTCCTGTAGCTCTTTGAGACTTTAGGAATTCAACCAGATAATCCATATAAGTAATCCCTACGAGCCGAGTATTCGATAAGTCAATATTGACATTTGCACCGGAGGGAATCTGTGATACAAGCTTGTCAATTTTCAGAATTCCTAGAAAATTTGCTACCCCAACAACCTTTAGATCATAAACACCGTCCGACAATTGGCTTAATTTGTTTTCAGAGAAACATACCGTTTTAAAAAAATCAGCAATCGACAGCTTTGCCAATAACAGATGGGTTGTTAACACAAGGAGCAGCCCGCCTAATAGCCCTGCCAACAAATTAGTATAAAGCGTTAATACCATTGTGCCAATAAAAAAAACTAGTTGTTCTGGGCCCTGCCCATAGGCCTGCCTGAAAACCGCTGGAGAGGCTAGCTTGAATCCGGTGTAAACTAAAAGAATTGCAAAAGCACACAGGGGGACCTGCCGCATTACAGGGCTCAAAATGACAATAAAAATTAAAAGCAGTAGCCCCTGGTAGAGGTTAGACCACTTTGTTTTAGCTCCGTTATGAATATTAACAGTGCTTCGAATAATCACAGAAATAACAGGAAGGCCGCCAACAAGCCCGGCGGCTACAGTGCTAAGACCGATCCCTGTTAGATCTTTGTTAAGGTCTGTTTTTCTTTTGTAAGGATCAATCTTATCTACAGCTTTAGCAATAGCCAGGGATTCAATGCTAGTTATAATTAGAATAGAAAAAACAGTAGTCCAGAACTCGATTGTATTAATTTTATCAAAGTTAGGGTGCATTATTGATTCCAGAATAGAGTCGGGAATATCTAACAATAGCGTCGGCCCAACTTCATAAGATCTATTAAACAACGACAGATTGTGTAAATCAAAAAAATTAAATAAGTAGACAAAGGGAATTGAAAGAGCGACGACCCACATAGGACCAGGTAAAAGGTTAAAAACTTTGTTGCTTGTCTTAGAGTGGAGTAACAACAAAAACAGCCCGGATATCGATATAACTAAGACAAAGGGGTTTGCTTGGGGGAAGAGAACTAAAGCATCAACTAAATTTTGAATTATATTTGAACTCTCAGAATATGTTCCCATTGCAACGTGAATCTGCTTTGCAAAAATAATTATTCCAATTGCCGCCAAAATTCCATGGATTACCGTGCTGTGAAAGATGTCTGCCAATCGGCCTAATTTTAGGACCCCTAACAGAGCCTGAATGCTTCCAGAAACAACCACAGCGGCTAGAACATAATTAAACGCTTGGCCTGAGCCATCGTCCATTAATACTATTCCTAGAAGGATTACCCCTATTACCCCTTTTGCGGGTCCGTTAACAGAGATATGACCGCCTCGATAAAATGTTGTTACTATTCCTCCGACAATAGCGGAAAAAATACCAGCCATAGCCGGCGCCCCTGCCGCAAGGGCAATGCCCAGCGACAAAGGCAAGGCAATTAGCGCTACGCTTAGCGCGGCTACCAAATCACTTTTCCAGTTTTCAATTAGCCCTTGAAAGCCCTTTTTTGGTTCGTTTTCCATCGGTTAAAAAAAGATGAATATTTAAAGATGACACCCTGTTAAGCTAAAATACTAAATATCTTCTATTATCCGAAACCATAACAAGCCTCATTTTAATTAAATGCCAAAACAAAGAACGTTTAGTCAATTTATTGTTCCGGAACAGGGATTTATTTTGAAATAAAGCAAGAAAGATAGACCAGAGGACTTAATGTTGGCTCTAATCGTTAAGTTTTAGTACAGCCATAAAAGCCTCTTGGGGTATTTCTACACTACCAACTTGTCGCATTCTTTTTTTTCCTTTTTTTTGATTTTCAAGAAGCTTTCTTTTTCGTGAAATGTCTCCACCATAACATTTTGCTGTTACATCTTTTCTTACGGCCTTTACAGTCTCGCGTGAAATGATTTTTGCGCCAATGGCTGCCTGAATGGGAATGTCAAATTGCTGTCGTGGAATAAGCTCTTTAAGTTTAGAGCACATCTTGCGGCCAATTTTTTGGGCGTTATCTAGATGAATAAGTGCTGATAGAGCGTCAACTGTTTGGCCGTTGAGTAACATGTCAACCCTAACGAGTTTAGAGGTTCGCATGCCTATAGGAGAATAGTCGAAAGACGCGTATCCTCTTGAAACTGTTTTTAATCGATCATAAAAATCGAAGACTATTTCTGCCAAAGGCATATCAAATGTTAACTCTACTCGCTCTGTTGTTAAGTAGGTTTGGTTAGTGATTTGACCTCTTTTTTCTATGCAAAGAGACATTACGTTTCCTACATAATCTGATTTTGTTATTATTGAAGCTTTAATGTATGGTTCTTCAATTCTGTCAATCGTCGATGGCTCTGGGAGGTCCGAGGGGTTGTTTAGCAAGATCGCACCTGTAGGGTTTTTTCTGGTAAATGCATTATAAGAGACATTAGGTACTGTTGTAATTACGGTCATGTTGAACTCCCTCTCAAGGCGCTCCTGAATTATCTCCAAATGAAGCATCCCCAGAAACCCACATCTGAAACCGAACCCAAGAGCTGCTGAACTTTCTGCTTGGAAAACCAATGACGCATCATTTAGCTGTAGCTTTTCCATTGAGGACCTGAGCTCCTCGTATTCTTCAGTGTCAACAGGGTAAATACCGGCAAAAACCATTGGCTTAACATCTTCAAAACCCTCAACAGCCACAGTTGTTGGGCTGTCCGAATCTATGATTGTATCACCGACCTTTACTTCTCTTGCGTCTTTTATACCTGTAATTAAATAGCCGACATCGCCAGCCTTAATTTCTTTTTTTTGTGTTTGCGTAAAGTTCAAGGTGCCAATTTCGTCTGCACTGTAGGTTTTGCCTGTTGCAACAAACTTGATCTTTTGGTTTTTTTTAATACTTCCGTTTATCACTTTAAAATAGGTTTCTACTCCTCTGAAGGAATTGTATACTGAATCAAAAACAAGGGCCTGCAAGGGTTGGGCTTCGTTTCCAGAAGGCGACGGGACACAATTTATAATAGCAGTTAATATTCTTTCAATACCAACGCCTGTTTTTGCACTCGCAGGGATTACTTCCAAAGGGTCACAACCGAGTAGGTCTACAATGTCGTCCGTTACTTCCTCAGGGTTTGCGCTTGGTAAATCAACCTTATTTAGTACAGGAATAATTTCTAAGTCATTTTCAAGAGCTAAATATAAATTTGATATTGTTTGTGCTTGGATGCTTTGAGCGGCATCAACAACCAAAAGAGCCCCTTCACAAGCAGCAATTGACCTTGAAACCTCATAACTAAAGTCAACATGTCCTGGGGTGTCAATAAGGTTAAGAACATATTTCTCGCCCTTTAAACTATACTCCATTTGGATTGCATGAGACTTAATTGTTATTCCCCTCTCTCTCTCAAGCTCCATGTTGTCAAGGAGCTGGTCCTGCCTATCTCTTTCGGTTACAGCCCCGGTAAAATCAAGCAATCTATCAGCTAAGGTGCTTTTTCCGTGATCAATATGGGCTATAATACAAAAGTTTCGAATGTGGTTCATCAGAATTTTTCAAGCAATTAAACGTCACGCAAAAGTAGTTAATTTTATCTGATTTTTGATCTAAAACCGGTCTTTAAGGGCGTTTATTCTGGAGATCGCTTCTGGTTTTCCAATGCAGTGAATTATTTCAAAAACATCAATGCCTTCAAGAGCTCCAACTAAAGCGAGGCGCAGCGGCATAACAACAGATCCAAAACCATAACCCTCTTTTTTTTGCCAAATTTCAAAGTCTTTTTTTAGGCTAGAGGCACTTGAGTCGTTAAAGTCAATTAACGCAGCGGCTAAAGCAGACAAAGTTTTTTCGCTTTCATTTTTCCACGTCTTTTTTATTCCTTTTGGACAGTAATCTAGGGGTGCTTTAAAAAAGTAGCTGCTTAATCCCCACAAATCTGCAGTTAGCTCTGCCCGTCCTTTTACTAAACCAATAACTCTAGCCACATAGGCTTGGTTTGTTTTTTTTATTTCTTCAATGTTTGACATCAATGTATTAGCTAAAACCGAGTCGTTGGTCTTGTTTATGTAGTAACGATTAAACCACTTGACTTTTTCGACATCAAATCTCCCACCGGCCTTGTTGACCTTTGACATATCGAATGTTTTTATTAGCATTTCCATGGAAAAGACTTCTTCTTCGGTACCGGGGTTCCAGCCTAAAAGCGCAAGAAAGTTAACAAGTGTTTCAGGTAAGTAGCCACTTTCTTTAAACCCGGGATATTGAACGCCGCCTTTCTCCCACTGCAGGGGAAAAACAGGGACCCCGTGTTTATCCCCATCCCTTTTACTTAATTTGCCTTTACCTGTTGGTTTTAGTATCAGTGGCAGGTGTGCGAATTTGGGCCCCTTCCACCCAAACGCTTCATAAAGCAGCTTGTGAAGGGGCAACGAGGGCAGCCATTCTTCACCCCTAATAACATGGGATATTTCCATTAAGTGGTCGTCTATAACATTAGCAAGGTGATAAGTTGGCATGCCATCCGATTTGAACAAAACTTTATCATCAAGAGTGTTGGCGTCAAACGATATTTTGCCACGAACCATATCATTAAGGGGTATTATTTTATCCACAGGGAGTTTAAATCTAATTACATAAGGTTCTCCGGAATCAATTTTTTCAGCAACCTCACTGCTTGATAAAACTAACGAATTTACTAGTCGTCCTTTCGTTCGATTATGCCAGTTGTATATGAAGGTTTTACCCTTTTTTTCATGATTTTTTCTTTCAAGGTCTAGGGCCTCAGGGGAGTCAAAGGCGTAATAGGCATGCCCTTTTTTTAATAGCTCATCGACATGCTTGGCGTAAATGTTTTTTCTCTCGCTTTGCCTGTAGGGCCCATGGCCCCCGCCTTTTTCAGGGCTTTCATCAAAATTAATTCCGCACCAGCGCAGTGACTTTGTTATATATTCTTCAGCCCCTTCAATGGTTCTTTTTTTATCAGTGTCTTCAACCCTTAAGACGAGAGTTCCAGCATTTTTTTTTGCAAACAAGTAGTTGAATAGCGCAGTGCGAACGCCTCCGATATGTAACGGCCCTGTTGGGCTTGGGGCAAAGCGGACACGAACAGTTTTTTTCATCAGTTTATTTATTAACACAAAGATAGCCCCCTTTAATTAACTGCCAAAATAAAATCACAAGGGCCTGTTTTTTATTTTTTATTGCTCCATTATGGTTTTTTTTGTTTTAAATTTATAATTTATTTTAAATTAAATGAATCCAATTAGTCAAATAAACAAGAAATTAGATGGCTTTATTAGGCGGTATTATTTAAGCGCTTTAATTAAAGGTGTTCTTCTTTTTTTTGGCTTTGCTTTATTATATGTTCTATTCTGGGTTTTTATAGAGCACTTTTTTTGGTTGCCCAAACCTGCTAGGGGCTTTGTTTTTTGGGCCATTATTGTATTTTCTTCATTCCTTTTTTATAGGCTAATATTGTTATCATTCTTAAAATATCTCAGTATTTTAAGAGGAATTAATTATGAAGACGCGGCAAGAATAATAGGAGAGGCTTTCCCCGAAATAGATGATAGACTGTTAAACACTCTTCAGTTAAATAAGATGGAAAGGACGGACCTTCTTTTGGCAAGTATAAGTCAACGAACCAATGAGTTAAAGTTCTTTTCTTTTAAAAAGGTTGTTAAGCTTAAGGAAAACGTAAAGTACATAAAATATGCATTGGCACCACTTTTAATAACTGCACCTTTTTATTTGTTCGGGAAACAAGAGGTAATAGAGGGTAGCCTAAAAAGAGTTGTTGATTATAACACGCTGTATCAACCCCCCCCTCCTTTTACGTTCAAACTTATAAATGAGTCTTTAACGGCTATTGAGGGAAGCGTATTCAATCTTGAAGTTGGCTTGACGGGGGATGCATACCCAGAAAATGTTCAAATAAGCTATAATAATGAACAGTATTTTTTAAGCAAAAGCAGTATTAACACCTTTTCTTTTGACTTCCCGCCCCTTGAGTCAACAGTTAACTTTGAGCTTTTCTCCGGCCCAGTACGTTCTACCCCCTATCGCCTTGATGTTATAAAGACCCCATCAATATTAACGGCCAGTATGATTTTAAACTATCCAAAATACACAAAAAAACAAAACAAAACAGTTAGTAATTTGAGCAATATTTCTGTTCCGTCAGGCACAAAGATTGTTTGGGGTTTAGAAGCAAGAGATACAAGGGAAATTTCTTTTTTTGATTTTAACAAGGAAACTTTTTTTTATAAAATGAATGACAGCTTTTCGTATAACAAGACCGTTTTTTCAAGCCTAAGATATAGAATCTCACCATCCAACAATAATTTAAAAGACTATGAGCCACTAGAGTTTTCCGTTGATGTCGTAAAGGACACTCCTCCATCTATTCAGGTTGAGATGAAGGAGCAAAAGCTACCAGAAGAGACGTTATATTTTTACGGCCAAGCTAATGATGACTACGGAGTTATGGCATTGGTTTTAAAGTATTATCAGGTCGGCGAAAAGGATAAGGAGAAATCTCAAAGGGTTGATAATTTTAATAACGAAAACCTTACGTTCTATCATACTTTTCCTGGTGCCCTTAAGCTAATAAAGGGCAAGTCGTATGAGTTATATTTTGAGGTGTCTGATAACAACCCTTATCCTTCGCCAAATAAGACCCGAAGCCGAATCTTTACATATTCAAACAAATCTACTAACGAGATAGTAAATAAACAGCTAACAAAGCAAAAGGAGGTAGTCTCAGAGCTTGAAAAATCTTTTTTAAAGTTTAACGAAGAAAAAAATACGCTAGATCTTCTTAAGCTAAATCAAAAGCAAAAAGACAAGCTTACTTTCAGCGATCAGCAGAAAGTAAGAGAAGCGCTTCAGCGTCAGGAACGACAAGAAGATCTACTTCAGCGCTTTAATGAACAAACAAAGCGGTCCTTTAATCTGCTTGAGTCTAACCCGGAAGATCCACTAAAAAAAGAGCTAGAGCGCCGCCTTCTATCACAGGAAAAGGAAATTATTAAAGACAAAAAGCTTATTGAGGAGCTTAAAAAACTTACAGATAAACTTAATAAGGAGGAGTTGTTTGATCGTCTTGATGAAATGAAGAAGAAAAGTAAGTCAAAACAAAGAAGCCTGCAGCAAATGCTTGAGCTAACAAAGCGATTTTATGTCCGGCAAAAGGCAAGTCAAATAAAGCGAGAACTGGAAGAGTTAAGTAATGCACAAAAGGAGCTCTCTGAGGCTCCTTCAAGTAAGAACAAAACAAGATATCAAGACAGCCTCAATAAAGGCTTTGAATCAATATCAAAAGCATTAGATTCCCTTTCAAAACAGAATTCTTCTTTGACCAAGCCTAGCACTTTTCCCAACACAGAAGCCGAACAAGCCTCTATAAAAAAAGATCAAGAAAATTCAAGCCAAATTTTGACCGAAAGGGATAATTCAACTGAGAAAAGGTTAAAGGAGCGGCTGTTGCTCAAAGCAAAGAAGGCTCAATCAAAAGCGTCTAACAAAATCAGGCAATTATCAGAAAAACTTTCAGGAATATCTTCTGGTGGAGGTCAGCAGGAGCTGATAGAAGATTCCCGCATGCTTCGTCAAACATTAGACAATTTATTGATTTTTTCTTTTGAGCAAGAGGATTTAATTTTAAGGCTTAAAGAGGGAAAGTCGCCACAAGCAGAATATGCACTAAATTTAATAAAACAAAAAACTATCAAAACACATTTTGAGCACATAGATGATAGTTTGTTTGTTCTTTCTTTAAGGCAGCCACGGATTTCTGAAAAAATAAACAAAGAAATCACCGATGTGTTTTTCAACATAGACAGGTCTTTAGAGCTGTTATCAAACACTCGGACAAGCGAGGGCGTTGTGGCACAGCGATATAGCTTAACAGCTGCTAATAATCTTGCAGAACTTTTAAGTGAAGCCCTTTCTTCAATGGAGATGGAGCTAAGCCCCGGCCAGGGCGATGGCGACATGCAGCTCCCCGATATTATTATGAACCAAGAAGAGTTGCAAAAAAAGGCTGAGGAATTACAAGGAAAAGAATCGGGCAGTTTCTCTGGCGATAAGGAGTCTAACCAAGATGGAAAAAATGGTGCTAAATCTAAAAGATCAGGCGATAAAACAGGCGAGAGCAAAAAGAACGGCTATTCAGGCCCAGGTAATGGCAAGACCTCTGGCCAAGAATTTTTTGATAGTGAAGAATCAGGGGAAGCGATTATGCGACTATACCAGGAACAGCAAAGGCTCCGCCAAGCTTTACAACAGCTTTTAAGAGATAAAGGCCTTGTTCCAGGCGCAGAAAACATTCTCCAGAAGATGAAAAAAATTGAGCAATCCCTTATTAACCAAGGAGTTACAGAAGATAATGTTTCACGGATAAAGGACCTGAAGTACGAGCTGCTTAAGCTAAATAACGCCTTAAACGAGAAGGGGCGCCAAGAACAGAGAGAATCTAGAACTAACAAAAAGGCATACAGCGCTGACAATCGAATCATAATTGACTCTCTCAGACAAAAATTTAATTCTCGCGAGCAATTAAATAGGCAAACACTACCTTTGTACGATGAATATGTGAAGCGCGTATTTGATTATTTTAACCGGCGATATGATAAACTTTGATAGCCATACAGACTTTGAGCTGAAGAACGAGCGAGAGTACGCTGCCTGGTTGTCTACAGTTATTAAAAATGAAAAACATAAAGAGGGGGAGCTGACAGTTGTTTTTTGTGACGACACTTACCTACATTCTTTAAACCTCAAGTTTTTAGGCCACGATTATTTTACTGATATTTTAACATTTAACTACAATGTTGAGAGCGAAATTAATGGCGATATCTGTATTTCTATAGAACGCGTTAAAGAAAACTCTTTAAGGTATAATGCACCTTTTGAACGGGAGCTTGCCAGAGTTTTAGTGCACGGAGTCCTTCATCTTTGTGGCTATAATGACCTAACTCAGGACCAGGAATCAGAAATGCGGACAAAAGAGAACTTCTATTTGTCAAGTTTATTTAGTCAATAGATAGCCGTATATTTGCAAAAATTGTTCCACGTGGAACATTAATTGTTAAATATGTTCGATAAGGCTTATGACGTAATTGTTGTTGGAGGCGGCCATGCTGGCAGCGAGGCTGCTGCTGCTGCTGCCAATATGGGCTTTTCTACTCTTTTAATCACAATGAATCTTCAAAATATTGCCCAAATGTCCTGTAACCCAGCAATGGGGGGCATTGCAAAAGGGCAAATTATAAGGGAGATTGACGCTTTAGGTGGTTACAGCGGGATTGTTAGTGACACATCGGCCATTCAATTTAAGATGCTAAACAAGTCAAAAGGCCCTGCAATGTGGAGCCCAAGGGCGCAAAACGATAGGATGCGTTTTGCCGAGGATTGGCGCTTGATGCTGGAAGCAACGCCTAACCTTGATTTTTACCAGGATATGGTTACAGGTATTGTTATTAAGGGTGGTGCGTGCGTTGGTGTGAAAACCTCTTTAGGTCTTGAGATTTGTGGCTTAGCTGTAATTTTAACAAACGGCACTTTTCTGAACGGCTTAATTCATATCGGAGACAAGAATTTTGGCGGAGGTAGGGCCGGAGAGAGAGCATCAACAGGGATTACCGAGCAGCTCATTGATCTTGGCTTTGATTCAGGAAGGATGAAAACAGGAACCCCTCCGCGTGTTGACGGAAGGTCTTTGAATTTTTCAAAGATGATTGAACAACCTGGAGACGTTGATCCAAAAACTTTTTCATATTTAGCCCAAACAAAGCCCCTAACATCACAGCGTTCATGTCACATGACTTATACCAACTTACATGTGCATGACCTGCTTAAAGACGGATTTGACAGGTCCCCAATGTTCAACGGAAGGATTAAGAGCGTTGGGCCTAGATATTGCCCGTCAATTGAGGATAAAATAGACAGGTTTAAAGAAAAGGAAAGGCACCAGATTTTTGTTGAACCTGAAGGCTGGAATACGGTCGAGTACTATATAAACGGCTTCTCCACCTCCCTTCCAGAGGATGTTCAGTTTAAGGCACTTCGTGCCGTTAAAGGATTTGAGGACGTTCGTTTCTTCAGGCCAGGCTACGCTATTGAATATGACTATTTCCCCCCAACTCAACTTAAATATAATCTCGAAACAAAAATTATATCTAATTTATTTTTTGCAGGGCAAATAAACGGCACTACTGGATATGAAGAAGCTGCGGCTCAGGGCTTAATGGCGGGCATTAACGCTGCCTTGGCAGTAAGCGGCAAGCCTCCTTTTATGCTAAGACGAGACGAGGCTTATATTGGGGTTTTGATTGATGACCTTATCACTAAAGGGACAGAAGAGCCCTACAGAATGTTTACATCTCGGGCAGAATACCGCACCCTTCTAAGGCAAGATAATGCGGACTTAAGGTTAACAAAAAAAGGGTTTGATCTTGGCATAGCATCTAGGGAAAGACTAAATAGGATGCTGGTTAAAAGCGAAAAAGCTCAGGAGTTGATAAGTTTTTTTAAAAAACAGAGCGTTAAACCGCCCGTCGCAAACCCTATTTTGGAGAAGAAGGGTTCGTCTCCAATTAAACAATCTGATAAGCTTTTTAAGATATTTTCACGCCCACGTATTACAATTAACGATGTCTTAGAGTTTCCTGAAGTAAGCGCTTTTGTTAAGAAGCATGAGTTCGATGCTGAAACAATTGAGCAAGCTGAAATACAGGTTAAATACTCAGGGTATATTAACAAGGAACGAAACAACGCTGATAAGTTGTCTCGTTTAGAGTATGTTAAGATACCCCCCCGCTTTGATTATTCAAAGATACAATCTATGAGCTTTGAGGCTCGAGAAAAGCTTAAGGCGGTTTCCCCCGAGACAGTTGCACAAGCTTCAAGGATAAGCGGGGTTTCCCCAAATGACATCTCTGTTTTATTAGTCTATATGGGTCGCTAATTAGCTTTCTTTTTTTAATTTTGTCCCACGTGGAACAAAGCTCTAAACTGATGGATTTGTATTTAAAGTGTTCTGATTACTTCAACACCGGAGAGGCGTTCAACCTTCTATATGATAGTAAAATGGATATGCTTGTAACTTCGCCCCGGCCTTCAGAAGGCGAACTTATGCGCTACTATGATTCTCCTAATTACCTGTCCCACGCAGTTAAAGATAAAACGATTTACCAGAAAATTTATTTTTTTGTGAGGCGTATTTCTATAATGAAAAAGTTAAGGCTAATTTCAAGATTTAGATTCAAAGGAGCAAAGTTACTAGACGTAGGCGCGGGAGCTGGACATTTTATACACGGCGCAATAGATTCAGGATGGGAAGGCGTGGGAGTTGAGATAAATAAGGACGCGATATTTACGGGCAACAGCGTTAGGCCAAATGTAATTAAAGATGTCGCATATTTACAAGGGCTTTCGAAAAATAGTTTTGATGTGATAACTCTTTGGCATGTTTTGGAGCATATGTCTGACCTTGATTTAGAAATAAATCGATTAAAATCACTTTTGTCATTTAACGGGAGGTTGGTCGTTGCTGTTCCAAACTTTAGGGCTTACGACGCTTGTTATTTTCAGAAGCATTGGGCTGGTTATGATGTTCCAAGGCACTTGTGGCACTTTTCCCGCATTGCAATAGTTAGGCTATTTGCCCGCCACGGCATGGAGGTTGAGTCAACGCACCCACTGGTTTTCGACTCTTTTTTTATAAGCCTTCTTTCAACTAAATACAAGTTTGGAGACTTTCGTGTTTTTAAAGCAATTTTAGTTGGGCTTGTTTCAAATATTAAGGCAATCTACTCAAAGGAGTTTTCGTCCCTCATTTACATAATAAAAAAGAAGTAGCCTAATATCGGCCGTTTTAAGCCGCTTTTTGCTTTACAAGTAAGGTTATTATTAAACAAAAGGAGCAAGTGTTATTTTAGGCCTTAAAAAGGGCGCCGCATGATAGTAGAGGGCTATCGTGGTATTAAAATTAATAGAAAAAAGCTATTGTTGCGTTTTTGTATGTAATAGTCTTGTCAATTTTATAGACAGGTCTGTAAATACAATTTTAGAGTTACCGTTTTTTTCAATGTGAAAAATTGCCCTTTCAACTTCCTCATAGATGCTCTCAATGTTTCTGCCGCCTACAAAGGCTGAGAACTTTTTTAAGGAAAACGACTTGTCTAAAGTGTTATTTGTTACAAGCTCAGGCATCCCATAATTCAAAACTAATGCTTGCCTAAAGAACTCCAAACTGTATTCTAGAAATTGTTTTTCAGCCTCTCTTCCTATTCTTGATATTTTATCACACCAGTCTAACAGCTGGTAAATGGAGTCTTTGCTTGATTTAGCTCTAAACGCGATTCTTACCCAATCAATAAAAAGTTTTTCAAAGCCTTCATTTTTATTATTTTTCTCAGCCAGACGAATAGCTTTATTAAAATCCCCTTCAGAACACGAGGCAATCATTTTTGCGTTTTCAGGATCAATCCCCTTTTTTATTAGAGCCCGCTCAATGTCTTCTGTTGTAATTCTATTAAGAGTTAATAATTGACAGCGGGACCGGATAGTGCTAAGAAGCAGATCAATATTTTCGGAAATTAGAATTATTGAAGTCTTTTTGTTTGGTTCTTCCACCCATTTCAATAACTTATTTGCACATGAAGTATTCATTTTGTCTGCCTGCCAAATTATTAATACTTTGTGCCCTCCAGAAAATGATTTCAACGACAGTGTTTTGACTATGTTTTGTGCCTCATTAGCAGTTATTATTCCTTGCTTATTTCCTGCGTCAATGTGGTCATACCAATCATTTAGTGTGCCATAGAGTGATTGATTAAGAAAGGCGCTCCACTCTGGTAAAAAATCTTTTGATGTGCTCGGTGAGCTGGAGCCTCCTCTGTTTACGACAGGGAAAAAGAAATGAATGTCAGGGTGGTTTATAGGGTCAATTTTTTGTGTGTTTTGAGATGAAATCTCAACAAGAGCTCTAGCGTACATTAAAGCCAAAGGCAGTCCCCCATAGCCGCTTTTGCCCTCAAAAATTTGAGCGTGCGGCTTTCGCCCACAGTTTATGTTTTGGAGCAAATGATCTAATGTGTCTTTTTGCCCAATCATTTCTATTGTTCTCATTTTACAAATATAGTGGTTTACCCCGTATAGATCATTTATTATACATCAGTAGCCTTTAATAGTCAACATTACATAAGTGATTGTTCATCTATCTTAATAAATACTTACCTTTGGTATTCTATTATTTTTACTGCAGCTAAAGAAAGGGAATGTGTACAATTCAGCAAATTAATTTTAAGAAAAAAAAAGTCTTAATTCGTGTGGACTTTAATGTCCCCTTAGATCACTCTTTTAAAGTAACAGATGATACTAGAATACGAGCTGCGAGCCCAACTATTTCAAAGGTTCTTAAAGATGGTGGAAGCTGCATTCTGATGTCTCATTTAGGCAGGCCAAAGAATAAAGAGATAGAATTTTCTTTAAAGCATATTGTCTACAAGCTTAATCAAATAATTGGTATTGATGTAAAGTTTTCAGCGACATGTATTGGAGAATCAGCCAAAAATATGTCAATGAACTTACTTCCAGGAGAAGTATTATTGTTAGAGAATTTAAGATATCACAAACAGGAAGAGCAAGGAGATGAAGGGTTTGCTAAGGCCTTAGCATCTCTTGGAGACTTTTACATAAATGATGCTTTTGGAGCGGCACACAGAGCTCACGCCTCTACCACTGTAGTTGCTAAGTTTTTTTTAAACGCAAAGTGTTTTGGCTTTCTTTTAGCTAAGGAAATAGAAAGTCTTGAAAAAGTTATGAATAAGGGCAAAAAACCCGTTTTAGCAATTTTAGGGGGCGCAAAAGTGTCATCAAAGATTTCAATAATCGAAAATATTTTAGACAAAATTGACCATTTAATTATTGGAGGAGGAATGTCTTTTACGTTTGTAAAAGCAAAAGGAGGTTTTGTTGGGGATTCTATTTGTGAATCAGATAAGATGCAATTGGCTCTGAATATCTTAAAGACAGCAGAAAAGAAAAAGGTCAAGGTGTACCTTCCAGTCGATGTATTGGCGGCAGACGTATTTGACAACTCTTCAAAGACACAAGTTGTTGATATATTTAATATTCCAAAAGGGTGGCAAGGGTTAGATTGCGGACCAAAGAGCAAGGCCATTTTTCATGATGTAGTACAGCAAAGCAAGACTATACTTTGGAACGGTCCAATGGGTGTTTTTGAGTTTGAGAAGTTTTCATCAGGAACAATAGCACTTGGAGAGTCAATTATTGAAGCGACACAAAACGGGGCATTTTCTTTAATTGGGGGTGGAGATTCGGTAGCGGCAGTTAAGAAATTTAAATTTGATCGAAAGGTTAGCTATGTCAGTACAGGTGGTGGAGCAATGTTAGAAAGCTTAGAAGGGAAGACTCTTCCAGCAATTGCAGCAATTTTAAATAATTAGATTTATGCGAATTATATTATTTTTTTACATATTAGGGGTATTAGGTGTTTTTGCTCAAGATCCAAGTGAAGTATTAGACACGACTAAGATTATAGTAAAAGAGTTTAGGTACGCCGCTATTGCAGATTCATTAATTGCCAAGGATTATTTTACTGACACTATTAAAAGAAGTAATGACAGCATTAATCAAAAATTCAAATCTTTTGTTCACAGAGATACCCTAAAAAAAAGGCTAAAGGTTTTAGATTCAAAAACTCCATTTGATATATCTTATAACCCAACCATAGAAAAGCGTATAAACAACTATCTTGGAACCCATAGAAGATCCTTTGAGCGCTTAATATTTAGAAGTCATTACTTCTTTCCAATGTTTGAAGAAATTCTAGACAAGCATGCTGTCCCGCTCGAAATCAAATATTTATCTGTTGTAGAGTCGGCTCTTAGGCCAAAAGCCAAATCTCCTGTAGGGGCTTCAGGGCTTTGGCAATTTATGTTTTCCACGGCAAAAATTTACAATCTGGAGGTTAGTAGTTATGTAGACGAAAGGTTTGATCCTTTAAAGTCAACTAACGCAGCAGCGCTCTACCTTAAAAGGTTATACAATATTTTTGGGGATTGGAGCCTTGCATTAGCTGCTTATAATGCTGGCCCAGGTAATGTCACAAAGGCAATTAGAAGGTCTGGAGGATATAAAAATTATTGGAATATAAGATCTTTTCTTCCAAGCGAAACAGCCAACTACATTCCTGCTTTTTTCGCAACATTATATATTTTTGAGTATGCGGATCAACATGGTTTTTATAATTCATCAATACCATTATCTATTATTGAAACAGATACTATCAAAATAAAACAAATGATACATTTTGACCATATAGACGCTGTTACAAATATTGGGGTAGAGACATTAGAGTTTTTAAACCCATCATACAAGCTTAATCTAATTCCTTATTTTCCAGAACAGGATAATATATTAAGGTTGCCAAAAAATCTAATTGGGAAATTTGTAACAAATGAGGATAAAATTTATGAGTTTTCTAAGGATGAGTTTGATAAAAAGGAGAAACCATTACCAATCTTTTATAAAATGGATTCAAAAATAAGGTACAAGGTAAAGCCGGGTGATTATTTGGGTAAAATAGCCAAAAAGTTTAATGTCAAAATTAAAGATATAAAAAGATGGAATGGTTTAAAAACCGATTTCATTAATGTCGGGGATAGGCTTATTATTTACACCAGAAATATTGACATCCAGCCCGAAACAAGTGGCGAGCGCAGAATAATGCCGAGAGGAAAGCAGGGCTTTTACATTGACCATAAAAGGGTTACCTCTTGGACTGCTGCTCATAAACTCTCAACTGCTAGCGCTGAAAACTTTCTAAAAGAGGAGTACATTAGTAATAAATTCTTAAATCCGTACAACAAGCCAAGGGTTCTAGTAAAAAAATAATATTTATGAAACCAATACAAACATTTTTTTTAATAATTACTTTTTTTGCGTGCAATAACTCGAATCAAAAAAGAGTATACAAGCCCAGTTCTTCCGGAAATATAAACAACCTACTAGTTGTAATAGATGACGACTTATGGCGTGGACGTGTTGGAGATGTTTTAAGAGAAAAGGTAGGATCAGAAATTTATGGACTTCCTCAAATCGAGCCATATTTTGACATGCGACAAGTACCAACAGCTGTGTTTACAGATTTTGTTAGACTAAACAGGATTGTTTTGAAAATACAAATTTCCAATGAAAACAGAGTTAAGCAATACAAAGACCCCTATGCCTCTCCCCAAACTATGGTAGTTCTTGGAGCCGAAGACGCCGACAAGCTTATTGATCTAATAGAGACTACTTCAAGTGACATTATATCCTCGTTTAGAGAGGTTGAGTTGAGAGAAAAACAGCGTAGAATTAAAAAATCCCTTTTTAATAGCTCAAGTGTTAAAACCACTTTAGGAATTGATATTAAGTTTTCCTCAGCTTATAGAATAGCTAAGGCTAAAGACAATTTTTTTTGGATAAGGCGTGATACGGAAAGCGGCAGTTTAAATTTACTTTTGTATAGTTTGCCCATGAAAGAGTTTAATGACTCTTATTTTTTTAATGAATTTATAATACAACAGCGAGATTCTGTAGTGAAGAGAGAAATTCCTGGACCCCATGAAGGAGATTTTATGATAACAGACAGCTCATATACCCCCTCTTTTTTTAAAACTAAAATATCAGGCATAAATGTCTTAGAAACAAGAAGCATGTGGAAAATAAAGGGAGCGTTTATGTCAGGGCCATTTGTTAACTATTGCTTTTTAGACAAAAAGAACAATCGTTTTATAGTTGCGGAGGGGTTTGTTTATGCACCTGCAGGAGCAAAACGCGACTATATGTTTGAATTAGAGGCGATTATTCGTTCTATTTCCATTGATTAAACAAACGGAAAGTAAAAAGAAGCCTGAGTTAATCTTTTGTAGATTTATCCTCTTCTTCCTTGCTAGCCTTTTTAAACTCTTTAATACCCCCACCGATACCTTTCATAAGCTCGGGAATTTTTTTTCCACCAAAAAGAAGAAGAACTACAACAGCAATTAAAATGATTTGCCAAGGGCCGAGTGCTAATGGTAAATTTAAAAAAGTCATCTTATAATAATTTTATTAAACAAAGTTAATAATTATCTATGAATTATTACACTAAATCAAATTTTAGTGTTGAATATATATCCATAGAACAATTTTTATTTAATTTTGTTAAAGATGATAGAAAAAAGCTCAAACAAAAAAAAGCAATTTAAAAAAAAATGGCTTCATAAGTATAGATTAGTTGTCCTTAATGAAGACACATTTGAAGAGAAATTTGCCTTCAGGTTGACGCGCTTAAATGTTTTTATATTTACTGCTTTTTTCGCAATAGTATTGGTTTTTGTAACCACGATTTTTATAGCTTTTACACCGCTTAGAGAATACATTCCTGGCTATACCTCACCAAAGCTTCAAGCTCAAGCAATTATGTTAGACAATAAGACGGACTCTTTATACCAAATTGCAAAAATGAATGATCTTTATATTAACTCTATTAAAAAGGTGCTTACTGGAGAGGCGGCTTTTGAATCAATAGATAAAGATTCCATATATGCTTTAGTAAAACCTGAGCAAGATTCTTTAAGCCTAGCCCCCTCAAAGGCGGACTCATTATTAAGATTAAAGGTAGAAAACGAAGACAAATATAATTTATTTGAGTCAGCAACATCAGTAAAGAATTTTGTTTTCTCCCCACCCTTAGAAGGCGTAATAAGTTCAGAATACAATAGAGATATTCAACATTATGCAGTTGATATTGCGGTATCAGCTGGAACTGCCGTAAAAGCTATAGCAGACGGAAGAGTTGTGTTGGCATCTTGGACTTCGGACTCGGGCTATGTTGTAATACTCGATCACGGTAATCAAATTCTGTCAGTATATAAACACAATGAAGCCTTAACAAAGAAACAAGGTGATTTTGTTAAAGCAAGGGAGGTGATTGCTAGGTCTGGATCTTCCGGAGAACTCAGCACTGGCCCTCATCTACATTTTGAGCTTTGGAACGATGGCAACCCAATAGACCCAACAAATTTTATTGATTTTTAGTTTTAAAAGATGAGCTTTATTAGACCCATATTCGCTAAAGTTTTTGCCGCTATTATCGCAAGAAAAATTAACCATTGGGCATCAAAACCATTTGAAACTCAGGCCAGTGTTTTTAACGAATTAATCAAGGCTGGGCGAGGGACACAGTTTGGTAAGGATCATCAATTTCACTCTATAAGAACCCACGCGGATTATATTTCTAGAGTACCTGTAAGAGATTATGAATCTTTAAAGCCTTACATAGACAAAGTGGTAAAAGGAGAAAAAAATGTTCTTTGGAAAGGCAAGCCAATTTATTTTGCTAAAACCTCGGGAACCACTTCAGGCTCAAAATACATACCGATAACAGGTGTTTCAATAAAAGCTCAGGTTGAGGCATCAAGGAATGCTGCCTTAATGTACATTAACGAAACAGGGAACTCTAAATTTGTTAAGGGCAAATGGATTTTTCTTCAAGGGAGCCCATTACTAAACGACAAGAACGGGATTAAAACAGGCAGACTTTCAGGGATTTCTGCTCACTATGTGCCGTCTTATTTGTTGAAAAACAGAATGCCTTCATGGGAAACCAATTGCATTGAAGATTGGGAAAAAAAAATAGATGCTATAGTTTTAGAAACAGTTAAGGAGGACATGACAGTCATTGCTGGAATTCCGTCTTGGGTTCAAATGTATTTTGAAAAACTTATAGAACACAAGAATCAGAGCGTAGGCGATATTTTCAAAAACTTTAATTTATTCATCTTTGGAGGAGTTAACTACAATCCTTATCGGTCAAAATTTGAAAACCTAATTGGTAGAAAGGTTGATTGTATTGAGCTCTATCCAGCAAGCGAGGGTTTCTTTGCTTTTCAAGACTCTCAGCAAAAAAAGGGGATGTTGCTTCAGCTTAACTCTGGAATTTTTTATGAGTTCATTGAGGCGGATAAATTTTATAATAAAGCACCAAAAAGAATAACTCTTAGAGACGTAAAAAAGAATGTCAATTATGTTATGATTATTTCAACAAATGCAGGATTGTGGGCTTATAATATTGGCGATACAATACAGTTCGTCTCGACATCTCCCTTCCGGATCATAGTAAGCGGCAGAATAAAACATTTTATTTCAGCATTTGGGGAGCATGTGATTGCCAAGGAAGTTGAGCAGGCGCTTTCTTTTGCAATTTCAAATACAGGAATATCTGTTTCAGAATTCACAGTTGCTCCTGAGATTAATCCGAAGGTAGGATTGCCTTACCATGAATGGCTTGTAGAGTTTGAAAAGCCACCAGAAAATTTAAAGAAATTTGAAGATAAATTAAATCTAGAAATAGTCAAACAGAACAGCTATTATTCAGACCTTATTAAAGGCAAGGTCTTAAGGCAGCTAAAGGTAACCACTGTTAAAAAACAAGGATTTACAGCCTACATGAAATCAATTGGAAAGCTTGGTGGCCAAAATAAGACTCCTCGTTTATCAAATGACAGAAAAATAGCAGATTTCTTATATTCGAACGGTATGATCAAATAGTGTATATTTGTCTAGGTGGCACTACAAGACTTAATATATTGAAAGAACAAACAATATAATCCTAAAAAAGGCGTTAAAATTACATTATCACACCGATATATAAAATAACCAAATAATCAAACGAAATATTATGGGCAGCAAAAGCACAAAAACGAATGAAGAAGTAGATTTAGGACAACTCTTTATTATGATTGGAAATACGTTCAATCGATTTTTTCAGTTTATTGTTTCTATTTTTAAGAATTTATTTTTCGCTTTTGTATGGCTTGTTTTTTTTGTAAGAAAGCATGTGATAATTTTTATAATTGCTGCAATTATTGGATTCATTTCGGGGTTTATAATTGGAGAAACTTCAGACCCTGTCTATAAGTCAACAATTACAGTTAGACAAAATTATCAAACGGGAGAAAACTTATACGGATCAATCGATTATTATAATGGCCTTTTAAGAGATAAAGATTACAAAATACTTGCTGAGGTATTAGGATTGAGCGAAGACTCTTCCAAGGAGGTTGTTCGTTTCGACATTGAACCTGTAATAACCAGCAATGATTTATTACTGATGTTTAACGATTATGTGCTAGATCTAGATTCATTAGCCTTATCTAAAGTTGAGTACGATGAATTTGTAAATAACATTAAAGAGTACAAACACCCTTTTCAACAAATAAGCATTAAATCTAAAACGAGGGCTAATTTCAATAATGTGTTTAATAATATTGTGGAAAATATTTTAACAAATGAGTTTTTTGTTAACGAACAAAGAAAAGATATTATTGAATTATCTAAAACGAAACGAGCATTAGAAAAATCTCTAGTCCAATCGGATTCTTTACAAGAGACCTATAAAAGAGTTATGCAAATGGACTCTAACAGGCTTAGTGATGTAGGGATAACATTTGAAGGCAATAGCGAAAGTGAAAATACACGTGAATTTGATTTATTTATGAACGATATTGAGTTGAGGCAGGAAATTGTTTTATTGGATAGAAAGCTAAATGATAAAGAGAAAATTATAGATTTAATTTCAAGTAAGCAGGACAGTGGTTTTGTGGATCACACTAAAGACTTTCTTGGCATTGCCCTGCCTATAAAGGTTTTTTATCCCGTTTTAGTTCTATCTATCGTATTCTTATTAATGTTAGCTAGAGAATTTTTAAAATACTTAGAAAAGTTCAAACCTTCATTTTAACGAAATGAGCATGACCTATCTAAATTAGAGCTATCTCTTTTCTAAAGGCGATATTATTTTAATAAAATGAAATTAAAGACGATAGTTACTTTTTTGTATATATGTATTAGCCTATTGGCATTTATTTCTTTTGACGCAAACTTATCGGTTTGGATTTCATTTTTAGTCAGTTTTTGTGTCATCACACTCATTGCTTATTACCATCTTAATATTGAAACTGTTTTCTCGCCATTTTTGGGGTCTTATGTAATTTTTAATTACCTGTTTTTTTTTATTGCTCCTATATTTCAAATATCTTCTTTTAATCTTGTTAGTTCCCGTTTTCCCAATGATTTCATTTTTAGCGCATCAAGCGTTATAGCTGCAAATTTTTTAATAGTATTTTTTAATATTGTTTTCTTTTTAAGTTACATCTATTTTAAAACAAACAATAAAACAAGTTTATTAATTTCAGAGAGGACAAGTATATTCTTAAAAAACACTCCAGTTGCAATTTTGACAATCCTTATTATATGTGTATTTGTAGTTTATTTTAATTACGATTATGTAGTTACGAACATTGTTGAGTCGATATATATCACAAACGCAAAAAGTGAGAGTGTTTCGTCTTTACTGCTTAGGAAAAAGTTTTTATTTTTTTTACCTATGGCTGGGGTGGTCGCATCCGCTTCATATTTAAAGGCAAAGAATAAGTTAAGTGCTAATACATTAACAATTTTTGCGTGCTTAATAGCTTTTCTCTTAATGCTCGTCTTTTTTAAAAACACTTTCACCGAAAAGAGAAATACACTTGGCCCAATTTATATAGCATTAATTTTTCTGTTTTTTCCTAAGGTCTTAAATTCTAATGCTAAATTTTTTCTTTTTTTATTCTTGTCAATGGTTGTTGTTTTTCCCTTAATGTCATCACTGACCCATATTGACGCTAATCTGGATCAGATTATTGACGATCCTAAATTACTATATGAGTCATTTTTAAGGTTTGGGACCATTTCTGGCGCATTTGAATCTCTCCATTATGATGCGTTTTCTAATATACTGGCAACCTTAGAGTATGTAGAAATAAATGGTATTTCGTGGGGATACCAATTGCTAGGAGTTTGTTTATTTTTTATCCCCCGTAGCATTTGGGCGTCAAAACCAATATCCACAGGTGAGCTCATAGGCGACTATCTTATGAATACAACCCCACGAAATTACTCAAACCTATCAAATCCCTTGGTATCAGAAGGATATATTAATTTTGGACTTATTGGTGTAGCGCTCTTAGCAATTATTTTAGCATATTTTACTGTTAAGTTCATAGCCTGGATCATCTCAAAGCACGAGCTCAAGGAATTTATAGCATTTTATTTTGCCCTTCACCTATTATTTTTATTGAGGGGGGACTTAACAAATGGAGTATCATATTTTGTAGGGCCTTTGCTTAGTGTTTATTTTCTCCCCAAACTTTTAATCAAACTTTTTAGATAAATGACGGCAAGACAATTTTTTTTAAATATGTTCTATTTAGGGTTTTTTTTATTTTCTATTTCAATTTTATTACCTTTTAATTTTAGAAACGTACCATTTATAATATTTTCTGTAGTCACTATTTATTTCTTTTCTAAACCAAAATCGAATAACGAGAAAGAGTATACTACCATATTAGTTGCCAACACTATATATTTCTTTTTTATGCTGATAAGTATATTTTACACTGGCAATTTAAGTGAAGGAGGGGAAAACCTTTTAAGAATTTTTCCTTTGATAATTGTACCATTGACATTTTATACCGTCTATACTAGGAATAATATTAACCAAGCAGTAAGTCGAGATAGACTGTTTAAATTTTTCTTTATTTCAACAATACTTTTTTTCTTAGCAATTTTAATATATACATTTTTCAATGGCTATATAACGAAGACTTATTTATTACATTATCCAGAAAGAATCGCTGTAAAATTTGGGAAGTACTCAATGCACCCTCTTTACGCCTCCATGTTTGTTGTAATTTCATTAATTTTCTCAACAGCAATTTTTAAGGCTTTGAAGCGGGGTCATGCTAAGGTCTTGTTTTTTATTTCTATTGCATTTTTGTTTTGTCAACTTATATTATTAGCCAGAAAGGGCCCGATATTAATAACGGCACTTATCTTTTTGCTTTATTTTATTTCTTTAAAGAATAGAAAGGCAGTCTTATATTTTATATTATCAATAATATTTTTTTTAGGACTAATATTTTTAAATCAATCATTAAAAGATCGTTTTTTTGAGTTTGCTTCAGCACTATCAAGCTCAGGTTTCGCCAGCCCTGGGTCAACCTCAACAAGGATTAGAATATATAATTTTTCTTTGGACGCAATATTAAACGCGCCAATTTTTGGATACGGGATAGGAGATGTAAAAGATATTTTATCGCAATATTATATTGAAAATAATAGCACTTACTTTAATTCTCACAACCAGTTTTTAGGAGCTTGGCTATCCTCAGGCGTTATGGGTTTATTTTCATTGTTAGCGGTATTTGTAATTGGCTTTAAAAAAGCCATCAAAACAAAGGATTTTGTCTATTTTTCAATTCTATTTTTATTTTTTTCGATGGCTTTAATTGAGAACTATATTGAAAGGCAAAATGGGGTATTATTGTTTTCATTTTTTATAAATTTCTTCGCATTTGAAAGTAGAAATAATCATAATAAAAAAGGTGTAAATGCTGAATAAGTTTCTAGCTAAAGCAAAGCGGTTGGTAAATGACACAAACCAAATAAAAACAATTTATTTTGTGATGATTAGGGGTTTATCGGTAATTTCTAATTATATATTTTCATTACTTATTATAAAGCTTTTTTCAACTGATGATTATGGTGTCTTTGTTGAATCGCTTTCGGTTTTAATGATACTTTGTGTGCTACTTAAGTTCGGAGTAGATATTCACTTTGTTAAGATATTTTCCGAATTTAAGCTTAGCGGTGTTCCTAGATGGATTCGAAAAATTGAAAGCAAAGTTTTATTTGTATCAGCACTGGTTGCTTTATTATTCGTCATTATTTTCCAGCTCTCCAATTTTTTCTCAAACACAAAATATGGGATAACTATGATTATCCTATCAACACCAATTATAGTGATGGTTCATCTAAATTCCTCCAAGTTAAGAGCCATATCAAGTATTGTTAAATATGCCTTTTTAAATATTGCAGGAAGAATTTTTTTAAGTTTATGTGTTTTGTGTACCATGTATTTTGGGCTTAACAAAGTCACTATTGATGTGATTTATTCCTCCCATTTTATAGCCATAAGTATACTTTTTTTAATTTCTTTTTTCTGGATTAAAAAACAATTTTCAATAAACAATAATACAAGTAATTCTGTACCGATTAGCTTCACTTCATATAACAGGCCCCTTATGTTGAAGTCTTATATAACCGTCCTTTTCTTATGGGGTGATCGCTTTTTTTTATCTATAATATGCTCCCCAGATCAAGTCGCAAAGTATGATATTAGCTTAAAAATAGCAATGGTAATGATGATTGTAATAGAGGCTTTAAAGGCGACATATGCGCCAGTTATTGCGAGATCGCTTAATGACAAAAAAATTCTTATAAAACACATAAAAAGATCATCTTTTGTCGGATTTTTTGCAAGTGCAATTGCACTATCATTGTTAATGATCTTGGGCAGGGATTTTTTATCTCTTTTTGGACAGGAATTCATACATTCCTATCCAATTGTTATAGTCATTGGTACTGGGTATTTTATTTCTTCATTTTTTGGACAAGCCGACAGTGTTATTGAAATGGCTGGGCTTGCTAACTATTATATCAGACCATACTTTATTGTTATTGGCGCCGGACTCTTAATAGGAGTTTTATTAAGTTTTATATTTGGGGCTTTAGGGATGGCGGTTGGGTTTTCAATTTCGAATATTTTATTCCAACTTTGTGCTTCAAGAATTGTTTATAATAAATTAAAAATCATCACAACACCAATTCAATAATTTGGACTTATGCCAGTTAAAAATAATCATATTTTAATAATTGGACCCTTTCCAGATCCTCTATTTGGAGTTAGCCTATCAAACTTAGTTTTAGAAAAAGGCTTAAAATCTAGGGGAATTAAAGTTTCCAAGATAGATACTTCTTCGGGCCAAAATGTTCAGTCGGCACAAGGGGCTTGGAGTGTTAAAAAGCTGTCTTTTTTTAAACACTATTTTAGTTTATATAAGGTTTTTTTCGCTGATGTGATTTATTTTACAATTGGCCAAACATTTTTTGGCATATTAAAATATGCTCCATTTGTATTTTTTGCAAAGGTTTTAGGCAAGACGTCTGTAGTTCATGTAAAGGGAGGTTATTTAAAAAAATCATATGATCAAATGGGGGTATTGAAAAAAATCATCATTAAACCCATTTTAAAGTCTTTTTCAAAAGGAATAGTTTTATCAAAATCTCTAAAGCCGTTACTACTGCCTTTTTTAGATGAATCCAGGATTTTCATCCAGCACAACTTTGTTCAGGCGTCTTTAATCATACCTCCCAATAGAGTATTTGAAAAAAAGAATTTTTCAAAGCTTAGGTTGTTTTTTATGAGTAATTTAATTTTAGAAAAGGGTATTTTCGAGTTTTTGAATTCATTAGAGGCTTTAATTTCATCCGAAATTCCATTTGAAGCAAAAATTGCAGGAAATGTACCAGATAATCAGTTCGATCTTTTAGATAGAATCAGTAATTTGAAAAACACGGAATATTTAGGTGTTGTTGATGGCAAATCAAAGACAGAGCTTTTGAGTTGGGGGAATGTGTTTTGCTTACCCACTTATTATTCCATGGAAGGCCAACCCATATCAATTATAGAAGCCATGGGCTTTGGTAATTTTATTGTTACTACAAGGCATGCAGGAATACCAGATATTTGCAGCCCAAATAACACTGTCTTTGTAGGGGAGAGAGATAGCAGCAGCCTAACTAAACAGCTTATTAAGCTGTCAAAGGCAATGATTCATTTAGAATCAGTGAGCTTAAAAAATTTAGATTTTGCACGTAAGAAATTCTCAGAAGAATCTTTTATTTCAGGAATTTTCAAAATACTTAATCAAAAAAATAAATAAAGATTTTAAACCACTCTCCCCTGTTGAAAAGCTATACCTAAATTTCACAATAAATCTAATTAAACTAAGTTATAAAATAGACATCTATTTTATATATTCGCATTCACCATAAAGTTAATAAAACCTATATAATTGATTCAAAGTTTGAAAACATATAAAACGCCAAAGCATTTCAGAGGTCGTTCTGTCTTCACAGTACAGCTTTGGTTTATAGTTTACTCTATCTTTTTTAGAACTTCTCCACAATTTATGTATGCTTGGCGGAGGTTTTTATTGAGATCTTTCGGCGCAAAAATCGGTAAGAAAGTTTTAATACGACCATCTGCTAAAATTACATACCCATGGAAAGTTAGTATCGGAGAATATAGTTGGATTGGGGATAATGCAGTTCTTTATTCACTGGGTGAAATTCAAATTGGAGACAACACTGTAATTTCACAGAGATGTTATCTTTGTACAGGATCTCATAAACATGACGTTTCGTCTTTCCCTATTTATTCACAAAAAATTACAATTGGCTCTGAAT
>Ga0209503_10000020_pt1 | contig 122637 bp, 144 predicted proteins | sample SouAtlMetagenome_2_FD_187448 | JGI IMG/M metagenome (GOLD analysis project Ga0209503, IMG submission 187448) | Marine eukaryotic phytoplankton communities from Atlantic Ocean - South Atlantic ANT15 Metagenome (SPAdes) (version 2) | ecosystem: Environmental > Aquatic > Marine > Oceanic...
AGTCATCAAAAGGCAGCATACCCGCCAAGCAAAAACGGGCTTGGATGAAAGCCAGCTATCTGGAAGCTGTGCTAACTGCGGGTTTTAGTGGCATGATTAATTAGTGAGCACTCATGCGGTTGCCCTGGGTATTTAGCTGTCTAACAAATTAAGGATGATTTATGAAAGGAAGGAAGAGTGAATCAGGTAATGACTGGCAACTGGAGTGGACAGGACCAACTACTGCAGATATAAAATGTCAATCTTGGAATGGTTTTATAGACTTCTTGCATCATGACCGAGCTTTAAAACAAAAGCAAAGCTACATTTTTAGAGGACATGCGTCTGTTGAGTGGGCATTGGTTCCAACACTAAAAAGATCTTTAGATATGGATAAACCACCATGGGAAGATACAGAAAAAGAAGAAGAAAGGACATTGAATGCGTTCAAGAAATATTGCCTTGGGCGCAGGGGTCATAACCCTCCCCAATTAGAAGAAAGTGAATGGTGGGCGCTTGGTCAACATTTTGGGTTGAACACTCCCTTACTCGACTGGTCTGAGTCCCCGTTTGTGGCGGCATTTTTCGCATTCAATTCCAGTGGTTTAGACTCAGGCAATGTAGTTATATGGATTTTGAATAAGGGCGTTAATAAAAAACCATGTATTGAAAAACTCAAAGAAGAAAGACACATTGAGTTTTTGACACCATATTTAGATGAGAACTCTCGCCTTATAAATCAGAGAGGACTTTTCATAAAAACACCAGAGATGATTTGCCTTACGGAATGGATTAAACAAATATCTGAAGAAGGCGCTATCGATTTAGCCAGAGTCCTAATTCCCTCTTCGGAACAAGAGTTCGCTTTAGATTCACTGGATAAAATGAATATTAATGAGCTAACACTTTTCCCTGATCTGCTTGGCGCAGCAAAATATGCCAATTATGTTGCAAACAGAAAAAAGAAGAAGCCCTAATCCGGAGCATAACAAACGCATAAACTCAGTCGCTGGCGCTCCTAGGGACAAAAACACGTAGGCTCCCTGCGCTTCGCTTGGTATTGTAGCCTACGTATTTTTACCCGTTATGCGGGTGTTAGCTGTACTACATACGGAGATTTATGGATTCTCAACAAGCACTAACTTTACTCAAAGGGATTCAATCTGAAATCGAATTTTCGCCAGGTGTTGCGAGAACTGATGATTTTGGTGGACTTCGTGTAGTAGATGCAAAAGTAAAAGAAACTAGAATGATTCTAAGTGGTGTCAGTGGTCTACCTGACTCATTCGTAAAAGACATGGATTCAGATACTAACTTTGAAGCTAATAGCCGTAGAGTTCGTCTTGAAACATTAGCGGAGTACATCCGTAGTGCCGTAAAGTTCTTAGCGGCTGGCGGTGTATCTAAGCCTAAGAAGCAAATTATAGCTCCGCCTGATTACAGTAAAATCACTCAGATAATGCCCGGGCTTCAAGAGGTAATTGATAGCCGCTGGAGAGAAGCACAAAGATGCCAGCACATTAAGGCCTATACCGGGGCAATAATTCTCATGGGGAGCGTATTGGAAGCTCTTCTTTTATGCAGAGCCAACACATCACCAGATAAGGCCTATCAATCATCTAAGGCCCCAAAAAATAAACAAGGAAAAACGCCAGCAATCCAAGATTGGAATTTAAACTCACTTATAGAGGTCGCAGTCGATTGCCGCTGGCTAAAAACTGATCGCGGCAAGTTCAGTCATGCTCTTCGTGAATCAAGAAATGTAGTACATCCTTGGGTTCATGTTACGACCCGCGCTAATTTTGATGAAGCTACATGTACTACGTCATGGGAAGTGTTAAAGGCTTCTGTGCAAGATATGGTCGAATCAGTATGAAAACAGCTAACAAGGCAATAGTTCGGAATTTTAAAAGCTCCGGCTTCGCCTCCACTTTTAAGATCCGCACATTGCGGCGTTATATCGCTAATCGCAACTCGGAGATGGAATTATGCTGAGAGAGATATCACCAGCTGATAATGCTTCTGTTGAGGAGTTTTTACAAATAGCTCATCCAGAACAAAGAAGAATTGCAGAACTCATACGTAAACAAAAGAAAAATGGAGAGCGCCCTCTTCCATCAGAAACACTCATAGATAATTCAGACCTACTTAACAGTGAGTTTCGCAAGGCTCTTATAGACAAAGTCGCTTCGCTAGTTGATGAAAATCTTTTTGGTCGTTCTGAAATGTGTCAACAATTTTCTATGCTTCTTAGTTCGGCGCTCAACCATCTGGGTATTTACTCTAAAGTTGTTCTGGGAAAAGCCATATATAGTAATGGTTTTTCTTGGTCACATTACTGGGTGGCAACCAAGGATGAGATCATTGATGCAAATGCAGATAGTATGTCCGAAAACCCAGTTGTCCCTCACGGCTTAGTACCTAAACCATATTGGGGTAATAAATCAAACCTGCCAAATGATAGGAAATTAAAATCAAAGCCTAATGCGAAGATTCCAAAAGACTCTGATGTGTCAAATATATGGTGGCCAGAACTAAAACATTGGCTAATACAACATAACAAGTCAAGTCAGCAGAACGCCATCGAAGCTGCCGCCTCTGCTTGAAGCGTTGATCATCCGCTTTTGTCTTAAAGGATCTATGACTCTGAAGCGTACGCAAAGCTGTACAATGCCGCGAACCAAAGTTTGCATATAAATAGGTTGGCAAAAAATTAGATGTTTTGACGTTGAAATATAATAAAACGCTATTGTCTTTCACGTCGTCCCAAAGCTTACAGTTATATCTACAAAGACGGGAATATAATTGGAAATTAAATCTTCAATAGATCAAATAAACGAACTTGATGAGATAGTGCGTAAGCATATCAACACTCATCGCTATCAAGTCGATTTCCTAGAAGATTCATCAAATTGGAATCAGATATGCAGTTCTCTGGATGTCATAGGAGATACACTATATGCAATTAGGTCATATCACATATCCGAATTCCCAAGGGACTCAGGCCTTCAGTACATTTATACATATGGGCTATTGCAGTCTCTTTTTTTACAACAAGATGGCATGCGCCATCTAAGTGAAGCATTTAATATAACTTACAACGCATCCCAAACTCTCTTAGATATTCGGGGCATTCGAAATGCTGCGATAGGCCATCCATCAAAGCAAAATCAAAAAGGAACTCGGTTCTATAACTACATATCCCGGATTTCAATGACTAAATATGGTTTTGACTTATTACGACACTCTGAGCCAAGAAAATTCGATATGGTCAATGTTGATATCCCAGCAATGATATGTAGTCAGCTATCGGGTATTACTGAAGGTTATAAAGAAATAGCAAAGAAGCTTGAAGAGGCCGATAGAATGCACAAAGAAAAATATAGAGAAACACGTATACAAGATATTTTCCCATCGGTAATTGGGTACTACTTCGAGAAAATAGGCCAAGGAATAAGGGCGCATTCACTCGGTGATAGGAAATTTGGGCGATCGAATTTAAGAATGTTAAAAGAAACATATGAGAAATATGAGGCGGCCCTAAGAGAAAGAAATGAGCTTAGTGAATATACTAAATTTGATCTTGGTGAATATTTTCATGCCATAAAACGCATTGAGGAGTATTTATCTGGAGATAATGACAAATTGGAAGAATTAGATGCACGTATCTATTGGACATATATTCGTAATGAACATTCAAGTTTTGTGCAAATAGCTAAAGAAGTCGATGAACAGTACCAATCGTAGATATATAACAAGCCCAACAATACCACTCGCTGCGCTAAGCGCAGCCAGCTGTGTCGGCGTTTTCTTGACTTTCCGCTAACAAAGCAAATGGTCATCCAAATATTCAGTGGCTAAGACATAAAACCCGTATTCAGCCATTTTTAAAAATCCTTTTATTTGACCGTCTGCTGTTTGTCTTAAGATGCCTCTGACGCTGATAGGCGGCTCCGTAAGTAAACCAGCCGGTGAGATTGTCGGTAGCTTGTTTAATATTTTGTAACAATGCGTGCGCAAAACTAAATTTTAGTATCAACGTGTTTATGTTATCTTTTTAAGTCTTAATATTTTGAACGACAAAGACCAGTGTGAAATCTCGAACATTGCTATTCTCTATAATCATGCTTTTAGCTCTCAATGGATGTGCCGGGTCCAAAAATGATGCTTTCCATCAGAAAAAAAATGATTCCCAGTCTGTTTCTAATGCCGTTCAAAATGCTAAAACATTAGAAGACGAAATATTAATTAGTAAATTTTCTGACATCTCAACGCTTCTTAATGCTACCGATTTCTCAGGCAATGTTATAATCGCTCATGGAGAGAAAGCGGTATTTAAAGACTTCTTCGGGTATTACAATCGCGCAAAAAGTTTAAAATACAATGAACAAACAGTATTTGATATTGGCTCATTAACAAAACAGTTTGTAGCGACGGCGATTATGAAGTTAGTGGAAGAAGGAGTAGTTTCCGAATCAGATAGATTATCGAGATTTTTTGATAGCGTGCCTAACGACAAACAGGAAATTACGGTGTTTCATCTTTTGACACATAGTTCCGGGTTTGCAACAAACTTCGAAGACAAGTCTGTTTATGGCTTGATGCCACACAAAGAACTTCATCTAAAAGCATTCCAAACAAAACTTGCATTTATTCCGGGTGAAAGGTATCAGTATTCGAACGTTGGATATAGTTTGCTTGCACGCATCATCGAAAAAGTTTCAGATGAAAATTGGGAAAACTATATTCGCGCTAATTTATTATTACCAACTCAAATGTATAAAACTGGATATCGGCTACCAAAATATAACGAAAACAATATTGCGATAAACTATGGGGCCGACCAAAACTTAGTACAGAGACTTTTCAATATTGAGGCACAGAGCAAAAGTGTCGGCCATTCTTTAGAGCATGAACTGATTTCTCCGGGCGAAAGATGGTATGAAGGCGCTGGAGCGTTTCTCTCTACTCAAAACGATATGTTTCATTGGTATGTATCAATACGCAATGAAGCGCTCTTGAAGAAATCAAGTTGGACCCAAATATTCACTCCACATGTTGCTGAAAATGAATCATCGAGCTCTCATTATGGCTTTGGCTGGGTTATCACAACGAAAAATAACGAACGTCTATTTACGCATAACGGCTCAAATGGATATTCATTTGCTGAGTTTAATTACTTCCCTGAATCAGATGTCTTCGTGTTTGTATCAACAAATGATATCGATAACTACCCCGATAAAATAATGGAGCGGATTTATCGTTTTGCGATTGAATCGGTCGAAAAGTGAATCAATAATTCTATAACTCGACTGTCCGTTCCTTGTCTGAAGCGGTCTCGCGAGTTAGAAATATCCAATGTCCGCTTTACGTCAAAGCCGCCTTAGAGTATTTACGTAAACTGATAATGGGGCAAAAATACGTTAGCAAAATAACCGCTTTGTAGGATGTCACTCAACGCTGGCAAATTTCATAACATAGGTTGAGTTTTTGTGGTTAAGGTCACTGCAATCTGCTAGTCAAAGGTATGCAATTAAACACTCGAATTGACAATATTTACAACTTAAACCCATTATTAGGAAAATTGTATAATAATGCCGTACTGTCCTGCCCAGCACCCATTGAGAGAACGGTAAGTGTTGGCTCATCATTTTGAGGGGCAAATAAATCATTCATCATTGTCCTGAATTCCTTTAACAACCTTGCTTTGGTATGAAAAAGGTAACTTGGATTTCAATGACGCAACCTCTTACTGGAAAAGGCTTAATAGATTAATCACAGCGACGTCTGTAGTAGACAATATGGATGTTTGAATACTGAGAAAGGAATAGGGGTATATACAAAGGGTTAGTCAAAGGTGAGGCGAAGTGAATAAAATACTTCGCCTCACACACGTATAGTGCTTTTAAGTTTATTTATTGACAGCATCTGGATAGTCTTTGTTCAACTTCAGTCTACCGACGAATTCATTGCAAATAAGCATTGTGATGATAAACGCAGAAGGGTAGAACAATGCAATAAAGTTACCTTCAATGAGTTCAATTACTACGTCTTTCGTGAACCAAGCAATACCTACAACAAAAGACAAAGTTAAAACAAACCTAAATAAGGCGTACATCAAGCTCACTCCTCTAATTACCAATTAGAAATACTTTAATTACTTTTGGCTTGCCGCAAGCAGGCGGCTATGAAGTAAGCTTTTGAGGTGCTTTAGCATTAGTGACAAAGCCGGTTAACAAAAGCAGTGAACCGTACATAAGTGCAGCTATACCGCCAAAGAATGCAATACTAACTTCGCTAAATGAAGCTGAAGTTTTGTAACCTTCAATGAAAAGAAATGCGCCGATTCCAATCCAGATGAAACCACTTACAAATGACTTAAGACCACTTAGATTCATAACCAACACCTTAATTCTATAGATGGGGCCATCCCACCAATTGATACTGTCAGTAGTGTATTATTTGCCAAAGAAACCAGACGGAATTAAGAGGCTTAAATCCAATCGTTATTGCGCGAACGAGTAAGAAAGTACAAAATCAGCTTCTAATCTTCTGTCTATCGTTGACAGCTGATTGAAGGTTTATGACGTTATCATTCAGGTTAGATGTCACTCTGATAAGCTCTTTAGCTGAGGAATTATTATTCTCTGTAGCTAAGCAGGCTCTGTTAAGCGGCGTGTAATTAGTTGTAGCGCCAGAGCGCTCGTAGAAATCTGCGACGGCCTCACCTAAATCTAGATTCATACGGTCGTTGATAAAAGCGATGCTACCGTTTATCTCTTCGCCTAATACAGTCATGTAGCGCTTTTTAACGTCAGAGAAAGCACCATCGAAACAGCTAATAAGTAAAACACCATTCTCTGACTCCAAAACATGTCCAAACAGTTCTTCAGCAGCAAAAATAATATTTTCCAAAGTGTTCTCCAAGTAATGTCGCAACTAATTGTAATTTTAAAAACTGGAGTTTATTGGTAGATAAGCTAAAAATATTCTCGCTTTAATGACAAAAAAGGCCAGCTTAAAGCGCTGGCCTGCAAACGTATAAGTGTGAACTCAATTTGTCAGATGTTTCATGAGGTCTCTACGAATGTACATAGTAGACTCAACAAACGAAGCGAATGAATTGTAAAGTGCATCATCATCCCACTGGCCAGATACTGCCAGTGAATGTAAGTCTTTATCTTTCGCTGTTCGTTTAGAAGACATGGCAGAAACATACATGTCTTTAAGCTTAAGCATTAACTCATCACTAGCACGTCTTTCAATATCTTCGAACGGCATTTTGCCTTCAATAACAAGTTTTGACTCTGCGGAAGGCTTAGAGTTGCTTTTTCTTGTTTGTGAAGTAGAAGGAGTCTCCTCAGCATTTAAGACAGTCCAAGCATAGGCCGCTGGATTGTCGATATCAGAACGTTGCTTCAAGGTTGTTTGAATTGCATTTATACGCTCTTCTAAATCTGCAATAGAAAGTTTGTCAAAAATACGTTGGGATTGTTTTTTAGTTATTCCGAACTCATGAAGCGCATATTCATATTCTGACATCTCGATTGTAGTGTCATTATCCTCAAGAACCTTGTAAGCGGGGTTTGGTTTAATCTTAAACCGAATACCTGATACTTTTCTTCCTGTCCTTTTTAGCTCAACTTCAACAATTTCTATATTGCTCTGAGCATTGATCTCTTTGACCGCTTTTTTAATTACTTTCGTGTTGAAGGCCTTAAACTCTACATAAGAGGAAGTATCGATTCCCAATAAACGTTTCAATGTATCGACGGGAAAAATGGGGGTTTCCCCTACATTTATAAACCGATAGACATTTTCATAAAGGGCTAAGGATTGAGTGGAGATGAAACTATTTTGAATGGCTAAATCAATGTTAGCGTATACAGACGGATAAAGCAGTTCTTCTCTTAGCTCACCCGGAAATCGAAAGTAAACTTTACCATCTACTAACTTTCCGTAACTCAGAATAGGCATAACGGCCCATTCTTTGACACCACGAGAATTTATAATGTTGTACTCTATGGCAGAAGTAGCGAGTCCAAACAACGCTTCTTTAATGAGTGAATGGTCATTACTATCAAAGTGAATATCTTTCTTTAATCGTTGTAAGGGGATCTCATAATTGATTTCCTGACCTTTCGTCTGTTCAAGATACTCGTCAAGCTTTTCTTTATCACTGCTTCCTATAGCTTCAATTATTGTCTCTCTAGCTCTAAGGAGTAAAGAGTTGACCACTTTTCTCTGTACTAATCCCCACTTTGAACGAGAGGTGTCAGAATGGATTATGCTTACATGCTTCCTAAGTACTGGAGACTTGTCAATTCCCTTCATAAATGATCCTGCAAAAGGTATAAATAGTGATTACACCTTAATATTTCATTCTTTATATAAAAGTGCAACATAACAAATAAAAAGATCAGAAGATGGATCGACGATGTGTTTAGATCGTTTAGATCGTTTAGATCGTTTGATCGTTTAGCACCTCTATAGACCATGCTCCTAAAGGGCTGCGCCACTAAAAGGTACCTATCTACGGGGGATAAGGTTCCCATCTACGGGGAATAAGGTACCCAACTACAGGGATTAAGGTGCCCGTCTACGGGAGTAAAGGTACCCGTCTACGGGGAGAGGTACCCAAGTACGGGGAGTTAAAAGGTGTGAAAAATTGAAAGCTTTTAAGTGTGTTAAGCTGTTGAATAAGCACGAGAAATTATAGTTTTTATTTTCTTAACTAATTTTTAAAAATGCAAAAGTACCCATCTACGGGGGTAAAGGTAGCCAACTTCGGGGAGGGTATACAACTACGGGGAGTATTAATTTTATTAGGAATTTGTACACTCTTTATACAAAGCCAAAAAATTTGGCATTTAAAGTGCCCATATCATTAAAAAACTATTAGCAACCTCAGTAAGACGCATAAAAAGCGTGCTTAATTAATAAATTGAAAATGCTTTAGTCTCTATTATCCCCCGTAAAAGGGTACCTTTTTCAGAATAAACTCCCCGTAAGTGGGTACCTTTAATCAAAAATACCTCCCGTAAAAGGGTACCTTTTAGAAATTTGCTCCCCGTAAAAGGGTACTTTTAACAGATAATCCCCCTGTAGATGGGTACCTTTTAGATGTTTACTCCCTGTAGATGGGTACCTTTTGGATATTTTCCTCCCTGTAGATGGGTACCTTTTGGATATTTTCCTCCCGTAAAAGGGTACCTTTATGGCCCTTATTCTCTTTAAATCGATAAATTTAGTCAGAGTACTCCCGTAAATGGGTAACTTTAAGCACCCCCTTTGAGCGAGGGTACCTTTAGCAGTAGGGTTCTAGAGAGAATTTGGAGGGAGGCTTGAATATTTGGCTTGGGTAAGATCCTATTAACCTTGTATATCGTCGATCCTTTGCTTTGTGAGTTCGTAAAGAATATCCAAATCATTTAGCACATCGATAGGATCACGACCAGCACAATTCTGTATTGCCTCTTTAAGCCAAAATGAAGTACTGGGGTCATTAATAATCTTTTTTACATCCATCAATAAATAGCCTTATGCAAAAACTGTGGTATCGAGAATAAAAAGGGAACTGGTCAGAGGCGCCACGCGAACATGTCGCAGCAAGCTCCCTTTAACGAAATACAATTCCGCAGCACCCTTTTACTTTAGCGCCGTATTCGTTAACGCAACTGGCTCAGGAGTAAAACTCCTATTTGAGTCTCAGAACCCCCAAGCGTTGTCTACGATATAAAAGACGTTCTTCGTAAAGATGTTCAACGTTGTTTGCTTAACCACGATATGCCGTGTGAATTGTAAAGCCTCTTTAATGCTTCAGCAGAACGCGGTTCTAAATCGGGGTACTGAACGCGAGCCCAGCAGGAAAGAAGCTTTTCCTTCCATTTAGCTCCGTGAGCCCTTTGCAATTCATTAATCGCAAATTGAGCGTCAGATGGTATAGGAATTTGTCGCATGTGAAATCTCCAGCTAAGACAACACAAATAGAGTATTCGATAGACAAATTAAAAAATGAAAATAAGAAGGCTATTTTATGTATTTGATGCGCCCCCTGGGCGCACAAGTGAAATCAATACATCGTTACAACTATCATAGGTTATGCTTTAAGGTGGCCAGCGGAACATAAATCTCCTTAATCAATAACTAGCAAGCCATGTTTTCTGTCACGCTCCTCAGCCATCTCGGCAACAATAGGCCATTTCGCCTTACCAAACTCACCTAAAGCATCGTTTAAATTCCCTTTTGAAAGGGCAATAAACATATGTCTGAATTCACCTTTTTTATTCACAGGGCATATCGACATAAACTCTCTGTACATTAAGTATAGTTCGAAAAGCGCTTCAGCGGCGTTTTCATGCGATTCAGTGGAGCATGAGTAGTAGTTGTTTATTTGCATGTTCCAAGCCCCACAACAGCGGTCTATGAATGACTGACGGTCATGTATGAACGCATCGTTGCCGAACATGCCTGCATGTATAGCTGCACAATAAACGCTTTCAGGCTTAGCTAAAAAATCCTCAGTCATTTATAAGTCCTCCATCGTGCTTTCTTCGTGGTATTTGGAAAACGCTTCTTCGATTGACTGTGTTTGAACGACCCATGTGATTTCACCATCAGGTACAGTAGCTTCGAAAATACGTTCGGCGTTATCGCTGTCTTGGGCATAGAATAAAGCTGCATCAGGTACATTAAAATCAGGCTTTGTGTACAAAACAACATAGGGTAAAAGGCGGGTAGCTAAATCAGGCATAAAAACTCCTTAACGTGATGAGTCTAGAATGCAATGAAATCTGATAACGCAAGCCGCAACTAAAGTGTCTATCGTTGAAATGTTTCTCGGTCAGGTAAACCTTAGACCAAACGAAAAAAGGTGAGCACACGCAATAGGGTGGCCCTTAGCTTGTCGATAGGTTTTGCTTCCTCAAAAGGGAACGCTGTAACCCAGACGCCGTTTTTGACATATTCTTGTCTAGCAGCGTCCTTATGAGGTTTGACACGCCCATGAATAGCAAAAATTGTTTTGCAATCTGTGCATATGCCGTGACCATCAAAGCTAAATACGTCATGAAACCCTTTATTAACAATGCCTCTAACGTGATCGCCTGCGACTTCTTTTTTACATGATTTACACTGGCCGGTAATTTCAGTCAGCAGAAAGCCATTGGAGAACCGGTAAGGAAGCGCAGTCTCCAAAGGCGCTTCTTTCTTAAAGCGTTCAATCATTTCTTTAGTGGAAGCCATGTTAACCCTCAGAAATATAAATATTAGTGACTACATATAGGTTGCCACGATTTCATATAGCGCAATTTTTCTTTAGCGGTCTATTTTTCTCCCATATCGATTAAGCCCTATCTTAGATAGGGCCAGATAAGACGACTATTCCTGTCGATTAGAAAGAAGTGCGTCCTTGAGAGACACGGTGTGGGTGGGATCTTCTTTGTTGATATCGCTATAAATAACTACACGCACATCACCATTAATACGTTCGATATAAACTGGGGTGCCGTTCTCGCCTTGACTGCAACAGTCACCGTGTTCAGAAAAGGATATCGCTAGGCCACAATTTGATTTGGCATCAATGGTTGCGGTAGTTGTCGAATTGTTATTTTCGTCAAACAGTAAGACGCTTACATCTTCATTGGGTGAAGTAATCGTATAACCAGAAGCTAGTAACAGGGCCTTGGCTTCGTCTATTTGCGTTTTTTTGAGTAATTCTTCATATTTTTTATAGTCGATTGAACCTCCGTTTTTTACTGCATCGACGATTTCACTAATATCGTTGTCGTGGGTATTGTCACAATGGGTGTATTGTCCATCGTAGATGTACTCAACGCCCGTTATTTCCATATAGCAATGGTCCATGTCATTTGTAGGCTCATCGGGGTGACTCAATGGCGAAAGCGATGGCAGTAACCACTGAATAGGCACAATGTCATTATCACCAATATCGTTGAACGTTTCACAAATGACATCAGAACATAACTTTTTATCGTTGGTGATTTTGAATGTCTCACTGCGTTTAAAATTATTGTTATTGCGATAGGTCATTTCAACAACGATATGATTAGGGATTAATTGCTGGCTCATGCTAAAGCACCTTCTTTGTCCATTTCGATAAAAGACCACTTTTCAGTGGAGCCGTAGGTGAATCTGACCTGATCCGCATAAAATTGGAGAATAGTTGCGAGGTAGGAACAATACTGTTTCAAATCTTTGGAAAAGAACTCATCAAGGATACTGCGTGCGTCTCCCCATTCCTTAGAGCTGAGTGCGGCTTTAAGTGCATCGTAGGGATTACCTTCGATAATTGCATCGATTGGGAAAGAAGCCGTTTTCACCAATACATCAGCACCACAGTGTTTTGGGATAGCAGTGAAGTGGGCCGTGTTATCTTTAACGACTAGCGTTCTGCTATCTAGGCTAAGACTATCTTCATCTGAATATCCATGCTCATCCAAATACGCTTCTAGTTGCGCCTCAGTTAGCGCACCAATGCCATCGTCATTAATAGCACCAAACAAATCTTCATCCATGCAATATGTACCATCTGAGAGCAGGTTTTCAATACAGTAAACATTGAGTTCATTGACGTGCTTGTTAAGTTCCTGAATGCGTGCCGCAAGCGTTTCGTTCACATCGACGACCAAGTAATCAGGGTAGTCATTATAATGTTCGTTAACATTGGTGCAGGTAAGTATGAGTGTTGTCATTGGGCATTACTCCTTATGTTTTGATGGAGTAATATTCTCATGGGAACAAATATGGGAAGGGCTAGAAAAGCGTCTTTGATTGACATTCATTGTAGGGCCGCAAAGCCCAAATTTACGCTGCCTTATTGCTCGTCCTAATAGAACATCTAATACCTTTTGATTTTAACTCGTTGTAGCTTACGGTTGATGAAACCCATTCATGTGATGACCACGCCAGTACATAGGGTTTTTCTCCTTTCCAATGCGTTTTAAAGTAGCGTCCGTAAAGTTCGAATTCGGCATTTTTAGGAATTATCATTAGTTCAAGTTACCTTTATCTGCTTAACAAAAATAAAATAACAAACAAATGTTAAGGTCATTGTGAATTAAGATAGAAAATCATGAAGTTAAAGGGTATTGACAGTTAAAGAGGGTCGCAGCGCCAGCTGACGCCTGTTGTAGGATAATTCCTTTTCAGTAAGTACACGGTAGACTCATCAGTAACTCGCTCCTTGTAGATGAAATTTTCGTAGCGCAGAACGCATAAATGCTCGGCCTGCACTAGAAGCTTTATTTTCAATTCAAAACCATTGCTTACTGGCGTTGAGACAAGGCAACTGTTGCGCGAGCATCGCTCTCCTTGCGCGTTAACGCAAAGAGAGAGAAATAGAGAAACACATAAAGGAAGTACTTTTAGGAAGTGGGTAAACATACTATGAGCAAGCAGCAAGCATTTTATCAATGACTCGCTTTTCAGCAGGGAAGTACTGCAAGCCATATTTTTGGACGACGCCATCAAAGGATTTTAAGTATTCACAGCGGTATTTATGGTTAGGTGGCATCCACTCGGTCGGGCCTGCTGCCCCTTTTTGGCGATTAAGGTACTTACTAACAGCAATGACGTTTTCAGGGTCGTTAGCGAACTGTTCCTTAAGTTCTTTACTCCAAGCTGATCCCCCCCTTGCACTGGCATAGCCAAGCGGCACCCTATGGTCGATATCAAGGTCATCGTCATCAATAAAAACTTTGCCTGAATACGGGTCGTAAAAGGTGCCCTTATCAACAGTACAGTTGTCTGGCTTATCAAATAAAACCGCAGTAGAAGACTGGCGAATAAGTTGTTCAGCTCTTTCTGACTGGCAATCACCGTCTTTATCAATCCAATGGTTCCAATCATCTCTGTTGTATTTGTCGCTGGTGGGGCTAGAAGCGTCAGACGAAGATTTTGCATGGCCTCTAGGAAGGCGCCCACCAGATGATAAGCAGGCTTCAATATTTTCATAAACGGTGTATTTCTTCGTTCTTGAATAAAAGGCGCTTGTCTCATCGTGACAAATTCCACTGTTAGAAAGCTTAACAGGTGGGTCGCCTGCAAAAGATTGCGATAGAAAAAGAGAAAGCGCTACAAAAAGAAAATAACGACCAAAAGAACGCATTAGGCCACCTCTTGTTGTTGGTTGTTAGTAACCCATTCATTGAAAAGGTCGTGATAATTTTCATCTAAGTGAAACGAACTGGAATCTAGGTCATACACGCCTACATCGATCACTTCTTCTAACGGCACAATAGTGAGTGCTGTGGTTGGATAACGGTCTTTAGCTCGCCCAGCCACTAATGAACATTTATCTTCAAATGTTTTGATGTTCTCAGCACCATAGACATTACCTTCGTAATAAACCATTACAGAGGTATCAGAAATAAGTCTGGACTTAACAATGGCGCTTGATGGGGAAACAATATCCGCAAGTCTTGAATTTTTGCGTGGGATATACACCGTATACTTCATAAAAACCTCAGTATTCCAAAGTAAATTTAGTGTCGCATCTAATTCAATGATGCGAGTTCGTTAAGGCAATAATTTTGGGGGGTTAAACATGTCTCTCGTGGACAGTGCTTCACCCGTTAATAAATGCAAATTTCACTCAGGCGAGGATAAAAACAATTCAATGGCCTGTTTTGCTTTATTGATAATGCCCGTTTGCTGATTAAGGGCCACATCGCCTGCGATTGATGGTGTTAGTGACTTACGTGTTTTAACGTATCCCTCAAGTTCCCCACGTTTCTCAACAAGTGCTATTAAAGTTTGGTGAGTAGGGTTAACTTCTAAATCGCGCATTGCTTTTAAAGTCTCACGCTGAATTTTTTGGCCTATTTGAAAAAGAGCATTGCGCAACATGTTGTTGTTTTTGTTGGTTGCTTGTCGAGACATTTGTTCATGGATAAACATTGATATTCCTTAGCTGTTTAACGTACACCTAAAGAATGCCATAACCCTGCATAACGCAAGGGGGATGCAGGGCTGATATAGATGGGATGCCAAGCCAAAAGGAACCTAAGTATATGGAAGAAAATTTTAAAAATTGGTAAGCAGTACGTCACTACCGCTCACTATTGCATATTCGTAGCCTAGTGAATCCAAAACAGGTTTCATCTTAGATTTGTCTATTGCGCCTGTTTCGTCTCTGTCTACCGTATAAAAATGCCCAGCCATATAGGGAGAATAACTAACACGGAGCGAATTGGGGAGCCTGCTTTCAATCACGGTTGAGTTAAATGCGTTCACAAATTCACCCCGACAAAAAGCATGCACGTTCTTTTTGAACTCAATGTTGATTATGCGCTGTCGAGATTTCTCACCTACAACAAAAGTGGGGTTTCGGATAATGACTGATTGAGCATAGCCGACGACCTTCCCTTTATGCTCACCGTCACGAGCGCGAATGCTGAAATACTTCGGCATATTAAGATTGCGATACGAATCAACATTAGAGCCAATAGGGGTTAGGCGTGTTTCAGTTTGGCCTTTTCGAGTAATCTCTGTGGGCAAAGCCCCGTCAGCTATAAGACTATCACTGTTAAAGTAATGCGAGATAGAAAAGGGTTTATCGTTAAACGTTTTGAATTCGTTTATCTCTGATGTATCGAATGAAAGGGTGTCTTGAAACACGGCCAACTCCTAATTAGATTCCTTTTTAGTAGAATGCCACAATACTATTAGAGGCAAGTGTTGGCCGATAAACGAGGTTGGTCTATGGAGGACTTAGCGTTTGAGATATTTGAAATGCTGCTTTTTACCGCTTTGTTTATCACTTGCTATGATCTGCTTAAAGTAATCCTTGCACTCCTCTACTGATAATATCTGAGCAAGCGGCACCACCGAGGCTGGTCTAATACCAAAATCAGTTTTTGCTTTATTAGTGGGATACATGACCGTGAAGAATGCAAAGGGCTGACCATAGAATTGTTTCACTACTGTGTTTCCAGTGCTGGTGGTAGGCATATATAGCGCTGATGCAATCGCCCACTGCTCTTCAATTTCTGGGTTTTTGGAGCCGTGTGTAGCGCTAGCGGTGTGAAGAACTAACTCAGCAAGCTTGTCACGCTCTAATAGGTGCGATGGGACTGATGATTTAGCATCAGCATGAAGTTGATAGAATCTATCAACGGACATGCTAGCCATTACGAGATGGTCATTATGCGGGTAATAGGTAAAAAATTGAGCGAAGTTTTCATCCACGACATCTTCATTATGGGCTGTTGCTGACCATCCTTTGTCTACCAGAGAAGAGAAATATTTTTTAAAGCGTGGGTTATCCAAGTTTTTATCCTTTTACTTGTAAGTCTTCAGGTCCAAATCTTTTATTGTCGAGATAGGTATAAGAGGGAGTGCCTTTCGCATCAAGACTGATATAGTGAGGCTTCTTAATACCAGAAGGTAGCGTCTCTATTACAGTCAAATGTGTTCCAGCGAAGCTTTTCAATACACCCAGTAACTCATCGAAAGTTTCTACGAAAACATTTTGTGTTGAACATTTTACTTGAATTGACATTAAAATCATCCTGTTAAAAACGAAGGGTACGCTTTATCACATACCCGTAGTAATTGTTCTGCTGCGATGTTGAATAAATAGCTAAAATGTCAGAAAGGAATATCTGGTCTCTTCTTGTCCGAGTTAGGTGGAGTGCCGTCGTAATCGTTTGGCGCAGGTTGAGGCGATTGAGCAGCTGCTTGCTGTGGCTCATCATGCTGAGAGGGAACGGCTTGTTTCCTGTCAAGCATCTGCATTTCTTCAACAACTATTTCAGTAACGTAGCGGTCTTCACCCCGTTCGTCTTGCCATTTACGAGTTTGCAATTTCCCCTCAAAATACGCCTGTGAGCCTTTTTTAAGGTTTTGCCCAATGATTTCAGCGAGGCGGCGATATGACACCATTCTGTGCCATTCTGTTCGCTCTTGTAGGTTTCCGTCTTTGTCTTTCCAACTTTCAGTTGTGGCAACACTGATATTGCAAACGGGTGTGCCATTTGGCATGTAACGCAAATCAGGGTCAGCACCTAAATTGCCAATTATCTGTACCTTGTTAAGCCCTTTAGTTGCCATAAATCTCTTCCTCTTATTCAAATCGATAGGGGTATGCTAACCCTGTATTTAATAGCGCAAGCACGCATTGTCTACGCCACTGTGTCTATGGTTGAAACGCTACCTGTTTAACTTATTGTTTTAAAATTGCTCTGCATATATGCCTAGTCGTCACGTCAGTATCAAAAGTGTCAGATAGTAATTCTTCAGGTGATAAGAAACCTAATACTTCGATATCGTTGCTCACTGGCTGGATGTGGGGGCCGTCAAGGTGATAGACGTGTGCGTGACAGAGGCATGGTCGATTGTCAGGGTACAAATCGCTACAAACTATCTTTGGAAGAACATCTAGTTTTACGATGTATGAATCAAGTTCTAGTTTGCAGTCCAGTTGCTTAGAAAAGAAGGTGTCAAAAGACTCGTCTAGGTCAATATTAGAGCCTTTCACAATTAAGTCGGTTATTCCCAGTTCACTGACAATAGCAACGCTGACTTTACCTGTGTGATTGTTCTTAAAGGCCCATACCTTACTGTCATACATGATAACTGTTGTAGGAACGACCTTTAGGAAATCGCTGTCATGCTCTGCAACACTCCGCTCGCATAAGAGTATGTCTTTGGTAGAAAGTGTATAGTCAATATATGCATTTTTTTCGCCGTCTACCACAGACGATTTAACACAAACAACATGCTGACTATCGTTCACAATAATTTCTCCCGATGTGCGTAAAAAAGGCTATTGTGCCTTTTTTAAGAAAGGGAGCGTTGCAATAAGGACGGCATATTCCGTACTTAATGAGCACGCTTGTAATGGTAGGCCGCTATGCGACCTAAAACATTGCGATTGTCTTTGTATCGATGAAGTCTTTGTTTTCATTTTTTACAACGTAAAATTCACTTTCCTTGGGAATGTATTTTTTGATGTGGTCCATTATTCCCGGATGCTCAACCACACCAAGGTTGGCATGAATGAAGACAATTCGGCTTGGGTCTTTAACTAGCTCTAAGAGTCGCACAGCTCCCGCATCTGAATCTTTACCTTCTATTAAATAAAAACCAGATAGCGTCTGTATTCTCAGCATAATGCTTGATGATAGCTTCACGTTGCTCAACCGTATCAAGCGAAAGCTTATTGTCTGGCAACATTTAAGTTTGATAACTTACATTAATGTTTGATAAAAGTAGCTGCCAGTCTCGTATCTCAGGATCCTAGTGTTATTAAGACGACAAATTCGTATTAAAGATTAATGTATTCAGGACAGCTAATTGGAAGTCGTGGTCGAAATATATATCAAACTCTAATGTCGCCATACACTTATCGACATCCAAGTCGAACATGTCTAAATTTTCAGGTTTACGAGATGCCATTCCTATCAACCTCAAGTGGTCTTTTCGATAGGTTTATTTTCTCTCTAAATCATATATGGCAAGGGGGGAGGGCGCTTTTATCATGTCGCTAGCAGTGTCGCTGGTGGACTCGGTACGCGAGTAACTACATCATAAAAGTAGAAGGTATGCCCATGACTTGTAAGGCCATAAGCATACTAGTGAAAGACTACGTGAATACTAAGCCTGTATTAAACTTATCGAGAGCGAAATGAGTCATTTCAACCCGTTTAAATGTCATCAATGCCTTCAAATATTCACATGACTTCTTCAAATTTTTCGCTAGTCACGTATTCCTTTATTTCTGACATAGTTAAGTCTGTAGAGGCCGATACTTCGTGAATATTTAGCCTGTCGGCCCACGTAAAGGTGATATTCACAATAGGGTCATCCGCATCCGCATCATCTTCATTATCTTTTAGTTTTACAGTAATCAGATAGCGGTAAAGAGCAGTTTCTACTATTTCACCAAGTGCCACTTCAACCCCATTCTCCTTGATAGTGATGTCACTAAGCATGGTAAATGGGAACCGCTGCAAACGTAGTACCGGAAACCGTTGTTGTGTTTTCGCGAAAGAGGCTACGCTACGCAAATAGGGTGCTACATCCATGGTCAGAGTGTAGCGCCCCTTATCAAGACCGCTGCAACTATCTATATTCATGGCTCTGAAAAGCTGCTTATTCATCACGCATTTTTCCTTCAAACGAACTTATTCTTTAAACGCAAGGAAGTTGGTGATGTCTGCAATCTCATCAATCACTTTTGCTTGATCTAGGCTTTGAATATTAATCAGGTATTTCCCGTGAGCGACAAAGGTCGGCACGCTTTTCAATGCGCCAGCGTTACGAAGAGCCTGAACCATTTTCTTATGTTTATTAGCGCGTGAACGAACAGCAAAGCTATTCAATAAAGTATCAACTTTTGAGCTTTCAAGACCGAGTTGTTGAAATATCTCTCTTACAGACTTTTCACCAACGAATACGCCTCGCTGGTCGTGTATAAGGCTAAATGCAGAGTCTACGAAAGGTTTGGCCCAACCTATTTGCTTAGCGGCCTCATACCCAACAGCAAACCAATATTGTACCTCTGAAGATGAATTACGCATGATGTCAGCATGTGTTTTCTCTAATGTAATATTGTCGCGCAGACGGTCCTCAACCGCAGGTAGTATGCCTTCAATATTGTTACAGGCCGGGCAGTAAAAGCTGAAAAATTCACGAATCTCCGGCATACGTGACTTAGGAAGGTCCAAAACGGTATAGTGTTTACCTTCTTCATATTTGGCTAAAGCAGTAAAGGAAAACGACAGTAGAGACAGGGCTAAGATTAGGTATTTCATTTCTAACTCCAAAAGCTTCATAATTTGAAGTACGCATCATATAGGCATACGGAATAGCGCAAGTTGAATAAAGTGACTAAAAACGTAGCTAAACGACGTGAGTATGTCTACAGGAGAAATGGGGTTATTAAATGTTATAAGCAGGGAGAAGGAGAGGGGCAAAGGCCAGCCCCTCTTAAGTATTTCTAAAATACGAAGTTGACACCAAGACGGAGTAACGTCGCATCCAATGTGTCATTATTCTCATGAGATACTTTTGACACATCTCCTTTTAAAGCTATGCCTGCATCTAGGTCATAACGTAGTGTTGCTGTTACCACGTCATAATCCTCAAGCTGGGCCATTTGAGCACCAATCGCAATTGCACTCAGTCCTTGAGCTGTTTCTGAGGGTAGGGAAGATGCGCTGATAGCCGCAATTTGGTCGGCAAATTTAACGTCTCCGTTAGACTCAAAGCGTTCGTAAGTGATAGAAGGGGTCCACTTATTGAAGCGAGCACCTGCTGTGACATAGAAAGCATCATCGTCATTGGCAAATGTGTTATTCAGACGAATAGATGTTGCTTCGCCACCAAAGAAGTACTCCATATTGTCATACATGAAGCTCACGCCATAAAACTCGCCTGAGTCTTCATCTACTCGAAGATTATCAGCCAACTCTGTAAAGCCTGCCGCTTCAATTGCATTGAAGCCGTTTCCTAGAAATTGGCCTTCTTCAAGGCCAGATTTAGTGAGGTCTAGTGTAGTGGTAGTTCTTCCAACGACACCGCGAAAAGTCCACTCCATATTGCTCAATTGCGCAGAAAGTAACACTGCGTTTTGACCAATGTTGTCAGCGCCAAGGATTGTACCTTTGTACTGGCCGACAGATAAGCTAGTGTTTAAATTCCAGTTATTTAAGTTGGTAGTATTAACAATTTTCAGACCGTCGATGTTATTAAAAGGAACATTGTAGACTGAAGATGGCGCGGTAACCCAATGATAAGAATAAGCTACATCAAGTGAATCAGAGAAACTGAATAATGGCAGGCGTAAACGTCCAGCCTGTGCAGACCAGTTGTCATTAATTTCATAATTAAGATAAGCCCATTCAAACTCAGGGGAGTAATCTTCATTACCACGAGCTAGAACCTGTGCTGTAGCCGTAAAATTTTTACCGATGTCACCTGAAACCTGAAGAGCAAAAAGGCTCTCATTACTGAAGTCTGCGGTATCATCATACCCTAAAAAGGAGTCATCAGTAGACGTGATGCCAGTATTGATGTTGCCAAAACCGTTAATACGAATCTCAGCCATAGAAGAAGCGCTAAAAGAAGCAGCGACAGCGAGTGTAAGGAGTGTTTTAGTTAATTTCATGAATATCGGTTTCCTAGTTAGTAGCGATTACTCGGACATCGCCAGTGACTTTATCGGAGTCGATGTACGCAATGATGTTTTGATTGTTCTTAACCAATTCAATAACATCGGTTTCACTTGAAATTTCTTTCGGTGGTGTGCCTTTGCCGGTGAATACCAATTTTGACCAGTAGCTCGTAACTTGTGATGTGCTTCGACCCAAAACAGACTGATCAAAATTGACTCGCGAAGGAACTGTCATTTCTAAATTAATAGGAACGGCTTCTTCTCCATTTGGAAATTGCTGCGCCTTACCTAAAAAAATTCGCTTGATATCCTCGACACTAATCTCAGATGTGTTCGACTTGTTCACGATGACAGATACATCAGCAAAGCTAGATGTACTAAATGAAAGCGCTACAATAAGTGCAGCGATGGACCGTTTTAGCATTGGTGCTATCCTCATATTTAACAAAATAAAGGTCTGGAAAACCTAAATCCCATAGGTGCAAAAAAGAAAGCAGAAGAGAGCTTCTTTAAGTGTCGTGAATTATATGAGGGAGCTTTCTGGAAGGTGTTGATTAAGGGCCGTATTTTGGCCCTTTAATAAAATTTTTAAAGATGTAAATTAATGAACCGTTTCTGACATACCAAGTAATGTTTTTTTAGAGTTAGTTGAAGATGTAAAATTACGCATTAAACGAGCGCCATCTTTTGTGATGGTCAGGTCGCTAGCGCGTGCAACAGAAAATGCCAAATTTGAAATGATTGAAGCATTAATAGGTAGAGAAGACATTTCCTCAGGTATACATTTGTCAGCTGGGGAAATAAATCGTCGCAAACCGGTGAAAGGGCGAATGCATTTTTTATCTGCCTTTTCGGACACGGCATTTACATGTAGGTGATAGCCTTTCTCAATATTTTCACCGGCCCAAGATTGTGCCGTACCGTCGTTAAAAACAATAGAAACCTCGATTATCTCAGACGTTTCTTCAGTAGGTACCGATAGCAGTACTTGCTCATTTGCCATTTTAAAACTCCATTTGAATAATTTGATATGTCGAAGTTAATTATGCTGCAATTTGGTCTGTCGCAAGCCCCAAAATAAAAAAGCCCCGAAGGGCATTTTTATAGTCGTTTGTTTTTTGCCAGAGTGTTGGTTCTGTCTGCTTGTAATGATTCACTTATAACGGAGAGTTCATCGGGGAGAGAGTCATAAGAAAGACCGTTCTCCGCAATAAATTTGTTGAGCTTTTTCAAAGGACCAGTATCAATCTCAAAGGCAATAGGCAGATCACGCAAGCAACTGGCTGGTATAGAACGCAGAATACTGATGTCTTCCTCAGTTAGACCGCGAGAGGTCATTTCAAACTCACGCGTGGGGCCTTCTTGTTCAATGATAGAAAATAGCTCGACTAATCGAGCGATGTAGTCAGCTTGGATATCACAAAGCTCCTCAGTAAGCTCGATCCCCTTTTGTAAAGATGGGTTCTCTATATTCATTGTAGGTACCTTATAAAATCGTTTGTTTATAATTAAGGGTTAATAGTAGTGTCTATAGCGGAAATAACACAACTAAACGAGACGCAGTGCTGGTGGATTTAATAGATTCCCAGATGTCTTTTCCAGTTTTTTATTAAGCCGTTGAGTGCAGATAAGCCAGTTTTGCTTCTCTTCATGCGACATTGAATCAGCACAATTGACATCAGCAATGGCATTCCGTATTAATGTTTTCGTGTCGATATGGCTACCATCAAGGTGCGGGTACACCATTTTGCATAAAATGACCATACACGAATCGATAACATTCATTTTGGGCTTATTATCAGCAATGTTCATTGACAACTTAAGTAACGACTCATAGAACCGCTTAATAGGCAGCATATTTTTACTTTTTACTTGGTAAAGTCCAAACCCGGTAACACCTCGCTCACGAGCGATCTCTATAGCTCTCTCATAGACCATTAAAGACTTCTCGGTATCATGATTTAAGTGATTGTGACTAATTTTATTAAGTCTGCGAGTTCGTGCTTCCAGTTGCTCGGCCGCATTTGTCCAAAAACGCTTATTGTCATCGACAAAAGAGCGTTCAATATTTGTCATAGTAAATTCGCGCAAAGCTGAATCAGCCTTAGAATCGACGTAAGAGAAGAATCTGTTATTTAACGAAATAGAAGCATTGCTCATAAATTTTAAAGGCTCCTAATGTTGCTAAACTATTGAAAGCAACATTGGATACACCATCCTCAAAAAGTTCAAAAATTTTAAATTAAGTTTTCAGTAAAAAAATTCAGCCATTACCCAGCTTTTGATTCTGACTCCCCAAAATCACTTGGGTCACGAATCATCAAGGCGCTATGCAACAAAGAAATGTCAGTACAGAATACAGCATGTGTGTATAGCGAAAGGGTCTTAATAAAAGTTTTAGCCAGTAGGGGCTCATTGGCCTTTAGCCACTCAATGCGTTTTTGTATTAACGGGATAGTGGAAGCATCAACAGAGAAGCCTTGGATATCGCAGAAGAATATGTCTGTCATTCGTTTCAATGTGAGACTTCGAAGCTGTTCACGTTCCACTTTAAAAAACTGTTCACTTGTCAGAGGGTAAATGTTCTTCTTAATCCGGTGCCTACAATGGATAACTGAATGACGCATAGCAGAGCCATCAGTTATTGCATTAAGTAAAGATGATTTGGGTTTATCATGATCCATGTCGGCAAATACGCCATGCATATATAGTCGACGTCCGTCTCCTCGAAAAGGGCCTGCGTCACGAGAAAAGTTATCTGCATACACCGTTTTAATAAGCTCACGAGACGCTTTGGGGTTAACGCATACCACACCAAGAGAGGGCAGGTATCTGGCTGCTAATTCCCACAACGCGTTGAATTCTTCACGTTCGCTAGCTGACTTATCACGTTTAGCAAAATAGTCAGAATTTCGTGAAACGAGACTGTGCAGAGTTTTCCGTGTGGCTTGTTTGTTTTTACCTGAAACAGCGAGACGTAAGATACCTGTTCGATAGCACTTATTTACAACTTTGTACTGGGCGCCATTAAGACCAATAGACTTTATATCGATTTTTATTGTGTAGGGAATATTGGCAATCATTTCAGGAGATATGCGAATTTTTGCTCCAGATATAGAAAGGTCCAACAATTCACCTTTGGCACGCTTTAGCAACCCTAAACTAATGGAGGCGGGTTTGTTAAGCATATAACGTGGCTCTGTGCGCCGATTTATCATGTCTTCCATATACAGTTTAAAGATAAGTTTTTCATCGTTATCTATAAACTGTTTTGGCAAAGGCTTAGCATGCTCAATATCGTCAGGTAAGGCTTCGATAATTTGTGATGTAATATCGTGTACAAAGAACACAGTTTCTATTGAAGTTAAACGATTAGACGTAGCATTTAATGTGTTAAAAATGTCATTTCGAGTTTCAGGGCTTACAGGTTTAGATCTGACCTGCATTATTTTCAGTGAACTGGTTTTCCTTGCATGAAACAGAAAGGTTTCAAATAAGCCATTATTAAGGAGTTGAGAAAGAGAAGCTGCGATGCGGATGTACCCGCTCTTTGATTCGACCTTACCTTGGAAAAGGTAAGCCTCATCCTTACACTCCATCTCTTTTACTATGCGATTGAAGAAACGGGCTGTAGGCAGTTCATGCATTGCCGTGAGATTCTTGTTCTCTCGAATATTTCGTTCGGTGAGCAAGATGCAAACCTCATCATCATTCTTACTGTAAAAGAGTGGAATCCACGGGCTCGTAGCAAAAAGTATGTTGCGCTCTATGATTTGGGTAGTTCTTTCAGACTCAAGGCCCTTTTCAAGTGGAAAGTGTATTGAGCGTTCACTTAACAATTTAGTGTAAGCTTCACTAACACGTTTCAAGGTGCTATCTGTAAACTCCAGTATGAGTTCATGTCGAGTTGATGCTTTATTAAAATTTGCGACCATCGCCACGCAATGCAGGGTCGTGCCGCTCAAGGCCAGAGGTGAAGTTTTTTCTAAATGTACTTTGACACTGGTTCCTTTCTTTATCGAAAAAATACGACGATTTTGAATTTTCAAATAGGATGTGCCGACTTCAATGACCTCGTATTGCTCAAACCTTCCGTCATATTCACACTCAACCAATTCGTCATGCTGAACAGCAATATCCTCTCCAAAACTGATATCGTGTAGTGACTGTGCATCTACTCTAAAGTGCTCAACAATTTTCTTTTGGTTTTCAGCTTTTAATCGGTTTTGATAGTATTCAGAACTAGTAACAGCTTCTAATACACCAACGGTATACTTGTTGAAGTAACGCTCAGTCTCTTTATAAAGTATGTTCTCGCCTAGCAGATCAAGGCGCATATCTATTCCGAAGTGTTTAAAGTCACGAACAGGAAAAACCGCAAAAGCACTATTGTCAGCACTTTGATAAGTTTGTGACATTAACCGTTCAACTTCTTGCTTTAGAACCTTTCTTACTTTGTTTGATAGGCGAGTAGTAAATTTATTTAAACCTTCAAGCAAGCGGCCCTCATTTGCATAAGGCAATAAAGCATTGATCACTGGCTGATACTGTTTGATGATTTCATTTTCAGACATAACTACTCCGAGGGATACCGCAGTTACCACACTAAAGTTGCTTATTGATTAGTACCTGAGTTGAGTAAAGAGCCATCTAGGCTAAGCAAGTACTCATAAGGTCTAATCATGCTTTCATAATGCAACTCTTCGCAGGTGGTCACCTCAATATCATCCACTGATACCGAGAAGGGCAAAGGAAAGAAAGGAGAGCTAATTGTTAATTGCTGATTGTTGCTACCGGGTTTAACCCCTTCAACTTTATAAATTGTATCGACAGCCATTGTGCCGAACTCTTCAACCAATGCAGGGCTTAGACGCTCGCGGCGAAAAATAACAGACTTGTTATTCCATTCATGTGTTTCAAATTCGTTTGTTGAAACAGCTTTTATGGTTGAAGTAAGTGTTTTCATGGTGTTTCTGCTTCCTGAAAATAATACTTTGCTAACGTTTACCATTGCAGTCTTTTGGGTGTTTGGGCCCAAATAACACAGCAGTATCATCAACAAAAATACGATGAAAATTCTAAAGGCACCCTTTTCCGATGCATTTTCAAAACATGCTACGAGGAGGTTGTTAAAGGCTTTTCTTATGCCCACCTTCAACAAAATTCCAAAGTGCAAAAATGATACGCCTACAAGCGAGATGGAAAGTTCAATAAGAGAGCGATTTTAGAGCCTTAGCTGATGATAAAAAGAGTCTTCGATAGAAGCACAGGGAGATTCATAGTGTCTATAAAAGACACTTCTGTTGGTAAAAATTAGCTATTTTAGAAATATTGTCTGTCAAAGAATAGAGTTTAGAGCATATAATAAAAAGTGTGTGCGTATGCTTACAGTAATGAAGTTCTAAAATGTTTCTAAATATTTCTACTGTAGACAAAAATGAAATATAAATACTTCATTATGAAATTAACGTCGATAAAAGATGTCCTTAATGGTCGAGGTTTGAAAATTTATAGTGATAAAACTGTTCTAGGATGTGCATGGTAGACACTAAAACATCTGGATTTTGAAATCTTTTCTTTGCTGGACGTAGCTTATGAAACACATTCTTTTATCACTGGCGATAGCGCTCACACCATTGTCTCTTTCAGCTGATGTTGTTTTTAAAAAACATAAGAACGTCGACAGAGAGATTGTGGTTTCATTAATAGAAAAATCTAATTTCGACAAAGAAGTAATCGAAAAAATTGTTGAAACTGAAAGAAATAGATTCGCTGTACACTTCTCAGCCTTCAGCGGCAGTGAGGTTGGTAACGATATAGAACTAAGAACTTTAAGGCATGGTAGAACCAACATGACCGGCATAATTAAGCCTGATGTTGTTCTAAGCAATCTTGTTTATATCGTTAAACCGTGTACAGGTAAAACATTGAGTGTAATAAACTCAGTGTGCGTTAAATATCAAGCAAACGTGGAGATAGCAATAAATAGTGACGCTTTTATGGATGAAGGCGAAGTACATTCCTTCAATGGTCGTTTAAGCAAGGCCTCTAGGTTATTGTTAAAAAGAGATGGTTAAAAATAAAAGATATAAAAAGTACATAACTCAGAAAGGATTTCTGAAACTTCCTATGTTTAGGAAATTGATCGTATTGACAGCCCCTAATGGTGAAACAGTGCCGCGTGACTTTTATATAGAAGAGAAAGTCACGCAGGTGGTTGATGTAACTGATAGTACTATAATCCCTAACGCAATAACTGTGGAAACAGTCGATGGTGACTACCACATTGTTATCTGTGATAACTTCGAAAAGTCAAAGAACAGTCTCAAGCTCTTGGCAGAGAAAGAAGATGTCAGTGTCTTCTGGTTAGACAAGGAGATGCTTGAAATTGAAGCCGATGATGATGAAGAAGACATTATCGAAGCTATTGCTTTGGAGGGTGTTAGAAAATGGATTTACTGCCCATACATTGCGGAAAGTTATAATGAATGGGTAGAGTTAGTCATCAAAGATGTAGGAAATGCAGCGGAATATCAAATAGAGAGCGAGGACATAGTTTGCGCGTCAACTATTGATTTCGCAATGCGTGACCCTGATGTGCTTCCAGATGTCATTCACCAGCAATTCAATATACGTATCGAAACATTGCTTGAAGCATTTAACTTAGAAGACAGCGATAGCCAAAGGCAAATTCTCAGCGCTGCAATAATCATTATCCAAGGCATTCATGATAAGAGCATGGAAATCAGCAAGATTGCGCATCGTATGATCAACGTCCTCCGCTTATCTAACGAAGCAAAAGTCTTCCTTCAGTATCATGCACAGACAATTGACTGGAATACGATGGAGCTTGAAGCACTTAAAAGTGCCTTACCAGTCTACCGTATAGAAGGCCTAATAGATTTTATCGAGAGCGTTGATGCTACAGAAGGTGAAATCAAACAAATTGAAAATAACCTTAAGAGCATACTCGGTTGCATTAAGCACACTTTGAGCGTACTGCCCGGACTAAATCTCAATGAAAATGAATCAGTTCTGACCGTCGATAGGCGAGAGTGGGTTATTTCGATTCAAGCATCAAATCATTTCGATTCTGAGCAATTTGTAACTGGAGAATCACCGGAGTATATCGGTAAAGTCATCCAGCATTTGAGCCAGATGGAAATGGAAAAGAAAAAGTGGATTCAAAACGGTACGAGAATATATCAGTGTGTGAAATGTAATTTTATACAAGAGCACAAGCATACCTGCGAATCTTGCGGTAGTTTGGAATTGCTTAATAAGCTTCCAGCATCTATCAAAGAACATAAATATAGTATTCAAGACGCAGTGAGGACACTGGGGCGTAGTCATTAATATAATGACTACGCGACCAATTTGCGTCGTTCTATTGTGTTTTTTGAGTCTACATTAGGGAGTGTCACCGTCAAATCTACTCGGTCTATCCCATTTATGCGCAGAGTTACATGATTCTTATTGGTATCGATAACTTCCAGAAATAAATCATCGGAAATACTAATAACATCTCCAACTTTACAGTTCATTTTTAGCATTTTTTGACCTATTTATTTTGATATGTTCTGGCGCGTCGATGCCAATTGAAACGCGGCTGGAACCGCTTTTAAATACTTTTATGGAGACACCCATCTCCTTTAGCTCGATTGTCGTGCCACTAGGACTAGACAGCTCAAAGCCATATCTTTTACTGTCGTCAGATTGCAAGATTGAAGAAACCCCCAACAATAACATTAAGTTTCTGTTCCAAAGAAAGCACTACATTTGGAACGGCAAATTCAAGCCAATAGGCTAGTTTGTAGTCTGGAGGTGCCATTTTAGCCATCTTTACCAGATTCAAAAGCCCTTCAGCAAACTCGTACTCCAAAGACAAAGTTCCGTATTGTTGACATATCTTCTCAGATAATACCAAGAGCTTATCCTCTGTGGAGTAAATCGAACTAACGTTACATGTCTTATTGCTGGTAATTGATTTAAAAACATCAACCAGTTCATCTAAGTTTGTACAGCACATAATCAAACTCCTCTAATGAAGAATATGTTACGCAATTTGGTAAAGATGATTTGAAAATAAGGGGGGAAAAAAGTGTATTTACTGAAAAGGTGCATCTGACAATTACTCCGCGACTGTCTGATGCGGTAGGTCGCAATGTGTGCTGTAGGAGGACATATTTACCCCCGAAGGGGTAGGAGTGATATTAATATAACATAAACTTATTCAAGGGTGTGTCGTTTAGAGCGAAGAATTAACCCCTTATTACACGTAATTATCCTTTGGTTATGCGTTAAGACATAATCTGGGCATGTGCTTTCTAAGATCTTATCACCAAGCTGGAATGATACTTCTCCGTCATTGGCCGAGATGATATCTGTTATCGTCAACGAACCTGTGTCTACGGGCGAAAGCCTACCAGTGTTACGTTGAGCTAGCCAAGGCAACCTGAAAGCAAACTGCGAGCGTTTAGACGCTTCAATAATCTCATTTTCATAAAGCGAGTACCATTCGATACCATCTTCACTGAAAGCTTCAATTTTCAAAATTACGCGGTGCAGTTGTTTTTGTTTAATGGTGGCTACTTCGCTATATTGAAAACCGCTTGCTTTCATAAGCCGCGTGTTTTCATCGATATAACAAAAACCTCGACTGTAGCCAAAATGAACCAGTTGAGGCCAGTTCAAAATTGACGGCACAAAGAATTCAATTTGTTCAACTGAATTCATTACTTCAACAGAGTATGCGGAAGACACTGGTTCGGCCCCGTATTCTCCGTGACTGGCATCGCTTTGCGCTCGAACGAGAAACTGCATTTTTTTAAGCGTTTCACACTGTGACTCAGTAATTGAGTTGCGAATGCTTAGAGCATCCGCAACAAGGTTTTTTGATGTGAGGAGTTGCTTGTATATACTTCTCATAATTACCACTCACAAAACTTAGGCTTTCTGATTTTCTTTCTCTTATCGGTGACTGAATGACCATGCCAAACGTTGTCTTTCAAAGATATATGTAGATTGGTCATGGTTTCCTCATAGATACCAAAAAGCTTGTCGAAATCTTCATCATCAATATAAAAAGTTTCGCAATCGTCCATGGTGGCGTATTCAGAAGCGACAAAAATAAAGTCGTCGAGATCTAATCCAGTTACCACAAAATAGCTTTCACGATAAAACATTTCTTGTATGCCGTAGCCCATATTTACAGCATCTTTTGAGAATGAAGTTACTTCACAACTTTTAGTTGTTTTCACGTCAACTGCACGATTGTCGAAGCGTAAAAAGTCAAAACGAGAACGTTTTTTCAAGCCTGTAATTGGGCAAGTGTAGATAATACTAACCTCTGGCAAGCCTTCATCAGGGTTCAGTAACGGGCCTGCGTCACCATGGCTTAGAATTGTTTTCGCGCAACGAATCGCGTCATCATAAACAATCCCGTCAATTTTGTTTTTGCCCTTGTTTAACTCATCGTTTTTAGCATCCATAACATCAAAGATTGGAGTTAAAGGTTCTATCTCCAAAATTTGCTTTATCACAGTCTCTTTTTTACTTAGACCACTTGTAATACCCAACTCTTTAGCATGTGACTTTAAATCATCAAGGGTAACTAAGGCGTTAGGGTGTTCCGCTTTAACCAAGCCGCGATAATGTCTATCCATGAAGCCTTCTGGCTCAAGTACGATTTCATGGGCATAAGTACCAGCATTAAGGGTATGTTCTGCTGCCTTTAAGCGATTACGCTGAATATCATCAATGTAAGTACGTTTGTACAGCTTAGGGCATGTACGGTACTTCTTAACCATTGAAGAAGATAATGTAGGCAAGCTGTGGTATACCTCATTAGGGATACCAATCCAGATACCATCCACCAACTCATTATTTTCTGTTACAAATAAAGGATTGCCACTCTCATCGTAGGCAAGCTTTGCGTCATACGAAGCTTTTGCTAGTCGAGCGCCATAATATTTTACTTGCAGGGCCACATATTCAGCCGTTACTTTGCATGATTCAAATAAGCTTTCATTAGTATCAATTTCAAAAGAACCAATAAGCTCTTTATGTTCAAAGTAATCATTAATAAATTGGTGACTGGCGTGCATCTTAAAACCTCAAATCGTGTAATCAATCAACACATTTAGAATACCATTGAGTAAGATAGCGCAAGCCCCTTAACTCTTTGAACTCCCTATTCTTTTGCCCAAAAGTTTGAAAGAATTATAAGCAGCGTCAGTGGTTAAATGAGGAAAGTTAAAGCAATACTGCGATAGACACAGGTGACCAAACATCATGCTGTCTGCGAAAGACATTTTTATGCCCATCTTGGGTTTACCCGACTCGTTTAAAGAAGCAAATACACTGTCTTTTTGGAAACGACCTTCGAACCCCTTATTGTTTTGAGAACCATGATAGTTACACAAAACAGAAGGCGTTAATGTTAAGAAAAACGCTGCTACTTCAGGAAGCTCAATATTTGTCAGTTGTAGACTTATTTTGTTAGACCAGTCATACGCCTGCTGACCGTTTATGCGTTTTGCCGCTTCAATACGAACGGTGTGCCAGTTTGACTTTGTAGCATCTGGCTTAATTTCGATAGCAAAATCTTTACCGTGACATTTCAATGAATAATTTTCACGGTAGCCCATAGCAGACAAGTAAGCATTATAGCCAGTGTTTTGCTGCTGATTGTTCAGGGGGCTGTTACGTTGATAGCCCTGCTCTGAATTGTTATGCATAGAATTCCCCTTTGCCATTTCTGCGAAACATGATACCGCAGGTTCACACCACGCAAGACAAATCTAATTTCGTTTTCAAGAAGCTGTTGATGATTAAGGTGCTGAAAAAGGCGCCTTAGCAACCCTTGCATTGAGTTAAACCGGTGTACGATTTGAGGGTGTCCAAGGGGAGATTTTTCGATGAAAAAGATATTAGCCATGATTGCTTTGGCAGGTGCAGTACTACCAAGTGTGGGGTTTGCTAAGTGTGACCCAGCTGAGCTAGAGCAACTATTAAGAAAAGAGCCCTATACGTTGGCCTTCAATGAATTCCAAGTATCTGCTGGCTTCGCTTATGGTGCATGGGTAACGAAATATGACGAACTAATGTTAAGTAGCGATCAGAAAGAAAGAAGTACGTTTCTCAATTTAGGGAAACAGTACATGTCAGATGCTATGAAGTCTATCGAAGACTTATATGGTGTGGCCGCATCACTTCCTCGTGATGCTTATTGTAGGAAAGAAATGATGTCCTACATCAAACAAAGTGGTGAGGACATGGTTCAATTTCACAATCAGATGGTCGCGGAGTTCGTTAAATGAAAATTTCAGATATTGTTCAAAAGTTAACAGGTTACGGTGCTAGACCTAAAGAGTCTGAGTCGATAGAAACACTTGTTAAACTGTACAAGCGCCAGATGATTGCTAAGACAGTAGTTATGCTTCTTGTGCTAATTTCGCTGGTGGTTCAGTTGGGGTTTTCTAAAAGGCCGCCGAGTTTAACCGTACCTCATGTTGCTGTAGTTAAGGTGCATGGTGCCATTGGTGGCGAAAATGGCGTTCAAGGCGTTGATGTTATAAAAGCGATTAAGGAAGCTTACAACTCACCAACTGCAAAAGGCATTATGCTAGATCTAAATTCTGGTGGTGGTTCTCCAGTTCAGGCTGAAATGGTTTATGAATATATAATGTCTTTAAGAGGCAAAGATAAACCAATAAAAGCAATTGTACAGGAAGGCTGTATGTCAGCCTGTTACTATATTGCGTCTGCCGCAGACAGTATAACAGCACACCGTTCATCTGTTGTGGGGTCCATTGGAGTAAGAATGGACCTATGGGATTTCTCAGAAGTAAAAGATCGATATGGCATTGGAAAGAAAACTCTTTCAGCGGGTACGCATAAAACAATACTAGATTCATGGAGTGACAATACTATGAGTGAAGAGAGTATCGAGCTGGTGAGTAAAAATGCGATGAACCCCCTATATGAGAGCTTTGTCAGTGATGTAAAAGCTGCACGGGAAAATATTGATGAAGCCTCTTACCCTAATATTTATCAGGGGATGTTTTACAGTGCATCAAAGGCGAAAGACGCAGGTTTGATTGATCATGTTGAAAGCTTGTATTTCTTTAAAGAAAACTTCATGGGCGAACTTGATGTAACCGAGTCACGAATTTATGAACAACGTAAAAAGTCGTTTTTTGAAACACTCGGTTTTCCTTCAATTAGTGTAAATCTAAACCTACCCAACTCATCAGTTACAAGTTAGGAGTTGTCATGAGAGAAAAGTCAGTCTTTATTATCGGTGCATTATTGGTTGCGATGCCATTGCTATCGACCGCTCAGCAGTTTTCGGCTGAAGACATTGAACAACGTGCTGCTAATCTTGAAAGTAAGCGTGTAGAGGTTATAAAAAGACTGTCTGAAAGCATTGCACAATTGGACGTTAGAGATGTATCTGTCATACGTGCAGAAAGCTCTGTAGTAAATGAAAGTGACTTAGGGTTAGAAGAGCTACATGGCCAGTTTCAGATTAAGTTGCAAGAGGGTGAGAGTAAACCCAATCCAAAGCAGTGAAACAACTTGTAAGGCGATTTAAAAAGCCCCGCTTGTGCGGGGTTTTTTTATTGGCGATTGATAAGGAGTCAAAATCGATATCTTAACGACAAGTTCACCGATAGAAGCAGAATAGAATGGTGATAAATATAAAACAGGATTTTCTCATGAAAAGATTTGTATTAACGACTATTGCTGCAATTTCCTTATCTTGTTCGGCTAATGCTAATCAAGTAGCTGCCCCTACATCTCCAGAAGACGTGGAACAAACGTTAAATAAAGTAGTACCGCTTCCTGCAAATAAGTTGTTCTTTGCAGAAGATGGTGATTCGACGTATATCTTCTCTCAATCTGGACGTTTCGTTTTTACCGGAAAGGTTTATGACACATGGCAGAAAAAGTACATCGAGAATAAAGCTGATGCGCTGAACAGTCATACTGTGCGGTTAGAAGAAATTGGCTTTCCACCAGAGCTTCTAGGTGCCATCCATACCAAGCAAAAAGGTCAGGTTGATGCAATTGTGATAACTGACCCTAATTGTTCAGCATGTAAATCGATATACGACGACATTGAGGATGCCCTACCTGATTCGCGGGTGGCGTATGTGCTTACAAACTTAGTAGGCGGTGAGGACTCAGTTGATGCAATTACAGAAATGTATTGCGCAACTAGCGATGAAGATGCTGTTGAAAAACTCAAAGGCGACGATGACATCGAGCTAGTTTACGACAACGATTGTGATGAAACCCGACTGCTTAAAAATATTCAGTTAGCAACGTTGCTAGATGTTCAGCGATTGCCAGTGGTTATCAACTCAGTTGGCAGAATCCAGCAAGGAGTACCGGCAGATTTAGAAGCATTTTTAGGAGAAGGCCGTGAATAAAACAGTAAAGACAAGTTTGTGTCTTGTTGCTATTTCTCTATTAGGTGGCTGTGCGGGTATGTCCGTTGGTGAAAAAGAGTCATGTGGTTTAGTACCAACTGGGGCTACGTGTGTAAGTGCAAAAGACGTTTACTTAATGACTAACCATCGAGAGCATTTAGAAAATATGTCAGCAGAAGAGCTGCAAGCGTTGCGCGAAAGGGCAACAGGTAAACAATCTGTGCCATATCAAGCGACGGATGAAAAACCTACGCTTTCTGAATTTTTTGGTATCGGCTCCAGTGATGATAATGATCGCAAGATGTTGAAGGTCGACCCAAAACCTTTGGTTAATACCAATGAGGTAGTTAGCAATGATGGTTTAAAGAATGCGAAAGACATTAAACTGAAAGAAATGCTAATCGATGAGCAGTCAGTTTATCGTACACCTGCAAAAATGCTACGCATGCAATTCGCGAAATGGGAAGATCAGTCAGGCCGATTGCATGACCCCGGTAAAATCTACGTTGAGATCGAAGGTCGTAAATGGATTACTGGCAGACAACAAGTCTCAAATCCTAAGATTATTACCCCTCTAGAAGTAAGACGTGCTGTTGATAAGAAAGCTAAAAACGTCTCGGGTAAATAAGGAGTAGCTATGGGTATCTTCCAATCATCTGCAAAGCTCGCGGAAAAAATAACGCGTAAGCACTGTCCCGGTGACCTTTTCCCTTACATCGATTATATGGAAGAGGACAAAATCTTCGTTTTGGACGACGGCTATATTGGGGCTGTTTGGGATTGCCGTCCAATCAACGGAACCGCAAAAGAAATCGAAGATGTTGTAAATAGTCTTTTGAACAAGGACTATCCTGAAGGGGTATGCATGTCATTCATGCTGTTCGCATCTCAAAACATCGCCGATTTCAAACAGTCTTACCAAGTAATGCGAGGTGGACGTGTTGATGATAGCGAGCTAAATAACCTCTACAGCGGCATCAGTAGAGGGGTAGTGGATTGGTTAGATGAAGGCGTTAAAAAACCACTAAACAAGTCTGGCATGAAGATGCGGAATTACGATCTTTATATCAGCTTTAAAATGCCTGTAAGCAAGAAAAAGCGAAAAGAAGACTTTGTTTCTGCGCGAGAAATGTACCAGTTCAGGAAGTTTATGAACATCATGGATGGTGCATTGACCTCGGCCAAGCTTATGCCAAGAATATTGGATGAAGAAGGCCTTCTATATAAATTGCAATCAATATTCAATTGGTCAGATCGTGCTCCTTGGAGAAAGGGTAGAGCGAATGTTGATGCATCTCGTACTATGAGGGAGCAAATATTTGATATTGGTAACGGCATTCGTGTAGATGATGAAGGCGGCACAATTTCTGTCAAAGACAAAGTAATAACGCCATTCTCAGTAAGCGCCCCACCAAACTACATGTTCTTTGGCCGAATGATAAACCTGACCGGTGACTGGGAAAAGGGGATTGAGGGTTATTTCGATAACTATGCTCACGTTCTGAATATCGAATTTCCAGATCGAAAAAAGGCAATGCGCCGATTCTCTAATTCACGCGGAGCGTTAAAGCACCAAGTAAATGTTGGTTTAGCCAAGCTTAATGAACGTATCAAACTTCAAGCTGATGACTTCGATAAGCTCTACCAGAAGATTGAAGTAGATAAGGAAAAACTCATTGAATGGAGCCTTCACTTTCTAACCTTCACTGATAAAGATGAAGATATAGAGGGGAAAGCCGAAGACTTTATGAACTATCTAAAGTCTCGTGGGTTTAGTGTTGAGCAGGACCAAGGTATAGCATTGCCTTTGATTATGAACTGTATGCCATTGGTGGCAAATACAGCCCGTAATAAATTCCTTGATCGAATGAATAAAGACACATCCAGTGTTGCTGGTTTCTTCATGCCGATATATGCGTCATGGCGTGGGAACGCGTTTTACAATCCAATGATGCCCTACATCACAAGAACGGGGCAATTATTCGGGTTTAACCCTTTCATCTCTGATACCAACTATAACATGCTGGTTTGCGCAACCTCAGGGGCCGGTAAGTCATTCTGGACGAATGGATACGTGGCCAACCTCCTTACGAGCGGAAAAACTACAGTTAATGGTTTATTAACCAAAGAAGGGATGGAAGACAAGTCTCGTCACCCTCTAGATGGCGGCATTGTTTATATCATAGACGTTGGTGGTTCATACGCGAAACTGTGTGACCTTTATAAGGGTCAGAACCTTCAATTTAATAATGATTTCGACTACTCGCTTAACCCTTGGCCCATGGTAGATGAATGGGAAGGTGAAGAGGGTATGGCTGAGATGGTTTTCCAAATTCACGCGCTAATGGCGTTTGAAGTGGGAGAGCCAGATGCATTCCAAACATCTCGCTTGAGAAGCATCATTAACCAAGTCTGGAATGAGAAAGCACGAGAAGCGCATATTGATGATGTGGCCAAGTTGTGTCTTGCAGATGAAGACCGTCGTGTTCGCGATATGGGTCACCAGCTTAAAGAGTTCTGCCCCGGTGGAACCAACTATCGCTATTTTAGAAAGGACAAAAAACCTGTTAACTTCAACAGTAACTTTGTACTGGTAGAACTCGAAGAACTTAAGTCGAAACCTCACTTACAAAAGATTGTACTTTTACAGGTGTTCTCTAACATTCAATTTTCGATGTATCTGGGCGATAAAAATCGACGTAAGAGCCTGATTATTGATGAAGGTTGGGAATGGATTAAAGGTGATAACAAAATCGTTGGTAACTTCCTAGAAACCGGTTGGAGACGTTTCAGGAAGTACAATTCCAACGGAATACTAATCACTCAGAGCTATAGGGATACGAAGCAATCTTCAGTTGGTGAAGCACTGTCTACGAACTCAAAGTGGAAGATGATTCTTAAACAGGGCTCTGGAGAAGTTAAGAAGATGCAGCAAGAAAAAATGCTGGATGTTACTGACTCTCAATATGAACTAATGAGCACCGTAGCGACGGTGCCGAAGCAGTATTCAGAGATATACATTGATGGTGGAGATGCCAGTGAAGTAGTTAGGTTTATCGTACCTCGATTCGAGCAACTGCTTTATACAACTGCGCCGGAAGAAGTAGCGGCCATACAGAAATATACTAAGAAAGGCCTGTCTCTGATTGAAGCGATTAGAGAGGTTATGAAAGACGAAGGTTCTTCATAATATTCTATGGAATATTGAGGCCATCAAAATTATGCTTGCTGGCCTCATACACTCTACCGCAGACACTAGTTAAATTGACTGGATATTATGAATACAGTTCAAACCTACATCTCTTTTAACAAAGGTGCTAAACGAAAAGACCGTAGAGAACATCTTAAGCTATGTGGTTATGAACGCATTGCCGATATAGACCCTGCTCTTGGTAAGCCAAGAGAATTAGCGATAGAGCGTCTTAATGCAAAGTCTGAAGTCGCTGGTGGGAAGTATCACGGTGTCTATCTACAAGATATAAAGGGTATGGATGGCAACATAGGCTATTCATTGTATGCAAAAGAAAAATAGAAATTGGAATGCCAAGTGTCTTCAGCGTTACATGACCTCTTATGCATTAGAGCTAGTAAGTTTTTACAAAATAACGGTTTTGCAGTCTCATTCGATGATCGTTTCGAAGCAGCGGTGGACACTGGTGAACGGCCCGACGCATTAGGTTTCAGAAATGGAGTTAGCTGTCTAATCGAAGTTAAAGTATCACGCTCTGATTTTTTGGCAGATAAAAAGAAACGATTCAGGCAAAACCCATCCTTAGGAATGGGAGATTGGCGTTTCTATCTTTCACCTCCAGACGTTGTGCGCGTAAATGAACTACCTGAAGGTTGGGGGTTATTGCACGCAACCAGCAAACAAATCAGGAAAGTACATGGATGGCCGCCAAACACACAGTGGTATTCCGCGAAACCCATAAGCGCGAATAAACAAGCAGAGTGCGATTATCTCTATAGCGCTTTAAGGCGAATTAAGCTAGCAGGCCATTTAGATGCTGCATTCTTAAAATAGAACAAAAAAACCTAGCGCTTGCTAGGTTTTTTGAATCTAACGTGATCTTTAATCTGCGAGTCCAATTTTTTCTGCAAGCTGTTTTGGTGGTAACGCGCCGGGAACTGTAACTAAATTGTCTGCTACGATAAGTGGCGTGCCTCGCACGTTAAACATATCGCCAGTCTTGTACATTTTATCAAGCTTGTTGTCGCAGACCGCTGTAGGAACTGGTTGTCTTGCAAATGCGGCATCGAACGCAGCTTTTTTATCGTCAGCACACCAAACGTCACGGTTAACGGCATATCCAGTGCCTGAAGTGCCTGAACGTGGGTATGCGATATAACGCACTGTGATACCTAATTCATTAAGCTCAGGAATCGATTGGTGCAGTCTGCCGCAGTAACCACAAGTCACATCTGTAAATACGCTAATCACGCGTTTCTCATTTTCCGCTTTGTATACAACCATGTCGTCAGCCAATACTTCTAAAGCGTTAGCTTTGATGGGCTTAAAACGTTCAGACGTATAGTTTTTAAAGCCTTCACCAAAATCATAGATTTGGCCTTGAATAAAATGCTCACCGTCTTCTGTTGCGTAGTAAATACCCTTAGGCGTCACTATCTGTTTAACGCCAGATACAGGTGAGTCTTCAATTGCCATTATTTCGAAAGGGAAAAGCTTACTAAACTTATCCTCAATGATGGTGTTGGCAACGGCGCTGGCGCTAAGCAATGAGGCTGAAAGAACAGCGGTAGCAAGAAGTCGTTTCATAGTCTTTCCTTCAAAATTGATGACATGCAGATATTAACTGGAATATTGATGTTGCAACCTCATTTAAGCTGGTTAAATCGGGCTCTTAATAACCGGCGATACTTCTAATGAAGTGGATAATAGCTGAAGGTAAAACAACGTGAGAGTTTCTAATGTTAAAAAAAGCTCTGTGTGTGTTAGCTGCATGCGTGATAAGCGCAAACACCATGGCTTCCCTTTCAAATGCAGAATCCACTATTAGTGTAAAGGAAGGAAAGGTCTCCATAGAGATATATTCCGAACCAAGCACTATTGTTTATTTAGACGGATTGAATGTCATAACTGAAGGGGGGATTGCCTCGGCCGATTACCCTGAAGCACAAGCACATCGCTTTATTAGGGAAGATGTGATTGGGTATAGAGGTGGCCTGAACATGGGTGTGAACATCTTCAATGTAAAAGAGAATGTTCTTAGCGTCATTGTTAAATACAAATCCTGTGACCTTGTAAAAGAAGTGTGTTTCCCACCAAAGCAGGATGTCCATCGTATAAGTAAAAATAGGTTGGACACCCATAAAGATAGTGATGCTCCGAACCTCAAAATTCCTATTACTGAAGTTGATAGTTTGAGAAATCGAGTAAACGAACGCATTAGCTTTGAACGAAACCCTTACCTTCTTTTAGTTGAGAAGGGATGTCTTCAGTGCAAATTAGCGCTTGATGAAGTACTACCAACCCTTCCTAGTGCAGGTATGGATTTATACATATTTGAAGATGCATTTACATCAGACAATTCAGGTTACCTAGCTGATATTGCGACACCTGAAGGGATCATGATTTTTAAAATAAACAACGACGCAACAATATTAGATAGTATCGGTGGCTTAAACGATAAAAAAGAACTTCTTGGGTATTTCTTATGAAAATCGAAAATGTAAAAAGAGTTAAAAAAAGTGCGCTAAATAGCAATGTAAACAAAACGGTTGCTGGTTTATTTGGGGTGCTTGGTATCTACATGTTTTTCATTAATCTCGCGGTTTATGGCAATCTCGTTCCGTTGTGGATTGTGGGATTGTCTCTTATAGCGTTGCTATTTCTTCCAATGACGAAGGTGGAAGATGGCCAAGGCAGACAATATCTAGCGTATTGGGGAATTGTATTTAAACCGCTAGCTGGAGAAGCTTTTGAAGAGATTTCACAGCGCTAGAGCAGTTACGCTCTAGCGTTTACACCTCTATTTAGCGTGAGCGCTTTTTTAACGCATATTGCTAAGATAATGCATCCCATGAAGGCTAAATTCGCATAACAAGCGATTAAGAGTATTTTAGTGAAGATGCCGATAGCTTCACGAATTGAAAGTAGCCTGTAGCTTATTTCAGACTGAAATATTACAGCCAGCAATATAATAATAATTGATAGGGCCAACACTCCCGGTAATGCGTTACGTAAGTCTGCGGTAGACGGCCCCATGTGAACAGACACGGCAATTATTAGATAAACCCACAAAATATCTTTGAAGGACGCATCACTGAGGGCGAACAAGATACCCTGAAAGCTCTCGATGGAAACGGCCTCAAAGAAAATAAATGAACTCAATAAAGTTGAGAATCCACCGCTGATGGCTTTCTCATTAATGGCTAAAAAGAGTTTATTTACCTCTGGAAAGAAAACCATATTGGCCAGAAATATAACGGCAGCGCCCATCAAAAGTGGTGCAATTCCAATAAAGAAACATCCACATATCTGATAAATAGTATTTCTGTACCCATGTTGAACGTAACCTAAAACACCTGTCTTTGGATTAGGTGCAAAGAGTTTGACTTGTGCCACTTCGTGACGAAAGAAAACAGCGAGAATGGCGTGAGATAATTCATGTATTGGAGTGCCGATAACAGCAGTGGGATAGAGGCTTTTAAATCCGAATTGTGTGACTAGGAGGTGTTTATTCAGTTTTTGTAGTCCATATAGGATTAGGCTGAAGGCAAAAACAACCCCAAATAAACTGGATAGCACTTCAACGCAAAATGAAAGAACGAGCTGAAAGTTAAAATACATATGAATTTAAGTTCCGCTCTGCTCTGTTTCATTGGCCGGTAATATAGGGTTACCTTCTAGTAAAGCTGAAGACTTTGCTTTAAATTTTTCTATGACTTCCGGCGCGATGCGATAATACTCATCAGAGTTGATAAAAATTAGCGCTTTCCCATCAACGTCTACAAAGAAGTTTTTACCCTTCAGTGCTGCTAGACAAGCACGAGCATCTTCTTTTCTTTCGACTTCATTTGAATCATCTACTACACCATATGATGCCTTAATGCAGCTCTCATAGTTTGACGGTTGCACTATTAAGCTACTGTCTACATTGTAGTTATGTGAAGGTGTCGTCATTACAATGTACCCAATTGCGACAAGGCCAATAGCAACTAAACCAATAATCTTTCGCTGTTTAACGGTTAATGATTTCACTATTTTTTGTCCTTTTTATTCTTTTTGTTCTTATCTTCATCTTCATCGATTTCTGGATTGATAAATACGCTAAGGGAAGAACGGTTTACATCGACTCGAAGGTCATCGCGCTCTGGGTCAAAATCACTTTTACCTTCGTCGGTTAATTCGTCGTCTGGAGTGAGGTTCTTTAGGACATCGCTGCGGGTAGGCTCAGGAATAAATTGTACATCTACCCAGTTTTGCAATTCTTTGGAATATACAAATGTTCTATCAATATATTTACGCATTCGCGTGAATTCTTTAAGCGTGAAGATGGGCTCCTTATCTTTCATCGCTTCTGGGTCGAATAAGTCAGTTGCTTCAATCGGATCATCTTCAAATTTTTCATCAGGCGCATCGATGTTAACGCTGAAAAACATGTCGTAAATGGCTTTCAATAGCCAAAGCGCTAACAGCACTAGAATTATACTGAGGACAAAATTAACCAAGATACACCTACTCATTAAGTTGCTTTTGGTCATTATATTGACAATAAAACGACCAAGAAATCATTAACGACACAAAAAACGACGCTAAACAAACGAAGGGGAGGATGAAACCAAAATAAAATGTGTAATTAATTGGTGTAAATGTAGGTATAAAAATAGTGATAAACGCGCTAAAGAAAATCCTTCCTGCTTTTCTGCTCTCATTATCCGCAATGGGAGTATCTGCGGATCAGAACATAGAAATAGAGCAACAGGTAACCTTAGCTGTTGATAAGCAATTAGAGCTGCCTGATGGTAGTGCGTTGAGTATCGTTCGTACTGGGCCTCTTACTGATGACGGGGGTAACCTCCTGAAAGGTAGGCATCAACTATTTTTTACGAACAAAGCAGAAAGCACTATTCCGGTCGTCGTAAACAATATTAATGTTTCGCCCGGAGAAACAGTAGAGTTCACTGTAAACCTATCATTAACATCCAATCGTTTATATTTTCCGATTTATCCAGCAGTGGCGGGAGCTGCCGGTGAGATCTTCTATGATATCAACCTTCCATCGCTATCTATAACCAACTGCCCAACTGAGTACACAGAGCTACCATCAAATGCTTGTGAAAAGGTAGAAGTGGCTGCGGGTGAATACGTTTGTCCAGATACCTACACCAATGCTGGTACAGAGTGTTCATTAGAGAAGACCATAACAATTAACAGCGCTTGCCCTATCGATTTTGCACTAGTAGATGGGGAGTGCGTTAAAGAAGACAAGCTATCGGCCACAGAGAGCTGTGAGTCTGGCTATAGGCTAAACGGTGATGGCCTATGTGAACAAAACGTTTTGTATCCAATGGAATTCACCTGTCCAGATGGTTATGCCCTCGATAGCAATAACGTATGTAAGCGCACTTATTCTATTGAGCCCGGTGAAACGTGTTCTAGCGGCTATATTAGAGTAGGTGAGCAATGTGAGCGCGTTTTGGAACTTGCTGTTGGCGCTTGTGAAGCAGGCTTTGCCCTTAAGTCAGGTGAATGTTTCGAGCTTAAAGTTCCCTTAGATGTGTGTCCACATGGCTATACACAAGTGGGCGAAAACTGTGAGCTTCTAGAGGCTAATACACCGACTCTGGATTGCCCAGCTGGATATGCCCTCAATGCAGATAATCAATGCGTCGATAGAACCGAAATTCTGGTATCGGGCGTTGCGTGCCCTCCTGACGCCGTGAATGATAATGGTGTTTGCAAGAAAGTAGAATATTTTGAGCAGGATGTTAAGTGCGGAACTGGACAATATTTTGATGGTTCAAAATGCATTGAAGAGGTTGTTAAGCCTATTCCTCAGTGTCAGGAAGGGTGGGTTTTAATCAGCGGCAATTGCTATGAAAAGCATGGCTATGAATTAATTTGTCCTGATGGCTTTACGTATGCTGATGATCACTGTGAGCGTGTTGATATCATTAACAAGCAACAATGTCCTGACGGCTATACATTTAATGAGCAAGAGCAGAACTGTTACAAAACTATCGTTGGCGATGCCATAGAAAGTTGCCCTCAAGACTATGCGTTAGTAGATGGCAAATGTCAGCGCGAATCGGTTCTAGACCCAGTAGGGTGTAGCACCGGTCATGTTCTTAATGATGGACGCTGCTACGACATCGTTCTGGTCGATTATGTATGCCCAGATGGCTTTACCAAGAAAGCAGGTCAATGTGAAAAAGTTTCTACCACAGAACTTTCTACTCGATGCCCAGATGAATACAAAGAGGTAAATGGGCAATGCGAGAAGCTAATTACCACTGATGCAGTACAAAGTTGTGCAACTCCCGGATACTACATTGAAAATGAGGAATGCTTAAAAGTCACTGAGGCAGCTGCGAAACAGTGTGAAGCTGGCTATACCATGATTGATGGCCTTTGTTATCGCACGCAAGAGCCGATGTACTTTTGTGACAATGACTTCGTGCTAAGTGCAGACAAAACCACATGCACCAAAGAACAAGTTAAAGATGCATTCCAAACCTGCCCAGAAACCTTTGAAAATGTCGGTGGCGTTTGTGAAAGACGTTCTACGATTACGCCTGAATTAGAGTGCCCAGTGGGTTATGAACCTGCAAATGGGCGATGTGAAATGCAGGTGGAGATTGTTGCTTCACAATGTCCTGAAGGTGCGTTCTATAAAGAAGATGGTACCTGTGCTGTCGTTAAAGAATTAGTACTAACTTGCCCATCGAATATGACGCTAAAACAGGGTGCTTGTTATGAGCGTATTTTCAAAGCTAAAGATACCTGTAAGGCTGGGTTTGTATATAGCAACGGAGAGTGTTTCGAACTACTTGGTGAAGAAAAAGTCTGTGAGGCAGGCCAAGAGGCTGTCACCGTAGCAGGAATTACTTTATGTAAAACACTTGAAAGTAAAACATTCTGTGCAGACGGTTTCTATTTTGACGGTAATGCTTGTGTTGATAATGATGGAAAGAGGCAGTCAAGGCAGGATTACTGTCCTGATGGGTTTACTTATTCAAATCAAGGAGGAATTGAACGCTGTACCTCAGATGAAAATCTTACGTTAACCAAAGCATCTCTCTCGTGCCCTGAGGGGGCTACATCAGTTTCAAGCTCTGACTGTTTATCGCTATGCCCTGAAGGGTATCAAGATAACAACGGTACGTGTGAGTCAGTCTCTCTTGTAGACTTCGAATCTACGATATGTCTCGAAGGTGAGATGGTAGATGGCAGATGCTGGGTAAGCGAATCAAGAAGTGCTGGTCTTTCTGGCTACATTTGCCCAGTTGGAACCGAGAACGCGTCTCCTTATATCAATGACAGCACTAAACGTCGTGGTTATTCAAAATCATGCGTGAAAACTATTACCGCAAGTAAAGAACAAGTATGCATGAGTGATTTGGGGGTAACGGGCCCAGCATGTGTAATTAACGGTTCTAAAGAGTTTGTTGCTGCTGAGGTCTGCCCTGAAGGGTTTGTTGTTAATAAAGAGGGCGAGTGTGCTGTAGTAGAGCACGCCGAAAATGCTTGCGATGGTGTCTCTTTCAATGGCCCGAATAGCTCATCGCTTGATACATATGTGAACGATAAAGGTGCGTGCGTTTCATATGTAGAAGTTGAGCAGCAAGAAGCATATGTGTGTCCGACTGGATTTAAGCCAGTATATAACTATGAGGGGCATGCATTACCCGCCGAATTGAATCCCAAAAACGTTGTAAATGAAGCGGTAAGCTCTGATGTATGGACGGCCTTCGAAGCTCAGTGGTCAACAGTCAATTTCATAAGCTCCACTAGTGATGATGCGCATCAGGTCAAAGGTACTCCGAAGATTAAAGACTTCTTGTGTGTATCAGACACAGTTACGTTCATTGAAGCTGACTTAGGGGAGTCACCTGAGCATACATTCAATGCAATCTTTGACGGTACAAAAGATTACGGTATTGAAGGGCAGTCGCTGGTAGACAATGTTTCTAATATGGCTGCTCGCTATCAAGATAATTATGTGTCAGGCATCGATAGTGCTGGTGAAATTTATAATTATGAATTTCTAAAGGCTATCGTGCGTGGAAACTCTAAGGCCAGTATAAATGGTTATGCGCCATCTCTTTCAATTAACGGTAATAGTGGCATTGCGCTATCTGCCCCCGGTACCGAAGAAGTAAAAGAATTTATTAAACTTTATCCCGTCAAAGGGCACGAGGATAAGTTCATCATCGCATCAATGCTGATGGCGGGTAATGTAGAAGGCCAGAGCCATGACGCTGGCGATTACGTATCTCGTGCTATTCAGTCAAATAAGCCAAGTATGATAGATATAGTTGGTGGCTGTAGCGTTAACAGTGAAAAGCTGGTTAAAAATATAGCTTCATACAACGCTCCTCTGTACGACTTTATTACTTCAGCTGGTGGTTTTGTTGTTGATACAGATTCGTTTGTAAGCGAGCAAAATGAAGAGTCATGCTACATAACTTATCAACACCAAGGCTCACTTTCTAAACAATGTCCAAGCGGTATGAAAATGAACGCGCTTGGGCAATGCGAAACACTAAGTGGTATTCCTCAAGCTCAGTCCTGTGAAGCTATATCGCAGGTTAGCGTAGATTATAAATGCCCAGCTGGTACCAAGCTAAGTTCAGATGGTAAAAGCTGCATAACAAAAACCTATTCTCCGGCATATTCATGTGAAACTGGTGAATATCAGTCGGAGACAGGCCTATGTGTTCGTAATGCTGAATGTAAAGACGGTTACAACGTATATGGTGAGCTTTGTGGTAAGCCAATTGATTGTAATGAGGTATTAGGGATAGAGGGTTCCACCTATGACTCAACAATGAATATATGCAGGAGCAAAAAATATAGAGAAAGTGCCATCACCAATACCGCTGTTCCTACTTGCGAAGAGGGTGAAGTGTTGGACCAAACTAATGCAATGTGTACCTATCCGTATGAAACTGCAACAGTTCCCGCAACACTGGCGTGCTCTGCTGATCAGATAGAAGGTGATCAGTGTGTATCTGAAGTGGCTATTCCTGCTAGTGCTTCACAAAGTATAGAGTTATCAGAATTCAACAGAACGACGGGCCAATGCAATACCTACTTTGTTCAAGCTCATGATGCTTCTGAGGTGTATTGTGACTCAGCTCGCGAGCCACTATTCATTAACGGGAATTGGTATTGTGCAGAGGATGAACCCGCTGAACCTGCTATTCCAGTATGCCCGTCAGGTTACAAGCAATCATCTGCTGGCTCATCAAATTGTATAAAAGACAACATCACTAAACCTCAAGAAAAGCCGGTTAAAGGTAGCCAGTTAATTAAAGGTTTTTATGTGTCGAATTCACCTGAAGCGAGTGCGCTTTTGTGTGGAGGAGATACTGTTTGGAATGGAAGTCAATGTGAGCAGTTAGTTAAATCAAGTGTATCACCCACCGTCGGAGCGTGTGAGGGTGTCATTGAATATGGTTTCGATAAAAATGGCTCTAAAACATTAATCTGCCAAGTATCTACGCAACCTGCAATCTGTGACGCAGGTTACACCATGGGTGAGCAAGGCGTCTGCGAGCGTGTAGAAATTCACGAAGTAAATAACATATGCCCAGATGACTTTACTTTCGATGGCGTTCATTGTCAGAGGCTAGAAACAGAAAACGTAGTGTTTTCATGTCCTGAAGATATGACGCTTGTATCAGAAGAGGAGGGTTGTAAGGGTGTTGTTAGTCAGCCTTCAACCGTTCAGTGCCCTGAAGGTGAGTCATTGGTAAATGGCTTATGTATCAATACCGATACTGATGATTTCGTGGCAATGTGCGACGCACCACTGACATATGACGCAATCAATGATAATTGCCGTCTTGAAGAGATAGAGCCGATTGTATACGACTGTGGCCCTAATCAAGTCTTAAATGGATATGTTTGCGAAGAACTTCTTGTTGAAACAATCATAGAAGAATGTCCAGCGCAATTTGTCCAAAATGGACAATGCATTAAGACTGAGAAAGTGCCAATGATTGCTGAATGTCCATTAGGTTACTCTGATCAAGGCGCTAACTGTGTTTCTTCTGTAGACAATGCTAATGCCATAGTATGTCCTAATGGAAGTAGGAAGGTAAACGGTACTTCTATTTGCGAAAAAATAGAAACGACAAGGATTATTTTCTCATGCCCCGCACCTTATGATCTCAAGAACGGAAATGAGTGCCACCGTGTAGTTGTTGAATCTTCTAAGGACCAATGCCCCTCAGGCTATCGATTAACTGAAAATGGTCAGTGTGAACGATTGACTGTTACTCAGGGAGCAACATTTTGTGCCTCTGGATTTACTTACAATGATCAAGAAAAGCGTTGTGAAAGATTAGTTGAAACATCAGTTTCTAGTTGCCCTGAAAACTATAAGCTTGTTTCCGGGCGATGCTATCCAACGTATTCCTCTAAAATAGAGTGCCCAAACAACTTTACACTGAATAATAACGGTAAGTGCGTTAATAATGCAGTGTCTCCACTAGACACTATTTGTCCTAATGGATGGAGGGCTGGTGGTAATGGTCAGTGCTATAAACTGGAGACTACAAGTGGTTCTAAAGCGTGCCCAACTGGTTATTATTTCGAAAACGGGGTGTGTGTCGAAGATGTATTTACCGATATTAACGGTTGCCCAGAAGGTTTCTCATTCGTTGATGGACAATGTAAGGAAACAAGCCCAGTCCTCTATAGCTGCCCTAATGGTTGGACTAAAGACGGTGATAAGTGTGAGCGAACGCTAGTTCAACCAGTATCATCCTGCCCTTCAGGGTATACGAAGCAAGGTGACTATTGCCACGCAGTTAAAGCAGCTGATGAAAGCTGTCCTAGTGGGTATGTGAATGGTAATGACGGCACTTGCTACAGAGATGAATCTGCAAATATCTCATCATGTCCGTCAGGATACATAAAACAAGGAAACTACTGTCGACGTCTAATAGATGCGGGTCAGTCGTGCCCTTCTGGTTATATCAATGATGGTAATGGGACGTGTTACAAAGAAGAAGATACTGTAATTGCCAGTTGCCCATCTGGTTATGTTAAAACTGGTGACTACTGCCGACGCGTTATTGATGCTAATCAAAACTGTCCATCTGGGTATACCAACGGAAACGATGGTAAGTGTTATAGTGAGCAGGCGACCTCTGTATCAAGTTGCCCTTCAGGGTATGTGAAGCAGGGCAGTTTATGCCACAGAGTAATTAACGCTAATATGAATTGCCCTTCTGGTTATTCACGCTCTGGCACTACCTGTAAGAAAGATGAGTCGATTTCTGCAACACCAAATTGCCCAAGTGGCTATACGCGCTCTGGTTCGACTTGCAGTAAGACAGAGACAAAACCTGCTACACCAAACTGCCCAAGCGGGTATACACGTTCGGGCTCAAGCTGTAATAAAACACAGACGATATCAGCGACTGGTACTTGCCCAAGTGGCTTTACAAGTATCAATGCTACACAATGTAAAAAAACAACTTCGTACAGGTCTTCTTACTCTTGCCCTGATAATTCTCAATGGAACGCACTTTGGGGGGAGTGTAGAGGTATTGTATATGCTGACCCAATAATCTGGTCATGCCCTGCTAATTCAGACAGAGTTCCAGTTGAGTCTACATACGCCTACTTTTGTAAGTATAAGCCAGAAGATCCTAGATCAAGTTATGACTTCGACGTGGTTTACGCAACGGCTCTGTGTCCAAGTGGCTACCAACAGTCTGGGAAACAATGCTATAAAGATACTGGCTATCCGGCAGAAGCGACATGCCCAGATGGGGGAACGTTAAATGGTGACGACTGTGTAGTTACTGAAATTGTGGACAAGTCATTTAGCTGTCCGTCTGGTTATACTAAAAGCGGTACATCTTGTACTAGAACGGTCACCCAGCCTGTAACTTACTCATGCCCTTCTGGTTATACTAAGAGTGGTACGTCTTGTACAAGAACATTAACACAACCAGTGTCTTATTCTTGTCCAGCAGGTTACACATTGGATGGTTCATCATGTGACAGAACCTTGTCTCAGCCTGTGACATACTCATGTCCATCAGGTTATAGTTCATACAACACATCTAAATGTAAATCTAACTCTCCTACGTATAGTGTTGGCGTTTGTCCGTCAGGATATAGCTTAAATACGTCTAATGGCTCTTGTGAGAGAACGCTTACTCAAAATGTAACTTTCTCGTGCCCATCCGGATACAGTTTATATAACGGCGATCAGTGTAGAAGTAACTCTAACAGCTTAAACGTTGGTAACTGTCCAGCAGGATATGATTTAAATACTTCGAACGGGAAGTGTGAAAGAACACTTACTGAAAATGTCGTTTATTACTGCTCCAACCAATACACTATCTACGATGTTGATATGTGTAAGGCAAAAACACCGACGTACAGTGTTGGTAACTGCCCATCAGGCGGTTATACGTTGAATGCCTCTACAGGTATCTGCGAGAGAACACTTACAAATGCTGTCACTTACTATTGTGGTACTAGCGGGTATTCACTTTTCCAAACTGTACAGTGTAAGAAAAATAATCCAACGTACTCAGTAGGCTCTTGTCCTTCTGGTTATGTAAGAAATAACTCAACAGGATATTGTGATAGATATGAGAATAAAGATGCTACAGAGTATTGCTTGGCAGGCAATGAGTTAGAAAGCATCAATTGCCCAACTCAAACTTGTGAGCCCGGTTACTCACTTGTCAACGGACAATGCACGCAAGTAAACGAATTTCCAATTGCTTCATGCGACAGTGGTTACGCGAAACTAGACAACGAATGTTTTAAAACACAGAACATTCAAATGACATGCCCAGCAGGATATCAATATGCCAATGGTCAGTGCTCACTAAAAAGTACTGATGCAGGTGTTAAGACCTGCAAAGCTGGTCATGCACTTGTTAACGGCTCATGTTTCAAACTGATGAATAAAGTTGCTCAGTGTTCAAGTCCATACACGCTAGAAGATGGTTTCTGTAAAAGTGTTCAAACGTCTAATCCACTGGGATGTAAAGAGGGATATGTCGGTAGTGGTACTAACTGTAGGCTAGTAGTCAGTACTCTTAATATCTGCCCAGAAGACTACGTTTATAATGAAGAGTACAAGCTTTGTATTCGCGTAGATAACTGCGACAACGTTTACGGTCAAACTCAATGTGCTTCTCAGGTGTATATGGAAGTCCCAACGAAAGGTTGCGCATCGTATGCTAGCTTCGTGGGAGATGTGTGCGCTATCAATTATCCAGACTTGAGTGGAGTGGCTTGTCCAGACGGTATGACTTTTAGCGGTGACTCCCGCACTTGCGAAAAAGTAACCTCGATAGCACCTACTGAAGTTTGTCCATCAGGTTCAGTTAATTACTCAGAAACACAATGTCGAATCACATCTAAAAATAATGCAGCTGTGATATGCGAGGGGGCATCAACATACAACTCAGCAACTGGACAATGTGAAGTCGAGTCTACCGCTGACGTTACACCAACATGCTCATCTGGATACGTTCAGTTGAACAGCACACAATGCCGCTCAATCAATCCAACGCTTAATGCAGGCAATTGTCCATCAGGCATGACGCTGAAGGCCGATGGTATGTGTGATCAAGTAAAAACTAGCGCACCAGTGAATCTATGTCCTGATGGCGTTACTGGTACTATGTCACAGTGTCGTTCAACATCTGGCAGTAATACTGGTTTATGTCCTACAGGATACATTTACGAGAATGGAAGATGTAAAGATACAAGAGAATTAAATAACGTCTTGTCTTGTCCAGATACGCATTTCTATTCAAACGGAAAGTGCTATCCGATGACGCCGAAGTTTAACGCGTGCCCATCTGGCTACTCACTCAATGGTGAACAATGTGAGAGGGTGGGAACAACAACGGTTACTACAAACTGTAAAGATGGATTTGTTAAGTCGAACGGTATGTGTGTTAAAGAGACAAAACGCTCGTTCGTGAACTGTCAAACTGGCTTTGCACTCTCCAATAATGGCTCATTTAAGAGCTGTCATAAAATAGAAAAATCGTTACCTACTTGTCCTGAGAATATGGGCTTAGTGGACGGTATGTGTAAGCAGGTGGTCGTGACCGACATTCAGAACGTTTGCTTCGATGGCTATTCACAGCTGAATAGCACTACATGCTTCAAAGACCTATTTACTCCGCGATTCTTCGGGTGCCCCACAAGCCATCCTGATACATATGTGCCAAATAGAACAATGTGTACTAACGGCACTGAACAGGTTGTACGCCAGCCTACCTGTGCCGAAGGAACCGTATTTGATGCAAGTGAGGGGATGTGTCGAGAGCGTCTAACGCAGCCAATCCTTAAACAGTGCCCGTTAGAATATACGATGAAAAATGGCACTTGTATTAAAGAGGTTGAGCAACATCCTTTAAACGCGGTTAAGTGCCCTGCTGGTTATGTTCAGCGTGTAGGTCAAAGCGAAGTTTGCCAGAGCGTGCCTGATTATCCTGAAAAAGGGTTATGCCCAACTGGTACCGAGCGCGAGGGAAGAGTGTGTATTAATACAGAAACATACGATCCACAGGAAAGTTGTCCGACTGGTTTTGCTAAGGTTGGTGATTCTTGTATGAGAACTTTGGTGTCTCAGGTAGACAGGGAATGCTTAATTGGTAATTCACACGACCTACATTATTGTAAGGATACTACTGCTGTTAATAATCTTGGTTTTGGTTACAAATATAATTGCCCAGCAGGGTATAAAGCCAAGGGGCAGTCATGCTACCGCATCGTTACAAGAAGCATTGACTCAGTTTGTCAAAGCGGCCAAGTCATTACACCTGAGGGTTGTCGAACCATCAATGAAGTTGCCCATGTGGATACCTGCCCTTCTGGACAGCAGTTATTGGCAGATGGCGTCTGTCGCTCGACTACATCTCAAAACGGGGCTGCTGAGTGCGCAGATGGTTATGTCTCAACCGGCAATGGAAAATGCTACAAGCTAGATTGGCAATCGCCTTCTGTGAACTGCTCAATAGGTGAAAATCAGGGTCTAAATTGCTTCAACTTCGAAGAAATTGTTGCAGAGCCTGATTGTCCTTACGGTTATCAATTCAACGGCAGCCAATGTCAGAAAATCGAAATTGAAAATATCGTTAAGGTTTGTAAGTCAGAGTTTGGTGTTCTGAATAATTCTTACTGTCGTGAAATTGCATCAACTAACATTCAAGCGAACTGTGGTCCAAATGCATATTTCTCAACTGATAATCAGCGCTGCATTGAAAGGAAGGAGTTGCCGCGTAGTACTAATTGCCCGTCGGGTATGACGTATAATCAAGATACCGGTTTCTGCCAGAGCGTCACAGTGGTCCCTAGTGATCCGCTAAACGGGTTTGTATGCCCTGCCGGATATTGGTATGAGACTGAGCGTGAAATATGCGTTTCCTATCAGGAGAGCGCATCTAAAACGCTGTTCACATGCCCTTCTGGTTACACCATTCATCACAATGAATGTCGTAAAACGGGTAATGTTAATGCCACGTATACGTGTCCAGAAGATACCGTGATGGTCGATACTGTGAGTAAAATGTGCGCTTATACAGCATTAGATCTTAAGCTAGGAAGTTGCCCAGCAGGATTTATATACAATACCACATTGCGTATCTGCACCAGTGATGAGCGGATAAAGGCACAAGCATCATGCCCAAGTGATTCATTGCTTACGTCTACTGGCCAGTGCCGCCGTGTCCTAGATAGCTTGCCTGTTACCAAGCAATGTACAGCACCGTTCAAGGATGTGGATGGTTACTTTAATTGTGTGAAGGAGCTGACTGCGGTAGCTACACCATCGTGTCCTTCCGGTTATGTATATCACACGGGTATCAGTCGGTGTGTAGATGAAAATATCGAGAGCAAAATCATTGTATGTGAAAATGGCTATGCTCTTAATGCTGAAAATGCGCGTTGTGAAAAACTGATTACTAAACCTGTAGACAAGCAATGCGATGACCGGTTTGTTCTTGAGGATGGCCAGTGTATATCCGTGCTACCGAATGAGTCAGTGTCTATTTGTGATACAGGCTTTCTTTATGACCCTGAGTCAGATCAGTGTGTTCAGCATCAGGTAACAGAAATTGTCTACACATGCCCAACCGATTATTCCTTCGACGACGCGTTAAAAGCATGCGTCAGAACGGATAATAAAAATGCGATAGAAGATTGCCCTACAGGCTTTGTGCTAACCGACGATAAAAAATCGTGTGTTAAAACAAAAGAGATGGCGGCTTCACCTGCGTGTCCCGATAATTATGAGCTTAACGGCACAGAATGTACCTTAGTTATTAAAAAAGCACCTGCGACTGCTTGCCCTGATAACTTTACTAAGCGTGGTGTCAATGAGTGCGTTTCAATTGAAGAGGCAAACCCAATCACACTGTGTGGTGAAGGTTACGACTTCGTTGATGGACAATGTACAAAAACAGACTTTAAGCCTATTGAACGTTGTGCAGCAGGATATAGGGTCATTGATGGTGGTTGTTATCAAACAGAGTTGGCGACCTTTGATTGTCCAGCAGGTACAAGTTTGACGCGTAATGATAATGATGAGTTAGTGTGTCGTTTCTATCAAACGCTTAGCAATACAATAAGCTGTCCACTAGGTGAGTACAGCTGGATTAAGCAAGGTTGTGTTGATGTTGATACGGACGAACTTCTAACTGAATCAATACCTATGTGCCTTCCGGTAGAGTTCGGTCAGGGAGAGTTGGCCCGAGGAGAGTTCGATAAGGTAAGAAATCGTTGTATTCACCAAAAAGAGTATCCAGCAGGAGAATATATGAATACGTGCTCTGGAGACTTAATTCAGCATGACGACGTATATTGCCGAGCAGTAACAGCAGATAACGAAAAGGTTATCCCCCCGTTTGGTTATGAGTACGACGAATTAACTGGTTATGTGAAGAAAGAACTAGTTTCTTCAGCAGACATACTTTGCCATGACGGATTCAGTTTGCAAGGAGGTACTTGTAAGAAAGAAACTGTAGTAGAGCCAACTGCAAGTACCTGCCCAGAAGGATTCACTGCAACTGGGTCTGATACGTGCGAAATGAGCGACACAATGGAAGCGCTGTTTGTTTGTCCAGAAGGTTATTTAGATATCGGTAACAATCAGTGTCAAAGGAGGATAATCCTCCCAGCGCTCTAGGAAACATAAAGTCAGGGTAGGGAAACCCTGACTTTTTTTAATTAATCTGTTAACACCTCAAAATCCTATTCTTATTTAACCGCTACAGCCTATTCCATTAAATACAATGGTAACAACTGGAAAAGACTGTATTGGTTATGAATAGAAAAGCACTTATAACAATTTTAACCTCGCTCCCTTTAATAGCGATGAACGTTAATGCTGAGATGAATGTTCGCGGTGAAATAGACGCATTATTGCCGACGCTATCAAAAAGTTTCAATGATGCTCGCTTTGCCAATATCGATAATGCGGAGGTTAGCTTGTCAGTTAACCCTGATTCAGGGTGTAGCATAGTCAGTAATAGAAACGTTGCCAGACGTAATAATCTAATGGGTGACCTTTCATGTGTGTTTGAATGGACTGATATACCCACTGGAATTAGCGCAGGGTTGCTTCAAGCCAAAGGGATTGTGAGTGACATTTCCGATAATCAACTCTCCTATCAAATATCATTCTTTTCAGGCCAGTCAGAAGAGAAGGTTGTTATCAATAGTGAAGATATTAACCTTGATTTAGAAATTCCAGAAGCTCCAAAATTAGTACGTGTGGAGACTGAATTCAGCCACGACACGATTGAGGGATTAACGCCAGTTAACTATTCCCTTAGCTCAACATTAAAAGAAATTAGAATTACAGTTGAACCGAGAAAATATACTCAAAAAGTAGAGCTGGCAGGGTTAGGCCGCTGTGAAATCCCTGCTGATGAGATTCTGTGTACTATCAATAAAAGTGGGGCGCGTTTCGGTACACGCGATATGCCGCAAGGGTATAGTACGCACCCAATAAATATTAACTCATTAAACGGCTTTTTCCCTGAAATTAAAGAGCTATACACAATCGCATGGGACTATAGAAGCCCAATTATAGAAACCTTTGCTGCGCGTCTTCACACTCTTCAATCTAATGACACATTTCCGGCGACAAAAGTACTTATAGGTAATACTGAAAAAGAAGTACCGAATGGGCAGGCCATGGTAGTGGTTCGTTCACCTTATGAAGATAGTGAGCGCATAGGTAACATGCTGCGTTATTCGGCTGACATGGGTAATGAGTCGGCATGGGTAAAAGGTGGTGCAGAAAAACCGGTTATTTGGGATTCGAGCCTAAGGGCACCAACTGGGTTTGGATACTCTGGTGTGTTCAGGTATCAACAGCGTGGTGATAACGGCATTGATTCTTCATCGCTTAGTCAGTGCATTCAAGTTACAGATTTAAAGGACGACGATGAATTTACCTTTTCCATGGCAATACGCGCAAACATCGGAACATTTGATGATGATGTCATTGTCCGTATAGATACTGGATGCCAACCCGGCGAAGGGCAGACAGGTGAAGAGCAACGCTTCACTTTAACCGATGACTGGCAGGAAATAGAACTTACTCAGGTATTAAACACGTCAATCAATGATCGCGTATCTGTTCACATCTATGGTGACAATGGAGTCGATGACGGAGAAATGTTTTTCATAGCTAACGCTCAATTAGAGCGTGGCAATAAGCGAAGTGTTCATATTCCCACTATGGCGAACCCAAAGGTGTTTGAAGTTGGCGCTGGTGATTGGATAGTGCCTGAGAATGTCAGGGTGACATTTGAGCAAAGTGACGGCTATGAGAACCCTGATAACGGCCTAACAATGGGCAACAGGAAAGTAGTCGAAGAGGGTAAATTCCAACGTAAGCCACAAGCATTTTCTATAGAGTCAGATTTGGCGCCTCAAATCATTGATAACTCCTTTGTGTATATCATGGACATTTCCGATGTCGAAAATGGCGTATTCCAACCCGTCGTGTATACCGAAGACAAATATGCAAACTTTGCTAGTAAAGAAATGGGCGAGGTAAAGTTAGACAGCAAATCGCCAACCATTAGATTTCACCAAGCATCGACAAAGATGGAGAACGGAGATGCTTTGTACTTCCCCGAAGATATTGTCGTTGTTGCAGAAGATGAATTCATTGGTGGTGCAGAAGTAACAGAGATTCGTTTCAATGGAAAAGTTGTTGAGATGGATGCCAGTGAAAGAAACTATGCCCTTATTACTGAGTATTTAGACCTAGAAAGGGGTGATGAATACAGTATTGAAGCAACAGTGATTGACCAAGAAGGAAACCAAGCGACTGAGAGCCTTAATCTTGTCTATATGCCCACTCGTTTTGAAGAAAGGGTTACGACTGACACAGCTTATCAGTACGTTCAAAATTTCCAGTTTTCACTTCTGCAACGTGAGGGCCGCCGTTGCCGGTTCGTTTCATCAAAAGCAGATGCTATTGCACAAGCGACATACGTAAGTCCTACGTGCTATCTAACAGTCGATTCAACAGAAATTACTGTAGATGAGAATTCTTCCGTACCGTCTGCTACCGGTGTTTTCCAGACAACAGGAACCAAGTATATCAACTATGTTTACACGTTCGTAAATGCCATTGGTGCCGAGAGAGTGGCAGCGGAAGGTACGATTGTCGTTGAGGTGGTTGAACCCGACGATATTCAGATTGAGCTTATGCCAGAGCCTAATGTAAATAATGAGGTTTTCTCGGTAAACCTTACTGGTGGAAACGTCACTACAGCTCGTGTAACAAGCAGCAACGGACCTATAACATTTAAAATAGTCACGGAAGGTGAAGACGATGAAGTCTATGAATTTGGTCAAAGAGCTAAAGCGCAAACGATAATCAATGGTCGGCGTATTAATGCACCTGAAGGTAACTTATGGGAAGAACGAGTATTCAAGATTACTGCCTTCTATACGCTAAAACCAGACCTTGTAGAAACGACAGAATTTAAGATTGTGTATGTGCCAAGTCGTTATGTACGAGGACGTCTAGAAAGTGATTTTAGAGATGCCCTGAATACGGATACCAAAACAGATACCGTGAAAGTAGGTATGTATGACCGAGCTATTGGCGATTACGTCTACGATGAGACCACCATGGGTAAATGGCGAGGCTTTCTAGCTCTTAGGGAAGGTGATGGTACGATTATACCTCTGACGCCAGAAAAGGATATGACCGATGGTCAAGCTGACTTTGATGTTGATATTAGCAAGCTTGGTTTAGGGTCAATGTCATATGTAGGCGTGTTAAATCTTGTGAGTGAATTAGAGGGTTACACCAAGCAAATTATCACCAACAGAAACTATATCCGAGTGTGGAAAGGTACTCAACTCAACGGGGGAATAAAAGCTTTCAGATTGTTCGGTAAAGTGCCTTTTACATTCCTTGGTCAGTATCGACCTGATAGCTTCGATGACAGTCGGGTATTGGGCGGTGTTAAGTGGGAGATAACTCAGGATGAAATTACATGGGAGGAAATGCCAGCTGGGACTAATGAGCGCTTTATTCGCCGCGTATTCGATGAGCCCGGTGTATGGAAAATAAGAGCTGTTGCGACCAATAAGCTTACTGGTGAAGAAAGTGTGACTGAAGAAGTCGAGGTTACAGCTTTTAATACTCCTACGATAACTATTATTGGACCATCTGTAATGTATTACGGTGAAACTCAAGAATTCCGCGTGCTCGATAGAGGGGAAGAGATTGACGGTACAGGGGGTATTATTGAATGGTCTTATGATGGCGAAACGTGGGTGGAAGGGGGCAATGTGCTAACCCATACCGTAGAGGAAGGTGATGAGTCTTTTAGGCTGTTTGTAAGAATGCGATATGAAGACACAGATAGTGTAGACAGGTCTGCCTATGACAGCGCGAGGAAGAGCATTAACGTTAAGCCGCCTTCGCCGCCTCGCATACTCATTAAAGGCCCGTTCCATTCTGAGGTAGGTAAAGAAGTTACATTCACTGCGCGAACTAGTTCAGCCTACGCAGGCACTGTTTCTGAGTTGGTAGGCGAATGGACGTTGCCAGATGGTACCGTAGTAGAAGGGGATGTTCTCACCATTACGACTCCAGTAGATTGGGAAGACAAGACGGTAAAGTTAGAGTTTAAAGCGTGGCACAAAGGGCTTGAAGCCACTACTACAGCTGACAGATCATTCACAACGAACGGCTGGCGATATGAGTTTCCAGATTACGACTTTGTTGTGAGGCAACAAACTAAGTTTGCACCGTCGCAAATGCAAATCTTTGCGCAGCGCGAAAGGGTCTCTTATCCAGATTCCATATATTTTGAAACTCAGTTTACACCGCTATCTGATATGAAGTTGGAGTATGAAGGGCGTAATAGCGCAAGGTTCGTTGCCGAGAAACCCGGTGTTCATACAGTTAGAGTGACTGTGAAAGATAGTCGCGGCAATGAAGTGGACTTCATTGAAACAATCGAGGTTGTAGAGGCAGATCCACCAGAAGTTACATTCAGAACATCTTTCAACAATAGAAGAATGCGAGAGCCACTGGATGTAATCATAAATGCAGGTGTAAGACTTCAACATTATCAGGATAAGGTTGATACATATCAGTGGTATGTTGATGATGTTCTTCTCCCTGATAGCAATGCGAGAGCAAATGTATTCGGTCTTCCTGAAGGGCAGCATGTCATAAAGTTGGTTGCTACGACTGATCATGGTCACGTTGCTGAAGAGGAGTATGTGGTAGACGTTATTGATAACAAGACGCCGACATGTAAGCCTCGCTGGAGAGTTTATGCTTATTACACGCGCATCGACTCCATGTGTACTGATGAAGATGGAAGAATGACGCTTTATGAGTGGGAGGTCGATGGAAAAATGACTGGGGTAAGGGGCTCATCCATTCAATACTATTACCCCAGCGGCGTTAGGCCAGACAGTATAGATGTACGTTTGATTGCATACGATGACTCAAATGAGTCCTCTGAGACCACATTTAATGTGAATACTAAATAAAACGAACATCATACTGAAAAAGCTAAGGTTGCTTAAAAACAGGGGAACGGGGTGGTAATTGGGAACATGGCGAAAGCGCCACGCGAACCAATTACTCTCTATTCTTCCAATTAACACTTAAAAAGAACCCCCTTAATTAAGGGGCTCACCTGTCATCTCTAGAGATAATATACGGCAAGTATTAACTGCTTCTGGAATGACATGGACATCCAATCGCTTCTCAAAAACCACAAAGCGAGAATACAGAGTGTTCTCTTTATTGGACTAGCTTATCTAGCATTTACCCTATTCCAAGCTAATTACAAGATATCGTACAGCCAAAAGGCGGTGTATTCGCTTCCTCATGGTCTTTATTTGACCGAATTTAGTGACACCTTTGAGCGAGGTGATGTTGTAGCTTTCGTTCTTGAAAAAGACAGGGTAATACATAAAAAAGGCACCAACTTCGCAAAAATAGCCGCAGGCGTACCCGGTGATAAAGTTACAGTCGATGAATATGTTGTGACTGTAGAAACGCCTGAAGGTGAGATACAAACTTATCCAGTAGACATGCCATACCTCACACAAAAAGCCGGTGTTCCAATTGAAGATTATCTTAAAACTTACGAAGTTAAAGAAGGTGAATGGTTTTCACTTGGTACGCATAGGTTGTCGGTAGATTCAAAACTCTTCGGTATGGAAACAACAAACAAAATAGTAGGGGTAAATTATGCGATTTGGTAAAGCGTTAATCGCACTGGCATGCATGTCATTGTCTGTAAATGCACAACAGGCATTCGAGTTAACGCCGGAAGAAAAGGCGATGTACGAAGCACAGAAGCGACAGATTGATGCAGCGCAAAAACAAAACACCTTTGCTACTGGTGCCGTACCTTTAAATACCGAAGAGTATAAGCTCTCTGAAACTGACAGAGACTTGATGTTAAGGGCTCAAAAGAGGCTCTTAGATATTACAAACGGCGAAATACCACAGATTGCTAAAGGTCTGGAAAACATCACTGAAACCACATCAGAACAAGCAAAGAAGTACAATCAAGAAGCCCAAAATATAGAAAAGCGAACCCAGTTTGGTATTTCACAGGACCAATACAAGGCATTAGAAATCATTGCTGGTGACGACAGCCAAGACCTGATTCAACAGATGAAACAGGCAGAGCAGCAAATCATTGAAGAGCAGGTTGTTGAAGACGGCGAAAAAGTGAAGTACTTCATATCCTATTCAATGCCAGCTCGTATAGTCGATGAAATTCTAATAAGTGCCGCAAAGAATAAAAACGCTGAAGTACTTATTCGCGGCCTAATGGATGGAATGGACAATGTTGGTCAGATGATAAGGTTCGTTGATTCGATAAACCTTCGTTTGCACGAACAAGGCAAGATTGAGAAATATCCTAACGTGCAACTGGCGCCAATTGAGTTTATGAAATATGACATTGCTAGAGCACCAAGCATGGTCCTAACAGAGAATGGGGAAGTAATTAAGGCGCAGGGTTTGACCACAATCGAAGACTTGAAGCGCAGATTAGATAAAGGAGTTAGCGATGCTGGCATCCTGTCTGAAACCTATCCTATCGGTGAAAAGTTACTTTTCGACGAAATAGAAGAGCGTATAGCAAAGGTTGATTGGGAATCAAAGAAACAAAAAGCGATTGATAGATATTGGAACAACTTTTCGTTCATCGACCTGCCTACGCAACAAGAATCGGAAGTTTATTATATTGACCCGTCGATAGTCATGACCAAAGACATACCAGCATACAACGGTAAATTGCTGGCCTACGCAGGTCAACGCGTAAACCCATTAGAATTATTGCCTTTAAATCTCAACATGATTTTCTTCGATGCCACTAATGAAGATCAATTGAAATGGGCACTTGGACAATTTTATAAGTCAGGCAGTACCGCAACCATGGTTGCGACAAAGCTAGACAGAACTGATGGCTGGAAGCAGCTCGAAGAGATTACTAACAAAATTGGAGTGCAACTTTACGTGTTACGCCAAGAGGTCGCACAGCGGTTTGCGTTACGCAATACGCCCTCAAAGGTAACTACTGAAGGTGTCTTATTGAAAGTAGAGATTATTGGCCAAAGTGAATGGGAGAAAGGGCATGATTGATATTAAGCTAATTATAGGATTTATTGCCGGTGTTGTTGTTTCACATATCTACCCAGTAGTAGCCACCACCATCTACACTTACGTTATGAAAGGGTGGGTATTATTGCAAGGAGCAATGGCGTGAAGCGTTTTAAGGCATTTATTCTCACTCTATTCATTGGTTTCACTGCGTCGACAACGGTACAAGCGAGCGGCGTTGGTGAAGCGCTTTGTACGAATGCGAACGTATTCACTAAAATCATGGACCAAATGTGTTGGTCATGCATGCTTCCTTTTCGTATGTCTGGAATAGGGCCCAATGCACCAGAAGGGGCCGCTAGTAGCCAGTTACTGTGTTTGTGTAAAGACGATAACGGTGTTTATAAGCCACCGGGTGTGCCGTTAGGCTATTGGTCGCCAAGAAGGCTTATAGAAACAGTAAAGCTGCCTTGGTGTAGTCCGTCACTCGGTGGTATGCGACTACAAGATACGATTGTGGGCCTTGGTGAAAGAGGGAAAGCGGGTGGTTCTGCACCAGATACTGATAGTGGTACAAATGCCTTTTATCAATATCACTATTTCAGTTACCCAATAATGCAGATGCTTTCGTTATTTGTGGTACCAGAATGCCAGCGCGACCAATATGTTGATTTCGATATCCTATATCTAAGTGAAATTGACCCAACGTGGAATAACCCACTTTTAGCGTTCGTATTGAACCCTGAAGCTGCTTTATTTGCCAATCCACTCGCACAAATCATGTGTACGGTAGACTGCGGTTTGATTACTTCAGGTATCGCCAAAGAGCAAAACTACTTCTGCGCTGGTTGTGACGGTACTCTCTACCCGTTTACAGGGCAAGTTTCAGGGGGTGGACAGCCAGCTCGTAACACATCACTCGTAGCTCAACGTGTATTAGCTTCTCTTCACAGAAAAGGGCTGTCTAAGCGCACAATGGGTAATGACGCAATGTGCGAACCGCAGTACGCGCCAATGGTACCAAAGAGTATGTATAAGTTATCTGCTATCCATCCATTACCCGAAGCTGATGGCGATGCCATGGTTACCGTACCTGAGCGTGACAGCAATGGCGATGAGATACTGGGCGACGATGGAGAGCCAAAAACAAAAAGCGTTAAAGCTGGGTGTTGTCATCCATTAGGCGACATGGTTTATAAGTGGCGCGGTGTGACTGGAGAGACTATTCCCGGTGTTGGTGAGGACTATGTATATATGCAATTTCAATACGTAGATTGCTGTCTAGCGAGGTAATATGAGTCTCAATCCTAAACAGCAATTAGTAGCAGATGCTAAAACATATGCGTTGACGTGTGCGTTGCCCGGTAGCGGAAAAACACATACGTCCATGGAGCTAGTAAAGAACCTGCTAGAACCAAAAGAGAATAAGGCTGTCATGGTGACATTTACCAGAGCTGGCGCTGGTGAAATGCGAGAACGAGTAGAAAAAAAACTTACTGCTGAGCAACACAAGCGAGTCAGAGTTAGTACCTTTCATTCCTTGTTTATCTCGATGTATAAAGCCGCTGGTGGGTATAAAAAAATTATCATGGGGGCCGATCAGGACAATATTATTCGGATGGCTATTAAGTCCGTTGATGCAGCACTTTTAGATGATTATATGGATGTTGTGCAGTCTATTGATTTATTAGGCCGTCAGCTTGACCCTGATATGGGGGCAGTGCCTGCGCTACATGCAGAGGTGTTTCGTAAATATCAAAACCTTTGCAGAAAGTACAATAAGACCGACCTGAACGCCTTATCTCGTGAAGTGGTTCTCAAGCTACAAAATAATGAAATGAAGCCCTTGAACTGTACGCATATGATTGTTGATGAGTTTCAGGATTCAGATGAAGTGCAGGTGGAATTTTTGCTATTACTAGGTCGAGCAGGCGTGATTGTTATGACAGTTGGCGATGACGACCAATCGATTTATAGTTTTCGCGGAGCGATGGGCTACACGGGAATGGTGAAATTTCTCGATGAGTTCAAGATAAAAGCGTTTGTGCTTGATACCTGCTACCGATGTGCTGAGGAAGTCCTTATGTCAGCAAAAGGGCTTGTTGAAAACAACGTATACCGTGTTGCAAAAACCATGAAGTCAGCTGCTGGTGATGGTGGCAGTGTTTATGTTTATGAGACCAATGACCTTGAACACGAGGTCGAAGCGATTATTAAACACATACCCTCGCAGAAAGGGCAGTGGGCTGTGCTCTCACGAAATCAAATACAATTAGACGCCGTACAAACAGCCTTAGAGGAGCATGGTTTCAGTTACCGTCGATTAGGCGAAAAAAGCATCTTTGAAAACAAAGATGTGAACGCGTTAATGACCATGATGGCTTCGATAAAGTACGATAAGAATAAGCACAATATCATCGATACATTGATGTTCATGGAAGAACCAGAAGACAATATGGATATCATCGTTAATACACTAGTCACTAAAAAGCAGAGCTTGGCGCATATCGCACAATCTGAATTTCTAGACTGTTCATCTGAGCTAATGAATCTGTCACGTCTATGGCCTGACCTGAAGTATGACACGACCAACCCTAGTGAAATAGATAGGCGTTGCCGAGAGCTAAAAAACGTTATCTTTAGAGCCAAAGGTGTTACGGCAGATAAAGGCGGTAAAATGTTTGAGGCGTTTTTCAAAATGTTTACGCGCTGGGCTAATAAAGGTGGATGGACGGATGCTGTTGAGAAGACTGCGTATCTTCTTAACAACAAGGATGACAGTGAGAAGAAAGAGGTTGAAGTTGAGTTGTCTACCCTGCATTCAAGCAAAGGTCTTGAGTGGCCAAATGTGTGGATAATGGGAGTCAATGACTCAACCATACCCGGTGAGAATATCAACGAGGCGACACTTGAAGAGGAAAGGCGCCTTCTATATGTCGGCATGACAAGAGCTGAAAAGAACCTACGTCTTTCCTATCATAAAGAAAAAGCATCATGCTTTATCGGTGAGCTTACACATGAGTGTATTAAATTTAAGCGAGCTGCCCCTTCAAAATAGTTGAATAATATGTAGGCGGTGATAATATTAAGTTATCCCGCCTCACTTGCTTTGCAGAAGCAAGCCAAGGAACCTGACGTTAGTTCTCTTAGAAGAATGCTAAGGTCAGGTGTCTTAAATCACCTAAACGAAACACAACAACTCTCGTTAGCTTTTTTGTTTGGACCTTTATGGTCTTTGCAATTCTTTGCGCGAGAGTTTCTGTGTGTTGCTGTCGCACGATGCTTGCATCAACGTCAGCCTTAAGAGGTATATCTTCTTAAGTAATATAGGAGTTCACCTTAAAACCGCTTCTCGGCAAGTGATAATCAATTTTTTGATGCCGTCCCCAATAGGGAAGACTTTCTTCCCTGTAGGGATAGTTACGTCTTCTTTGTGCGCTATTGGGTTTGATTTTATATCGATCTTTCGCACGAGATTATATGTCTGTAGGAGGACGTAACATGTTAAAGAAACTTCCAATAATTGTTGGTGGTGAGATCGTTGGTTTTGCTCTTTGCGAGCTGGTTAACAATAAATTCCTTGTGAGGTCTGCTGTTGCTGTTTTCAGTGGCTCAGTGCCTTCCACAACTTGATTCATTTCGGTGAGTTGAGCTTTTTCTAAATCAGTGATGGCTGGTAGTTCAAAGTGCCTGCTTAGCGGGTATTTTGCTCTACCCGCTGTCAATCAAACTGTTTAAAAATTGAAGGAATTTAAGATGAATACCAACGATCCAAACTACAATGTATTTGACCACATGGTTCAAGTATGTTCAGGGAAATGGGATGTAGTTGCTAGTAGATACAATCTACTTGCTGATGCTGCGGCCCGTTATCCACGTCAAACCCCTTGTCCAATATCAGGAGAAGGAAAAACTAAGTTTCGATTCCAGCGTGGCTGGGAAGATTCTGGTCTTGGTTACCACAATGATAGAGGTGCAATCAGCATTTTGCAGGTTGTATCTGAAATTGAAGGTATCAACAAAGGTGAAGCCGCTAAACGTCTTATTGCGATGTGTGGTGGTTCTAACGTCGACTTTAATCCTAAGCAGGTTAAAGCCATCCGCAACCGAACGTTTAAATTAGACGAAGAGGAAGCGAAAAAGCGTTGTAATTCGATTCAAAAAGTACTGAAAGACTGTATTCCGGCTTCTGAGTCGGACATTGTAAAGATGTACTTTAAAACTCGTACGGGTCTTGATTACAACGTAATTCCTGACAGCTTACTGTTTCATCCTGAGTTAGCATATTATGAATATGACAATCAGAATAAGAAGCCAGTATTTGCAGGAAAACACCCAGCATTAGTTTGCAAATTTGTCGATGTGGACGGACAAGGTATTACCTTGCATCGTATATTTCTACAAATTAACGCTGATGGTTCAGTAAGCAAGTTAAAGCAAGAATCGAAAGTTGAAAAAGGAGAGTTTATTGACCCTAAAAAGGTCATGAGCCCACCGCGTGATATGTCACGAGGTAACATTCGGCTTTTCGATAAGGATGGCATTACAGAAGCACCTATGGGTGGTTATGTAGGCAGTTTCACTGAGGGTGTTGAAACTGGAATGGCTGTTCTAAATGCAACAGGTTTAAGTACTATGGCCTGCTATTCGGATACTATCTTGGCTAACCAAGATGTTGATAGAATGGTAGAAAAGAACATTAAATTTGTTGTTATCTGGGGTGATAAAGACGCTGGTTTTGCAGGCCAAGATAAGGCTTTCAAATTAGCGCGTAAGTTTCGCCGTAAAGGTGTTGAAGCTCAAGTAGTGTTGCCGTCATTACCTATAACAGGAAAAGGCGTTGACTGGGAAGACGAATTGAAAGTATTTGGTCCAGACCATCTGCTAGATATGATGACTCGCTCAGTCACTTATGATGAAGCTAAAGCAGAACACGAGAAATTCGTTGAAGCTGGAGGCGTATCATGAGTCACACTATCAGAATTACGCTAGATGAAGTACGTAAGAAACCACAAGTGATACTCAAGACGATGGAGGACAAACGTTCTGCACCTGAGAGTCATTGTCGCGGTGGTCATTGCGGTGTATGTAAATGCACGTTAAAAGCGGGGAAGGTACGATATCTGAGGGAACCATTAGCGTTTCTGGATGATCATGAGTTTCTTCCTTGCGTCAGTATTCCTGACACGGAAACTGTGGAAATCGAACTTGAGGCTGGCTAACTAGCCTCCCTCATGTTCGGTTGTCCGTTTCTCTTCCTTCATACCAAGTATATCTTTCAAATCCCGTATAATCGCATCCATTCTACCTTCAGAATAATTGGCTCTTTGTTTAACCAATAAAAAATTGACGTCATATTTGTCAATTATCTTAAGCTTTGCTGTAATTTCCTGATGTTCTACGCCCCAGCGCTCATCGGGTAGTAGAAAGACACAAAGCGCAATAGTTGGTGTTTTTCGTTTATCTATAAAAATAAAATCAGGAACGATAGCGTTTGTAATCATGCCTATGTTGTCCATTAACTTAAAGACAAGACTCGTCTGGTCATCTATTTCACGCTTGATATCATATTTCGACAGTACTTCTATATCCTTAATAGTACGCTTTACAAGCCCTAAATGAAGCATGTGCTCAGCTGGCAACCAATGAATGTCGTTGATTGTGTAAGAGTTTGATGTATTCACAAAATGTACCTTGTACTAATAATGCTGATACTTTAACACTGCATCGAAAGTCGTTTTGTAGTTAAGGCGAGAAAATACGTAGATTATCAAACTTCGGTTGCGTGTATATCCGATGTCCATCAGCGACAAAGCTTTCTCCTATTTCAAGTTGTGAAATAAACGGCGTCTCCGAGAGACAAAGAACCAGTTCATCACCACCTTGTTCACTTGCTGCGTGCAGTTCATAAAGAGACTTCACTATCACGCGGTAAGAGCTGCCAGAGGGGAAATAGTAGCGAAGTGCTCTACTTGCGAATTGAGAGAACTTTTTAAAGGACGCATAGGCCGCAACATTCGTTCTTTGATGCCATTGTTCAGGCGTTGAGAAGCATGTCGAGAACCGTAAAAATCTTAAGGGTGCGTTAAGAGCTCTAGCCTTCAAATCCTCAAGTCTAGTATGCATGGGCGTGTTTGAGGGATTATCTACCTCTATTACTTCGTTAATAACGATATCGCCGTTGTGGGTCATCGTAGTGTTTAATATCAATCCTTTGATATCTAGATAAGCGTGCAGCATCGAGAGTTTCGACAAAAGGGTATCGGAAAGGGTGTAGGTACCTCTTCCATCCCACATTGAAAAAGGCTGTGTCTCTGACCGACTCAGCTTGATCAATACATGATGTCCGTCATATAGCTCACGTACATAATTATCATTGAAGAATAACCTATCAATTGGCATTCTCTCCATTGTATTCCAAGGTGGTCTTTCGGCCCCGGTTCGCCATTTACTTTTATCATAGTCCACCATGTCGCTCATATTTTTGGGCAGGGGGAGGAAATAGCCGTCAGCAATGAAATGACTGGCTTGCTGTCTTAAATTGTTTAATGCGTCATTGTAAGAGTCGAAATGCGCTTTTCTGGTGTCGTTTTTATAGTTGCATCGAACTACATAATTACCCTCGTTACTAGACAGCCCAAGCGCCTCTATAGACAGAGATATCTGGCCTTTCCCTCTTGGGTGCATAAGCGTTAAATTTTGGTTGTTCACCTGATAATTACCTACTTACTAAAATTCTAAATAGAGCTTATCATTAGCTCTCATATCGCAACTTCAATACGTTTTAAAATATAGACTGAAGGATATAGATTCATATTTCCTGCCCTGAACGTTTCCTATCACCCTTTATTACCAGCGACCTGTGGACGGTTGCTATTATTTTGCACTACCATATAGGAAACTAATTTTCCTATATCATAATGTCAGACGAAAATATTGATTTTAAGTGGAGATGGAATCCACCGTCGTTACGTGCTGTAAAACAGCCGGAAACCCTTACTCCAGATGAATTCTTGGATATGGTTGAGCGTGTCGATAATGAAAGGGTTGATCCACTTATTGGCCTGAGAAATCAGTGCATGTTATTAACCACTTATTTCAGTTGTTTCAGAGCTGTGGAAGTAAGCCATTGGAAAGTAAGAGAAGCGCTGTATCCAGATGGTTCTTTAATGTTCGTTACACGCTTGAGAAAAGAGGGAACGAAGGGTAATTATCCGGCCATAGCTCATATCCCCAATGTGCGAGAATATAGAGAGTACTTAGAGAAATGGTTCGATGCTAGAGTAAAGCATCGAATTGGGCTGGCTAAGCGTGGTTCGGATGAATATAGGGGCTTAGATCCTGAGTCGCATGTATTTCTTAGTAATTGGCGAGGTATGTGGCAACCGTTTTCGCTTACTCGTAAAGTGTCGAAAGGTAAGGAGTATATGGTTGCTACCGCTGTTCAGAACCTGCTAACGAAACTTTATAAAGACTATGGTTACAGTAATTCAAGTAGTCATGCTGGCCGTCATAGTTTTGCTCGTTTCGCTCAAAGGCTACTTGAAAAGAAAGGCAATCCTGACACATCACGTATAATTCAAACTCTTCTGCACCATAAGACAGAAGAGGCACAGCGTGACTACACAGATGTAGATTTTAATCACATTAGAAAAGTAGCTCAAACAATGATGCCAATGCCGAAGAAACGCGGGAGACCTAAAAAATAAAACAATTTGAGATTAAGCAGGGTTTACTACTTGTAAACCCTGCTTAAAGTGTTATAGTTTACCAGTAGTAAACGGAGTTTGAATGCACGTAATATCAAAACGGCCATTCGTGGATGCCATGAAGAAGCATCCAAATGATGCCGCAGCAATTGAAGCAACATATAACGTGTTGAATCGAGGTGAGTTTAAAACGCCTGAAGCCTTAAAAGCGGTGTTTGGAACACTGGATAACTTTAAGTACAAGGATAAATGGTGGGTAATTGATATTGGCGGTAACAACCTTCGGCTTATGGCTTTTATTGAATTTAGGCACAACCGAATGTACGTCAAGCATATCGTTACTCATGCAGAGTACGATGAACTTTGTAAAAAGTATCGCAAATAGGAGCTGAACAAAATGTTAGCTGTTGCAGAAGTCACAGAGTTGGTGAGCGAATTAAATGCATGCGCCCCTATTCTCCGTGAAATATCAAGCGATGAAGACCATGAGCAAGCATTGGCGCTCATGGAAGAGCTGCTAGAAGACTATGATACTAATTTGGTAGCAATTGAAGCTCTCAGTAATTCTATAGCTCGATATGAAGAAGAGGCTGTGTCGTTCACAGAGTTTAATAATCGAACTGATAGTGGTGACCCAGCAGTAGCTACGCTTAAAGTACTGATGGATCAGCATGGCCTTAATACAACTGACTTTAAGAATGAGGTTGGTGGTAAAAGCATGGTTTCGCAAGTATTGAGTGGCGGAAAGCGTTTAACACGCGACCATATTGAACGTTTAGCTAAGCGCTTTGGAATCAGTCCCGCGCTATTTTTTTGAGTAGGAAATAACATGGGCACTCCGTATCGTGAGCGCAAAGATTGTAAACAATGCGGTTCAGAAGATTCAGGCAGAGTCATCGTAGGCCCATTTGTTGACCGTGACGGCAGTGGCCGAAAAAGTGGCCTGCACATGGTTAAATGTTTGCAATGCGACTTCTTCGCTGAACCTCAAGCTACACCAGATATGGCTTTTGAAGATTGGGATAAACTGAACAAAACTGGATGGGAATAATTGATGCCGCAAATTATTGAGCAAGAACATGAAAAAGTGGTTTTTAAGTTGGCAAGTGGTGTCGAATTTCATGTTGCTATTGATGATGAAAATAAGTTGAAAATCCAGTGTGCGGCAGATTCTGGTTCTCCTGCGATGTCAGTTGAACCGCGTTCTGATAACGCAATTTGCCTAACGCAGAGAGCATAGGAGACATGAGCATGCCATTGATAGCGTACTATCCAAATGATGAAGCAAGTCTAAAAAATCTCACGCATGATGAATTTACTCGGTTTGAAAAATGGTTTGCAGAACTGAACGAAGAAAACCTAAAAAGAGATAACACTTTTTACTCTGGCGAACCTCTTGAAAAAGGTACTGGTATTTTCTGTTGGTATTCGTCTTTTAAAGATGGGCTTACTCCATTGGAAGCGCTAGACGAAGACTTAACAAACGCATAGGAAATTAGATGCCTCCTGAATCTGAACTACAAATATCGCTAAGAAATGCGAAAAGTGCTAACGATGATCGCAAGATAAAGGCTGAAAGAAAGCGGCAGAAACGTGAAATGGAGTTGAAAGAAGAAACGGTGCAGATTGCCAAAGCGAACTCTAAAAAAGTCACAGTGGCACTCGTCATTTCAATTATCAGTTTGTTAATGTCAGTCTCTACTTTTATTCAAAACCAAATGTAGGAAATTCGTGGTTAATTTATTACTAGTCATTTTGATTGTAGTGGCTGTATATGCTGTAAACATCCTCACTGTTATAAAAAAGCAACACTACGTGCTAATCGAAATGATAAGAAAACAAAATGATTGGGACGAAAACACAATGGATGAAATCAGTGACAACGCATTGTTTAAAAAAAACACTTCGGAACCACAATCAACTCAAGATTAAAAATGAAAGGTTTGTGCTTCATTATTTTATAGACAAGCACGAAGTGAACACTAAATAGGATTGATCGACATGGAAAAAATGGATTATTCGCCAGTTCTTAAAGCTCTGAAAAAAGCTGATCAGGACTTTACGGAAAGGAATGGTGTTACTCACTATTCACTGTTTGATGCTGCTTTAGAAAAAGCTGCGGAAACATTCAACCGAGAGAACGGAACTAACTTCGATCCAGTTGAAGCGCGGCACCAATATCTTGAACTGTGTGAAGGGGAGCCAAACCCTTTCGCTTTGGAGGAGTTTGAGGTAAACGTTGATGATTTGGTTGTCAGTGAGTCGTCAAACCGTTCAATTCATTAAGTGAAAAATAATCATGAGTAAAGAGCTATTCATTAATTTCATGCGCAATAAGAGGGTTGAGCCAACTCAGCAGGATGTTAAACACTTTGAGCTTATGGCTAAGTCCTTTATGGAGCCAGTAACCGAAGAGTTAGAAGAACAACTTGATAAAGCCCATAGCCTCCTTTCTGAACTGAGAGAACATGGTGATTATGGTTCTCATTGGGATAATAAAATCACATCGCTTTTGGTGGTAAAAGATTAATAGGAAACACGAGGCAGCAATGAACACATTCACGTACATCGATAAGCGCTTAATCGACTTAGGCCAAGAACAAAAAGCAAAGCTTGTTCACGCTTTAAATGATAAAGAAAAAGCGTTGGTAAACGCGTTTTACACTGGTGCAAAAAATGAACTTGCGTCGCTGCGTGATGAATTAATGCGTGATGTGTCACCTGTTGATGACGAATTACCTAAAAATCACATCATTAATCACGCAGAAATGCGTTAATCGAGCTAATAGAAAATAATAAAAATACACACAATGTCCAGTTTTACATATTCCGCAGTCTTTTTAATTGAAGTAATCCCTGACTGAGGAATTTATGAAAGAATATTTGGTAATGATGTTTGTGTTTATGGTAGCTTTTTTCCTGTTTGGGTGGTTGTTTGGACCATTACTTATCTCATGGCTCATTGTAGGCCGCGCAACTTTGTACAATAAAGGCGTTAACCTTTCCAATGATGGCATAGCTTGTTATTTATTTTACTTAGCTTGGCCTTTTTATCTATACCGGTAAGGATTTATTCAGAAAAAAATATGGCTAATGAAGATTTTGAAGAGTTAAAGAAGCGTTTAGGCGCAGCTTCGGGCACCGAATGGATCGCAGTGATGATTGATCCTACCAGTGATACAGGAGCTTATAGCATTGAAGAAATTTATGTTGTAGCAGAGCAATACTTCTTCTGGGGGGAAGGTGAGTTCATGGATAAGAAATTTTGGCAGATGATAACGAACGCTACCAATGTGAAAAATCAAAGTGAATTCTTTTCTAAGTATAAACGTATATTTGATGAAACGAAGATGGATGCAAGCAAGCTTAACATGGCGAAAGCTGCATTTGCTGAGTTGAAACGAGAGGCAATGCTTTATGCTCAGGGCCTCGATAAGAAAAGCGAGGATTTTAAATTTGAAGCTTAAAATAAAAAAGTGATACGCATCTGCAAACTATGGATACCCTCAAACTCCGTAAAAGTTAAAAAACAGAGCGTGTGTACTCAAAACTTTGACACTGATTGCATAGGTTTGATTTCCCCTCCCACCTGTGTTCGCACTTTATGCAAAGGTGCAGCATTGATTCTCTGAAGTCAGTGTATTTTCCCATGGTATTTTCACGAAATCCTTCACCGTTTTCATAGGAAGCTTTGTGACTACCTAATAACACGTAAACGGATTCGGACCCTTTTTCGAGCGCATAAATGCGTGATTGTTGTTTTGAAGTACTTAAGGTTTTTGGGGAGGCGTTCGCGATTTCTGTCGTGTTAGTATGAGTCGCAGGCCCTGTATAAATGTTCGTGTTCTGATATATGCCTCTTGGAGTGTCGATATCAGCTAGTAATGTTTCTTTATTTTCACAAACAAACTCATCGTGGCGTTGCTGAAATCGTACTTCTCTAGGGTGATAGTGCCAATATTTACCGGTGTGCGAACGCGCTAGGAACTCAATGAGAGCGTCTTTATATTGACCAGACTTGGTTTCTTCAAAAGCCTGCATTAAAGACATTACATTAAACTCTATTACCCCAGAATTGTTTTCTGGGCTTTTGAGTTGTTCTGGTATACGTCGACCATCATACGTAATGTACACAACCAGTTCGAACGAACCAATCTTAAGAACAAGATCTACCATTACGCCATTGCGCATCAGTTCTGATTCCACAATGTCGAACTGAACCACTTTTTCCTCAGTCAAAGTGTATCGATGTGAGTATGGGTGCTCCGACCCCGGAATGGTGGAAGATAAGCTTTTTAAATAGGCAGGTAGACAAAGCATCGCGCCTTCTTCAAATAACTGTTTCATCATTAACCTTACCGATACAGCAAAGGAATAATCACAGGGTTTTACTGTTTTCTTTTTTACGTCTCTTGATTGGTGAGCAAAGTGCCACTCTTTGATGGAACCATGTCGCGCTATTAAAGGTGTTTTGCAGGATGGGCATATACAGTCGCACTTAATTCCGTTTTGAACGCTGCCAACATCTACTACCTGATTGCTTTTCAGGTGTAATCCAAATGGTATGAGAGTAAAAGCGCCCATTGTCATTCCTTTGCTTAATCGAATACGGCTATGCGCTACCTAGATAGAAATAATATTTGTTTTATTCTGACTTTGATAGTGCGACGTTAATGTAGACTGACAAAAAAGTATCACCCAAACAAAAAACAATCATACTGAGCAAAAAAGTATCATACTTTTATATCCATGATCGCAGAGGCGGCATTAGACAAATTGCAGACCTTCAGAAGGTTGATATCGGACTTACTATTTGTGCCATTAGCAGACGTTAAGATTTATTGCAGCAACTACTTCCTTCTTGAATAGGTGGGCACTTAACAGTCCCAAAAGAGCAATAAACGCAACAATCACCTATTAAAGGCTTGAGTAGCGCTTTGCATCCCTCACATTCGTAATACCACTGGCAAGCGTTTGTTGGCATGGTCTCGACCTTACTAAAGCCGCACTCGGGACAAGTAATCTTAGATTCCAATTCTATACCTCGCATACGTGTAGCGACCTGACTTCTTATCCTGTCTGAACCGATTTTATCCGAACTTCCTGGCCCACAATCATTGATTTTACCCTATGAGGCTGGCTCACTTTAATTAAGAATGGAACCACATTGATTGATACTGGGACCGATTTCATCAGGTTGGGCCCACTTTAATCGACTCTAAATTGGCAGTCCTGCTTCACGCATTTCAGCTGTCATTTCTTTCGCTCTATTCGGTTCTAGCCCTCCAGAGAATAATTTTCTAATTTCGGATGGGCGATAGCGGAATTGTTCAGCAATGACGCGCTCATTGTAACCATGCCTGATAAGTGTCGGTTCAATTTCATCTATGCGGCTAGACAGTGTTTCCTCCAAAAGGTCAACATTGATAGGTTTTATACCGACTTTGTAAGCTTCTTCTAGGGCTAATGTTAGATGTTGTTCTACCTGAAGAGGCGTACTGAGATGTTCAGCTAGATATTCCACTGCTTGGTCTTCAATAACGTCTTTTGGTTTCACATTGTCATTGGTGCATTTATCCAGGAGCCAGTAAATATAATCGCGTAAAATACCCTGCGAGGCATCGAGAGACATGGTAACCGTGCGGTAGCCAACTTCTTCCATTGTGGGAGATTTCAGGTCATTTTTAAGTTTAGGGTGGCCCGCCAATACAATAGATAACTTGCCGCCGCCCTCATGAATGACTTCCATTAGGCGTTTAAGGCCTGTCAGTGTGCGATGGTGCAGGTCATGGGCTTCATCACAAAACAACACAACAGGCTTTTTACTCTTCTTGATGAGCTCCTGCAAATCTCGCTCGCGCTTTTCGCCAAGCTTTGGTACCCGATAGCCATTATCACCTGAAACATCGTAAAACAGCGCTGTGATCAAAGTGGTTAAATTTGTCTTGGATTTTTCCACTGAGAGTGACTTTGCAACTATCACATTTTTTTCAGCAGCTAATTGTTTTTGTATTTTTTCTAGGTAGGTAGTTTTGCCAATACCGACAACACCAGTCAGTGCGATGAGCTGGCCTTCAGGTATGATCTTTTTGAGTTGTCTGAATAACCTTTTGGCCGTGTCAGTTTCAAAGAAGTCTGCATCACGAAAATACTTCTTTATACCAAAGTGTTCCATGACTTCAATTTGCATGTTCTCCACTCCTATTATGGAAATATTCTTTTATTCGTTTCATGACAGCCTCTTTATCTAAAGACTCAGACAAAATAGCATCAATCATATCTCTGTCGCCTTGCGCAAGTATTGTCAAGGGTTTACCTAAATAGTTGGATATGGCAAGCTTGGCTTTCAGTATGTTTTCAAACCGCTTTTCGTTAAACGGGTCTGGATTATCAAATTCTCGCGTTGGTACTGGCTCAACTACGTTCTTCATTGACAAAATAACTTGGTGATTCTCATCGTTTTCAGAGTCCGGTAATTTAAGTGACTTTGCTAGCGTTTCGAGTTTTCCAAGCCGCTTTTCTGTTTTGGTTTGTTTAAACTTACGATATCTATACAAGGGAATTGGACCACTGATCGGAAAATAAGCACCATATCGTTGTCCATCATGTTCAACATACAATTCGTCGTCAAACAGGCCCCACCAAAGTACGACTTGTTCACCTGCGAGGTCGGGATCTACCTCATATACACTACCGTCAACGGGAATTCTGGCATCAATACCTACTTTCCTTTTTTCAGGTTCGCGTGCGAAGGGTGAAAAACGCTCCCAGCTGCACATTTGTTTAACAGCACCGTCGATATTCTGCAGCCAGTCCTCCATCCGAGAATGTGGCTCTGCTCGATGTTGATGGTCGTTATATTTCTTCAGGTAATCGCTCAACATCTGATTAGCTTCGACTTCGTTCTTTGGCTCTCGCAAGTGGTAAAGGACCTCGTGGCATTCTTTTACTGTGCGAAAGGCTCTTTCTACTTTACCTTTTGATCTAGCAGTTTTACGCCGTTTGTCCTTGCTATCTGGCATATGTACCTTCACATCAATGCCTAAATACTTCATCACAGACTGAAACACCCGACTTCGTGCAATTGGCCCGTTGTCCATGTAAATCATGTGTGGGATGCCTTGGAAGGGCACATCTGGGTCAGACTTGGGTGACATGGCATTAAAAAGGAAGCGCAGCGCATTACCAGCATCTTCACCGTGTACATTTCGGTATTCCTGATAGCAAACGCCGCTTCTATCATCAACGACAGAGTAAAGCATTAAAATCGGCAGACCTTTAGATTCGTCATACCAAAGCGGTTCGTCCACACTTTTTAAGTCAGAAGGGCTTAAATCAAATTGCCAACACTCGTTGCTGTGTCTAGCCTGAAACCTGACTGCCGGCGTGTTTTTAATAAGGTTGTGTTTGTCTAACCCAAATTGTGCTAGATACCTGTTTATTGTTGTTTTGCTGAGCTTACCTTTTTCTAGCTTGATAAAACCGTATTCTGATTCAACACCCGTACTTTCCAACAGATCAATAGCAACATTCGTTGAGATATGCCGTCCATTCTTGTTGGTGGTGCGAATTTTTAACGCGGCAATAATCTCGCAATACTTCTCCATCTCAGATATAGGAATGACTCTCGATTTGCCTGAATCCGTGCGCTTTAGTGGTTTGGGCTTGTTTACAGAACGTAGTTGTCGATAAAGAGTGCTTTCGGAAACACCATATAAATCACATGCTGATTTAACAATGTTTTTGCGTTCATCGGAGCGCGCAGGGAATAGCTCCATCCGTGAAGACAGATCTAAAAGTACCTCTGGCGCAATCCGTTTGGCTTTCATGGCACAGTTACAGAACCTCTTCTTCAAGTTTTGCCTTGCGGCGTTTGCTAACTTTGGAAATAGTGTGCCTAGAGCAACCTATCGTCCTTTCAATGAAGTTATAACTACGTCCATCATTGAGAAGTTGTAATATCCTGCTATGCAAGTCTTTGTCTTCGCGACGGCCTTTATACTTCCCCTCTATTTTGGCCTTGGCGACCCCCTGCGCTTGCATCCTTCGTCGCTCTTCGTAATTTTTTCTGGCAAAGGCAGCAAGGAAATCAAGCATCATTGAGTTAATTGAAGAGAGAATGCGTTCAGTGAATTCATCGGCGTTGCGCATCAATGCGAAACTGGACGGCAAATCAAGTGAAACAATACGAATATTCTTATCGTTAATCAGCCGCTTCAACTTTTCCCAATCTTCACTTTTGAGTCGGCTTAGCCTGTCTATTTGCTCAACTAATAAAACGTCACCAGGCATGGCGATATCCAGTAACCTAAAAAGTTCAGGCCGATGTAATTTTGCGCCGGATTCATTTTCAATAAACCAGTGAGCAACGCCGAACCCTAATTGTTCGGTAAATTTTTCTAATTCAGCTTTAGCTCTGGTTGCATCTTGCTCTTCGGTTGATGCTCTCAGGTACCCATAAACTCGAAACATAGATTTCAGTGCGTTTTACAATGGTGTCTTAATGTGAGTGCATTATAGGTTTATTTTTTGAATTAATGCACTAAATAATTACAAGTGCGTTAAGGGTATACTTTAATTGCACCAGATATTTTTGATTCCTCAGCAGTTTCCAAATAAATAATGGTATGCAAGTAGCCCCAAGCCAATGGGATACTACTACCTGGTGAGCATGTCTTTGTTAATTCAAGTAGATGAGGAAGTCATAAAGGAGTTTTTAATACAGTGGCAACAAGCAGTCGAACCTGATTAGCATCAGTAATGAGATTAAATCCTCAGTAAATACGAGCAGAATCGGAAGAATACAGTGGGTTCTTAGGGTCCGAAACCTCAACTAAAATCGAGCAAAAAAATGACCTCTGCTGAAAGAAGGGTTCTAGCGGATAATATCAAAAATATACGGTACTTAAGAAGCATGAACTGACCTCAATGTCACCCATACGAGCCAATATACTGGACTAATGAAAGGTGTTTCTCAATATTGAGAGCGCAATGAAGAAACTCTTGCGCTAGATGTGTCTTCTGCGCTCCCAAAGTACGGTTTACTTAGCTTAGGCAGCCATCTTACGGCATTCATCAGCACAAGATTTGCAAGCACGAGCACATTCTTGACAATGATCCGGTTCGTGTTTAGCACAAAGCTCACCGCAAGCTTCACATATGTCAGCACAGAGACGGCAGATTTGCTTGGCATGCTCACTTCCTCTCGCCATTGCTGCCGCAGCTAGCCGACAGATATCAGCACAGTCTAAGTCTGCACGTATGCAATCTGCCATTTTCGCAGGATCAGGCTCCTGCAAACAGGCAGTTGAACAATGGTCGCAGGCAGTTGCACATTTGTAGCAAGCTTCAATACAACTAGTAAATTTATTATGAGACATAAATTATTTCCTCTTGTTTATGGTTTATACACCTAACTTCGGCACTTTGTAGGCAAGCAGCATTTATGCCAGTCGCTTGTTATCGTGCGTATGAAATTCTAATACTCCCCTCGCACCAAGCTGCCGGCAGCTTAAATTGAAGCATCTCTGCGCTCTTAGGATCTGGAGGTACTTAAAAGATTTGTAATAATTCCTTATTATCCTGAATTAATTACAAAGAAAATATAGGAGAGTGAAAGCAGACTTTATCTTCCTCAGCAATATCGTGAACTATCACGTCCTAACGCGGTGCTTGGGATAGCGGGTTGCGCTTTGTGCGGACAGAGTAAATAGCTTCCTGCTCAGTGTTAGGTTCAGCGGCTATCTCTTCTGTTTCATTAAACAGCTCCCCCAGCCCTGGTTACATTGGCTTTGTTGCTTTTCCCATCCTGCTTCTGCTGCACCAGGCGAAACTGTTCCTCCAAAAATTGCGGTTCTCCAGTTGCTCAAAACTGTTCCTCAAGTTCAGCGATGCAGCAATTGCTTCGTTAATTGCACTAAATACCAAATGTGATTAGAAATCTTACCAGATTCAGTAAACCCACAAAGGTTTCAGCCCATAGTCAGCCTGCTCCGCAAAACTAGCCGCAAACTAGGGAAACTGCGAATAAGTCCCGCAGTTTAACGCTTAGTTAAGCCGCAGCATCACCTGCCTAATTTTTAAACTCTAATTTTGCAATTTAGGCCAATATGCCGTTGTTTTAGGCAGGATTTTGGCCTTATTCCGGGCTATTCCCGGATTTTAGACAGATCTTGGCTGTCGTCGTAACATCTGGTCTACTTTAAACAGGTTCGCCAAGGTGAATAGCATGGCTAACTGTGAGTCATTTTTTATCAATCCCTTATAGCGAGCTTTGATAAAACCAAATTGGCATTTGATGATGCGAAACGGGTGTTCCACCTTCGCCCGAATGCTGGCTTTTAAATATTCGATGTTGATGGCAGTTTTGTTTTTGCGGGGATGCTTTTTCAGTGCCCGAACTTTTCCGGGACGCTCAGCAATCAACTATTCCACATCCTTTTCTTTAAGTTCTTCACGCTTCTCTGCGCCTTGATATCCAGCATCGCCAGAGATGAATTCCTCATCGCCATGCAACAGGTTCTTCATCTGATTCAGGTCATGTTCGTTGGCGGCGGTGGTCACCAGCGTATGAGTCAGACCGCTCTTGGCATCCACACCGATATGGGCTTTCATACCGAAGTGCCACTCATTACCTTTCTTGGTCTGATGCATATCCGGGTCACGTTCATTCTTTTTGTTTTTAGTGGAGCTGGGGGCTTCAATAATCGTGGCATCCACCAGTGTGCCCTGCGTCATCATCACACCGCAGTCAGACAGCCATTGATTGACCGTTTTGAATAATTGGCGAGTCAGCTTGTGTTTTTCCAGCAAGTGCCGGAAGTTCATAATGGTTGTGCGGTCAGGAATGGCTTTATCCAGTGATAGTTGCGCAAATTGACGCATCGAAGCAATTTCATATAACGCATCTTCCATCGCTTCATCACCGAGGCTATACCATTGCTGCATACAATGAATGCGAAACATGGTCTCAAGCGCATACGGACGTCTGCCATTGCCTGCTTTAGGATAAAAGGGTTCAATCACTTCCAGCAGTTGAGACCACGGCAGCAGGTTATCCATTCTGGATAAGAAAATCTCTTTTCTCGTCTGGCGACGTTTGCTGGAAAACTCACTATCGGCAAAAGTTAACTGTTGGCTCATGGGCGGTAATGGCTGTGATTTACTATGCAGCTATGATCTCACATTCAGGACTTATTCGCATCTTCCCTAGCTGAACATCTCAGTACGCCTCTTCAGGTAGAACAACATCTAACATTAGCCCTAGAAGAAGCTTACAAAGTCGGTATAAAACCTATCAATGTTGACCTTTTGGAGGAAACACTGTCTAGCCGCATATATGAAATTGAACCGACACTTATCAGGCATGGTTACAATGAGCGCGTCATTGCTGAACAATTCCGCTATCGCCCATCCGAAATAAGAAAATTATTCTCTGGAGGGCTAGAACCAAATAGAGCGAAAGAAATGACAGCTGAAATGCGTGAAGCAGGACTGCCAATTTAGAGTCGATTAAAGTGGGCCCAAGCCGATGAAATCAGTCCCAGTGTTAATCAATGTGGTTCCATTCTTAATTAAAGTGAGCCAGCCTCATAGGGTAGAATCAATGATTGTGGGTCAGAACATGCTGATAAAATCGGGTCAGGCAAAATAAGATGTCAGGCCGCTACACATACGGGTTCCTTAACTGGCTTAACGACATCCAATACTGACATAAATACCATCCATGTGATCCCAAAGTAAAATAAGTAAGTGCTCCAGTCGTATTGCCACAGTGGATAAAGAGTCAGCAATACTGCAATTGGGCCAATTACACTTAATATGCCCCTTACCACATGCTTATGTTGATACCAGTTGTACGAGTTGACCAATAAAGCGAGCGCAGCAAACAATGGTAATAAAGTATTCACCGCTATTCCTTCAAAATGTGATAGAAAACCAAGCCCTAAAGCTGATGCTAGTGAACCAAGTGCGGGGAAACATGCTGTGCAGCTAAGTGCGGCTAGCCAAACGCCACCAGAGCCTACTTTATCTAGAATTTTATTCATCATAATTACCTCTACTTTTGAGGTAGTCTAAACTCCGTACATAGGTACGGAGTCAATAGTTAATTGAGCGAATTGATTATTGGGCAGGAATTAGGGTCATGGTTGGCTTTACAAGAATTTGTCATATCTTGAATCACATGTTCTAGCCGCTGCAAAATAGCAATTTTCTCTCGAATCAACTTAAGTTTTTGTAATCCCATCGATTCGACATCAGCGCAGTTTCCACTCATCGTCATGAGCGAAGCGACTTCATCAAGTGTAAAGCCCAAGGCTTTAGCTTTTAATATGAATTTAAGTTGACTCACATGGGTGTCGTCATACATGCGATAACCACTATCAGGTTTTAGTGGCTGTACGATAAGTCCTTTACGTTCATAAAATCGGATTGTTTCTACGCTAATGTCTAGTTCTTTAGCCAGCGTTCCAATGGTTTTCATAAGCGGATTCTCTAAAACAATTAGCATTATTCTATCATTATTAGACAAGTGCTGAACTTCCGTTAATCGCACACTAAACCAATTGATTTATCATACTGCAAGTGTCTGCAATACACGTACATTTGAGCCGTTCAGTATGAAACTTTTTTGTACCGTAATTCGCGCCTAGTCATAAGTCATTGCAATAAAAGTATGATTGATTTATTCAACATTGGATTAGTCTTATTCCTGAAAATAAAGGATTAGCGTTTGCAAAAGTATGATAGTTTTTTGTGAATCAACAGTTAAAAGTATGAGTTTTTTATATCTGTATTAGTTACTGAATTAGGGGAAATATCGTGCTGGTGGTATTTACCTTCGCCGCAGGTTCGTCTAAACTTAAATCAACAAAACACTTCTGTTAGCACTTTTTTTATGGCCATTATGGTCATTTAACTCCCGCGCAGAAGTCACTTGTGTCTCAACTACATTGTGCATTGTACAAAATAGTAGAGACTTTAACGGAGAAAACCTTAAACCGAAGCTTCGTTCTTCGTCAGCTTTATGCAAAACGAAACCCTGTTTGGGACACACCAAACAGGTGAGTCCTATATGTTTTTTCTTACACAATAGGACTAATGATATGGCTTATTCTTGCTATTTAGTGAAACCCGAACAAATCAAGCGCATTGCTTCACCAGTTCACTGTAATCACTTTATGCACCATATAACCGTAGATTTTGGTATTCCTAATAATTCCCCTTTACCTTCCAATCCCAATAATGTCCAAGTTATCGGTGTTGCTTCTGACGATAAAGCGCAAGCTTTAGTTGTTTCAGTTGATGGTAAAAAAGAACGGTCTAATGGACAGGTATTTCATATCACAGTTTCTACTGCTGATAATGTAAAGCCCGTCTATTCTAATCGCCTGTTGGAATCTGGATATACCCCCATTAATCCAATTAACATTGATGTAGAACCATCGTTCGTTAACTGGTAATCGCAAGATTATTTAAACCCATCAGGGACAAAACATTGTCCTTATGGGCTAGTGATTTGTCCTTTTTCTTTGAGTAATTGTTATGCAAATCACTCGAAAACAATATGACTTACTCCTTGGTTTCTATGCTCATTGTTATTGTGTCTACCACGAAAAAGTGAAAGCTTGTTTCGATTTTTGGGCCGCACAATTAGATGATGCAAACATACCTTGGACTATACAGAACAATGTTTCTGTTACCGCTGAAGATAAGGGCTCTAATGCACTCTATCTATCAACACATTTAAAAAATAAAGGTGTAGAAATACACTGATTGTTAGTTATTAAAACCCGTCAGGGAGCACACCTGACCGGTGTCTCCTTTGGTTTATTTTTTTGCTGTAGGAGGCAATTATGAAAAACGATATGCAAGATATTTATGTTGTAGTGCGCGATCAAGTTACAGAAATGAAAATTGACTTTAAAGTCAAAACCAAACTGTTAGAGAAGTTAGAGGATATGTTTGTGAATGATGCAGATACCAATGCGTATATGCGTTTCACAACCTTAGCCAAAATGTACGAATCTACGTTTGTTTCGGAGAAAGAGCGTTTCTTACTTAATAAATCACTATGTGAGGAGTTAGGTTCAACACCTCTTGAAACTGATACTTCATTCGCTGCGAGAATGATTGAGCGTTTAGCACAATTTTCATTGGCATAAAGGGCAGGTGGCATTAGCCACCTTTTACCCGCTGTGAACCTTGAGTTTGGTTCACCACCTAGCGTCTTTACGAGGATGTTAGGTGGTGAATCAAACTAACTAACCAAGGTAAATCCAATGGAAAACATGCATATCTTTTTATTCAATGAGCAGAAAGTTCTTCTGGCCAACGCTAATGATTACACTGGCGTAAACGTTTCGAAATTTATTGATGAGAATGAAGCATTCACAGCAGTAAGAGAGGCGTTAATTCGTGAAGGTAAAGTGTTGGAGAATGATGAGTGGACTTGCTTTTCGTAGATTCAGTAGGGGTGGTGAAGCTACCCCCTGACTACCCACTGAATTTAGTTACTGCGTTTTATTACTTCTGTAAATATCTAAGTCTGCTTTAAACACAAAATCCAACCCCATTTCATGAAAACGGCGTTCTTCTGCATTGGTTGTAATCTTATGACAGGGTTCTAGTGGCTTATTAGCGGCGTGCGGAATAACCTCTATGTGTACGCCATACTCACATGAAGAGACATGGCTAAATAAACATCCCTTGCATGTTCGCTTTTGTGTGAACGCCATAAAGTAATCCCCATTTGTTTCTACAGTAGACGCAATAAGAACCCGACGTGTTCGAAAGAACACGTCGATAAGTTAGAGCTTTATCAAACTACGCGTAGGATTTTTTCTTTAAGCGCAGGCAGTTTGGCTTTTGCGTCTGCTATCGCTTTATTTAGCGGAGCCATGATGGCCTTTCTGGCGTTACGATTTTCTTTTCGATAGGTGAAACCTTTCCTCAGCCACTTCAATGTCAACGCTACAAAGATGAAGATGAAGATGTTTTCTATGATCAACATATTATTAGAGGCCCAAATAAAAAACGCATTCTCTCTTACAGCACCCATCGCCTCGTTGTTGACGGTTTGTGCAGTATGAACAAATTTCGTGGACAAGGTAGACCAACCCCAGTGCAACCCACCAAACACTAACAATCTTACCAACCACTTACCAAGCGAAGAACGACCTTTGTAGTTTTCAAAAGACGAAGTGCTAAGCTCTCTATCTTTCGTTAGGTTATAGGCATATTCAATGTTCATCGTAGGGTTATCGAGTAAAGCTTTAGATTGCGCGAACATGAACCAATCCCCCTCATCTAATAATCCTGTCATTTTTTCAGGGAGGGTATGCTCTTCAATCCGACCATCGGCCAATCTGACCAGAACAGCCCCTTCAATCTTAGACGTCTTGGTCCTTCTCTCGCTACGTTTTTCTTCTGTCTTATCACCCACGTAAACACCATGTTTATAAACCTCATATGTAGTAAAAGTGGATGTCACATTGGTTATGTCATTTACATTCGCAAAGGTGTCACGACTTAGCACTCTCCCGAACATGAAAGATACTTTGACGTCAGCTTCATTGCTTTTCAGCATGGCGTACTTGTGCGTATACCTATCAATATAGTTCAGGGGCATGACTTCCTTAAGAATGCCTTCCTCTATGGCTATAACACTGTTTGATGGTTTGTCATCTTGTTGATTCTGCTTGACGCCACATTTGGGGCAGAATAATGCGTCGTTTGGTATACGTTGTTCGCACCTTCCACAAATAACGTCGCTTGGCTCAGGCTGTCTAACTGACAAATGAAAGCCAAGCGTATCCTTCGAAACCTTCATTAGTTTGGCTACTGTGGTCTTAATTGACTCAAAAGCCCGCTCTCTCTTATTGTAGTCATTGTGCTGCAATAAAGCCTCGATAACGAATACAAGTGCGCCAACACCAAAAGACACGAGCAACCCTATCTTATTAAAATCGAACTGATAAGCGGAAAAGATTGCAGAAATTGCAAATGCAGGCAAAAACAAGAATATTTTTTTCTTTGCTTTTGGAGTGTAAGCATCATTTATAAACGATGATTGACCATCATCCTTATGGATGATCACTGCACCCGGAGTTCTATCGTTCGTTACAATACGGTCAGCATCTGCACCTTGAATATCGTGAGTCAGGCTTAAACCTGATATCCAAAAACAGGAGAGGACCGCGCCTTTTTTCAGATTCTGAAATTGGGGCTTTTCAGCGCTAAGGCTAAAAGAAGACTCTTTGCCATCTTTATCAACAAACTCAACCCACCAAAAGCTCTCCGTAAGGTTGCTGTTACCGGAGTGATAAACACGTTTATAAAGATAGGTCGACGTAACGCGGCCAGTTACCACCCGTGCGTTCGGATAGTGTTTTCGTAATTCTTTAATAGCTGAACGGTCTACTTCATCAACATTTTTGAGTGTGGGGAGGTCAGTGATTTCCCTTCCTGTAGAAGTCCAAAAACGATCGCCTACATAGGCTTGTTGAACAGCATCTTGCATTTAGAGTCTCCATTTCTAATTTTTAAATTGTATAACTCAACAACTAATTCTATCGAATACAACATATCTCTCGAAGCTTTAAGCCAATAGAAAAGTGACTTTAAAAAGAAAGTCACTAGCATTGGTGGATAGAATGCAAATTATCTTCGGTATTTTTAGCGTAGCACTGTTGTTGAAGGCACAAGACTACTTGAATTAGAAATGAATGAAAAAGCTATATTTATCAGATGTGAAGCATGTCTTTCATAGACGTTGTGGCAAATAGTTTGAGAGAGTTAATGGTTCGAGGGAATGTAAGAACTTCCCCCATACCATCGTACTAGGATGTAGATTTGTTGCGTTTATTCATCACAGACAAGCCGATAAATGATAAGACTGATATTGTAAGGGCGTAACAGGCCATATGAAATATCAAAGGGTGAACTTCTTCGTGAAGACCGGCTTTCGATGCCATAAATGCGACCAAAGCAGTCATGCCGACTGCACCAGCATCGCGAGCGAGAATAACCAAAAGTCTACGCTGTGACCTTCCAACAATGGCTTGCATTGAAAATTGAAAAATTAGATAAACTACCAAGTACGCAAAAATAAGCACGGTAAGTATTAACTCCACATGAAATTTGATGAATTCGATTCAATGGCACTTTGAAGAACCTCATCAGAGGCACCGGTATCGATAACCACAGCTTTTATAGCTCCAGCTCTTTCAGCACTCTTCACAAGACAGTCCTGTTCAATTTCGCTTACCAAGGTCAAAGAAGCTTTGATGATCACGAAAGGTGCAGGCATAAGTTTTGTGGTATTGGCTGCATGCTTTCTGAGAAGCGCATTAAAGTTCTCTTCCAGCGTTTTAGCGTTAGCGATGAAATGCATACTATCTGAAAAGTCCCCTAACACAAAAGCGCTATGCGTATTATCTAGCGTATAGGCATTGAGAGAGTTTTTTTCAACCTTAACGATTATAGCGTTTCGCTTGCTGACTTTTTCTAGCGCATCGAATATGAGCCCAATAACCGCAACAAATGGCAAAAAAAGTAATGTGAACGCTACGTTGCTGAGCGGCCCGTAAAGCTCTTGACTACCCAGATAATGAATATAGCTGGTTTCCAGATACGCTAAGGAAGACACAATTGCCATAAAATTAAAGAATCGTTTGCTCATAGTGACGGTTCCTTTTCTTTTTTGGCTTTTAGTGCTTTTGCGCGTTCACCTTCAACCTGAGGGTCTAATCCTAATTGCTTACCTTGCTCAACCCCTCGCATATAAGCTTGAACCTCTTCAGAGGAAGCATTTCGCGTGGGAGCTGGCTTATAAGTACCGGTTTCGCCAAAGTATTCGATAATTTGTGACATCTTAAGCGGAATGAGCGCTGTACCAGTTGACGATACCATCGTTTGCTGACGTTCATTGACAATCAATGCACATCGGTAACTCACTTGTTGGGCAAACCCCAGTCGAAAGAAGTTTCGCTTTGATGCACCTTTTAGTTTTAGTTGCTCAAGTTGCCTTTCACACGCTTCGACGAAATATTCGAATGTGAGCTTGGCCACAATGGTGTCTGCTTTGAAACCTTGGAATACAAACGACATATTTGTGTCGTAGATACCACGCTGACGTAGCACACGACAATCATTAAGTGATGAAGAGGCAGATGCAAGTGAAACCATCCACTTTGGTGTGCGAGAGCCATTGAGTTCGTATTTTAGCTCAAGGAATTGACTGCCTTTAGCGGCTTCAATGTCAGAGACTTCTAGTTGGTGCTTATCCATCAAAGCTCTTGCTCGTCTGGCTGCAATCATCGCTTCATTAGGTGAGGAAGAGTCATTAGCCATTGCTAGCAACTTGCTAATTTTTTCGATGATTCTATCCATGTTTTCTGACATTTACTTTATCTCCAGTGCTGTTTCACTATGGACTTCATAGTAACACCTACCTTTAGGACGCAAGGTTACCGCATATAACGGGCGATGAGAAAGAATTCGGTTCAGATCATCTAAGAACTTGTCGAGTCCATCGTAGACATCCCTGACTGTCACGCGGTGAACCAACCATCCATTTTGCAGGGCGAAGGATTGCTTCTGCCGGTCACGATTAAATGATTCTTTGTCTCTGTGAGGTCCAAATCCATCACTCTCAATAAATACTTTCCACGGAAGTAATGCAAAGTCATACCGAAAGGCAATTTCATGGCCCGGTAAAATAACCTCTGATGCATGTTTACCGCCGTCGCTGTATCGACCAAACTCGATGTCCAAGAGTGCATGGATTTTGACAAAGGGGTCAGGGGAAGGGTAGTGACAAAACCTGTGGCCATGTTCTGTGACACCGTGTTTGTCTTTACTTTTTTTGCTGGTGGCTTTAAGTGCTTTATCACTATGCTTTGTCGCAGGTGGTGAGGGCATCTTGCCGCTCACCGACGAACTATTCTCCATGTGTTTGCGAATTTGGGACTGCGCGTGCTTGCCAAGCTTGCTAATGTCCTGCTCAGATACAATACGCATGGTTACGCCTGCTTACCTAAGGCTGACATCGAACGACGCTTTCGAGCTTGTGGCGCCTGTTCTTGCTTCTCTGCTGGTTCAGCTTTTTCTGCTGTTGCTTGCTTAGCTTTTTTATTGACAGGGTTGTTCGGAAACTCAGTCGCAGATAGTTCCTGCTCGTGATCTAACAATCCAGCCAAAAGTCGCGTGTTGGTACCAAAACGAACCCAGTTTTTTGCTTCCTTGCGCACAGCGGTTTTACACGCCATTTGCATAAAGAAGTTATCCCAATATGTCGAATCAGCCATTGCCCTAATTTGATAAATCTCTCTTAGGTCGACGATAGAGGAGGTTTTCACACCATTGCTAAATTCTGTAGCGCAAAAAGCCCCGACAATTTCACCTCGCCCCTCTCGCAATGCCGCTAAGCCAAATTCGTGCTCTACTGCTTGGGTACCGTCTTCACGGGTAAAAACACGAAACTTGTCATCATTAGCGTGTACAGTGCTTGCCGTGGTGACTTTGATGGATTCAGATAGCACAGCGAGACGTATAAGGCCGTTATAGCTCGAAAAGATGTGAAACCCTTCCTTCGACATGGTGACATACGAAAACATCATCCCAGACTCTTTCACCAACGATAAACCATGTTTTGCAACATCAAGGAATGCCGATGTTAAACGGTTACCGTCAATCAGGTGGTGAGGCTTTACGAAGTTGTTTTTCATTAACTCGTTTAGAAACGCTGTCAGCTCTTGGCCAAAATCTTTAGTAAGGCCGGTACCATGTTGCTCCTGAATAAGGCTATTAAAATCCGCTTCACGCTTGGCAATGAAAGCTTTTGCTTTCTTAAGGATGTTAAACTTTTCAGTCATGGTGGATTCGTTAGACATTATCCTCTCCGTGATATGTGATGTAACTGTTCTATAGGCACATCGTCTCACGGTAATTTGTAAAGCAACCCCTCTTACGTAGTTAAACCAGACTCTCTCGAAGACAAAACTTATGGAGCTAGGTATCATGTCTATGTCCATGAAAGACAGCGCTTAATCACATCACCATGTCCATCAAAGAAGGTGCTTGTATAAAAAGCTTTGTCCATGGAAGAACCAAGTGATCTTCGATACTTGCATTAGCGAGGCTTGCCACCTCCGTCTATGGGGTATGATAAAGATAGCGGTAACATCAAAGTTTAGGGATGCAATGAAAGTTAATTTAGCGGAATACAAAAAGAATAGGCCCACTATCGCGCCGTTGTTTGATTACATTGAAAGAGCCATAGAAGCAGGCTTCTCTGATAGTACCCATAGTGAGACCTTACCTTACCCTGAAAACATTGATAGGTTTACAAAGTTGTTCTTGCCTATGTTTTTGTATCCCATTTCATCAAAAGAGTTTAAAGACATGCTCTCGTTTATTGCCGATTGGACGGAGCATTTTCATTTCACTCGCCCCAATTTGATGCTGATTAAATACCTCGCGAATAAAGCACCAGACCTTTATCACCGTTTAGCTGAGGGTTTGCATGGTGAGGCCGGTTTCTCTGCTTCAGGGCAGGCACACGAAGGTGTATCCACCTTTTTACAAGCGCGAATTATTGAGGCAGCGCATCTTGCCCACAAAGGACCGACAATTGCGTACCATCCAAACCTGTATCAAATGTTACGACTGACGGACACTGACAAACTCACAAACATCCCAATCACGATGGTTAATACGCCCTATAAGTCGATGTACCTAGACTGGAACGGCCTAAACACAGACATTGCTGATGTAGATGGTATGAAGTATCAGGGGTGTTATGTGCAAACGCGAGTCGTTACATGGGAGGCGATGGTTGATGGCAATATCATTGCCAATGACAGGGCTCTTCAGGTGGCTTACGAAAAAGGCACCATTAAAGATAATGAAGATGTTTTGTTCTTCGATATGCTGTTTGTAGGAAAGCCTGAAAATGACGATGCTATGCAAACAACCCTATTTTCTATAGCGGCTTCAAAGGTCGAAGGCTTGTCCATCAAAGACGCGGTTTTCGATGCTGAAGAGGCAAGTCAGCATTCGTTTGTAGGTATTCCTATTGATGACATGAAAGAAGCAATAGCACTGGTGTTAAATACACTTTTGTACATGACGGCGAAAAAAAGCGTGCGCGAGGAAATGAAAGAGATGTCGGGGATGGAAAAGAAGATCCTCAATATCAAAAATCCCGCCAAAAAGAGAAAGTCGAAGGCGCGGTTAATGAAAAATACCTACGACTATGTTCGCATAGGTAAAGCATATGAATTACACAGGGAAGATGAGTCAAAAAGGGAAGGGAGGCAAGGAAAGCAGGAACCACATATTCGTTTAGGGTTCTTCAATACGTTTTACATAGGCGACCGCATTTTAAAAGACGACAATGGCTTACCAGTGAAAGATAAAGATGGTAAGAGCATCCCGCTCCCTATAGAAAAGCGTACCAAAGAAGTCAGATGGATAATGCCATACTTGGTCAATGCTGACTCGTTATCAAACATTTCTGTGAAAAATAGAAAACTCGCTTAGCAATATAAGTATTTGCATATGACACATACTCAAAATCCAATTGAAATGAACCGTAGTTTAAGCGGTTCATTTTTCCAAGATATTCCTCTTATCAAACTGAGGTCAAAAACTTTTATTGGCATCATACTAAGCGTCATCAAACCTCAACGTGAAAGCGCAGGGTTTAATGGCGCGTGCACTCAACGTCCTACCGTTCACCAGTTCTATACCTATGCTTGGAACAAAGTTAAACTCAATAACCTCTATGCCTTCATAAGCAAAATATGCATTGCTGGGGAGTCTGCCGTTAGCTGCTGAGAGTGCTTTTAGTTCTATCATGTCCATTTTGTTAAACGCCTTGTGAGTAACCAAAACAATATACTCAGTTCTTCTCTCATAGTTAACTGGCCTACGGGCTAGATTGTCTTTGGCGAATAAGCTCGTCAAACTTATCTGTAGAAAAATTAAGCAGAGTATAAATCTGTTTGTAGTATAATAAGCTTGTCACGTTGAGAAACGTTAAGGCGCATAATTCAGTTAATTAAATGCACCCATAAGAATTAATAATAATTAATAAGGCAATACATAGCCTCGCATCAAGCGCTAACAGTATAATGGCAACAAACAAATGTTTGAATTATTTGAACTTATAGGGGATTTGGCTCCATCTGAACCAGTTGTTACTTTTTCACTCATCGCCTACTTATTTTACTGTAGGAGTTGTAAATTAGTGGAGGCCTACTGGAAAAGAAATAAGTAATTCATAGTAATAGTATTACCTTTCAAGCCCGCATTCTGGCGGGCTTTTTTATGTATGTTTCATAACCAAAAGCGTTTAGCGCCAATTTTAGGCACCTAAATTGCCAACCCTGCTCATTGTCAGAGATAACATGGTTCCTAACTATATGAGGAACGAAAAAATGCTCTTACATCTAATTCCAAAAATAATTAATAAGTACGCCGACGTTGCGGTATCGCTGGTGGACCTCACTATCCCAGAGCTAGACCTTACACTGCGCGGTAACATTGACGTAACGATACGTAAGCCTTACCCCAATAAAACGCATCATGTTGCTTGCCGAAAGGCAGGGAGGAAGGCAATAAACGGGATATTTGTCGAAACCGGCAAATTCATTTCCAGTTTCAGCGTGGTGACCAGATGGAGCTTAAATGCCAAACAGGTGGTAATACATAGGGTCAATTACACTGTGCTGGATAGCGACTACAACTGCATTAGTGACGATCCGCTTAACTGGACCAAAACAAGAGAGGGCAATTTTGAGTGCAGAACCCCTGAACGATTATCAAACTACTCGCCGTTAGAATCGAAGGTGGCAATGGAGGTGTTATATGAGGGTAACAGCAGCCCCAAAAAGTGTTATTACACGGATACCTTTAAAAATGGTTTTCTCATAGAACGTGTTGAAGAAAGCCATATACCTACCATTGAGTTCGACCGTCTTCATCACTGGCAAGAAATGTCAGGTCGTATTCCAGCGCTTAACGATGCGTTTCTAGCAAATGCCTCGGAGGTCACGCATGCTTAAGACATATCGTTGCCCTATGACAGATAGAGAAATTATTTCATATCTAGAAGAGGGATACTCCGGTGCATGCAAACTGTTATGTGAAGATAGGGAAGGGAGAAAAGATAGCGCTACCTTCCTGTCAGTAAAAGAAGCTGAAAGAGCGGCAAGTAGGACTATGCAGCAAGATAAGGGTGGGTATATTCAAGCCAGCCTGCACCCCACCACGGATTAATTTCATTATGGTAATGCAGAGAATAGAATTTCATATTCGTAGGGCGCTGGTGGTTAATTGCTTGCATCGTGAGAAAGCATCGACCCTGCGAACAAATTAGAAGGTATTGTAGACATGACTTACGCACAGGTTTACTAAGGGCTTGCGCTCTTCAATAATAAGTTAAGATGATACCCTAAGTAAAACTTCCCAATAGCATAGAGGTAAAGTATGCGTGGCGTTTCATATGAGGAAAAAAGAGACAGATGGCGTTGTTTTCATGTCAGCGGTGCAAGGACATTTCAGCCGCGCTTCCCGTCTGAGCGTGAAGCTTTTTGGAAAAAGATTGAGTTGTGTGCTGATGATGGTGTTTTCCTTTTTTCAAAATCGGTCAAGGAAGGCAACAAAAATGCTCAATCATCGAAAACGGGTATCAGCAATCTGCCAGTAGGCATAAGAGAGCACTTCTCAAAAAGCAGAAACCGCTGGCGGGTAATAGCGCACTTACCTAACGGCGATGTGGACCAAGACTCTACAAAAGAATACCGTTACAAAGATGGTGACTACGAAAGTAGAGAGCGCGTTATTCGACAAGCAGCATGGGATAGATATGAGCATTGTAAAGCGCGTATAGAAAAAGAGGCAGAGCGCCAAGCGCCAGTGAACAAATCATTGCTAGAACGCCTTTTCGAAAAGACAGAAGTTGCTCTCCAGATTGAATTAAACCAATGCTTTAAAGAATCGGCCAACTGTTTATCACATTAAACACCCAAGGAAAGAAGTCTTTATGTCTAATAGCTATGATGCGTTAATTAATGAAGTCATGGAAATGACGATTAAAACCGCTAGAAAGAACGGGGTTGATGTAATGGGCCTCGACTATCCAGCGCTGAACGTGAGAGAGTCACTTAAGAATTGGTTTGCATTTGCTGAAGATGCTCCTGAACTACCCACCAAAGACCCTCTCCCTGCTAAAGAAGAGCTGAATCTGTCAGGCAAAGTGGTAGGTCAATTCGAAGCGCAAGCCCATTCTACAGTCATAGATGACCAAAAAGTTGTTGGCGTGTGGACTGATGGTGTGATGTTGTCGGCCGATAATGGCAATTCAAAGATGATGCCCGGTATAGCACCGTGCGCGTTTAAGCTGAAAGCAGGCCAGCATTATAAAGTCACGGTTGAAGAGGTCTAGAAGGAATAATAAAGTGTTAGCAGGAAACAGGTTTATCAATATTCAAAAGTATCTTTCATCAGTCATATATTTTGGGTTACGGACAGTGGCTAGCTCCACGATGGCTGCGCAAAGTGTTGGCAGGTTCAGAACTTCATAGATCGTGGTTAATCGGACATATGGGGATTTATGAAGAACAAGGAAAGAGGCACGGTGTGTGTGACCGACAGTGGCTCGCAAATAGAACAGAAAAATAGGAAATACGATGGAAATCAATACCTCTTTATCACCTAGTCAGGCTGAATTCGCCACTTGGATTGAGGAAGAAATGCCTTATCTCTGGCCGTTGTTTGACTTTAGCAAGAGGGAGCTTATTTCAGGTAGTGTTGATAAATACTGTGAAGTTGCATCAAGAGGTGAGCAAATAATGGCAAGGTTTGCTGCGGGGGTATGGTGCGGCAACAATCAATTTAATTTTGACTTCACCGAAGCCGCCGCTCACTTGGATGAAAAGCAGATGAGCGTTGTCACTGACTGGCTGAAAAGTCCGTTTTGGCCTTAGCTAACGATATTGGAAATAATGTATTGGCCAAACATAATCAGTATGAACTGAATGGTGAAAACAACGACAATGCTAACCACGGAACTCTTTTTACTGACATTTTCAAGGTGCGTTGATGGATACTGAACTCAATAACATTCCAATTCAAGTGATGGCCGTTCGCGTTGACGGTAAGAGAGTAACCCAGTCTTTCCTAGAGCAAATCCCAATCTATTCTATTTTGCAGTATATTTGTGATAATCAGCTAACTGACTTTGAATTCGATTATAGTGAGTATAATTTTATTTGCAGGCTCAGTGCAGTTCCCGTGATTAAAGCGCTTAAGGCACATTACACAAAAATCAAAAGTCCCTATCATGATAGTGGTGTTGTTTATCGTCAAATTGAACGCTATGTAAACTATGATGAATTCGGATTGTGGAGCGTAGAAGGTGAGCTATATTTGCACCCTTGTGGCTACAGCCCCAAAAATACTGGTTATGGAGGTCCATTTAGCAGCGTGGATGAAAGTTGGTATGACATACTGAATCAATTTGATGATTGTTTTATTGATGCGCCACGCGCTCTGATAGGCGTATAGAAGACATTATGCCCCGTAACGAAAGATTCTGATTTTGTATTGCTAAAATGTTAGAAGCGCATTAATTAGACATGTTCGGATATCTCAGCAATACTTTATCGCAAAGTGCGAAGTACTTTTCTATGAACAACGGCAAAGTCGTGAGCTTTATCCAAGAAAAAACAGATGCACTTAATATCAACTATGCATTTGACTATCTAGAGCGATGGTAGTGACTACAGGAATAAAGCATGATTGAAGAATTTTCGATGTATGACCATGTGCAAGACATAGTAAATAATATTATAAGTGAACAGTTGGAAGAGGGTCATTTATTAGCTGATCGCTTTTTTAGGATTTGCCAAGAATTTAGAGGTTTCGACGCGCCCAACTTTGACATTGACGAAAACACTGCATTGCTTAATGACCTTTTAGAGTTTGAGAAGAACATCTGTAGCTTAGAATTCCTATATATGTTCTACGGTTATATAGCAAGAATGTATCTTCAAACAGGTAACGCGGAGAACGCCATCATGTATGGGCAAGCCGCAGTGGAATTGAATGAGAAAGTAAAAGATGCTGAAGGTGTTAGGGCTGCAAATAATGTATTAGGCGATTGCGCCTTTGCTAACGATGCAGCTCTTGTGGGAGTTGAGTTTTTCGAAAAAGCCCAACCTCATTCTTTGCATCAAATCGAGCATTATAAGAAATTACCGAATCACAATGCGCATCATATTAATAAACTGCTTAAGAGAAAAAAGCGACCTAGTACTTTCAAGTATTTTGAATCGCAAGAGGCTCAAAAACAGGAAGAGAGCATTCGTTTAATGATGGTTGCTCAAGGTTGTACTAGAGCCACAGCAAAAAGGTATTGCGATAACTTACCTTCTTAACTTCTTTAAATGTGGTTAAGCACATAATTACACCTCCTTAATAAGTCACTCCCCCTAAAAATACCGCTTACTATTTAAACCCGATGATGTGCGCAAAATTACACCGCGCATGTCATTAGATGCTTATTTGAAAATTTTCACAAAAAAATGGGCCTGAAGGGGTTGCGCTACAAAATACAGTGTTAATTTCAAAGTGTATCGTTTTGATTGGTTACACGGAGACCGTTATATGAAGATTAAACTAACATTGTTAGCAGCGACCTTTACAGCACTTTTGGGTGGCTGCGCATCAAACCCAGTTGATGAGCATGCGAAGCATCAAGCAGAGCTGCTTGAAAAGCGAATGGATGCGATGGAAGAGGTTTTAGATGAAGCACCGGACTGGTTCTTGAATCCTCCTAAGGCGACTGATGCAGGTGTGTATGGTACCGGCATGAGTTCAGGTAGAAACCTGCAATTTACCCTCAATAAAGCAAAGCTACAGGCTGAGTTTAACTTAGCAAAAATGTATGGGCAGGCCATTAGCGGTCAAGAGCGTTCATATATCTCAGATAATGGTGCCAGTTCAGGTCTTCGCGAAGATAACAGTCAAGTTATCGACAAGCTGATTGCCGAACAGGATATCTCTGGGTATGAGCAAATCGATAGTAAGACCATTTTAGAAAATGGCGCCTATAACACCTATGTGTTGTTGTTCTATCCATACGACAATACAAACCGCATGAAGGAAGGTAAACGTCAGGCCTTAGCGAAAGAAGAAGCGTCTGCGGCATACAGAACTTTAAACAAGCGTGTCGAAACGCGTCAGAAGGCGCAGGAAGCGCGTGAGCGTGCTCAACAAGAACATGAAGTGCGTTTGCTAGAGGCTGAGGCGAAAATTCGTCAGGCTGAAGCTGGTGTGTCGCCAAACGGTGCTGCGGGTGGTCAATAAACAATGATGTTAGTAAATCACCTAGTTGTTAGTTTGACTGGGTGGCATGCACTATCACAATCAGGCGTGTTGCCAGAGCTAGCTAACGTAGAACCATGGACTTATAGCTTGGTGGCGTTAGGGACAGCACTGCCTGATATTGATCACCCTGATTCAACTATCGGAAGTCGAGTGAAGTGGTTATCTTGGCCGATTAGAATTGTGTTTGGTCACAGGAATATTACGCATTCACTAATTGCCATGGCGGCATTGGCGTATATGGTTCACGTAGAGCCGCTTCTTATCTCAGTGGCCTTTGGCTACCTCTTACATTTAGTGGGTGACTGGTTTACTCCAGCAGGCCTTAAATTATTTTGGCCAGCTCAAAGAGTGTATCGTTCACCCCTTACAATTCCAACAAATAGCATAGCTGAATACCTCTTCGTATGGGGTACAAGTGCGTTGGCACTAACAGCATTACATACGGCATGATAGCCGAATAGATTTTAATGATTTACGAAATGGAGTGTTACAGTTGATGCTTGATAAACAACAAGAAGCCCTATTAACAATGAATAAAACTGGCGTAAACAGTTTGTTTGAGGAAGTGACAGAGCTTGATGAAGTTGCGGTGGACGACATGTTTATCATCGTGGCTAGCGCATTAAATAAAGTAGACGCAATTGACATCATGGAGCGCAAAAAAGATGGTGTGACCGGCTTGCGCGTGAGTTGTGGCGAGCAAACATTATTTGATGTATATCCTGAGCCTTACGAACACAGCAGCAATGATAAGTGGGGAGAAGGTAAGAAAGTATCCCATATCCGCTTAATCAAAGTACATCAAGGTATCGAGCTTAAGCGTGAAATGTTAGATGTCTACTGCCAAGTTAATCCTCAAAAGTATATGCCAACTGGCAGTGGGGTAATGATTTACGAAGATGTCATGTTGAACTATGGGCGAAGCATCGAAGAGCTAGTGGATGTGGTCAGCCGTTTCTATCGCAATTCCGTAGCATTAGTAACCGCTAAGTATATGCAAACCATGAGCGTGAATTAAGCGCCTAAAATAGGGGTGTTAAATGAAGTGGAGGACTATTACAGGGTGACATAATCATATCAACGCAATTACAGAGACGTTGTTGATGATGAAAAAATCCATACTCGCTGTTGCAATAGCAACATTCCTAACCGGATGCGGTGGTGTTGATGAATCGGAGCCTACAAGGACTGAGACGCCACCGACTAACTCCAATCCAACAGGTGATACCACACCTGCTCGACTCGATGTTAACGGTCCATCTAATGTTAACGAACGCGACAACGCAACGGCTAAAGCCGTGGTTGAATTTACGCTTAATCGTGATGCCACATCAGATCTAGAAATCTTTTATTCAGTGCAAAGCGCAGAGTCAGGCAGTGTGACCGCCACCCCCGGTAAAGATTTTACTGAGGTGGAAAACGCCAGCGTAGAAATTACCGTAGGTCAACGTCGTGCGAGCATTGAAGTTGACATATTGGGTGACCTAATCGATGAAGATAATGAGACTATTATTGTCTCAATCAACGATGTACAGGGCGCTGAAGTTGATTACATCAAAACGTCTACCTTCTTCGAAATTATTGATAACGACCCAGAACCGGAAGTGGTTTTCGACATTCCTCAGCAAATCGTAAGTGAAAAGACTGGCGGCATTGAAATCGGCCTTAGCCTAACCTCAATTACTGAGAAAGTGGTTACGGTACCTATCGAGTTCACGGGTACTGCTAATGAAGAACAAGACTTCGAAAAGCAATTCAGTGACACCATTGAGTTCGCGCCATTACAGGACAAACAGACGTTAGCGTTAACGGTTATTGATGATGCTATTCCTGAAGGTGGTGAGAGCCTGACATTGACGCTGGGCGACATCACCAACTCAGCAGCGGGTGATCAAGATAGCCATACCGTAATCATCTCTGGTCAGGTGGGGCTCAATGATACCGGCGTTCTACTTTATTCAGATGGCGTTAACCTCGACTATCAAGAAACGCCAGATGGCTTTCCCGGCCAAGATGCAGCGTCGGGCCGCGATGTGACGGTAAATAACCCTGTAGACGGTTTTGCTGGCTTCGCATTCGAATACCTAGATGCAGATGGCAACGTAATTGGTGAGGGGAGCCGTGATGAGGCGTCTGCTGAAGACGCTGTTTGTGTCCGTGATAGAACCACGAACCTGACATGGGAAATCAAGCAAGAGCAGCATCTGGACCTTATTACGGGTAACGATAATATTAATAATACTTTTCGTTCAGATCCCGTAGCGTATAACACTAACTTCGGACAGGAGCATAGCTTTTGGCGCAGTGCTAACTACCAGTACTTCTGGTATAGCAGAGATGAAGAAAATAATGCAGGGGTAGAAGGCGCTCAGGGAGAAGCTTTACTAAGTGATTTGCCAATTTCTTTAAATTGTTCCTATCAATCATCTGCACTGGAAGACGCTAGTGGAATTCCAGCCTCAGAACGACTCCCTCAAACGTTAGGGCTTAATCGCGGTGCAGTACGATGTAATACGAGTGATTATCTTCGTGAAATGCAACGTGCATCATTGTGTGGATTTACTGACTGGCGTTTGCCAACACTTAACGAAATGAAGAGTGTCGTCGTTTATGAAACTCAAACTGCTGTAAATGGCGAAGAGGTTTCAATTATCCCTTCAATGTTCTCTCGTGATGCGGCCATTGAAAAAGGCAATCAGGTGTTCAGCAATCAAAGCAATGCTGAAGTTCAATCACCTATCACTCGCCCTTTCTACTTCACTAGCACGCCAAGCACTGAAAATGATGGTTCGGTCTGGTGTGTTAATACCGAGACCGGCGATACGGCCCTGTGTCTTAAAAATCGTACTGGTTACATTCGCGGCGTTCGAGGAGGCTCTGAGTAATGTTTAAGAGAACAGTAACAGCATTAATGCTGATGACAGCATTTTCAGCATCAGCACAAGACTGCACCTACGATACCGTGCGTGCAACCATGAACCCTGATCTGTTTATTCAAAACGATGATGGCACTGTATCCGATGTGCGAAACGGTTTGCTTTGGCAAAAGTGCTCGTTAGGACAAACAGCAACAGAAGCTGGTTGCTCTGGTGTGCCTACAACGTTCGCTACATGGCAAGAAGCATTGCAAGCGGCTGAGCAGTTCAATACAGACAATAACTTAGAAGGGGCCGAGCGCTGGCGCCTTCCAAACATTAAAGAGCTATCAGCCATTGTCGAGTATGCCTGTGTAGCGCCTAGTATCGACCTGACTGTTTTCCCAGATACACCGAACGGCCGATTTTGGACGTCGACCCCGAAAGCAGGTGGACTGGGTGCCCGTGTTATCGATTTCACTGATGCTCAAGAGGTGGATAGAGAAACCTTACCAGAGCGATATATCCGTTTAACCCGTCTATTGAGTGAGTAAAGTGATGAAGAACTTCAAAATTAAAAAAGCTGCATTTCTGTTATCGGCATTAATGTTTGCAGGTGGCGTTGCAGCAAAAGCTACACCGGTTGATACGCGTTTTGATCTTGGTTACGGGTATACCAAAACCACGTTCTACGATGGAGAAGGCTTCTATGCTGACTATCGTTACCAAATGCTCCGCGATGTGATACTGACGGGCCATTACACCAAAGTTGATGATGACGACCTTGAAGCCGATGGCACCCGCATTGGCGCGAGTATCGAAAAGGTGTGGTCCTATAACCCATATACCGACATCGGTATCGAACTCTCTTATACGCATGATGACCTATCAGGCAACGGATATGATGAAACTCGTGGGATTGTTGGTTTGGGTGTTGGTTACCATAGTTTTGTGGGTGATTGGCGTTTTGATGGTAGCGTATCAATCAATGATGCAGAGGTTGAAGATACTTTTATCGAAGGCGAATTTAGAGCGACATACTTTCTTGGGGAAAATTTTGGCCTCACTTTACAAGTCGTTGGTGGAGAAATTCAAAACGCAGCGCGACTCGGTATGACGTATCAATTTTAAGAGTAGAAAATGGACGCAATAGTATACGCAGCTTCATCCTTTGCACTGGGTTTGGGAACAAACCTACTGCTTAGGCGTTTTCTTAAAAAACAGCAAGAAGATAGCTTAGTGGAAAGCTACATAGCGATTTCCACCAAGGCAAATGCCCTTATAGCTAAAAAGCGTGCAAACCAAGGAGACATCGACCCTGATACAGGGCGTATTTCTAGGAAGAATGCAATCAAGCGTATTGACAGTGCTATTAAAGCGTCAGATGCCGAAGATGAGATATCGGTTGTTGCCATGTTCAACCCGGTGGACTTCCATAAGGTGAATGAAGCCTATGGGTATGAAAACGGGGATAAGATTATTCTTGAGATGTATAAGCGTCTCAGAAACTATCTACTTAAACAAAAAGACACGAAAGAAACGGCAAATATCGGTGTTACAGAATCGGCCAATTTTTTAGTTTGGATGCCTGTTGGCATGGAAGTAAATGAAGTCAACAAGCACCTGACTATGATGGGGGAGCTTGTAAAAGAGCCCATCGAGTTGGATGGGAAAGTCGTTAATATAGTCTCCAACATTGGGTATGTGGTTATTCCAATTGAAATGGATGTCGGCGAGGAGGCGTATTTAGCGCTTGAAAAGATCTCAAAGCGTGGTGTGTCAGTGAGAAGTGCCATTTCTACGGTAGACGATATACAAGAGACTTCTATACACAAGTCGGCCATTATCGAAGACATGATAATTAGAGCGCTGGAGGAAGACTCTATAGAGACGCATTTACAGCCCATTGTGAATACGACTACAAAGACGATGGAAGCCGCAGAAGTACTCTCAAGAATGCGCATAGATGGCGAAGTGATTTCCCCCTCATCGTTTATCCCAGTGGCAGAGCGTTCTGGCCTAATAGACAAAATAGCATTGCGTGTTATCGAGAAGTCAGCGGGAGTGCTGGCTCAAATGAGTAAAGCTGGAAAGCTCAACGACCAGTTTTATTTTTCAATCAACCTAACTACACGGCAAGTGGCCAACTCAAAGTTCATAGATGATGCAATAGAGTTAATTAAAAAGCAGAATATCGAGAACCATCATATTCAGTGGGAAATCACTGAAAGTGTATTTAGTGACAATGATGAGATGTTCAGGATCATCAATGAGCTGGATAAAATGGGGTTCCGCGTGGCAATGGATGACTTTGGTACCGGTTACTCTTCGCTTAAGCAACTGTCTAGATTAAAAGTCAGTACTATCAAGGTTGACCGTTCATTCGTGACGGATATTCACCGAAATGAAAAGAACATGAAATTAGTTAGGGCAATTGACAGCATTGGAAAAAGTTTGGGCATGCACGTAGTTACAGAAGGTGTTGAAAATGAGCATGAGTTAAAAGCCCTTCAATCTCTGGGAATAGAGTCTTTTCAAGGTTTTTACTTCTTTAAGCCAATGCTATCAGATAAATTCCTAAGCATGGTTAAACAAAACTAGTAGTGAAAATTCATCCACTGCCGTCCAAACATGATGAGCGGCAGTGGAGAAAAAACTAGCTTACCCTATCAATTGACCCCAATAGGCTTTACAGCATCATATGGAAAGTATGTAAATTTATATCAAACCTAAAATTGTGTTTTAGTGGGGCTGAATGGGGCGTGATTTATCAATACTAAGTGTTTTATCAAAGCTATAAAAAAAGTGATTGAGATTAGGTATCAACCACTTTAAATAGGATTTACTAACTGAACAAACAAGTCGCTCTAGAGTGTATTTTAGAGGCGATGTCATCTATTTTAGAGGTATCAATCATTCCTTTTACATCTCTGTCTCTCATGAAGCTGGTGACCTCTTTTACATCATTTCCTAATCCGTTTATATCTTTCGTGCGAATATGCAGAGCAAAGCGTTCTGCGAAGGCTAGAATCGCACTTTCTTCCATCTCTAATTTACAACTATCTTTATCAAGATTGGTGATCATGTTTCGAATTTTAATATCAGTGCCCCATCTAACAAGAATAAGCGTGCTGAGGGAGTAGGGTGATACACCAAAACTTTCGCGAATCTGGTCATTCATTTCAGTAAATGTACTTTGTTCTATACACTCACTTTCGAAGCGAGATGTAATCTCATTTTCGTTCGAATCTAGAAGATAAACTAACCCTACATCTTTAAATAGAGAAGTGAAATAGATGCCATTCCAATCAATAGATTGCGTAGGGAATGACTTCTTGAGTAGCAATACAACTTCAGATGTGATGAGTATTTGAGACCATACAGATGCCGGTGAAAACACGGAGAATCCGTATGCAGAACGTCCAAGGTTAGTCATGATGCTCATCGAGAGCGATAGTACACTTTCAATACCTAAGCACTTAGTGATTGCTTCCTTGAGGTTTTTCACTTGGAAGTTAGCGTAAAAGGCTGATGATGCGTAGGACATGATTTTTGCCACGAGTACCGGCTCAGGTTCGATAATTTTGCATATCTCTTCAATAGAACGTTGTTCTGATTGTGAGTATGAAACTAGTTGTGATGTTGTACTTGAGAATAAGGGGACGCGCTCATTGTTGAGGATGTTATTCTTTAGCGATTGAAAGCGAATTTTAAACACGAGCTCCCTGTACTGGGCTGGAGTAATCCCCGTAATTTTCTTAAATGCACGTTCAAAAGATTTTCGCTCAGAATAACCCAGTTTTATTCCGATGAAATCAATACTCTCACCCGCAATGATTCCGTTGGTTGCAACCTCTTGAATCTTTCTTTTCAATAACACATTAAATGAGGTGCTATTTTTTTGAAGCGCACGTTCGTAGTGTCGAACGCTAATACCCAGCTCTTCGGCAAAACTTTCCTTTTTCCATTTTTCGGGCCCCAAAAAATTAAACAACTTATTGGTTGCGAGTATGGGGTCGTCACTTTCTGGTACAAGAACCGCCATTCTGTTGCGCTTTAATTTCTCTTTAAAGTGATTGAATGCTGTTGTGTCTGGCGAGGGTGTTTTAAGGCTAAAACAAGACGTCGAGTAATAAAAAATAATACCGTTTATGTCGGTAACTATCTTTGGTGATATCTTGAAGAACGTAGACATTTCACCAGCAAATGAAAAATCGGTAGCCTCTATTGGCATGAATTGGTGGCTAAACACATCATAAAGCAAGCGTTGTATACGGCAACAGGCCATTTTTTGTAGTGATTTGTTTTCAGATAGCGGCCATGGAAAGTCAATTTTCAAACTTAGCTTGTCACTACTTTCGATGAATATGCGCTCACCAAACAGGCTGTAAGATTGGTAGTAGGTGTTAAGGATATTAAGTGCCTCATATACGCTCGATGCGGTCGACATCGCAAGGAACATTTCACTGGCACGCGAGGTAGAGTAATTCCACCCAAGAACGAAGGGGAGGAGCGGTTTTTCAGATTCAACCGTGACTAACTCAACAAGCTTGTTAATTTCTTCTGCATTAGCAAATAATTCTTTACTGTTTGTGCTGTCGTTCTTCAAGTTCAACTCATCATACACTTTACCTAAAAGGTCGCTATACGGCTCAAGTGCATGAAATAAAGTATCTTTTGTTATAGAAGCTAATGGCACGTTCGTTAATCCTCCCTAATCGTTTTTTCATCATCAACCTTTCGGATGTGAATGTTGGCAAAATCAAGATCTGGAAATTCAGGATTGAATTGCCGGTCCCTTCGACGTTTAGTATTATCTTGCTTACGTGGTAAATTCACCTTGATGAATTCATCAGTAAAATAAATTACAGGCAAACTTGCACTCGGCTGTTTAACACGCTCGTCTGAAAACTTTACGTTTAGCATTGGGCGATAATATGACCCTTTCGTGTAACGGAATTGATATTTTTTTTCATCCATCAATTCAACGCGCTCAATAGCTGCTTTTACAATACGGTTTGACTCCGCTATGGGAACATTAGACATTAGTCTATCCATATATGTTCCTAAACGATTAAGTACTTCCGTTTTTGTAAGCGAGACTATACTTGGCTTTCTATGGTATGAAATGCCCATATAGATCAACTCGTCGTGAATGCATTTTATTTTTCGTGTGATTTGCAATGTGATGTATGAAGTCGAACCTAATGCATCATGAACTCTTTTCGCTCGCTTCCGCGCATCTAGGTCTTTAGTCATCTTAATATAAAGTGCCTCGAAACGTTCTTTCTCAGCATTAATATTCGCAACTAAATCCGACACCGGCAGCTGATGTGCTGTGGCTATTTGTATCACACCCGGTAACCGCAGTGGCCGTGATGGGTCTTGGTCCAATTTGGCACTAAACTGACTGTAGATATCAATGGCTTGCTTTAATTCTGTATCATCGAGCACCCTGTAATCTTTTCCATCTACAGGCAATTTTATAGCAGCTATCTTGATGTCGGAACTGGGTAGGCCGTGTATGTAACTAGTCAAATCATCAGCGGCTTGTTTGATACGTTTATAAATATCCAGCAATTCCAAGTTATTTGCGGTTTTCTTCATACTTTGCCCTAAACGTGATACAACACATTTTATTGTAGCACAAGTTTATGACGGTACAGTGCTTAATTAAGAAAGAAAATACAATGCGTTAATACACTGACCAGTCAATATCGTTCGTATACACTGGGCTTCATGGATTGCATCAAATTATTGGTGTCAGCATTATTGGAGAGAAATTATGCTGTTAGGGTTATATCTGTTGGTGATGATATGTTTGCTCGCAACTAAGCTGACGGACTCATATATTGGATTAATCATACTTGGAATTGTGGCATTAGTTTCTTATATGACTACTGTGGCTTTTGAGGCAAGTCTATCAAAGAAAAAAAGGGTATTGTTCGCCAGTTTGGGTTTCGTACTAATTTCAACTTTGGCAATAGTGGGCATGGTGAGTATGGAACAAAAACCGGTTACTGTGGCCGACTATTTGATGCCGTTGTTCTTGGTACTTTGTCACCCAATAGTGTCACGTATCAAAAAGGGTGGTGAGCGCAATGCAGCCTAATTCGTTTTACAAAGAAATCCTCACATTAAAAGAAAAGGTCGAAGGTACCGACGCACTGGATGTTATGCACGCAGCGCGTCTTAAATTAATTCGTTTGAGTTTAGATAAGGAAAACATCGACCTGTTGAAGCGCAATGAGACGCTAAAGAACGTGGTTTTAAAGTTGTCTGGTGAACCTATAGATATGCCTTTGTTCGATCCAGATAGCATTGAGGTAGGTGATTTTGTGAAAACTTTTAAGCAAGAGACCCTTCAACACTTTAATAATATTCTTCTCGTGGCGCATACCGCTAAGTAACCATGCTTACGCCAGTTTAATAGCTGGCGTTGTTATTCTTTCAATAATTCTTTAATTCTCTCTGGATTCATCATAATATCTTTTGTGAAGTGTGCGCTGGCGTCATAGGCCACTTCAAGCGTATCTAAATTACTTTGGCCAAGAACCAATCGCTTAAGTTCGCCTGTCTGTTTATTCTTTCTCGTGGCAAGCATATCTGCGACGACGTGCTTATCTTCGTGCAGGGTGCTATGTAAAGGCGCGGAAATGTAGAACCGATAGTCTTTGTTGTTGTTCATGCCATAAAGAAACGGTGATAACGCAGTCACTAAACTATGTTGTTCGTTTCGTTGAAATGGTATGACATGACGGGTGTCGCATACTGGGTAAACCAGTGTTGTATTAATGGCACCTGTAGAGTCAATTAACGACATGATTAACCAATGTTCTGAAGGTGGGTGATGCGGCCATTCAATATGTGCAGTTGGGAGCTTCTTATCATTAACCATCAATCCCTGCGCCTGTTCACAAACAGAAGAGGCCAATCGTATCCACAATGAAGCGCCATGGCGTTTAGCGTGATTTTTAGCTATGAAAAGTCCGTTCTCTCCAAAGAAAAGACCTTTGATAACGGGTAATCCGTTTGGAAGCGTAACCGAAGCATTGGGCTCAGCATTCTTTATCTTTTCTGCAAAATCTTTCACTGTGACAAATCGGCCGAAGTGAATGTGGGCGAAGCTGTTGTACGTCAATGTGATGAGTAGCGATTCCATCATAGACGGCGCAACGACTTTAACCCGGTGTTGACGATAATTATTTAATGAAGCGTTAGAAGCATTGTCTTTTATAGACTCAGGTTTACCATTGTCTTCCAGAGAAGGTACTTTGCCTTCAGTGTCTTTCATGGACAAGTCTTCAATTGTGTCCTTTGAAGACATCGCTTTATCGTTTCCAAAAAAGGTAACGCTATTTAAAGGAACGAACACATCAGGGAGCAGTGTCCTTCGTTGACGAAATAGGGGGCAGTCGGAATGATGTAGTGGAGAATCAGGGAAAGAGGAGAGAAAATAAGTATCAGTATCGCGGCGGTGTTTAACGACCATTTTGATAGGAGAGCAACAACAGTGACAAAGTATATCCCAATGCCCATGCAGACCGCTCAAGAAATCCTTATCGTCAAGGCTATCTAATGATATGCCTGACAACGTGCGGTCTGCATTTTTCCTATCAATGATCGAGAACATTATTCCTCAGTGGCGACATCAGCACCTTTACGTTCGTTCATGAACAACATAGCAAAGAAAACTGCAACACCGGCAACAAGGGCATTGATGTCAGATAATGCCTCAGTAGCAATAGCTGCGCCCATAGCGCCAAATGAAACACAACCGATAAGCGCAGCCTTTTTTACAGGGATAGATTTAGTCATAGTAATACTCCAGATTGAATGAGAGCGCACAACACTGTGCAAATTTCACATTCATAATAATATCTATTTGTAGGTGGCAACCGCATTAAGGGCTTTAATATAAGGCGTTAACATCAATTTGGTTTGAAGCAATTCATAAAAACCTAACTGTTAGTACCAGAAAGAACTTACAACCATAAGTTGTAATTTTCATCTAAAGATATGTTTGAGAAACGATTACGAACTGTATTGATTGCAATGCTTACTGCCTTATCAAGTTCCACATCAAACCATTCTTTTGCAAGTACATCTTTACCCGTTTTCCTGTTCCTAAGTCTAATCTCTTTACGATAGGTATGGAGCTGTGTATGTATAAGAGTTTCTAGACCTTGAACATTGATGTTGTAGCAGGGTAAGATTTTGAGAATTCGAACAGGGGAATAAAGATAAGTCCCTTCAACATCAGCATTTCTAATTCGAAGTGGGGTTTGATTCGAAGTTACACCTATTTTTATGAGATTTTTAAACTTAGTAACCTCTGGAGATGTAGAGTGTGAAGCTAAGAAATATATCTCACCAGTCTTGTTCCCATAACGCTCCTCCAATGTTTTACTTGTTTCTCCTAATTGTTTGGCAACGTTTATTTGTACACGTCGGGTCCCGCTTGAGCGGTACATCCCCTGTGAGAACGATTGATAAAGCATGTCTGCATACATCCCATTGTCGAAAATGATTTTCAGTCTTGGGTTAGCCTTACCATTAGAGTCGAATTCCATTTTCAGTTCTTTTTCTACAAAACATGTAATCCCTCCCCAAATGAAGACATCGCCTACTTGTATCTTAGACGTTCCTTTGAAAGAGGATATTGAATCGGGATGGGTGTCTATGGCATCCATGATTCTGTTAAATATGGGTATATAACGCGAAAAGTCAGGGCAGGGAGTTCTTTGGCCAACACGGTCTTGAGTATTTTTAGGCTTTGCTTTTTTCAATGTGTCCGTATCGAACAGTCCCTTAAGATTATCGCCACCTAACAAGTCCAAAACACTATCGGCAAGAGCATCATCGTTAGAGGTATCTAATTGTTGCACCTTCTCTGGCTTAGTACTTTCATAAGCACTATCACATATGTCGGTCAAAAGAAGTCCGTTTATATCAGCGTCTTTTAAATCTTTACGATTAGAAAGCTGCCTGATTCCCCTTAGCTTTCTGGCTAGCAGCTTTTCATCAAGTTCCCCTTCCAATTTAGGTTCTCTTTTGTGTTTTGAGAAGAATTCATTAACATCATTTAGTGTCTGCATCGCGGGATCAGAAGAAGCATGATACGAAGTTGTCTTTGCTACAATATCCTTAAAAAGGTCGTCTTTTTCTTGCTCCCAAAACTCATCAAGATTCAGTGAGCGTTTAGCTAAGTGTCTACCTATGTGTTTCGACATAAAAATATTCCGTTACTTAATCACTAGCTTTTGAAGCTTCCTGATTTCTTTTCGCTTGAGCCCATTGAAAAAGCTTTTGTAGCGCAATGGCCAATCTATGCTCTATATCGTCTTCACTTCCTACTTCAGGATGCCTGCCATGTTCTGCTTGAAACTCCTTTATCCGTGGAGCCAGTACCTTTGCTTCCTCGATGCTCATATCTGACTGCATTGCACGAACTTGAGATTGGATGACGCTGAGCAGTTGAGCATCAATCCCCCGTGATATGACTTCATAAGCTTGTTGGAAAGGGTTGATGCTATGAATGAGATTGATATTCAAGTCATCTACGGCAATAAATTTATCACCCATAAGCAAGAATTTTTTATTGGGGTCAACATCAGCACCGCTTGAAGGCCCATCATAGGTTTCATTAGGGTCTTCGATGTGAGGTTTTGCGTCTGATGGCACCTTATCACCAGTGACCACTTTTGCACCACCGGCAGAAACTGTCATTGCTGTTAAAAAAACCTCAGAAAGCCTCTCTATTTCGTCATCTTCGATTTCAGGATAAGACTCTTTTAGGAGGTTAGGGATGTGGTAGTCTCGCCAAACTTCGGGTTCGTATTCACCTGTGAGTACTGAATGCAGTTTCTTGCTGTCGTTAGTTAACTTGGCAATGATGGTATCGCTGTTCTCAATCGCCTTTTTAGCCGCTTCACTTGGAGGTTTAGGCCAGTCGTCTATACTGATTTCGTAGTCACCTTCACCTTGACCAACTACTTCTCCGCGAATTTTGAAATTCACTTTAGGTGCTAATACTTGCTCCATCAATAGTGAGACAGAGATAGCTTTCAGCATATTGTTTACCGCATAAGCTGCTTCGTCTGAGGTTGCGTCAGGTTCAGCGATTAAATTTGTAAACTGTGCGTGTGTTTTTCCCTCACAGTCGCGAGTAGCACGACCAATGATTTGAATGACCTCAGTCAAACTACTTCGAAATCCAATCGTAAGTGCGTGTTCACAATACTCCCAGTCAAATCCCTCCTTAGCCATACCAAGTGCGATGATGATGTCTAAATCATCTGCGCTCGTTATGTTATTTAGGTAGGTTTGTACTAATGCCCTATTGGGGCCGTCATCAACGAGGTCAGCAACCTTCAAAGTTCTCTCAGAACCATCGGGTAATTTTGCTGGTACAAGATAAATACCACTCTCATCTGTGGCTATTTCTTCTAAATGTCCACCGCCGATAATATCTAGAATAGCTGACCGCTCATTATATTTATCACCTGTACTTTCTCGCGAGTTGACATTGGGTATATGGATAATCGTCTTCTTAGTGACATCGAGTACTTCACTTAGACCGCTTAAATAGCCATCGCGATAAAAGTGGTAACCTATACCCAGTGATTTCAGATACTGATAGCTTTGTATCTGTTCATAATAGGAGTAACTGACAGGTTTGAATTTTGCTTCGTCAGAGGAATTGAGGATGTTTAATTGGTCCCCTCTGAAGTAAGAGCCGGTCATAGCCACAATGTGAGCATTACTGTTGCTCATTATCTCACTGAGAACATTACCAAGCTCATTGTCTGCTGACTCGCTGACATGATGAAACTCATCAATGGCAATCACTGTGTCATTTAACAATGAGACATCAATATCTTTTAACGTTAGCCTGAACGTTGCGTGAGGGCACAGCAAAACCTTTTCATTAGACGATGACAAAAACTCCCGAAATACATTTGCCTTGTTAATCTGACCTTCATTACAAAGGTTGTATTTGTCGGGCATGTGCCAATCAGCGAAAAACCCATGCGATGTAAGGTCTGTTGACTTAAATGAACTTCCAATGGACATTTCTGGTACAGCAATGATGGCCTTTTTCATACCTTGATTGAGAAGCTTATCCAGTGCTACGAACATCAACGCACGGGACTTACCTGATGCTGGTGGTGCCTTTACTAATAAGTATTGCTCATTTCTCTGTTCAAAAACTTTGGCCTGCATTGGACGCATGCCCAACTCATTGATCTTATTTGTGGATGTGTTATCGAATTGAACGTTTACTAAATTAGGCATCGTGGCCTTCCTTGGTATTAATTAGTTTCTCATAACGTTTGAAGAGGAACGCGACGCGTTCCGCTGCGTCCTCAAATGGCTTGTCACGGTACAACTGCTCAACAGCAAGGTCGAGCGCAATATGAGCCTTTTTGAGTGGTTCAGGCATCTTGTCCGGGTCATAGAGTTGCGCCAATGTCTTATCAGGATAATCTGCTCTTGTCAGCAAAATTTCTTCGCCGAGTTCGCTAATCCTTGCTTTCTGCGCCTCTGAAACTTCAGGCCATGGAAAAGTGTTGTAAACCAGTGTAGCGGAATATCGATAACGACTTTCAAGTCTACCTGCAACTGTACGCATCCAATCGTTGTGCATTTCGCTAGTTAGAATTGAAAAATCATAGAGAGTTGCATTTGGTACCATCTGGTTTAGGTTAGTACATATCACTTCATGACTGACAAAATCTACAGGAATGTATTTCCTTCTTTCTGAAGAAACACAAGGAACTATAAGATAGTTTCCAGATTTTGGCTGGGCTAATTGCAAAAATGTATGAGGTCTTTCTGCGCCTTTCAAAGCAGCTGCATGTCCTGCCTTTATCCTTAGCGCTTTGATTTTCTCAACTCTGTCTTTTAACTCAGGTATTTTTGTTACTTCCTCAAGTGATTCATCGACCAGCCAAAAGCACCAGCGTTCAATACTGTTCAGAAACTCCTTAGAGCCAACAACTTTCCTTACTAGTTGAGATTTTTGTGGATATTTATCTAGAAAAGCCAATCGGTCTTCGTTTGTCACGAATAAGTTTCCACCGTCAGTGGGCATACTCCCCCTTATCATGGCACCAACATTAGAGATGGGTTTTGTGATCGGAGTAATAACTGTCTGCTCACCCTCGATTAAATACGGATTAATGTTTTTTACATGCTTATATTCTAATTTACCATCACTAGAGTTTAGTATTCGTGGTTGAATTTTGTCATTGGAGGCCAAGCCAATTATAACAACATGTACTGCTGCTTTATCCTTTGCAGAATTAGACCAGCTGAACGTTTGGTGTGCAAAATCAATACTCACATCAATATCAAAAATGTAAGGAAATAATAGTGATGGTTGGTCCCCTTGAGTGATAGAGTTAGTTGCAACAAATGCGCATTTATATGGTGTTTTTGATATATATTGCGCCCCTTTCCAAAACCAAGACGCTACAAAATCAAGGTATCCTAATGACTCACTTCTAGAAAAAGCATACTGCATATCATCGCGTTGCTCTTGAGTTCGCTCCGTAGTGCCGAGAAAAGGGGGGTTGCCACATATGTAGACCTCTAATTCTCCGTATTCATCACGCTTAGGGCATACCTGTTCCCAGTCGAGTCTCAAGGCATTTCCATGAACGATGTTGCCAGACGCTTTTAGTGGCAACATTGGTTCTGAGTAACCGAACTCCGCTTCAAATGTCTTATTCATTTGGTTTTCAGCAAGCCAAAGTGATAATAGCGCTATTTCATGGGCAAAATCGTCAATCTCGATACCGTAGAATTGAGACAAACGAATGCCGCTCATAAACATGACAGACTGCTCACCTAAAGCATCCAGTGCTTTAAGTACCTTCATTTCAAAGTGACGTAACTCTTTGTAAATAATGATTAAAAAATTGCCCGAACCGCAAGCTGCATCAAGGTAGCGGGTGCGTTGTAATCGAAAAAGTAGTGCCTGTAATTTTTTAGTACTGTGTTTCGCTTTTTCTAGGGCTTCTTCGAATTCATCAAGAAATAATGGTTTAATAAGTTTCATGATATTAGGAACACTGGTGTAGTGTTGCCCTAATTTTCCACGTTGCTTCGGGTCTATGACAGCCTGAAACATGCTTCCGAAAATATCTGGATTGATTTTATCCCATTCAAGCGCCCCTGCTTCTATGATCATGCGTCGGGCTTTGCCAGTGAACGTTGGAACCCACTCATCAATGGCGAATAAGCCGCCATTGACATAAGGGAAAGACGCAAGATGAGAGGGTAAATTTGCCCGTTCACTAGCTTCATTCGGCAAGTTTAAAACACGGAATAACTGAATAAAGAAGGTATCTAAATCACTGCCGTTTTTATCGGTAGTATTTGTGACTGCTGTGATGAGCTGATTTTCGGTGAAAATGCCTGTGTCTTCAGCATAAAAGCAAAAGAGTAAACGAGTAAGGAAAACATTAAAAGCGTGGGTCTTTTCAGGTGTATCAATGGTGTTGTGACGTCTAATCACATCGCACAATTGCCCCAGTTTGTACGCTGCTTTTATGTCAGCTGGATGCTCGTCGGTTAGTTCGTACTTCTCAATACCGGCTAGCGGAAGGAAAAAAGCGTAATTTTTATGAAGGTCTACAAATTCAACATCCAACAGTGTTTTTGCTTTTGTATCGTAAACGACAACATCATTAAAATCTGTCACAAATACAAAACGTATATTTTCTTTAAATGTGCTGGTGGCTTGTTTCAGGCTATTACATTGATCATGCAAATCCATACCTGATTGGACAGACTTGAAATGTATTTTATTTTTGAGTCTAAATTCCCCTTCATTAGAGGATACATCTGAACCGATGTTATTTTTAAGCTTTGTGATTGTGGCGCGGGGAGTTTTAAAAGCGAGCATGAAATCAAAAAAGAAGGTGTCTTTATTCTTTTCTTTCACCAAAACTTCTAGTTGTGTGAACGCTTTTGTTTGATCAAACGCCATGTAAAACTCCATTAATAGAACCTAAGTCATCGGCGACCAAGTTCATTTTTCAAATATAACCCATCACCCTTCTGAGCAGTGATATGGAATGTCTGTCTCAAGTATATCGATATTTTGTATTGCGCAATAAGGTGAATTAAGAAGAATCAATACGCTCAAGATTATCCACCGTAGAAAAACCCATTCAAGGTCACAGGGTGGATATTACATTGAGAATTTGAAGAATTCATTTTGCTCCAGTCCATTTTTGTAAGCTCTATTAGATGGTGCTGAGCTTCAAGCGGGTTCTTGTGATGTGTGTACAAGAGGGATGGGACCAAAGCAACCGGTAAGTACTAGTAGAAGAGGGGCAATAAGGGCAACGTGTTTCATGGCATCCATTCCTATGTGTGAGTTAAAACAATAACACTGCCACGACAAGATAGCAGGGTTACACGCGTTTATACAATCGCGTTAATTACTGAAGATACCGACAAGGCCACCGAATACGAGGCAGCACATGACGCCAACAGCAAAAAAACGCATTGCATCCACAACGTCATCTTCCTCATCAGCAATTAAATCATCGGCGTTAACGTTCAGTTTTTTAGCAAGGGCGACAACATCTGATTTATTCAATGTGCCTGAGCATTGGTCGAGCCCGTGTTGAATACGAAGCTCAATCGCATCATCAAGAACGCGCTCAACGCTAATATTCTCATCACTAAGTGCAGGCGGAGTAGACGTAGCGCTCATTTTAGCTCCTTTGAATTTTGGCCACATCAAAGAGGCCGTTACTAGATACTCATGATAATACTGCGACTTGAGGTGAGGCAACCTATTCAAATTAGGACAACCTAACAAATCACCCTTTACCCAGCACCGCACCCTAACCTCTGAAGAAATAGGACAACCTAACAAGCACCCCTGACACAATATAATGGCACTTCGTAGCCCCATTTGAGGGAAATTTAACATCAGCTTTCCTGCCGGACCCCCTCACGCGTTTGTTTCTTATTTTTTCTTTTTCCGTTTTTTTCCGTCTTATTACCACGGGCGCAGGCTCGCCAAAGCAGCTGTCCGAAACATCCCAGAAGAACAGGTCAGGCAATTCAAAAGAAGCGCAGGGGGGAATAAAAAGTCGAAGAAAAATCCTGGGGGGGGAACAACAGGACAGGATTCAGGATAGGGAGGGGTAGCTGTTCGCTGTCTTTATTACCCTGCATTGATAGGTTGTCCTAAATTAAGGGCTTTTATTTGTCCCATGGTCTAGATAAGTGCGTTGTGTTACATTCCCCGGCCATAATAAAAGGGGATATACGAGAAACTATGGACAGTGATTTAGCGATTATTACGCAACGGGCCAACGATAATCTTCATCAAATTACACACATTGAGCAAATAACCGAAGACGAACATAAGGGGTATATCTTTACCCTTAAATCAGGCATGCGTCTTCACCCCATCTTCCCAAAACGAGATTTTAAGCCAAAAAAATACCCATGCTCTTTTACTCATGCCTCAAGCCAATCAATCCACCAGCTGCTGTGTGAATATTACCTTGCTCACAACGAGACCTTTGATGATCTAATCGGTAACGTTGTGTGTGCCAATATTGGCGATAGGACGATTCTTAAAACGTTGCGGCGAGGAGGGGCAAAACCAACGGCTCCTGAAATCGGTTTTACACACGGGTACACCATAGACTTGGTAAAGACTTTTAACACTCAGTTGCTCGCCAGTTTCGATAAAAAGAAAGGTTTGCTTAGCCATCTTGATGGGGAGAACTGTACCTTTGCTCCTTTCATTACCAAAATCCCTATATATGAAATGCTCTATTTCATGGGCAAAAAAACGGTGGCCAAAAACACCATTCGCTTAGCTAACAAGTTTCACAATATTCTTGTTACTTGGACGCCAAAAGGCACCTGCGTTTATCAAGATAATCCCAGTGATGACCTGCTTAGCCCATTTAATATCGTTGAAGTCTTCGAACAACATTTCAAAGCCCCTCGGCAAAAAGATTACTACAAGGTTGCTTGGGAACTGGGGGAGAATCAAAGCGGTTTTTATTTATACCCAAGAAATGACCCTTTCCTGATCATGTGTAAAGAGCGTCAAACACATGTGTCTTATCGAGCCTCTACGGCAGATGATTATGATCGGAAAGTGAATTACGTCGTCACGTTTATTGGGGTACCTATTTTCTATCCAGCCAAAGACAAGGATGCGAAACCGGTTCCAGTTAAATCAGTAAACTCCGATAATAAATGGTGATTTAGTCGGTATTAGCAAAAAATTGGAAATCCATTGCATTTATTATGTTAAATACTGGCGCTGTTACAACTGTGTATGGCAATGAAGATTGACCATAGCGCATATTAGAAGAGTTTTAACGGGCAGTCCTTCTTTTTCCTGCACAGCAACGTGACGCTATGTAAAATCTAGTGAGCCCACCAGCATATTCGCCCTAGTAATAAACACAACGGTTCTTCACGTTTATATAAGACGCTTTTGTTAGGGGTTGCATGACTAATAAATAAGTTATTATCAATAGTACAAATCAATACAACATAGGCGTATCACATGTCAGATACCAAACAAAACAGCAATGCTAATCTAGCTAAAGTGGTTAGAACGATGAACACCGCACGTAATCAACTGGCCCCGCTGGTGGCTGATGTTGTTATTGCTGCCGTGAATTCTAAAAGTGCCGATTCTGAGCTACTTGAAGTACTTGGTCTTATCTCTGGCCAAGGTATCAGCGCAGAAGAGTTAATTAACGCACTTCGTGAAGGCATCAGAGAGCGTCAAAAATAATCTATAAAAGGTGGCCACATGGCCCTGCGTAATTAGCAATACATCTATCTAAGGATTAATCAGTATGGCCAGTAAGATTGAATTCAAACTTATCAATGTGGTGCCGCATCGAGCTATGCGTGACAAAGGGCATGCCAAATTTGCCATCTATGAGGATGGTGAACAAGTAAACTGGCTGTGGATGACCAATGATGATATTAAAGCCAACATCCAAGAGTATCCTGACCAGCGTGAAAGCTTAATACAGGGCTTAATTTGATAACCTATGGATTAATCGACCATTGAATAGTTCGGCTCAATCAGCCACCCTATCCGTTACAAAAATTAAAGAGACATATTCATGGGCTTCAGAGGTCTTAAAACATCTTATGGTGATCGAGATGTTTTCTATATCACTCCATTTGGTGACAAATTTAAACTGCATGTGGAACCTGCATACCGCAACAACGGCACACATAATTTAGATGGCTATTATCCGCGTTATTTCAAATCTATCGGTGCAGCTAAGGCATCTCTAACCAAATTTCTTGGCAAGCCTCCTAAGTGGATAGATGTTCAAAGCAATGCTGATTTCGAATCATTTGAATAAAGTTAATGAGATGACGTAATGAAAGTTTCTATTAGAAAAGGTTTGCCGACTAAAAAGTCACTATACGAAATTGCCGATAGTCTCAACGTGACGATTACCTCACTTGAAAACCGCTCATCTATGGATAGTGTCTCGTGGCAGCATCACAACGTCGAAGCCATGCAAGCGTTTATGGAGACATTGAATAAAGCAGGGTTTGAAGTCTATGGTTACGAGTCTTACAACCCTAAGAAGTTAAGAGCTGGCAGTTTTCGTATCAAGCCTCAGATAAAGTAAAAGGGCCAGCAATGGTTAAACACAAAAGGACCCATAATGATTAGATTCTTCGCCGACGATGCAAAACAAATTACAGATCTCACATTTATCGGTGATGCCATTGACCTACCATATTATGACTTTGTGGTGGGTGTTGAACCGTTAAGTGGAGGAACCTCGATAGCATACAATAACGGTGAAGGGGAGGCGTTGAAGACGCACCTGATGAGCCTTAACGAGACTACTGTTTTGCATTTAAGCCACCAGCCACAACCACCGAAAGAAAGGTCTGAGGATTTAATAGGTAGTATATTCAATCGATTGGAGGTGAAGCCCATAAAAGCTCGTTACGGCATTGCAATTCTCCAACCACAACACAAACAGGACCAAGTTACATTTGTTAACACACCTGAAGAGCTTCTTGGAGACGGTGTTGTAGAAGAATCGCCTGAAACATTACTTTCAATGCTCAAAGAAAGAATCATTGATAATGCAGAGCATGACAGTAATTAAGGTCAAAGCAATTCACCAGATAATGTTAGCTTAAAAATCCGACCCAAAAAGGTTTACCATGATAGAAACAATGCCTCCCATAACGCATGTACCACCTCGTTTAAACGAGAAAAACATGAATAATATACTGCTTCGCATTGCTCACTACTTTCCAAACTTAGATTGCATAGGAAAGAAGCAGTTTCTATCGGAATTATTTAATGTTCGCTGTATTGATGAATGCATATCTGATGAATGCGTTTTTCAAAACATTGAGCCAGCCGTCGATAGAGATGAGCTAAAAGAACTAGCTGAAAGAATTATCGGTTATACGAACTACTCCTTAGTCCAAGCAAAAAAAGTGGTAAGGAATATTCTCAATACAATTCCAAAACGTTTTGATGACCTTATCGATTACACCACAGAAGAGCGGTTGAAGGCTTTTAAAGAAGCGGCCAACTTTCACGTATCAGTTCATACAGGAAACGAAATTCATTTAGATACGCTCGATGGCATAGCCAACGCCTTTGAGCAACTCCCAGACGTCGCTATCACGCTATTTGGCAATTCACAGATGGATGAGAGCCGAGCTATAAGTGATGAAACGATAGAAGCCTTAACAGTTCGTCAAAAGATGCTCTATAGAGCTTGCGATTATTACTTGAATCACAGAGTCGGATTTAAAACCAACACCATGTGGTTAGCTTGTTTTATATCAAGCAATAGTTTTGGCTGTTTGGATGGATGGCTACATAGGGATGGCGTGCTTTGCGATAACAGACATTTTGGGTTTAAAGACGACGATGCTGTTGTCGAGCTAGTTCTATCGTCGCTAAGCTATCTTGATGAATATTTTAATCGACAAGTCGAATATAAAGGCGTGAGTTCTAATGAAGCTAAAAGCTTCTGCCGAACTGGCTCTATGTATATCGAGGCCATGCTTGATGCAGTCGAATATATTGTAAAAAGCAGAGAAGCAAAAGGAGAGATCTTTGACTATGCCTACGAGAACATAATGGCTTTGCTTGATGAACACTTACTATTATTGGACGGTCGTCAAGAACTGAAGTTACTGACACATAAAGTTGCATTTGATTGTGTAACTGGCTTTACCCAACGTCAATTCGACTTGTTATATGAAATAGTCGAAGGTGACTACGGAACCCAAGGGCCACCTCCAGACATGTATACTTTTTTTGATGCATGGAACTTCATGGTATATGGCCAACAACATGGTATCAAAGCTATGTTGGGCCCTTTGTTTTTAAGGTCTAATTATCATAGGTCGTCATTGACAGAGCTGTCTAATTTTGTCACTGCTCAACTGGAGAGTGATGGGCTCGAAAAGTATTGGGAAGACATGTTCATGGGATATTTCACAAACTATTTATTTACTTTAGTTAACAAAAACTCCCACAGTCATTTTCTGTTTGATGAGATATTAGCCGCTTCTTTGGATGCCAGATGTATCGTTGACAATAAAGATGTTGTAAGGACAATGGCCGAACTGGGCCATCAACCATCAAGGCAGGCCATGAATGAATATTGTTAAGCGTTGCGCGTAAGGTGAGCGTTTAAATACAGGGTTGCGTCCTTGGTAAGTACATTACAGTAACGGTATTGTTTTTTCATTTCCTTATAATAGTGGAGAAAGTTAATTTATGAGTAATACCGAGCAAAAATTCCCCGTCAATGAAGTCCATGCCGCATGGCAAGAAGGTTATGACGCATTTGATGAGAGTATCGAACACCCAGACCCACCATACGAAGATGGTTCACTTGAAGCCGAGTCATGGCTTGATGGGTGGGATGATAGACAAGAAGATTTAAAGCAACAGGAGAAGTAGTGAAACAGAACGAGCAGCGCAAAGAAGTACCGCCTGTATTAGTTAAAACATGGTATGAACTTATCAAGAATGGCCCGGACAATGAAACACGGGAACATGCACAGAAAATGTTGCTTGGAGCATTTGGCTCTCATCATGAGCTAGAAAAATACCTTAAAAAGCACAGGCTCGTCTAATTACTTCTAAAGTCGTAAACAATAAAAAAGGCACCAAAGTGCCTTTTTTTGTACGTATGGCCACATCAACCAATAGCGTTTTTAAAAGCTGTTCTTCATGCACGAGCAGCAAAATTAAATGAAATCACGTTAGTGCGTTTAGGCTCAAAAAAGTGCTTAAGCTTTAAATTGGCAGAGTGGTCTATCGATACGCTATCACCTAAAGCGTTCTGTATATCACTGAAAACTCTTGCGGCTTGAAAGTCTTTAAACGTCTCTGGCCAATAATAGACCTTGCCATCTGAGGCAGTGATATGAAAATAGTAATTCCACGATTTCGTCTTATAGTCAGGGCTGTGGTTCGCTATACGGCAGACTAGGCTATTTCCGTCCTTTATAGCCTTATGTAGATCTCGAAGCTCTTTTTCGTCAGCAGATAATAATAATTCGTTCATGGTTTAGAAACCCTTAGTTACGTCACTTGAAATATAATACGAAGAAATTGGCAGCCTGTGATTTATTAAGGGGGCAAAAATTTTAAGTTAACGTATCAACCTGAAAATAGTGAACAAACTGTTTATACAAAAGGTTTAGATATTAGAGCGCAGAGGATATAAAAGGTGGGCCTACCTATCGAATGAACTATGTAAAGGCATTCGATAAGTAGAACTTCAAGGCGTATTACTAAAGACCGTAGAACCGAAGAAGGTAAGAGAAGGTAGCCGAGATAACAGGCTCACCTACAGTATAAAAGATGAAACCGAAAGCCCCCGTTAAAAGCCCACTAACAACCAATTTATGCGTTAATGTATTTTTTCGCACGATATATGACAGAGCATGCCCGATACCTAAAAACACAGGTAAAAGATGACCTAAGAACAAGACCAATGTAGTTATAATCAGTGCATAAAAACCATCGACAACGTTTTTGTACTCCAGAAAATCAGCTAGTGCGATAGCAGTTAAAAACGAAAGTACAACGAGAAGGTTCAAAAACCACCTTTCGACAAAGCCTTCCTGTCTTATTTCTGTATTCTCATATGCAGCCTTAGCATCATTTTCTAACTTTTCGAAATCATGACTGGTTTTTTCAGCCAACTTAATGCCGCACGCTAAAAGGGGAAATAAATACAGAAGAGGCATAGAGGAAGATAGTATGACTTTGTTTACATCAGTGCTCACAATGACTACATACAAACTCACCAAGAAAATCAGTACCAGAAAAAACGCCCCATCGCGGCCTGTTCCTTTCAAATCTGCTTGGTAGCTTCCTCTATACGGGTCATGGACCGTAACATTCCTACGATAAACTGTGTGCAAGTCATCATTCATTTCTTTATAGATTGACACTAGCGCCTTCACCAACGTTAATGATGCTATAACTATATAATTGACGATGGGTATTAACGGGATGATAGATGTTCTAAGGAATTTAAACATTTAGGTTTCCTTGTGATTTTCACATTTAAAGAGGCGACAGCCTAGAGTTAAGTCGGCGAATATTACATTAATCTGTTCGGCACAACGCCATTAATTTGTATCATTGAACGTTCATTTGAAGCTCGCCAGCCTGTTCGACTAAATCATCTTCATTAATTCTTTGTTTGTACTTCTCGACTTTCTTAGCAATGTATACCAAAGACAACGTTAGCTCCTGTCGGTGCTTATTAAATGCCTCATCATCTAAGAGTCGAGAACATGTCATAATGCCTGTATAACGCAAACGGGGAAGATTGCGCCATATTTCGCTGGGGTCATTAATTCCATGGTGCGCATAGAACCCTATTAGCTCAGGGTCTACGACTTCACCACGGCCAAAACAGTATGAACATACCCCTGTATCAAAGAGCAAGTCAGATGGCTTTTTCTTACCTTGCTTTTCTAAACAGCACGCGCAAATGTTCGTTGCTGGAAACGACACGGTTCGGAGATTTTCTTTAAGCGTATCGACTACCTCGTCTTTGAGAGACATCGCTTTGCTAGTTTTTTCAGCTACTTTTGCTGCTTCACTTTTAAGATATTGCGTGCGAACGAACAACACCACACACATCACCGTGGGCAAGACGAAAAAGAGTGGGATTAGAAAGCTATTTAATGTTGAAGCCGAATGGGCCCACGCAAAGCTTAAGCTTACACAGGCCACAGCGACAGCGACACTTTTAAATAAAGACGGCAGTACCAACATCCAATTTGATTTCATCATTGACTCATTTTCTAAAAATAGACAGTGGGGTAATTGTAAGTGCATTATCATTACCGCCAGTTTATTAACTCGGCTATTAGCTGGGCTTATTACCATTAAGCGGCATTAGTATGAGGTAATTCAGTGTAGCCTTCTGGGTATCCCATAAACTGCTCACAAAAATGTGGATGCAGGCCACCAGCGTTAGCGCCGATTGCCATAATTTCGCCGACAAGGCCACCTAACTTACCCGGTCTTGTCAGGCGACTTTTACATGAAAAGTTGTTATTGCCGTCTTTTCTCAAAAGCGTGCTATATAACCCTTCGTAGCGTTGTTTGGGAACATTCAACAAATCACACTTACCATTAGGGGGTTTTGCGCCCATCCCCTCGAAATCGGCATTAGGAATTAAAACATTGAGTCTGTTATGATTATGAAAAAATAATCAGGACTATATGCCATCGCTGCTGAACAAACAAAACGCATTCAAATACTC